>Ga0181576_10001252_pt1 | contig 19372 bp, 19 predicted proteins | sample 101ome_22_FD_132464 | JGI IMG/M metagenome (GOLD analysis project Ga0181576, IMG submission 132464) | Coastal salt marsh microbial communities from the Groves Creek Marsh, Skidaway Island, Georgia - 101412BT metaG (megahit assembly) | ecosystem: Environmental > Aquatic > Marine > Intertidal... | reverse complement strand
GGGAGCCTGTCACCCTCAAGCATAAAAAAACGCGAGCCAGCCATTCGGCCAACTCGCGCTTTCAGAGATATGGGTCAGCTTATGTGGCGGCGATCGAGACGTTATAAACGCCCGCCTGACGAGCCGAATCCATCACGTGAATCATGGTTTCTGTGGTGCTATCCGGATGCGGCTGAACGACCACAGGGGCCTCTGGGTTTTCCGCATGCAATCGCTCAATGTTAGCCCGCACAGAACGAAAATCGATATCTCGACCTCGAATGCGAATTCGATCTCGATTGGTGATCTGAACCACGATGCTCTGCTTATCGGCATCTTTCACATTCTGGTTTTTATCTGGACTATTCACGTCAAGACCGATCTCTTTAACGAACGTCGCTGTGACGATAAAGAAGATCAACATAATGAATACCACGTCTAGCATTGGGGTGAGATCGATCTCTTCGTTTTCCTCCCCGATGACGGCCTTACGTCTACGCACGGATTTCTCCCTCCTAAAAATCAAACACTCAGACCCTAATCCGAGTCTCATAAAGCGGCACTGATGCAGAGTCAGCTCACCGACTCGAGAGCTTGCTGGATCATATCGCTCTCGGTCACGAACTACAATCATCCGTCTGAGCCTAAAAGTCGGTGCTTCACTTCTGGGCAGAATCAATCAGATGATGAAATGGCGGCCTAGGCCTAGAATCTTGGCGGGGTTGGCTTGTTTTGACTTAGGCCATCTTGGCCTGAGCGTTAACCACTTTGCTGACGGTGGTGTAATGCAGCCCTAAATGATCGCCAATCTCTGCCAGCGTATAGCCATAGTCAATATGCGCCATCCTTATGCGAGCGTTTCGATCCTGTTTACCTAATTTCTCGACGCCGCGGAAAATCATCTTCAGAGATTTGCGGCGACCCGCAACCTTGGGGGCACGCTTGGCTGCCGTGGACTTCTTCAGCAACGCCTGCATACGATCGACAAAGTCATCGCTACCGAGCAATACCTGATGTGCACGCTCGTCAAGTGGCGAGCCCTCGAGATCGTCACTATCTACGTAACGACGAAGTCGATTCACCACATCTCGCTGCCCAATGGCCTCATAAACACCTTCGGGTGAAAGCATCTCTGGCATAGGGGCTTCTTCGATGATGGCGGGATAGCTGCTGTGCTGATATTTGTCAGCCGACTTGGCCACCTTGACTCGAACCGGGTTCAGTGCCGCATGCCTGAAGATGGGCAGCAAGAAGGACTTTTTCTCAAACACCACACTCTTGAAACGACCATGGAACACTGGGCCTTCTGTCCCATGACGACGATTGTAAAGTTGGGTATAGACGCCGTTAAGCTGACGCATCCCCTTTGAAAGATTTGAAAGCGGGACTTCAACGATCAAATGGTAGTGATCGGGTAGCAAGACGAAGCTCTCGAGGTCCCAGCCAAATCGCTCTACGACGCTGGCTAGTACAGACTTAAAACTTCGGTAGTCCTGAGCGTCTACGAATGCTTCCCGCCCCATCAAAGCGCGACCCGTGATGTAGTAATTAGCACCGGGGTATTCGATTCGAGGTGGACGCGACATAAACCTTCCCTGATTTTCTTGTATCCGGTTCAGCAAAGAGACCTGGCTAAACGCTGGGGCTCAAAACAAACAATCGATTGCCCACTCCGTCTCGAAGGCACGCTCATTTGCGCATCAATTGTTCACTTTCTCCCCTGCCCCACCGCAGCAAACAATCCTTAACTCACTTAAATCGTTAGCGAACGTAGACTGTTTTCGAGTCAGTTCTGTTTAAGCTTCGTTTCACTGATCGGGCCGGCCATCTTAACCGCCGATTTCTGATCGGACAAGATAAAAACCCCTAATCTTGCGATTGCTTGACTCTTCCAGCATTCACTGTGTACTTTCGGCAATCCTATTACGGGTTCGGTCAGTTACCAGGGAGAACATTATGGCTGTAGACAAATTCCCGATCGAGGCAGGACACATCATGTTGTTCGCTCGATCTATTGGCGATGCAAACCCCATCTACCATGATGCGGAACATGCGAAGACAACAGAAGCTGGCGCGGTCATCGCTCCTCCCACCTTCGTTCAGGCGAGCGCGCAGTTTGACCCTGACTATTTTTTACGCCCAAAGATTGGCGAGGAGTGGTTCGGTTCTGCTAAGGGTCCGACGGGTATCACGAAAAAAGAAGGCAGCGGCGGTGGAGGCGGCGGCGGTGGTCTACATGCCGAACAACACTATGTCTACCACAAGCCACTCAAAGCGGGTGACGTACTCACGGCCACAACAAAACCCGGCAAAAGCTGGGAAAAAGAGGGTCGACGGGGTGGCAAGCTGATGTTCAGCGAATCCGTCACAGAGTATCGAGACCAGTCTGGTGACTTAGTGGTAACCGCAACCAGCGTTGGGGTTCGTACTGAACGCCCTGCGACCAGCAGCTAATTGGGGAGAGTGATCATGGCACTTCGAGCAAGTGAACTGAAAGTTGGCGATACCTACAGCGAAGAGGTCTGCAAAAACCTCTCCCGAACACAGATCGTTCAATATGCTGGCGCGTCGGGTGATTACAATCCATTGCACTCTGACGAAATTTTTACAACACAGATTGCGGGTTACCCCTCCGTGTTTGCGCACGGAATGCTGTCCATGGGCATGACAGGCAGAATGCTCACGAACTATGTGGGTGACGGACGGCTGACAGCGTATGGCGTTCGGTTCACGTCCCAGGTCTTCCCGGGTGCGACCTTGACTGCGACCGCCACGATTGAGGCCATTCGAGAGGAAGGGGGTGAGCACTTTGTCGATTTAAGCGTGTCCACGAAGGACGAGGAAGGCGTTGAAGTCATCAAAGGACAGGCCTCAGCCCGAGTCGATCCCTAATCACGAACGAACAGTGCAATCGCCACACTGCGCAAGCACTGCGCGACGGTCGCGGAAAGCCCTTGGAGAGCCCTCTCAAAAGACAATTTGAAAGGCGCTCTCAGGCTTTTGGTGTAAATACCGCTGAGGAAAATCAAGCGCCTCTCGATTTTTTTGGCACCTGATTTTTCAGTGATTAGTTTTCTAGTGGTCAATTCTTTGATGGCGAGTTGCTTCACACCAATGGCTCTGCCAACCGGCAACAACCAGCATGGATCCAGCCTGGACGGCCTGATCCTACCCCTGCCCTCTTTTGACTGCACGTACCCTGGCACCCTCTTCGCCTCTTTAACTATTCGACTCTTAAACGAGCAGTTGGTCATACCTCATAAGTCGTGGGACGCATCTCGGCCTACACTTTGTTCGCCAATCGTTCGTAATGCCTGATATCAGCCCGCATCTGGCCTAGGTAGACGTATTCGCGTCTCCAATGAGCGCCTCCCTGATCACATCGGGCGTCAACAGCTGAGGCAAAATTTGAGGGTTTTGTTCGCCTGGCCGGTAGAGTAGGTAAAGCGGCACACCCACCCGACCAAACCGAGCCAGTGCCTGGGTGATGGATGCGTCTTCATTGGTCCAGTCGGCAACCAAAACCACAACGCCCTGCGCATCAAATAGCGCCTGGGTGGCAGCCGCTTGAATGGCCAGTCGTTCATTCACCTTGCAGGTAATGCACCAGTCCGCCGTGAAATCGACAAACACTGGGTGACCGTTTGCCAGTGCAGCGCGAACGGCCTCATCCGAATAGACAAGCGATCCCGAAGGAGAAGGCGCGCCCTGGAGGAGCGGATCACTGGCTAGCGATGACCGTGTTTCCAACTGGGCGAACCCGAGCGGCAATACGAGCAGTGCCACAAGCCACAGAACTCGCTCAAGCGAGGGTGCTTGTTGGCCCAACCAAATCAGAAACACCGAGCCGATGAATATGGATCCCCAAATCAGCAGTCCAAGGCCGCCGGTCTGCTCAGAGAGCACCCAAACCAGCCAGAGCGCCGAGAAGTACATCGGGAAAGCCAGAACTTCCTTGAGCCGGACCATCCAAGGCCCTGGTTTCGGCAAACCAGAAAGCAGTTTGGGATAGCTCGCCAGCAGAGTCATCGGGGCTGCCATACCAACGCCAAGCGCAAAAAAGATTGCAAAGGTTGATGCAAACGGTTGCGTCATGGCATACCCAAGGGCGGCGCCCATAAAAGGCGCGGTACAGGGTGCGGCAACAACCACAGCCAAAACCCCCGTCCAAAAGCTGTTCATACGGCTCGCACTGTTTTGGCCCGCCTGAAGATTGCCTGCAAACGTCTGCATGCCCAGCCCCATGTCGAAAAAGCCGCTGAGATTCAACCCAAGCAGCACGAAGATCAGTGCCAGCACCCCCACCATCCAGGGCCACTGAAGTTGAAAACCCCAACCCAAATTCTCGCCAAGCTCCCGAAGGATCACCAATAACAAGGCAAGCGCCAGGAAGCTCACAACAACCCCCACGCCGTAACTGAATCCTGCGGCGAAGCTAGAACGCCTGCTCGATGACTCAATCAAACCAAGCACTTTGATCGAAAGCACGGGAAAGACGCAGGGCATCAAATTCAGGATCAGCCCTCCAAGAAACGCAAGCAGCATCGCAGTTAACACAGTGAGAGAATCAGGCCCCTCGACGGGTTGCACAGAATGAACGACCTCAAATGCGCCCCGTAAGGTTTTACCGGCCACAATCTCCTCAAAAAGAATGACGCCTGACATATCAACCGCTTCATCTAAATCAACAGGCAGGATCAACTCAACCAAGTCCGAACTGGAAGATGCTTGCCATTTTTGTGCGCGCGTTAAGTCGATGGATTCAGCGGTGTAAGGCAAGTAAGTCAATTTCGCTTGCTCGGACACAGGGGCCACGCTTGCAGGTAAGCGAACGACGACTTGGTTTTGCTTCATGTGAACCGAGGCGCCGGGAAGCGGTTTTGGCCACAGAGTCTGCAAATCGCTAAGCCACGCCGCAGGATCGCCGCGAGTGAGAGATCTACCGACTCTACCCCTTGTATCTCGCTCTGAAGTATCCTCGATGGACCCAACCTTCACAGGTAAGCGCAGCGAGAGCTCGGCCCTTTCTGGAATACACACGGCTTCGCAAACCAACCAACGACCTTGAAGCTGGATATCAAAGTATTCGCCTTCGAAGTCAGGGGGCAGTTTCAGAGGTTGGGCGTAGAACGCGCGCTTTTTGTACCCCAAATTGACCAGCGGTCCAAACGGAATGATCTCTGGCGGCACCCAGTGCACCTGCCCAAGCGAGACACCCTTTGGGAGCGAGTAATCCAGCGTGGGTGGCGCACCAGAATCACCTGGATTTCGCCAATAAGTGTGCCAACCGTCGGGAAGTTCAAGTTCTAGCGCCAACCAAATCGATTCGCCTGCCACCATTTGATCCTTGGAGGTCAGAAGCCTTGCATTCGCCTGTCCCGAGTTCACCCAAGGGCTCTCGAGCGCCGAGGCAATAGGCGGGCCAGCGCACAAAGCCCACATGAGCGAAAGAACAGTGCTCACGGCCCGCCTGAGAGAGCGACAAAGTAGTGATCTCGGCAAGGCGACTGGAGACACGTCTGCGCGCATCAGGGTCGATATCCCCAGCGGGCGGGTCCCTTGAGGTCGTCCAACAACGGTTCAATCCAATGCGACCATTGACATAACCGGTGCCGAGTCTCACTTGGATCTATCAATTCATGTAGTGCGAAACTCTCCATCATGCCCATTGGCGATCGAGCGGAAGCCAATTCAGCCTCAAGCTTTGCCCTCAACTCATCTGGGTTATCGCTCTCCGCGAGTTGGCGCTGGAATGCAACGGCGACGCCGCCCTCAACGGGTAACGCCCCTGTTTCGTAAGAAGGCCAAGCGAGCTTGTAGGTAAAAGGGGCAAAGTGGGCCGCTGATGCCACACCAAAGGCCTTGTGGACTCCTACGGTTGCCCAAGGCAGTCTCGACTGTGAGGCCGCTGCCACAGCACTCATCCCGTACCGAATCGTCCCTAGGCGCTCTGCTTCAGGACCAACCATAAATCCCGGCTCATCCAAAAAATTCACAATCGGTAGATGGAAGGTTTCGCAGAGTTCGATCATCCGGCGGACTTTTTGCGACCCCTGTGCAGTCATCGCACCCGCGTAATACTTACAGTCGTTGGCAATAATGCCGACGGGTAAACCACTCAGCCGAGCTAGGCCGATAATTTGACCTCGACCGAATTTCTCCGAGATCTCCATAAAAGATGCTTCGTCGACCACTCGCCGAATCACTTCACGCATTTTGAAGGGTTTTCTTGTGTCCCTAGGCACGATGTGACATAGCGCCTCATCGGCACGATCATGAGGGTCACTGCAGGGACCACGCTCAGGTCGATGGTCAACGTTCTGCGGCAAATACGCCAAAAACCGCTGCATAGCCGCAAACGCCTCGACCTCCGATTCCACCACAAGATCCACCACGCCACTTGATTCGTGGGTCTTCCATCCGCCGAGCGCTTCCTTATCCAATTGCTTACCCAGGGCTCGAGCAACCACAGCGGGCCCCGCCACCATCACCTGAGACAATGACTTCACCATCACGGAAAAGTGGGAGGCGGCTAATCGCCCTGCGGGAAACCCAGCGACGGGCCCGACGGCCGCCGACACAACGGGAACGACACCTAGGGCATCCGCGATAATTTTGAATCTCGGCTCGGCGAAAACAGGTGAACCGACGGTCTTTGGACCGCTGCCCCCACCACCGGCAACGCTACCGCCTCCACCCTCAAGAAAGCGAATCAATGGGACTTTGAAGTGGACGGCGAGTTCCTCTGCGTACACGCTTTTTCGCAGACCTGCAGCATTAGGCGAGCCCCCCTTCAAGGTAAAATCTTCTCCGCCCACAACCGCTCGACGGCCACCTACCTCACCAAAGCCAACCACATAGTTAGCGGGGGTAAACGATTCAATCTCGCCCTTGGCATTCTTTTCAGCGAAGCCAGCACCTGGCCCGTGCTCAACAAAACTGTTCGCATCAACCATTTGGTCGATGCGTTCCCTGATGGTCATCCGGCCTTTGGCGTGTTGCTTTGCTACGCCATCCCCACCACCCTGCTGAAGACTCAATGCTTTTCGGTGACGAATTTCATCGATCTCTTCTTGCCAACTCGTCATAGTATCGCCTTCCTAACCTTAATCTTTGCCCTTTGCCCAGCAGTCCGCAGGAGATTGTCAAAACAAAATGTCGCTCTCTCCGGATTGACTTCGTGGTTCACGTTTCATCTCAAGGACCGCTCTTTGCAATCACCCCGGCCAGCGGCCTGACAGGGGCCGCGTCAGCCGGCAGCGCACGACCAGCTTGCTCGCGACACAACCGGCAACTGAACATTCAAATGCTCGAGCAGGTAACAGTTTAGCGCGGATTAAGCTCCCTCGTTTTGAAGCGGCCAAACCATCGTGTGACGCAGACCCAGCCTAAGACGCTCGCGCTAAACTCGGATTTGGTGATCGCAATCGTCGCCCTCGCCTGAGGCGCACCATAGCCCATCATCAGTAGGCATAAGCCTCATGGATTACCAGATATTCAACTTTTTAGGACATAAGGACATAGGGAGGTAAGGAGATAAGGTGCGGACCTAATTGTCGAGAAAAATCCTCGTGATTCAGCTAATGCATTGTGCTTCGCAATTTGCAAAAGGTTGAGAAACACACGTCAGCCGGGACTTTGGACGAGCAGCAGGCGTGTTAATTCTCTCCCTCTTGCCCTCCGCTTTCTACTGTTCTCTTTCCCTCCGCTCTCTCTTGCTCTCTTGATCTCTTGCTGTCTTGCTCTCTTGCTTTCTCCAGCTATCCCGCTCTCCTTTTTTCTACTTCAGGGTCGCCAACCTGCGATCACGATCGTGTCAAGCAGAGCAAACTCATGTCCATTCAAGTATGATCTGCCCTAACAACAGAAATCGTAGGATCAAAGCTTCGCGGATCCTCGTACAATGACCTGAAACCTGAGATTAGGCTTCACAACTTGTTCACCCTATCGACCACGTGAGGGACAAACCTATGCTACTTGCAGTTCCGGCAGAACAACTCGAGAGTGAGCGCCGCGTCGCGCTGATTCCTGATGCCGTCAAAAAGCTGGTGAAGGCCGGCCTAACGGTTCAAATCGAAACGAACGCAGGCCTCAGAGCCGGCTACTCTGATGCAAACTACGAGGAGGCTGGCGCCTTAGTCGTGACCGACCGATCCACTTTGATTGCTGGCGCCGACCTTGTCCTTCGAGTCCGAAAACCCGGCAGTCAGGACGTCGATCTACTGAAGTCAGGCGCGATCCATGTGAGCTATCTTGATCCTTACAACGAGGGACCGCTGGTCGACCAGCTAGCTGCGAAGGGCGTCACAAGCATCAGCATGGAAATGATTCCCAGAACGACGCGCGCACAAAAAATGGACGCACTGAGCTCGCAAGCTAACTTAGCCGGCTATGTGATGGTGCTGTTAGCGGCCAATAAATTAGATCGCATCTTACCGATGATGATGACCCCCGCAGGCACACTCAGCCCTGCCAAAGTTTTTGTGATTGGCGCCGGCGTCGCCGGGCTCCAAGCCATCGCGACGGCGAAGCGGCTGGGCGCGAAAGTTGAAGCGTTCGACACCCGGCCCGTGGTCGCTGAACAAGTTCGATCGCTCGGCGCAAAATTCCTCGAGATTGATCTGGGCGAAACGGGGCAAACAAAAGACGGTTACGCCGTCCAGCTCACCGATGAGCAGCTTGAGCGTCAGCGTCTCGGAATGCGAGAGGCCATCGGTCAATCCGATATTGTGATCACCACGGCACAAGTTTTTGGTCGAGCAGCACCACGTATTGTCACAGCCGATATGGTGGCAGCCATGAAGCCCGGCGGCGTAATCGTCGATATGGCGGTAGATTCAGGGGGTAATGTTGAAGGCTCCGCGCCCGATCAGGTTGTCGATATCAATGGCGTTTCAATCATTGGCGTATCGAACTTACCCGCTGAGGTGGCAAAAGATGCCTCTCAAATGTATGCCGCCAATCTGGTGAATCTTGTTACAGAGTATTGGGACGCGGAGGCCAAGCAATTCAACATTGATTTGGACGACGACATTTTAAAGGGCTGTGTGATCACCCATGGTGGATCACTCATTAACGACGCCATCATTGCTCGACGCGCGGAGGGTTAACAACATGGAACTCGTTTATCTCACTTTCATTCTGGTTTTATCCATCTTCTTGGGTTTTGAGCTCATTTCGAAGGTTCCTGCGACACTCCATACACCGCTGATGTCTGGTGCCAATGCGATTTCTGGGATTACCCTTGCCGGGGCCTTTCTGGCTGCTGGGGCCAGTTCGCCTGAGATGGCGTCATGGCTTGGCGGGGCTGCCGTGACGTTCGCTACGATCAACGTGGTCGGGGGGTACCTCGTGACAGACCGTATGTTGGGTATGTTCAAGAGCAAAAGGGGTTAAGTCATCATGTCCATTGAGTTACTAGCCAATTTGGCTTACATCCTTGCCTCAGCCCTCTTCATCTTTGGCTTGAAGATGCTGGGATCCCCCGCCACCGCGCGACGTGGCAACCTCTTTTCCTCCCTCGGCATGTTCATCGCCGTGGTCGCAGCGCTGACCGATCAGCAAATCGCGAGCTTTGAGATCATTGTGGGAGGCATTGTGCTGGGCAGCATTATTGGCGCCTTGGCGGCTCGCTTAGTCGCCATGACCAGCATGCCGGAGATGGTCGCTCTCTTTAACGGCTCAGGTGGCGCCTCAAGTCTTCTGGTGGGATGGGCGACGCTACATATCAGCAGCGAGGCGATCCCGACTTTCACCGCTTCAACTGTTGCGCTCGCTATTTTGATCGGCGGCGTCACTCTCACAGGCAGCTTGATCGCCTACGGCAAGTTAAGCGAGCGAATTAACAGCGCGCCTTGGACGTTCGCCGGGCAGCGCATCTTCAATGGTCTGCTCTTAGCAGGCATTGTTGTCAGTGCCGTATTGTTCGCGATGAATCCAACGCCCGATTCTCAATACCTCTACGCACTCATCGTCTTGGCCATGGTGCTTGGGGTGATGGCAGTTATTCCGATCGGCGGCGCTGATATGCCAGTGGTCATTTCTCTTTTGAATAGTTACTCAGGATTGGCTGCCTGTGCTGCAGGTTTTGCCGTCAACAACAATGTTCTCATTGTGGCCGGCTCGCTCGTTGGTGCCTCAGGCATCATCCTCACAAATATCATGTGTAAAGCGATGAATCGTTCCCTGGCGAACGTGCTCTTTAGCGGCTTTGGCTCTCACAAAGTCGCGAAAGCTGTCGAGGGAGAAGTGAAGCCGATCTCCGTTGAAGATGCTTATTATATTCTTGAAGCTGCAAGCAATGTTTGCTTCGTCCCTGGCTATGGCATGGCGGTCGCACAGGCGCAGCACGTAGTGAAAGAACTGGGGCAAATTCTTGAGAAAAATGGCTGCGAAGTATCCTACGCGATCCACCCAGTGGCCGGCCGTATGCCGGGCCATATGAACGTTTTGCTGGCTGAGGCAGACGTGCCCTACGAGCAGCTAGTCGAAATGGACGACATTAACCCGCGAATCGAGAACGTGGATGTTGCGATTGTGATCGGCGCGAACGACGTGGTGAATCCCTCAGCCAGAGAGGACAGCGATAGTCCGATTTATGGCATGCCGATCATCAACGTCGATCAGGCTAGAACAGTGTTCGTCCTCAAACGCTCCATGGCCTCAGGGTTTTCAGGCGTCGACAATCCTTTGTTTTTTGGCGAGAACACTCGAATGCTCTTTGGCGATGCAAAAGAGAGCATTTCCGGCGTGATTAGCGAGTTTGGCAATTAATCGGATTGGGCTTGCGCATTTTTGCAAGCCCAAAACCCAAACCGAAACCCAATCCGTGGGCGGCCACAGACTTCATTGAGTGAAGACTGCTGAGTAAGCCAAAGGCCAAACAGAACTGCACCATAAAAATCCTTGAGAAATAGGGAGGAAACGACGTCAGTCGCTTTTGGCTGTAGCACCACCCTGCACCCATCAACCCTGCTAAACCAGCAGACGCCCCCACCACGACGAATTCAGAACCTTGTGGATAAAGCGCAGACATCGCAGGTGATGCAGCAACAATAAGCGCAGAGCCCAACCAAATACCGAACAACTTGCTCGGCCGTTCAATCGGAAGGGATATTACAATCGCGACAGCCATCACCCAATTGCTTCCCCAGTGCTGCCAGTCGCTATGAACGAAAGGTGAAACCAGCCACTGTGCAAGACGATTCGACGTCGGCTGATCGTACCAAGCAGCCACCTCGGCTCGATGCAAGCCTATTGTCAGCACCTGGACGCAAGCGGAGCCAATGAACAACATTGAAACCACCAAGCCAAGTTTCAGGGCCTCGGCCTTCAAATGCTCGAAGTAATGAAACCAACGCTCGCGGACGAAGGCACAGGCTTCGATCCGTTCGCGTATGACCAGCCCGCTCCGCGCGACGATCATCAGGATCAACCAGACACCCAGCGCTCGCCACTGCTCGAGATAACCAAACAGGGCGAAACCGGCTAGCCCGTAAACCCAAAGAAGGCTCCGCATCACGCGGCTCGGGGAAATCAACATCGCGTAGCGTCGAAATCAGCCGTCGCTCAATACATCAAGCGTGATCAATGCACCCGCAATGGGTAGGCCAAAAGCCATCGTGATGGGCGAGTACAGAGATAAAGAAGTAATCATCGCGGCCGCGTCGACCAACTCCATACCCCCTTCAACCTGGTTCATTTGCTCCAGTGACAACTGTTCCATAGACATCTCCTTTAGTTTTTTGGCGCCGAGTTGCGCCGCCGCTTTTGCGCCAGAGTGGATCACCGGCTGAGCCTCAACGGCTCATTCGGCGCAGGCGTAGTGTGCCTCTCAGCCACGATTTCGAATTCAGGGAATCGATGCGTTTGACGTAAGACACATTGATTTTTCTTGTAGGTCTTCGCCGTGCACGCCGTCCAAACCGTGGCATGCTCGAGCCAACATAGCCAACTAGGGAGATACTCGTGGGTTACGGACAGATCACGCCGACCGAAGCCAACATCAGTCTCGCGGCACTTGAGGCTTTACGCGCACGCGTACATCAGGAAATTGACGAAGGCCTCTTGCCCGCCGCCCAGTTCGCCATTGCACGATCAGGAAAACTCGTGGCATTTGAGTCTATCGGCGCGTCGACATCAGAGACCCTGTTTCCCGTCTTTTCTTGTACCAAAGCCATCACATCCTCAATTATTTGGATGGCCCTAGAGGCTGGCGAGATTGGACTGGACGATCCCGTTGTTCAGTACATCCCTCAGTTCGGCACCCATGGTAAAGAACGCGTAACCATTGCTCATCTTTTAACGCACACCGCGGGCTTCCCGAATGCGCCCTTTCGCCCCACGGACTACTGGGATCACGATCGACGCAATGCGCGTTTTGCTCAGTGGCGACTCGATTGGGCACCGGGGTCGATGTTTACTTATCACCCCAGTTCTTCAATGTACGTGCTAGCCGAGATTCTAGAACGTCTAACCGGGCAAGGATTCGCCGATCTCGTCCGTACTCGACTGGCAGAACCGCTTCAGCTAACCGAACTCTTTGTGGGTTGCCCCGCGGATCAGCTCCATCGTGTCGCCGATGTTGAACATCGTGGTCAAGCGATGGCGAAAGAAGACTACGCCGCGCTTGGCCTGCCCGAGCCGCCAGTCACCGAAGTTACGGAAGAAGCGCTGACCAACTTCAATCAACCGGAAACGCGGGTCGTTCCCATACCCGGTGGCGGTGGATTTATGAGCGCGGCCACACTGGCGCTTTGGTATCAATCATTGATTGGTTACGGTCCCGACGGCAATCGCTGGTCGAATATGCCCTGGCAAGAACAAACAATCCTAGAAGCGCGTGAAGTTCGAACACATGGCCTGCTGGATCCAGTTCAAGGTCACGCCATACTTCGCGGTTTAGGTATTGTGATCGCGGGCGGCGAAGGCGCTCAACTCAGGGGTTTCGGTTATGGCCTCAGCGAAGACAGCTTCGGCCATAATGGGGCTGGAGGACAAATTGCTTGGGTGGATCCTCAATCTGAGCTGAGTTTCGTGTACCTCACGAACGGCCATGATCGACATGCAGTACGGCAAGCCAAGCGCGGCATCGCGCTCTCTAGTCATGCCGCCAAATTAACCGCCTAGAGCCATTCTCGCTGGGGCGCACCTTTGGCGAGGTTAGACCTATCGGAATTCAAGCGTGATACCGCAAAACCGAGTCGAAGGGGGTTTTGCCTCCGGTGGGCCAATCCACGCAAGCGAGAGGCCGCATAGCCCTGGCACGGGACGCCGATCTGCCTCAACGAATAACACCGTCTGATCCGCCTGAAGCGCAAGCTCAAACCCATGAGCGGTCGCATTGCACGGCAAACTTAAAACCTTCGCCCAATGATGGGACATCGACCTCGGATCTTCCACCGAGAGGGTTGCACTCAGAATATCGCCTACCCAATCAGCGCGCTGATTTTCCCAGTTGGGTCCGCCCCACAACCAAGAAGCTGGCGGCCTCATCTCGTCTATGGAAACAATCGCCCCACCGATATCTTTCGGATGAATATGGAATGCTGAGACCTCGGCTCTTTCCGTTTCCCAAATCTTCCGGAGATTTAGATCAATCATTCTGCGTGAGACTGGCGCTAAGTCATCGGTTTGCATGAGCACCATATAGCCACAATCTCCTCCTTGTCGGGTCAACATGCGTCCTGCAGCCGTCTCGGTTGCGACGGGAGATACGATTTCAAAAAAGGTGTTCCCAAGCGCGATCACACTGTTGGTGAGACCAAATTCTCCTACGCCTGGGTCCTCGAAGTCTGCTCGAGCCCCGACTAAAGTCATAAACTCCGCTCGCCTGGCAACCAGATCGCTCGCCGCGACCGCTATTTGTCTTAATCTCATCGGTGATACCCCTCTTCAAGCCCATCTAAGCATACAACGACCAGTCTCAGCATTGCGCCGCCCCCGTTTGGCTGCCTAAACTATGCGCTGTAATGTTGACTCTGGAACAAACATGAAGCGAATGAATCTTCTTGCCACAGGACTTATCTTGGGGCTCACCGCAGGGCTGATGACAACCGTTTCCTCCCAAGTGCGGGCGGTAACGGACTCGAGCACGATCGAAAAAATCGAGGCCGCTGTGGCAGACGAACGTAGACCAGAGGCCGATAGGGTTCGAGACGCCAACCGCAAGCCGCTGGAGACGCTAACTTTTTTTGGTCTGAAGGACGACATGCAGGTGCTCGAACTGCTCCCAGGGGGTGGGTGGTACACACGCATTCTGGCGCCCGTTTTGAACGACAAAGGTAAGCTCTACATCTCCATAGGCGCCGAGCGTGCCGCCGCTGCACTTGAGGGTGAGGCTGGATTCGAGAATATGTCGCTGATTCCTTTCGATCGAGCCCGGTTCAGCCGGCCCGAAGGATCAAGGCAATCCGACGTGCCCGCTTTCAGTTTTGGGGTAAAAAAGTTGGACATGGTGTTAACCTTCCGCAACCAGCACAACTTCACAGCCACCGGTCGACGCAACCTCAATCAAGCGGTCTTTGAGGCGCTGAAGAAAGGGGGCACCTACGGCATCATTGATCATACTCGTCGCCATATGGAGGGCGATCACGCCGAAGTTTGGCGCCGGATGGATCCCGTTTTAATCATTAAAGAGGTGCAAGAAGCAGGCTTTCAATTGGTCGATTACAGCACACTGCACTATCGCCCAGATGACGAATTACATTACGAAGTTGGCCGAAAAAGCGTGACCGGTAACACTGACCGATTCACATTGTTATTTATCAAGCCTTAGAGGCGCTCGATGCTGAGTCTTGAGCTCAAGCACCCATCGCACGACGCTGCCTCAAACGACGATCCTCGCCCCGTGCTTCATTCCCTACTCAATGACTCATGGATGACGGAGAGCATGGATCGTCTTTCGCGACGCGCCCAAACGAAGAGAAAAATAGAATTGCTTTAAGTTTTATTCCTAAGCCATTGAAAAATAAAAGCCGGCAATACAGCCGGCTTTTATTTTCTAAAGTGGACAGCCCTTCGGACTGACTTGATATCTCGCAATCACTTTGAGGGGCCGTTTGACCTTCCTATAATCGCTGAGCGACATCAATACCCTTGGAGCACACCGTAGCGATCCCGATGATAGGCGCTATTACCAAACGCATGCTCGCATACACGAGACCGCTTCATGAAGAAGCCAATCTCGTACTCGTCCGTCATGCCAATGCCGCCATGCATCTGAACACCTTCGCTGGATACGAGGTTATAAGTGTCGTTTAGGCGCGTTTTGGTCAAGCTCGCTAGCTCCGCCACCTCATCCGTTTGCTCATCCAACGCAGACAAGGCCTCAAGAACCACGGATTTGGACAGCTCAACTTCGCAAAACATCTGCGCAGCGCGGTGCTTCAAAGCTTGAAACGAACCAATAGGTACTCCGAACTGCTCCCTTACTTTGAGGTACTCTACCGTGCGTTCAAAGCATTCCTGAACGCCGCCAAGCATCTCCGCCGAGAGTAGGATCCTCGCCACATCGAGCGCTCGTTCCAACACAGCACCACCAGCGCCGGCCTCACCCAACACCTCGCCTTCTGCACCGTTTAATTCGATATTAGCTGCGTTTCGTGAATCCGCCATGATCGTCCGAGTCACACTGACGCCTGCTGCCTCTCGATCAACCAAGACCAAGGTAATGCCATCTGGATCACCTGAGTTGCCTGAAGAGCGGGCGGCCACAATAATTTTGTTGGCTACATGGCCATCGAGAACAAACTTCTTGCTACCGGAGACTTTAGCCGTGGCACCGTTTACTTCAGCCGTGGCCGAGACACCCAATGGATTATGGTGCGCTCCTTCTTCTAGGGCGAGCGCCAATAGGAGTTCGCCTGAAGCGACCTGAGGTAAAAGCGTAGACTTCTGCTCGTCTGACCCACCCTCCAGAATACAACTCGCACCCAGACAGGCGGTTGCGAACAGCGGAGAGGCTGTTAGGGTTCGACCACACTCCTCGAGCACGACACCCATCCCGGTGTAACCAAAGCCCAAGCCACCAAAATCTTCTGGAATAATGATGCCTGCCCAACCCAGTTCGACCATCTGTTGCCAAGTCGCTTGATCGAAACCCAGATCGCTTTTGTCATCTCTCAGTTTTCGTAACTGTGTGATTGGGGTGTTGTTCGTGCAAAAGTCCTTTGCAGCGTCTTTGAGCATGTTTTGCTCTTCATTCAAGACCAACGCCATGTTTTCCCTCCGTCTAAAAACTCGACCGCGAAATAAGCGGCCTCCTGATGCGTGCCCATGCAGCACGCTCAAATAACACATGCAACCTTGGGTCCTACCCGTTGCTTGTTGGTCCGCTCAAAGCAGACCGACTACCGCGAGCCTCCGCGCTACACCATGCATCAGCTCCCTGAACGTCACCGTCTTGCACAACTCGCCGAGGCTTAGCTTTGGGACGGTCGCCTAAGACTACCGGCCCGCTTGGCTTTTAGGGTCTCAGTTCAACCAATGTTCAACCAATAAATACTCAACCAATGTTCAAGCAATGTACGCGCTAGCGCCGGAGCATCTATCCATATCGCGCAGCGAACCTAGGTCCTGCGCTATTCACCGGCCGGATTGTAGCAGCTAAATACCCTCCACGAACCGCTAAGTCGCTCCATCAGGCCGAGCCCGCATTACACCCCGAAAGCGGATGCGATGTCTATGCTCGCGGCGCACGCAGATTGACCAAAAACCCATTGGCCGAAAGTGCTCAGGCATCAGGTAAGCTGAGCACCCGCTTGGCAATGATATTCAGCTGAACTTCAGACGTTCCCCCCGCGATGGTGCTGGCCTTGGAACGCAGCCAGGTTCGCGTCGTTGCAAGCTCATCAGCGGCAAAGCTGCTCCCTTCCCAACCCATAGATTGGGAGCCCATCAACGCCAATTGCAGCTCCATGCGCCGATTCCCTTGTTCTGAGCCGTAATATTTAAATAGCGAGGTTAAAAACGTGGGCGTGCCTCCAGACTCGCTCTCTTCGCTCGCTCGTCTCTGAGTGAGCTGAAATGCCTTACGATCCATTTCGTTTTGAATAATATCTCGCCGAAGATTGCCGTCATTCAATCTCCCGCAGGTCAGTCCTAGATGCTTTTTGGCGAGATCGGGCAAGGATCCAAAGTGATCGTATCGACCACGACTGCCCCCCGATGCCAATCCAGAAATTGAGCTTCGCTCATGCTGCAGAAGGCGCTTCCCCACAGTCCAGCCTCGATTGAGTTGCCCAACCAAGTTGTGCTTTTCACACCGAGCATCGTCGAAGAACGTTTCACAAAAGGGCGAGTTCCCACTAATGAGCCTGATGGGTTTCACTGTCACACCGGGCTGCGCCATATCGATCAGCACGAAACTGATGCCGTCGTGCTTGCTGGCTTTTGGATCGGTGCGCACCAACGTAAATATCCAATCGGCGTACTGAGCGCCCGACGTCCATATCTTTTGACCGTTGACCTGGTAATAATCCCCTTGGTCCTCGCAGCGGGTCTGCAACGACGCCAAATCTGACCCCGCACCAGGTTCGCTGTACCCCTGACACCAGCGAATTTCACCCGAGGCTATCTTGGGTAGATGCTCCGCTTTTTGCGCATCCGTGCCAAAATCGAGCAAGGTGGGCCCAATCATAGAAAACCCCATGCCCTGGATCGGCGCCCTCGCATTAATCATGGCCATTTCGTCGCGAAGAATAGCCACCTCCGACTTTGACAAGCCAGCGCCGCCATACTCTGTCGGCCACGTGGGGGCCGTCCAGCCCTTCGCTGCCATTCGATCAAGCCAAAGCTTAGCCTCTGGATTTGCGTAGGTCTGGCGTGTGCCGCCCCCCACGATCTCATCCTCCGCCGCTGAACCCCGCGTCGAATCCGGGCAATTTGCGGCCAGCCACTCTCGGGTGTCTGCACGAAATGTTGATAACGACACGCTACCCTCCGATTCCAGAAGCCTCTTGCTTCGGACGTTAACAAAGGATCCGCCCCTCTGTCAGCCTCACGCGTGGATATTCATGAGACCTCACGCAGCCCTGACCTAGGCGCTTACCAGCGACTGACGAAGGGTTTCTCGTGCTCTTAGCGCCAAGCTCTTAGTACAAAGCTCTTAATACCAAGCTCTTCGCACCGAACCGGATACATTTAGTTCAACGAGCTAACACCCTTGGCGTCCGCTATGATGCGTGCCAGAACTGAATGGAGGATGTCCCGTGCATTATGTGATTTATGGTGCAGGCGCGATCGGTGGTGCGATCGGTGCTCGACTGTTCAAGATGGGTTTTCCCGTCACGCTGATTGCGCGTGGGCAGCACTGTGAGATCATTCAACGTCAAGGACTGCGTTACCGGGATACCACCCGCGACGAGAGGCTCGCCATCGACTGCGTTAGTCATCCAAAGGAGGTCAGTTGGCGTGAAGACAGCGTTGTCATCGCGACGATGAAGGGCCAGGACAGCGAATCTGCATTCGAATCCTTGTTCGCCGTGAGTGGAGATCGCTACCCGATTTTCTGCGCCCAAAACGGCGTCGCGAATGAGGCCCTGGCGCAACGATATTTTTCCAAGGTCTATGCGATGCTCGTCGTGCTGCCAGCCACTTACCTGACCCCAGGCGAGGTCATCCATTCAGCAGGAACGCCAGGGGGCCTACTGGATACCTATGGATTCAATCTGAATGCGGTGCCTGAGACTGCGACCGAAGTCGCTGAGGCACTCACCCGATCTGGGTTCGCGAGTCTGGCAAACCCGGACACGATGGCCCTGAAACACGCCAAACTTCTTCAGAATCTCGGCAACGCGCTCGACTTGGTTCTGGAAGATCGAGATCACAGTCGCGAGATTATGCGTCTACTCAGACAAGAGGCGCTCGCTGTTTTCGATGCTGCCGGTCGACCTTGCGCGGATGCAACAACTTCGAGCGCCAGATTCAACTTAGTGGAACGAGGCCGAGTGATGGGTGCTACTCGCGGCGGCAGCTCGACGTGGCAGAGTAAAGCGCGAGGTCAATCTCGGATCGAGACGCCCTATCTGAATGGCGAGATTTGTCTGCTCGGACGCCAATACGGGATACCAACGCCCACCAATAATCTGGTCATGACATGGGCTTTTCATGCGATCTCAGATCAGGAATGGTCCATGATTTCCTCGGCGACGGCGCTGGACATGCTGCTCGGTGCGAGCAAAGAAAACTAAACGCGCAGATCGAGAGGGCTCGGTCCTTGGCAGCCCACTGACCCCCATGACGATTCTGCAGTTGATATACGCTGGGACACCGGATCTTACGCCATTGCTTTCACCGCCCTCCGGCCTGCACCCGACTGAACTGCCCGGCCGGATTGCCCCGAAAGCCCTTTGGGCGAACCGTCAGTGCCACTGCCAAATCGCGGGTCAAAACT
>Ga0181576_10001250_pt1 | contig 19379 bp, 16 predicted proteins | sample 101ome_22_FD_132464 | JGI IMG/M metagenome (GOLD analysis project Ga0181576, IMG submission 132464) | Coastal salt marsh microbial communities from the Groves Creek Marsh, Skidaway Island, Georgia - 101412BT metaG (megahit assembly) | ecosystem: Environmental > Aquatic > Marine > Intertidal... | reverse complement strand
TCGGGCGCAACATCCGGCAACCCAGCTGCGCTTAGACCGCGCTGAACGCCAAATTCATACTGCGAGTAAAGAGATCCACCCAATCGAATCTCTCCATCCGGGCCGATCAACAACAGCTCTGTCGAACCATCTCCCGACGCGATGGTCTCATAGTCTTCGGCCCAGTTGCTGCCGAAAATGAGCGATAGCGCCAACACCGCAGACCGCTGTCCAGCGCGATCGCCGAGCGTTATATAGCTCGACCGAACGAGCGAGATCCGTTCTGGTTGCTCCGGGCTGTCTATGCGCGGTTTCACGGGAGTGGTGAACGCAGAGCCCGGCGCGCCATTCAAGGCACGCGCAAGCAATGCATCATCTTCTACGCTATGTTTTTCGAGTCGAGCTGCTGGTTCCGCCGATTCTTCATAGCGATCGAATAGGAGCTTGCCATTGACGTCATACATGCGCAGACGTTCCAACTCCGGCAAATAGCGCTGGAGCCTTTTAAATTGCTGTTTCAACCAGCGGATATCCGAGACTGCCAGTTCCCCACCAGCACGCAGAGCCGTCAGGTCAATACCATCCTCATCATAAAACCGCTCGATAAACTCGGTAAACGCCAATTCTGATTGTCTAACCCAACGATTGCGAATGAGCAAAATAGCATCGAGCTTTGACTGTTCTCGCTGAACGATGGCGTCAACCCTCTGGCTCTCATAACGCTGGAGGGTGAACGCAGCAACCAGCGTCAGCAGAGTTAACACCGTAATAGTCGAAAACACGTATGCGCGGGCGCTGGCAGCTCGTCTGGTCACAACTATCTCTCCGCGGTGTATACGCGTTATTCGGGTCTATTTAATGTCCGCTGGATCATACTCGAAAATCACTGTATCGGTTAAGTACTGCGATCGTCATCGAGTACGGCGGGCAGTGCGTTCTCAAACCGATCACTCGAGACTTTTGGAGACGACCTCGTAGCTGTCTCGCGACAAAGACGGCGCATCCAGCAGTGTTTGCAGCGCTGCCTTCATGCCAGCTGCATAAGGCGCCTCAAAACGCTTCCAACGTGTTAGCGGCGTCAGCAAGCGCGCAGCGATTTGGGGATTCATCGCATCCAGTGCTGCGATCTCGCTCGCAAGAAAAACATAACCCGCGCTATCCTGACGGTGAAACCCGACTGGGTTGGCATTCGACCAGGCACCGATCAATGCACGCACTTTATTCGGATTGTGTATATCAAATTCGGGCGCCCTGCGCAGGCGTTCGATATCCTGCAGGGCGCTTGGCGATGGCCGTGTCGACTGCACTTGCAACCATAGATTCATCGCAAGGGCTTCATGCTGCCAACGCGTCTTGAACTCGGCAATCATTCGGTCAGCCAACAGGCCATTTGCGTCATGCTCGTTGTGGACGATCGAGGTCATCGCCGCGAGCACATCAGTCATATTCTCGTTGGCGTCAAATTGCGTTTTTGCACACTCCCTTGCCTCGTTATCGTCGAGCAAACACAGATAACCCAGACAGATATTTTTCAGGCTGCGCTTGGCAATCTGGTCGGCATTGATATCCCACGGTTCCTGACTTTGATTGCGACGGTAGGCTGCCAGCAATTCGGGGCGCAGCGCTTTGGCCAGTTGCTCCCTAAGACCTCGTCTGGCTCGATGAATCCGCAGTGGATCGATCTTTTCTACTTGCTCGGACAAGTACAATTCTGTCGGCAGAGACAGCAATTGCGCCGCCAACGCCCCATCGAGCGACGCGTCGTTTAGGACATCACGCATCACAGCGAGCAGCGTCTCATCGGCTGCTGCGCTCAAATCGTCGTCTTCGATACGTTCGAGTAACACCTGCAATGCCAGGCTCTGCACAGAATCCCAGCGTACAAACCCATCACTGTCAGTGCGGGCCAAGTGGGCTAGCTTTGCTCGGGGTAACGGGTAATCGAGTTTTACCGGCGCGGAGAAACCGCGAAGCAGACTCGCAACCGGGCGCTCATTCAAGCCTTCGAAGCGAAATGTATGCGACGGCTCAGTTAACTCAAGCACGGCTTCCGTACCCAATTGGACACCGCTGAGCTGCAAGCTTAAATCGCCTGCGCTGCCGACCAATCCCATACGAAGAGGAATATGCCAGGGCGCTTTCTCTGTCTGCCCCGGGGTCGGCTTTGCGCTCTGGCTGACATGCAGCGTGAAGACACCAGCGGACTCATCCCACTCATCACGCACCGTCAGTAACGGCGTGCCGGCCTGGGAATACCAACGCTTGAACTGACCGAGGTCGCGTCCGGAACAATCCTCCATCGCTCGCACAAAATCATCGCAGGTCACCGCCTGTCCATCGTGCCGGGCAAAATACAGATCGGCGCCTTGATAAAACGCATCATGGCCAATCAACTCACGGATCATACGAACGACTTCCGCACCCTTTTCATAGACCGTCAGCGTGTAGAAATTGTTGATCTCAATGTAGGAATCCGGACGCACCGGGTGCGCCATTGGACCGGCATCTTCGGCGAACTGACTACTTCTTAGCAGGGCAACATCTTCAATTCGTTTGACCGTTGCAGAGCCGTGATCAGCAGAAAATTCAGCATCGCGAAAAACCGTAAAGCCCTCCTTGAGACTGAGCTGAAACCAATCCCGGCAGGTCACCCGATTACCGGACCAGTTATGAAAATACTCGTGCGCAACAATCCCTGCGATACGCTGGAAACTGGCATCGGTCGTAATCGCCGGGTTTGCCAATACCGCTGCGGTATTAAAGATGTTCAAACCTTTGTTTTCCATCGCGCCCATGTTGAAATCATCAACGGCAACAATCATGAAAACGTCGAGATCGTACTCTCTGTTGTATTTCTCTTCATCCCAGCGCATCGATTGTTTGAGCGCACGCATCGCAAACTCAGTTTTGTCGAGATCCTTTGCCTCGACAAACAAACGCAGCGTAACGTGTTTGCCAGAGCGCGTTACAAACTCGTCGTCAAGACTCTGCAGATCTCCTGCAACCAGCGCAAACAAATAGGCCGGCTTTGGAATCGGGTCGTGCCAGCGCGCCCAGTGGCGGCCATCGTCTGTTTTTCCGATGCCATCGGGATTGCCGTTACCCAGCAATACCGGAAACGCCTCTGCTGGCGCCGTGATCGTGGTGGTGAACACACTGAGCACATCGGGGCGATCCGGGAAGAACGTAATGCGACGGAAGCCCTCAGCTTCACATTGGGTGCAAAACATGCTGCGGGATTTATACAGGCCGGATAGGGCCGTATTTTTATGCGGCTCCAATCGAACCCGACTGTGCAGCACGAACTGATCCGGCACGTCCCGGATTTCCAGACGATCCGCCGCATAGCTGAACTCATTGACAGCAAGTTCGCGCTGGTCCAAACGCAACCACTGGAGCTCGAGCTCCTCACCATCGAGCACCAACGATGCCCTCGCATCAACGGCCTGTGGATTGCGCCTGATCGCTAACCTGCTCTCGACATAGGTCTGTTCGAAATCGAGTTCAAAAAACAGTTCGACCGTGTCGATCAGAAACGCCGGAACCGTGTAGTCCCTGAGGTAAATTGCGCGCGGCTGTGCATCTTTCATAACGTTACTACTACTCCAAATCGATTCAGGCGCTTAGCCGAACATGATACGAACTAAAACTGCGTACGTTTAGCACACCAGTGTCGAGCATAAGATACTGCCCCTTAACGCCCATCAGACGCCCCTCGGCAAGCGGCGTTTTATCGAAATTAATCGAGCTGACCTTGGTCGGGTATTCAATGACCGGATAATCGATAACAACCGGATCGGCATCGTCGATGATGCTGATGCTGTTCTCACCAAAGCGCTCGCGCAGCGTGTTCAGGCCGGTTTCATACTGCTGGAGCACCTCAAGCGCCTTGGCCTTCAGATCCAGGGTATCGGTATCGCCCTTGAGCATGGCCCGCCAGTTGGTTTTGTCAGCGAGGGTCTCGGCCAGCAGAATTTCAACGAACCCCGACTGCTGTCGTGTTTGAACGCGAATAATCGGCAGCGCCTGCACCGCACCCTGATCGATCCAACGCGTGGGTACCTGGTTGTGGCGCGTGATACCGACCTTGAGCCCGGACGAATTCGCAAGGTACACAATATGCTCCTGCATACAATTACGCTCACCCCAGTCGGGCTCTCGACATGTTCCCTCAAAGAAATGACATTTTTCGGGCTTTACGATGCAGCTGTCACAGCGCGCCAGCTTCTGCATGCATGGAAAACAATGCCCCTGGGAAAAGCTCTTTTTGGTTTTGCGTCCGCAGTGGCTGCAAGTGATCAAACCCAAAAACTCCAACCTGATGGTTTCACCGATCAGGGGGTTAATCGCAATAGCCGCATCGCCGACGGGCAGCTCATAGCGAACCGGCGACTCAAGTTGCGAGCGCATTTTGTCCAGTGCACCTTCAGCGAGCATGTGCATCAGACGCCTCCCCGGTCACGGACAATACGTACCACATCCGGCTCATCATCACACAGCGCTCCGTCTGCCTTGCTGCCTCGATCGATGTATCCGGTTCGTTCAGCCTCGGGCATCTGATTGCGCGCCTCGTAAGCGATCACTGCTTGCATACAGTGCGCACGCTGCTCGCGACTCACTTCCCTGCCATCCGGCCACTTGCCGAGCTCAACAGCACGTTTGAGGTTGTAATAAATCTCGGGCGTTATCGCCTGAATGGCTTCATCCATTACTGACATAGACGTTCTCTACTGGTGTGGTTCGCGAAGCGGAGAGTGCCATGTCGCCGCGCTCCTCGCAACGATCCGTCACGAAGGCCGACGTTCAGCACCGCTGGTTCTACTTTCTGGGGTGAAATTTTCGCCAGCTCCACGGCGCTTGCGGGTTTTCCGCTGCCCACAGACCCCATTTTCTGGCTCTTGCCTCTTGCTCGGCCGACGCGTATCGACCCCGCGTGTCCTCATCAAGCTCGCTTTCGAAGCGGCGAAAATACCACGCCGCCCCCTGTGTCAGCTGATACAGTCCGGCCTCCAGAGTCTTTGCGCAGCGCTTGCAGTCGGTGGGTTGTACCCACACATGCGCAATCAGGCGGCCATAGCGATCGCGTTTTTTGCTATCAATGCGGATCGGCATTTGATCCAGAATAGCGAGCAGCGATGCGCGACTCTGCTGACCGTATGCCTGCTTGTATTCGGGTGCATCAATGCCCTGCAATCGCACCTCGGCGCGTTTGCCATCGGCGAGCAGGACCTTGAATGAATCGCCATCAACAACATAGGTGACAACCGCGTCCAGTTCATCGGCGCTTACGGCGCTCGTACATAAAACGATCACCAACAGCGCCATAACTCGGATTAGCGACAAAGTATTTGAGTACGCAAGGGCAATAGCTTTAGGATACCGGCGGTGCACAGTCATAAGCAGAGGAGTATTTGCATGTTGATTCGTTCCCTAGCACTCGGTCTGGTAGCGTCTTTCGCTGCCTCTGCACTCGCAGACGGACTTGTTTCAAAGGCACCGGAAGGCGCCGAACTGTATTTTATCAGCCCAACCGACGGAGCCACAGTAGCGAGCCCTGTCACGATCCAGTTCGGGCTCAAAGGTATGGGCGTGGCCCCTGCGGGCGTCAATCAGGACGGGACCGGCCACCATCACCTGCTGATCGACTCGCCTGAGGGACTCGATTACAGCATGCCGCTGCCAGCAACCGATCAGGTCAAGCACTTTGGTAAAGGCCAGACCGAAACCACGGTAGAGTTGAGCCCCGGACAGCACACCCTGCAATTGGTGCTCGGTAACCATGCGCACGTTCCGTTCGACCCACCGGTGGTCTCTCAGGAAATCACCATCACCGTCGAGTAAATGATCGATCAGGGCCGGTGCACACCTAACAGCGCAGCGCCGGCCCCCAGCACCAACCCCATCACAAAACCGCCAACATGAGCGGCATTTGCAACCGCACCAAAGCCCAGCGCTTCAACAAAACCACTCAGACACAAGACCATCCAAAGTATCATGAATACCATGATGCCCTGGCGAAGCGGCAATCGCTTCCAGCTCGCCAACTTGTTCCAGCTCCAGATATAACCCAACAGGCCGTATATCACCCCAGACATGCCGCCAAACAGTGCGGTCGGACTGGTAATGTATTGAGCAATATTGGAGCCTGCGCCAATCAAAACGACCAGCGCGAGCATTGTTGATGTGCCGTGACGCCGTTCAATCTGATGACCAAATTCGAGGTACCAAAGCGAATTGAATATGATGTGCATCGCGCCAAAATGCAGAAACATAGGCGTGAGAACGCGCCAATATTCGCCACGCGCCCAACTCAATGCTGCCGGCTCCACCAGCAGGCTGCCGCGCTCTATGATGAAATCCGTGAAGGTAAGCCACGGCACCAGCACCGCACGATGATCAAATTGAACAATCAGTGCCCCCAAAATGCTTAACAGCAGCCCCGCCAGCGTGACCGGATTGCCCGCAAAATAGTATCGAATACCGTGAACCACGCTGGTTGCTGATTGCGAACGCTTTACATCGACCCGGATCTCGCCCGAGCTATACCGCTCCCACGCCTGCCTGACTGAATCACGATAGTTCGAATCAACCACTTCGAGCACAAGCACATTGCGCTCTTCAAACACGTGGTGCGCGATACCACTCGCCCTCAGGAGTGCTGAAAAGTCAGATAAATCGGTATCCAGCGGTAATTCCAGGGCTCGTGTCGGGTTCAAACGTCCTCCGTCAGCTGACTCACTTGTCCAGCCGACTGCCCCAGCCAAGCTTGGCGCGGCAAATAGCGTAAAAGCTGTGGTTGAGCGGGTGCAGCAGGTTCAAGCGCGCCGGCTTTTTATTGACGATCACGATGTCTCCGGGGCTGGCGTTAAGATTGACCTGTCCATCGCACACGATCGACGGTTGTAGTTCGTTGTACTCGTGCACAACAATACGCAGCTTGCTATTCCCGTCGATCACCAGCGGTCTTGAACTTAGCGTATGCGGGAACATCGGCACCAGCACCAGCGCGTCCAGATTGGGGTGCATAATCGGCCCACCGCCGGATAACGAGTACGCGGTACTGCCGGTCGGCGTCGAGATAATCATGCCGTCCGAGCGTTGGGTGTACACAAACTGATCATCGATATGCAGTTCGAGTTCAATCATGCGCGCAGAAACGCCCGACGTGATGACGACGTCGTTTAGCGCATCACCACGCCCGAGCACCTGACCTTCGCGCATCACCGCCACATCAAGGAGGAATCTCGGCTCCAGGTAATACTCGCCCGCCAGCACCGCGGACATTTGCTCTTCGAGCTGCTGCGGCGATATGTCGGTAAGAAATCCAAGCCGGCCGCGGTTCACACCCAGTACCGGCACGTCATGCAACGATAGCGAACGTGCGGCGCCCAAAAGACTGCCGTCGCCACCGACGACGATGACCAGATCGGATTCGGTCCCAATCTCCTCTGGCGTATGCCTGACCTCGACATCAACGGGCATCTGCTCCGCAACATCGGCCGCCACCAGAACCCGACGCCCCGCCGAAATCAGAAACTCATGCAGGTGTAAAAGCGTCTCCAGAACTTCGGGGCTACCCAGTCGTCCCATCAGCGCTATTGTCGAAAATCGTTTCATATCGATCTGCTGTTGTTATCAGTGCCGTCATTATAGCCACAGGGCGTCGAGCAGAACCCTCGTCTTCCCTGTAACCCACCGGTATGTACCATCAAAATCCGGGTGTTCTTCGCCAACTCGCCCCGGAGCGACCACGCCGAGATCGCGTACAGTGCTTTCAGGGTGTAGACGGGGTCGAGCTGAATATCCGCGTGCGCTTCAAACTCGCTCCAAAAGGCTTTTAGCGGACTATTAAGGCGACCAAATCCCGGACGCGCATACTCGTCCGTCAAACTAACACGGATTTTCAGATCCGAACACAGAGCATCAACGCGTCGCTGAACCTCATCAAGATCGCGTGCGGCGAGAATGCCCCTGAGCTCCGTGCGGCTGGTGTTCATGCCGCGGGCCAATCCCGCCAAGGTAGTCCCGGTACCGACGCCGGTGACCAGCAGATCAAACTGTTCTGGATGGCGATAAAGCCATTGCCCAAGCAACTCACACCCGTCCAACCCGAGAGCATTATCCCCCCCCTCGGGGATCAGGAAGGCGTCGGGGTAACGCTCGGCCAGCGCTGCCAACCAAACAGGATCACGAATGAGCTTGTAATCTGCTCTGGATACCGGCAATAACTCCATGCCGTTGGCAACTGCATCCTGAAGGGTCGGGGTCAACGCTCTGACCTCATCGCCGCGAACGACACCAATACTGCGCAAGCCGCTGGCCTTGGCGGCCGCGGCCAGCGCATGCAGATGATTGGACCATGCGCCACCAAAGCTCAGAACTTGCGTGTATCCGCCGGCCCTGGCGTGCTGAAGGTTAAAGTAGAGTTTGAACAGCTTGTTGCCGCCCCACTGCGGGTGAAGCCGATCGAGGCGCAACATCCAAATCTCGACACCAGGAAACAAATGACTGACGCCAGACAGCGGCTCTATCGTCAGATTCGCTGTCAGTTCGGATTCAGAGCCAGGCGTAAATGCGTTCAAGCGCCCGAACGCGGAGCGGCGGGTGCGGAGCGCGGCACCTGCTTGTGGATATCACATCGATCGTGCAGACCGGTGACAAATTCTGCGGGCTTCAACAAACGCTGCACCGGCTTTGCGCACTGCAAACCGTTACCACCGGTTCCCTGGCAAACCGGATTGTTGTAGTGAGCCAACCACTGCCGGTATAGCCCGACCGCAACACCACATTTGGCTGCCACAACTTCTTCGGTTTTATCAAGAAACTCATTGAGTTCATCCATCGCAACCGTAATGTGCCCTGCGCCGGGCTGAAACGATACGAACTTGATATTGCGGGCTTTGAGCTTTTCAAAGAAGTCGTCTACACCGGTATCCAACAGCCTCATTTTGTCGCGACGAAGCGCGGTAATTTCGCCGCGTAACGCGGCGAGCTGATCAACCGCAACCTGCCGTTCCCGCCGCGCGTTCTCGACTTTTTCGTTGGCACGATCAACCTCAGCCCTAACTTCCGCCTGTTTGACGGCAAATTCCTGCTCCAGCTCCAACCGCGCGCCTTCGATCGATGCCTGCAGGTTTGCTTCCATTTCTTTCTGGATTTCGTTCACCCGCTCGGCGGATTCACGCCGATCCGCCTCACTATCACTATTGACCTGAGTTAGCTGCTTCAGCAGTAAGTGCTTTTCGTTCTCATAGGCCTGAATCTGCTGCTGAGCTGCCGCCAAGCGCTGCTGCATCGCCATCAATTCATGTTGGTGCTGCTCTTGAAGCATTGCGATCTGGGCATTGCTCTGCTGCATGATCGCCATCATTGCATCTGCAGCCATACCGGGGTTGGTCATGGCGGGATTTGTGTTCGGGGCCATGCCCGCACCGGCTCCCACACTTGGCGGCGCCTGATCTGCCTGCGGCTGTTGAATATAAGAGACATTCATCGTCGGAGGCGCATAGGAGACATAGCCCTGAGCACCGGACGGATCCCATGTCTGCCCACTTCCGGGCTGGCTCGAGGCTGCCGCTTGTGCACTGGCTTGCTGACGCGTCGCCTCGCTGACGTCGATACCCAAACGATTCAGGGCTAGCCGTTCCCGGATCTGTTTGATCGTCTCCGGTCTTGGGCTCCAGAGCAGACTCTCGTACCCCGGTACCGGACAATTCTCGCCGTTGGCATACCGAATCGGACCAGCACCGAGATCAGGTCCGGTTGCTGAACGTTCGGCGATCATCTGTAGCGGTACGTTCCAATCCCGATCTACATAACCGGACTCATCGAATTGCAGGTAAAAAAGGACGATCGTAGACACCTGCAAACGATTATCAAACCGCACGTAGGCTGCTTCGACGTTCTGAGCTTTGAAATCGAGCATTGGAACCACACAGTCGAGCAATGCCTCGAATTCCGGGTACAGCATTTCACGACTGACTTCTCCGCCGAGGAAAAACAGTATTGCTTCGTAGCTGTTCTCGCCTGAATCCATCAATGCTCCGCCATTGGCCCGGACCGAAAAAGTCGCTTGAGATGCGCGCCATACGCGCCATACGCGCCATACGCGCCATAATAGTACAGCGGCTTCGTTCGTAACACGAACCGCCGCACGCATATCAGTCGCTTGTTACAGTATAACTATGACATATCGAAGAGGGTTTTAGACGCCCTGTAATAAAACTGACATGTTTCTATCACAAACTCCGCCCAGAAATTTTCTTTCAGGGAGACGAGTACATGAAACAGAATCGACGATTACTTCCAGTCGCCGCAGCGCTGCTGCTGACTACGCCTATCTCCAGTTACGCCGCCGACAAGGCACTGTTGGACATCCTGCTTGAAAACGGCGCGATCACGAAAGCGCAGCACCAACAGTTAATGGCTAAGCAGGAGCTAACAACAGCTGACCTGATTCCGGCCAGTGAAAGTAAGACGACCAAGGTCGAGGTAGAGGACTTGTCGCAGCAAATTGCGCTGAACGACGATGTTCAGAAAGCAATCGACGACGCCGTCGCCGCAAAAATGGACGAGGCACCTGTAAAAGCCAGCTATGGCTCCAAGGGCTTCCATTTCGAAACCCGTGACGGCAACTTTGCCACCAATCTTCAGTGGCGAGCTCAGATGCGATACACCACACCTTACGACGGTGATCCGCGTCAGCTCGGCGATTTCGGCGAAGACAGCGATTCCAGTTTTGAACAGCGCCGCTTGCGCATGAAAATTGGAGGACATGGTTTCCAACCGTGGCTCAAATACTACTTCGAAGTAGATCTTCAGCCTGCTCGCGATGTTGACGCGGATGCCAGTACGTCAGGAGCTCGCGTCATCGACTACCGATTGGATCTCGCAAAATGGGACTGGGGCGGACTCAGACTGGGGCAGTGGAAAGTTGACCTCAACCGCGAACGTGTCGACTCATCGGGTCGTCAGCAGTTTGTCGAGCGCTCAATCGTGAACCGGGTATTCACGATCGACCGACAAGTGGGTGTGCAGCTTCGAGGTCGCTTATTCGAAGGCACCGCAACCGACCTCAACTACTATGCAGGCATATTCAACGGAGAGGGACGTAGTGTGCGCAACTCCTCCGACGATCATATGTACATGGCTCGCCTACAATGGAACTTCCTCGGTCGCGAGCTTGACTGGAAACAAACGGATGTCGAGTACACCGACCAGCCAACGGGCTCTTTTGCATTGGCCGGATTCACCAATACCGGGCCGTGTACTCGCTGGTCTTCGTCGGGATGTGGAAATCTGGACGGCTTTGCGCGTGCCGGACTTGCTGCCGATGATCAATTCGACATCGAACAGGGTGTTCAGGAATTTGCGTTTAAATACCGGGGTTTTTCAATTCAGCAGGAATTCCACCGCAAATTCATTAAAGACAACGTTGTTGGCGACGAAAGCGATCTGACCGGTTTTTATGTGCAGTCAGGCTATTTCTTCCATAACATGTTCGAGTCATTCCCTGCGCCTCTGGAACTGGCGGTTCGCTACGCCTATGTTGATGAGCCCAATAAGGCCGATCGCAGCTTCAGCAACGAGCGCGAAGAGTTCACGCTGGGCGCCAACTGGTTCTTCAGTGGTCATGGGAACAAAATCACGCTCGACTTCTCACACCTGACCCTCGACGACGGATTGGCGAATGACAACGAATCCGACAATCGCTTGCGATTGCAGTGGGACGTTTCTTTCTAATACTCCGATTCTTCAACGCGCTAAAAGACAGGGCCTGGTGATATATCGCCAGGCCCTTTTTGCTTAACGATGGCGCGCCTCCAACCAAAACACCGTAATGGCTGACGCCCAGTTACCAACGGCGCAAAAAAAGGCGCCCGAAGGCGCCAGAGGGGGAGAGACCTGTTGCAGTGGTGATCACTTCAGATCGAAGCGATCCAACGTCATGACTTTGACCCATGCGGCTACAAAATCGTCGACCATCTTCGCTTCACCACCGGCTTCAGCGTAGACCTCGGCTACAGCACGGAGTTCCGAGCTTGAACCAATTGACAGATCAACCGGCGTCGCGGTCCACCTGAGTTCGCCCGTCGCACGATCGTGTCCTTCGTACAAACCGTCAGCATTCTCTGCCTTGGTCCACGCCGTGGACATGTCGAGCAGATTCACAAAGAAGTCATTGCTCAGAACGCCCGGGCGATCGGTAAAGATGCCATGCTGACTTGCGCCCGCATTGGCACCCATCGCTCTCATGCCGCCAATCAGCACGGTCATTTCAGGCACGCTCAGGGTCAACAGATTTGCGCGATTGACCATGGCAACGGCCGGTGAGCGATAGCTGCGCTCGGCGTCGAAGTAGTTACGGAACGGATCGTCAGTCGGTTCAAGTACGGCGAATGAATCGACGTCCGTCTGTTCCTGAGTCGCATCGCCGCGTCCCGGTGTGAACGGAACTGTTACGTCGTGTCCCGCATCCTTGGCCGCTTTTTCGATGGCCGCTGCGCCGCCAAGAACAATCAGATCGGCCATTGAGATCTGCTTGCCACGAGAAGCTCGCTTGTTGAATGCCGTTTGAACCTCTTCAAGCGCACTCAATACTTTGGCCAGCTCATCCGGGTGGTTGACCGCCCAATCCTTTTGCGGTGCAAGGCGAATACGCGCACCATTGGCGCCACCACGCATATCTGATCCGCGATAACTTGCCGCAGAGCCCCAGGCAACGCGCACCAGTTCTGCTACCGACAAATCCGTATCGAGGATCATCTTCTTGAGTTTCTTGACGTCCCGGTCATCGACAAGCTTGTGTGTCACTTCCGGAATCGGATCTTGCCAGCTCAGCACTTCCTCGGGTACGTCTGAACCCAGGTAGCGTGCGCGCGGTCCCATGTCACGGTGCGTCAACTTAAACCATGCACGCGCAAACGCGTCTTCAAATTCCTTCGGATTTTCAAGGAACCGCTGTGTGATCGCGCGATAAGCAGGATCGGTTTTTAGCGCAAGGTCAGTCGTGAACATGATCGGTGCGTGCGACTTGCCCTTCACATGCGCATCCGGAACCGTTCCGGCTGCCTGACCATCTTTGGGTACCCACTGCACAGCGCCGGCAGGGCTGCGGGTCTGTTCCCACTCATACGCATACAAGTTGGCCAGGTACATCATTGACCACTGTGTCGGCGTCGCGGTCCATGCTCCTTCCAGACCACTGGTTACGGTGTCTTCAGAGTGACCTTTTCCGCACTTGTTCTTCCAGCCGAAGCCCTGCTCTTCGATCGCTGCAGCAGCGGGTTCAGGACCCACACACTCGTCCGGCTTGTGGGCACCGTGTGCCTTACCAAACGTATGTCCACCGGCGATCAGTGCGACGGTCTCCTCGTCGTTCATAGCCATACGCCCAAAGGTCTCGCGTATGTCGTGGGCCGCAGCCATCGGATCGGGCTTGCCATTCGGCCCCTCGGGGTTTACGTAGATCAAACCCATCTGAACTGCTGCCAACGGATTTTCCAGCTTGCGTTCACCGCTGTAACGCTGGTCATCGAGGAATTTGTCTTCCGGTCCCCAGTAAACCAGATCCGGCTCCCAGTCATCCTCACGTCCACCGGCGAAACCAAAGGTCTTGAAACCCATGGACTCAAGCGCGACGTTGCCGGTAAGCACCATCAGATCAGCCCAAGAGATCGCGCGGCCGTATTTCTGCTTGATTGGCCACAGCAGACGACGAGCCTTATCGAGATTTCCGTTATCCGGCCAGCTGTTCAATGGCTCAAAGCGTTGCTGCCCGCCGCCAGCGCCGCCGCGTCCGTCAGCGATACGATAGGTACCAGCGCTGTGCCACGCCATGCGGATAAAAAATGGTCCGTAGTGGCCATAATCGGACGGCCACCAAGGCTGTGATGTCTTCAGCAGTTCAGAGATATCCTTTTTGACCGCATCCAGGTCCAGCGAACTGAACGCCTCAGCGTAGTCGAAGCTCTCGCCCATTGGATTGGACTCGGCAGCAAACTGACGCAGTGGCTGCAGATTGAGCTTTTCCGGCCACCAGAATTGATTGGAATGAGGCATTGAATCTGCGGCCTGAACCGCCGATCCGATCGTTGTTGACACCGCCATGGCAATGGCTGTTACCAGCGGGAGTTTTCTCGTGATCTTCATATCGATCTCCTTAACGTTATTCACCATATATCTACGTGAAATGGATCAGCACCCAGCAAAGTCGCTCGATAGTGTACTCTGTACGCTATTAATCGAACCTACTCAATGGGGGAAGCATACGCTCATCGCGGTGATGACTAAATTATTAAAAATCTATATCAACGTTCGGATTTTCTGATGACTAAAGAAGCCAACACCCTGAACGGCGGTTGCCTCTGCGGCAACGTCCGCTACCAAATACATGGGGATCCCCTGTTCGTATCTCAATGCTTTTGCCGAGATTGTCAGCTCGCGACCGGCACGGGTCATACCACCATCGTCGGCGTTCATTGCGACAACTTGACGGTTGAAGGAACACCCACTGTCTTCAGTAGTCAGGGAGAAACCGGCGGCGCCGTGCATCGGCACTTTTGTGGGACCTGCGGCAGCAGACTGTATACCTCGGGGGATCTGCCCGGTCCGGTGCGGATGATTCAGGCAGGATCGCTGAATGATCCTAACGCGGTATCACCGACCGCCGCGATCTATTTGAAGGACCGCATTCACTGGGATATGGTTGCCGACGATATCGACCAGCATATGGACCTGGGCCCTGCCCCGGTCTGACGAGGAAAAAATGAGCGAATTAAATCGCAGACGCGAGACCGTTGACGCCGAGTTCGAGGTAGTGGAGATAGACACGATCGCTGACGCACCGGTCAACGGACTGTTTCAGCAGCTCAAACAAAATCTGGCCAAGTTCTTCATTATCAGTTTGATCATTGTTATCGCCCTGGTGTTGCTGTTCTTTGCGTTCTATTTGTTCCTTGCATTTGTGTTGATCGGCCTCGTGCTGCGACTTTTTGGTGGAGAGCGTGCGCGCAGCGTCACGCTCAATACAATGCGATTTCGGCGCTAAGGCAAACGCGCCCGACGACCCTAAACGATTTTGGAGAGCAAGACTATGCCATCCCCTACTCCGATTCTTCATCACTACGAAGCATCGCCCTATGCCGAAAAGATTCGATTGATGTTCGGACGAAGCTCGCTCGCGTGGCAATCGCTATTGTCTCCGGTACAGCCCCCACGTCCCAATCTCGATCCGCTGACCGGTGGCGGATATCGTCGGATACCGGTGTTACAGATCGGCGCAGACATTTACTGCGACTCCGCCTTAATCGCTGATACGCTCGCCACCATCAGCGGATGTAACGAGATTGCCTCAACCGCCGGCAGTGACACAGCCAGAGCACTGGCGCTGCGCGCTGAGCGTGACGTGTTTTTCTGTGCGATTTCCTCGGTACCTCCACTCAGAGTCATGCGAACACTGCTGGGAGGTTTCGGACTGATAGGAACCTATAAGTTTGTGACCGACCGCAGCTCGATGATGAAGGGAGCCACCATAAAACCGCCACAAGGAGACGCGGCCAGAAGGATTGTCTCGACCTTCAAAGCGGACCTGAACTCGGTGCTTAGCAGCACGCCATTTCTGGGTGGCGAGCAACCCGATTACACCGACTACTGCTGCTTCCATCCGCTCTGGCTGGGAAGCTATGTCAGCAAGAAGGGTATCGAACCCGAACTGCCTTCGTTAGGCCGCTGGTACGAGGCATTGTTGAACGCCGGGCATGGTGCTCGGTCTGAAATAACGCAGGCAGACGCATTCGCACGTGCGCGCGAAGAGCAACCAACCGCGGTAAATAGCACTGAGCAACACGAGCTGATCGGAAAACCCGCTGGTATTGCGCCGGCGGACTATGGGATCAAAAGTGTCGAAGGTATCTTGGTTGGTCTGTCTGAATCCACGGCTACATTGGCCCGCGAAACAACTCAGTTCGGACTGGTGCATGTGCATTTCCCGCGCGCGGGCTATCAGATCGTGCGCGTTTAATCCCACTCATCGCCGTAGTGGTGAAATAGCTCATCGCCCGCTTTTATCTTGCGTAGGCTAACCACCGAAAGGTCATCGTAATAGCTCACGTTGGGCTTGCTGTGATGGTTGATGTACTTGAGCTTGCAGGTGACGTCCACCAGATCGCCACCAGCAAGCCAGAGCGTATGCAGACCCGGGTCTTTGGTGGGTCGGGTTTTGCAGTATCCGAGTACTGTGTGTTTTGGGATATCGACGGTGGCAAACAAGCCTTTACCGTGTACCGAACTCTTCGCGACCTTCAGAGTTTTTTTCATGGTTGGGCGATCCAGCGAACACTGACACGGTCGCAGTATACGCGATGCTCAACCAGCCTCTACGTCTGATTGCGAAACCCTTGAGGATTTTTCCGCTCGAGCAATGCGTTTGCTGAGCGTGTATACGTGTCGCAAGTTTTCGATCAAAGACATCAATAATCGAACTTTTTCGAGATACTGCGGATCATCAGCCCGCAACCGCGTGGCATGGCGCTCAAACAACTCATCGGCCAATCGTCGAACTTCGCCATGCAGCAACAACGCTTCCTGCGCGGCGCGCTCATTGTGTTCTCTGACTGCCTGCACAGCCAACTTCAATGCCTGATGGTTCTTCGACCATAATTCACCAAGCATGCCTGATGTGGTCTCACTGGGCCGTTGGAAATCGCCGTGAATCATTGAGCCGACCGTGCGGGCAAGATCGGTCTGCAGCGTCTCAGCCAGGCTATCAAAGTTACCGACTGCAATCATCAGCGCTTCAAGCTGATCGCTTTCATCTTCAGTCAAACCGTTCTGACGTATCTGGCCAAGGTACGCAAGTATTTCTCGATGCAGGACTTCGACTTTGCTCTCGCTGCGCGCCACGCTATCGAGCAATTTGGCATCGTGGTTGTCGAGCGCGTTTTGTACACGCTTCAACATATCAACCAGAATATCGCCCGCGCGGGCCAACTCCCGGCGGGTATTGCCAAGCGCAACCGAGGTCACATTCACCAGCGCGGGATCTAAATACATCGGGCGGATAATCACGCGGTTGTCAGCGCGTCGATCAGGCACCAGTTTTTCCGAAAAACGCGCAAACCACGACGCAAACCCAATGAAGAGCAGCGTATTGATAACGTTGAACATGGTATTGGCGTTGGCAATCTCACGCGGCAGCGAACTCGGTCCATTCGTATCCGTCAGCAGCGAAGCGATCTCTGCCAACACCGGAATAAACGGTAACCAGATCAGCACGCCCAACACGTTAAAGCTAATATGAACAACCGCCGCACGCACAGCCTCGGCGGGTTTACCGATAGCGGCCAGCAACGCAGTCGCACAGGTGCCAACGTTGGCTCCGAGCGCCAAAGCGATACCGGCGTTCAGGTCAAGCAGGCCTTCACTGGCCATTGCGATGGCAATACCGACAGTGGCGGCAGACGACTGCACCACCGCCGTAAAAACAGCGCCGGCAATAATGCCCAGAGCCGGGTTGCTCATACTGCCGAGTATGTCCATAAACGGCGGATAGGCACGCAGCGGATTCATACTGCTGCTCATCAGCCCCATACCGTAAAACACCAGCCCCATGCCCATGACGACCATGCCGCTGTTTCGGGTCGTCTCATTGCGACCGGCAAAGTACATAAAAAAGCCCACGGCCACCGGCATCAAAGAGTAGGCGGAAACATTAAACGCCAAAATTTGCGCGGTTACCGTACTCCCGATATTGGCGCCCATGATGACACCGACCGACTGTGTGAGTGTCATCGCGCCGGCCGTGACAAAACCCACGACCAACACCGTGGTGACGGAAGAACTGTTGAGAATACCGGTGACCACTGCCCCGGTGACGGCACCTGCGAAGCGATTTCGCGTCAGTCGTGCCAGCGCAGATCGTAATGCGCCACCGGCGGCGCGGCGCAATCCTTCCGAAAGCCCCTCGAGTCCGGCAAGAAACAACGCAAGTCCGCCAAACAACCCCATATTGAGCTGCAGCCAATCAATAGCGACCGATTCATTCATTGATACAGGATCCTTGGCACTGTATTCTTATACAGTATTTAAAAGCCGGCTCGGCGTCAGCCTATCGAATTATCTATGAGTTCCTCTGCTCCCGTAAGCAATATAGCGCCGTTATCGACGTCCGTCACACTGAATGCGGAACAAGCGCTTGCGGCCAACTGGGGCATCGATCCACTCAACGTCGATTACGGCAAGCCGCTGCTGATAATCGCCGGCGCAGGCACCGGAAAAACCAACACCCTGTCTCATCGGGTCGCGAATCTTCTGGTCAATGGTGTGTCACCATCGCGCATTCTGCTGATGACCTTCAGTCGGCGCGCAGCATCCGAGATGATTCGGCGAACCGAGCACATTGTTACAAACAGCGATACGCGCTACGCAAGCGCGGGCTCCAGCATCAGTCGTCAATTGTGGTCAGGCACCTTTCACGCGATCGGCAATCGCATTCTTCGCGAGTATGCCGACGCCTTGGGACTGGCGAGCAATTTTTCGGTGATGGATCGTGGCGACAGTGCAGACCTTATCGATCTTGTTCGCAACGAGCTCGGACTTGGCGCAGCGCGCAAACGATTCCCGCGCAAGGACACCTGTCTGGCGATTTACTCATACCGCGTTAATACCGGTGCGAGTTTGCAGAGCACTCTGGAATTGGAATACCCGTGGTGTGCGCAATGGCATGACGAGCTCAATACGCTGTTCAAGGCGTATGTAAATGCGAAGCAACAACAACATGTGCTCGATTACGACGATCTGTTGTTGTATTGGCACATTCTTATGCAGGAGCCAGCGCTCGCATCCGCAATTGGTGATCGGTTCGACCATGTTCTGGTGGACGAGTATCAAGATACCAATAGCCTTCAATCGAGCATTCTCTGCGCAATGAAACCAACCGGTAGCGGGCTATGCGTAGTCGGTGATGATGCACAGTCAATCTATTCGTTTCGGGCGGCGAGCGTCGAGAATATCCTGAGCTTCCCCGACCAATTCGATCCTCCGGCCAAGGTCATCACGCTTGAGCACAACTATCGTTCGGTACAACCCATTCTCGACAGTGCCAATATGCTGATGCAAGAAGCCGATCGACGTTACCAGAAGCGACTGCATTCAAACCAGAGCAGCGCCCAACAGCCGCGATTTGTAATGGTTGAGGATGATCGGTCTCAGGCAGCCTATGTGGTCGAACAGATCCTGGCTCGACGGGAAGAAGGGATACTGCTCAAGCACCAGGCCGTGTTGATGCGTAAGGCGCACGACAGCGATCTACTCGAACTGGAGCTGATGCGACACGATATCCCATTTGTAAAATATGGTGGTCTGAAGTTTCTTGAAGCCGCGCACGTCAAGGATATGCTCAG
>Ga0181576_10001249_pt1 | contig 19385 bp, 11 predicted proteins | sample 101ome_22_FD_132464 | JGI IMG/M metagenome (GOLD analysis project Ga0181576, IMG submission 132464) | Coastal salt marsh microbial communities from the Groves Creek Marsh, Skidaway Island, Georgia - 101412BT metaG (megahit assembly) | ecosystem: Environmental > Aquatic > Marine > Intertidal... | reverse complement strand
TTTTTTTCATGAGCATGTTTTGGGTCAGGTCTTTGTGAAACCTCAGCCCTTTGGCAGAGGTTTTTCATCACCCTAGATTCAGGCGAGGCTTGGTCAAGGATCTCGCATGAACCCTGTTTGGTTAAGCAAGAATCAGGCCCAGAAGCAGGTTTTCTCATCCTAGCATGGGTTGAATCTTGCCATGAGGTTCCTTGTCGGCATCGGAGGCTGGTTCTGAGAATCGGTCAAGGATGAACTCAAACCAATCGGCCTTTTCTGCTGGATGGAGTTCTTGGCGAGGCTTAGATTCTGGAGGCATGAGAGTCCCCTTCATTGCTAGCCCGTTGAGCTGGCTCAATGCCTTGTCGTGGCTCAGCCTGGGCTTATGCTTGATAGGGCTCTTCGACGCAACCGTGGTGATGGCCGATGAGGAGGAGGTATCCGCTCAAGGCAAACTGCATCACGGCCTATGGAGGGGTGAAGCCTACCCTGGGACGGTGCGGGATTACTGGGTGTATGTGCCTGCTGCCTATCGTCCCGATCAGCCAGCCAGCCTCATGGTCTTCAATGATGGCAAATCCTACCATAGTGAGCAGGGTGCTTTCCGAGTGCCTCAAGTCATCGACGGCTTGATCAATGAGGGGGCCATGCCAGTTACCCTAGCGGTGTTCATCAACCCAGGGGAGGTGCCTTCAACTGTCCCTGGAGCCGCCTCCCGAAAAAATCGCAGTTTCGAATACGATGCCTTGGGGGATCGTTACGCACGCTTCCTGATTGAGCGCTTCTTGCCTCCCATTGAGGCGCAATACAACCTTTCAAAAAGTCCCGAAGACAGAGCTATCTGTGGTATCAGCTCAGGCGGGATTGGCGCTTTCACGGTGGCCTGGGAGCGCCCTGATGTTTTTGGCAAGGTGCTCTGCCACATCGGCAGTTTTGTCAACATTCGCGGTGGGCATGCTTACCCTTTCCTGATCCGAAAGACCGAAAAGAAACCGATCAAGATTTTCCTGCAGGAAGGCCGCCGAGATCTCGATAACCTGCATGGTAACTGGCCGCTAGCCAATCGTGAAATGGTAGCCGCCCTCGAATACAAGGGCTATGATTACCAGTTTGTCATGGGGGATGGGGGCCACAGTGGCCAGCATGGGGGCCAGATCCTGGCCGATTCGCTGCGCTGGTTATGGAAGGAAGATCAGCCTTGAATCCCTCACTCACGGGGGCAGGCCAGGCGGTCACTTCTCGTTCGGCTGGCAAGTATTCTCAGGACGCTCCAGGTTGCTGGGCGGAGGATAGGCTCGCGATTGAGGAGCCACTTGAGATTCGGCTGGGAGGCAAGTCATGGGTGGTGACCCTGCGCAGCCCTGGGGCTGATCATGATCTGGTTGCTGGCTTGCTTTGGACCGAAGGGGTGGTCACCACGCCTTCGGACATCCTGGAGCTGGCCCATTGTGAGCAGGGTGAACAGGTCACCAGCAATATTATGAATGCTTTCCTGAAGCCTGGATTGAGTCTGGAGGGCATCCTGGGTCAGCGAGGCTTGCCAGCCAATGCCAGTTGTGGTCTATGCGGCAAGGTGTCCATAGAGTCTGTTCACCGAAAGTTTCCAGTGCTGGACTGGCCTGGTAGGGTGCCTCGGTCCATCATCTATGGTCTTGAGCGACAACTCCGCCCGCACCAACAAGCCTTTGCCAGCACAGGAGGGGTGCATGCGGCAGCCCTCTTTGATGAGTCAGGTCGCTGTCAGGTGGTTCGAGAGGATGTGGGGCGACACAACGCAGTCGACAAGGTGATCGGGAGCCAGGTGCGAGCCGGGGCGCCCACGGGGGCTTCGGCCATCCTGCTGGTGACCAGTCGAGCGTCCTTTGAAATCGTTCAAAAGGCCCTCTCAGCCCGTATTCCCATCATTGCCTGTGCCTCCGCACCCTCCAGTCTGGCGGTGGATTTCGCTCAGGCCAATGGTCAGACCCTGATTGGTTTTTTACGGGAGGGTCGCTTCAACCTCTACACGCATCCTGAAAGACTGGCTGACTGAAGCTTTGTCTGCTGCTCTCAAGGATTGATCAGGCTTGTTTCTGTGCCAGGTTGAGGCTCATCACCCCGCCAAGGAATAGCCTTGTCTGAATGTGGCGGCACTGAAGCCTGACCATGGCAGCCTCGATCCCGCGTTGAGCTGGGAAATGATGTAAGGAGGTGAGGATGTAACGATAGGCCTCGGCGTCGCCTGCCAGAGACCAGCCGATCAGGGGAACAGCGAGTTTGAGGTAGCCAAAATAAAGGGATCGCCACCAAGGGTTGGGAGGTTTACCAAATTCTAGGATAAGGATGCGCCCCCCTGGGCGGGTGACTCGGTGGAGTTCACTCAGCCCTTTCTCCCAGTCGCTCAAATTTCGCAAACCATAGGCCATGGTCACCACATCAAAGCGGTTGTCTTCAAAGGGAAGTTCCATGGCGTCTCCCTGCTGAAATACCACTGGGGAGCGTGGAGCCCTCTGCGAAGCGGTTGAGGGTAACTTGCGCTTGGCCTCATCCAGCATGGCCTGACTGAAATCTATCCCGACGACCGATGCTCCCTGCGAAGCAAGCGATAGGGCCAGATCGCCAGTTCCACAACAGACATCCAGGGCCTGTTCGCCTGATTGGATCGCCGATGCCTTGATCAGGCTGTGTTTCCACCAGCGGTGGAGGCCGCCGCTCTGGATGTCGTTGATCAGATCGTAGCGCTTGGCAATATGATCGAACAAGGCCTTGACCCGCGCCCCTCGGAGTTCTCCAGTCTGGTAATAGCGATTCTTCGAAGCGGTATTCATGGCATGGCGATCAAGCAATGAGACTCTGCACCACCTTGGGAGAACATGCAAACTTGCCACGCTGTATCGAGGCTTTCTTCCCTGCTCTGGGGGGATTACCCTTCTGAGCATGCTCGTGCCGGTTGAAGACGCCCGTGAAATAATCCTGGCTCACATACCAGTGATGGGGGTTGAGGAGGTTTCGCTGAATGACGCACTCGGACGGGTGCTAGCTCAGGAAGTTGTGGCCCCCCTGCCTTTGCCTCATTGGGACAATTCCAGCGTGGATGGTTATGCCGTGCGAGCTGAGGATGTATCTGGCGCCAGCCCCGAGAATCCAAGGGAACTCAGGCTGATGGGTCAGTGGCCTGCGGGGCAGCCAGGTGATCAGGTTGTGGAACTGGGGGCCTGTCTGCGCGTTTTTACGGGATCGCCGCTGCCCCAAGGGGCTGATGCGGTGGTGATGCAGGAGGATACTCGCCTGGTTGAGGATTCTGCTGAGGCTCGCGTGTGGGTTTGCGATAAGGTGCGGCCTTTTGAGCATGTTCGTCTTGCAGGGGAAGACATCGCCTCAGGGCAGCAAGTGCTGGCACAGGGCAGACGCTTGAGCGGTTTTGATCTGGGGCTGGTCTCGGCTCTGGGGATACCTCGCCTCAAGGTGCGTCGGGTGCCTCGAGTGGGTATCCTGGCCACTGGTACCGAGTTAGTGGAACCAGGCCAACCCTTGTTACCTGGCCAGATTCACGAGTCCAATCGCCTTCTACTCCGATCCCTCATTCAGCGCTCAGGCGCCACACCGGTGGTCTTTCCTCTCATAGCCGATGACCTGGAAAGGACCACACGCTGCCTGGAGCAAGCTCTCGATCAATGTGATGTGCTCCTGACCAGCGGAGGGGTATCGGTGGGCGATCACGACCATATAAAACCCGCCTTGCAAGCCCTTGGTGGCAAGATTCATCTGTGGCGTCTGGCCATGAAACCAGGTAAGCCCCTGGTCTTTGCCGAGGCTTGCCACAAGCCTGTATTTGGGCTGCCAGGTAATCCTGTGTCGGCGGTTGTGGGTTACAGCCTGCTGGTCTACCCGGCGCTCAGTCAGCTTGCCGGATGCCAAACTCTGGACCTACCACGAATCTCTGGCACCTTAACTCAGAGCATCCACAATCGAGGGGATCGACGTCTTTACGTTCGCGTCAGGTTGGAAGGCGGTGGGAGAGTGGTCCCATCCCAAGGCCACCAGGGCTCTCATGCCCTGGGTTCCCTTGCCACTTCAGATGGCTTGCTGGCCGTAGCTGAGCGGACTCAACTCGAAGCGGGTTCCCAGGTAGAGGTGATTGGCTGGCCTTAGTGCTTGGCCTTGTTCTCCGTGAGAGAGGCAATCGATCTCTCCAATCAATTCAAAAGGTCCGCTTGGGAATTTCAAAAAAGATGGGTGCCTGCTGTCGGGCCGGTGCGGCAGTGGGTGAGCTCAAGTTGAAGGCTCCTCCACCAAGACCAGAGGGAGCCATGGCTGAACCCGAAAGGGTGTTACCAATCGAGCGCGTGGCATTGAGTGATTCTAGCGAACTGCTGATTCCGCCCAGTGGGCTGGCACCTGCCAGTGACGAGGCTCCAAGACCCCCACCAGGTAAGGATGGGGCAGCTCCCAATGTTTGGGGTTGCGAAATGATAATGGATTGGCCGATTGGGTTGGCCCCTAGGAGTGATTCTCCGGCTGAAGGATTCATCAACCCTGCCATGCCTCCTGCGCTGCCTTCCCCCAGCATGCGATTGAACTCGGCCATGCGTCCAGCCGCGGCGTTGCCCTGGGTGTATTGCTGAGGGATCAGGTTGCCCATGCCGACTATGGTGGCGGCTGTGACATCGCGCTCGCTCAGCCGTGTCAGCCGATCAATCCCACGGTTGTCTCCCAATAGGTCTTCACTTTGAAACTGATCCTCGAAATTCTTCTGATAATAATCAGGGTTGGCCATCGCATCAGCTGCCAGCAAATCTGCCCCAGTCAGCTCTCCGGAGGGTTTCTTGTCTTCCAGATCTTTTTTCGTCAGTGCGTTGTAGGCTTCCTTCCGACGATCCAGCTTGCTCTCGGTGCGTTGACGCTTGCCGTAATACACCCTCTCAGCCAGGCTGCGAGAACTGGAAGTGTCTAGATCGGATGAGAGCAGCTCCTCTGGATCCAGGTCTTCACCATTCAGGCTGCTCAAGCCAAGAAGATCTTCTTCACTCTGAAAGGCCCAGTTGTTTTTCTTGTCCAGCGCTTCAAGGAGTGCCTTGCGCCGTTTGGTATCTCCATTGAGAGGATTTTGCCAGGGAGCTACCACAGCATCCACTGAGCTGCTTTTACGTTTGCCAGGAGCCAGTGTGTTACCGAGATCACTCGAGTTGGGGTTGGCAGAGGGAAGCGATAGCGAGTTGCCCTCCTCCTTGATGATGATGCGCTCCCCTGCGTGGCCCGACACCGGATACGTGAGAGCGGTCAGGACAACACAGGCATAGGGAACCATCAAGGAAGCTTTCATGGCAGGATATACGACGAACTATTTGCTATCTTATCGGATCAGCCGCTCAGGTCAATCCTCGGCTTTGGGCATCTGCAGGGTCTGAGGATGGTTGCTCAGGCTCACTGGATGAACACTTTGCTTACCTCCTGGCCAGCGTACATGCACCTTCACAGGCCTATCCCGATAACCCAGGATGGGGGTGAGGCTGTTTTGAGAAAGGTAGCCCGAGCCAGCTTGGACCTCCTGGACTGGGCCCATTCCCATGACTGTTTCCAGTCGAATCTGGGCTCCGATGGCCGAGGGGTTACCTTGAGGGCCTTTCAGTGAGAGTATTAGCCCCGCATGGGTTGATTGGTTGGTCAGCAGGGCTGTTTCGACTGCGTTTTGGGTGACGATCAGATCGATCCTGCCATCTTGGTTGTAGTCTGCCAGGCCTGCCCCTCGCTGTTCTCCCAGTAGACGAACCCCTGACCGATCCGAGGTCATGGGGTTGAAGCGTCCCTGACCATCTCCTTGGAGCCACAGCCCTTTGCTTGCGTCCAGCCTTGGCCAGAAAGGGCGGGTTGCAAAGAAATTCTGGCTGAGAAAGATGTCCTGATGACCATCGTTGTCCACATCCCCGACCTGCACCGAAAAGCTGGGCGACCACTGCGCTTCCAGGGGGAGGGGGGATCCTTCCCAGTGGTCGCCCCGATTCAAAAGGACGATGGTGTCCAACAGGGCAGCCTCCCTGGGTGATTCATGGACCGAAAGGGTCTGGAGGATACGCTTCATCGGTTGCTGGCTGTAGGCGGCATGGGTGCCAAAATGACGAAGGGCTGGCAAGTGCTCTCGCAGATCACTGAACGATCGCACTGTGACCGGACCACCCATGCTGGTATCATGCATCCACTCAATGAGATCAGTCACTCCGGGGCGAGCCAGTTCTCCGCTGTGAAGGAGCAGAGGATGATTCAGAGAAGCCTGGTATTGGTCATTGCGTCCCCAGTTGGCAACCACCAGATCCATTTGACCATCCTCGTCGAAATCACCCGAGGCCACACCACGCCACCAGCCCGTCATTTGATGCATGCTCAGGGAGGTGGTGACGCCTTCCTGGTCGGTCCATTCAATCGGTGCATCCCATGCTTGCAGTGTGCCTCCCTGGTTTCGGAACAGGCAGATGGACCCCCACTCCTGAGTGAGAATCAGCTCCGGAAATCCATCGCTGTTGAGATCACTCCAAAGGATTCCTTGCACGATCCCTCCTTGCGGCGGTAGGAGGGGTTGAGTGATTGCAGGTTTGAGTTGCCCTTGATCCTGCACCAGGAGGAGGGAAGTTGCGCTCTCAGGGTATCGGCCTGGCTGAATGCCCCCACCGATCATCAGATCAAGATCGCCATCGTTATCGACATCAGCCGCTGCCAGAGCTCTCAGGTTGTTGATGGCGGGAGGGAGGCCTTTGACCTCCCTGACAAGGAGCGATCCCTCCTTATCGAGGCTAAGCTCCCACAGAGGTGAGGCAGGTTGCTGAGGGGTTTCGTAGTTGGAAACCACAAATAAAAGTGAGGGAGTCCCATCGGCCCAATGCCAGGCACACTGCCCCAAGGTGTCGTCTGGGGCCATCCATTGCTGCGGCTGAGGGATGGGTTGCCATTGGTTTGCTTCATCCAGAGCGAAGGCACCCAGGGGGCCACCTTTGCCTGTTCCAATGATGAGCTCATCGCGCCCATCACCATCCAGATCGACCCAGCTCACCCCTGGCCCTGCCTGGCTCTCAAGTCTGGGCAGGAGCATTTGGCGGGCAAAATCATTGAAAAGCGTTTCGTGGTGACGGTGGTTCAGCTTCCGTTTCCCCTCTTCCACCATCAGGGGCTTGTCCTGCTTTGGCGCGGTTTGGAGGGCTTTGTCTGCTTGCGTGGGATCAGGATAGTGGATCGAGCAAAGGGTGTTGGCCGGGATACCCGACACCTCGGAAAGCCGGCCATCTGGCCATCGGATGCGGAGGGTATGGCTGGCACCCGGTTGGCATGCAAAAGTGCGTTGGGGATCATCCCCTGCCAGGTAGCGGCCGCCACCCACCACATGCTGGATCTGAGGAGGGTGGGCTGGAGAGAGCACCTCGATGCGAGAGCCAATAGCATGCGGATTGCCTGGTCTACCTTGCAGGCGTATGTGCAGGCGAGGCTGAGTGGAAAGGTTTTTTAGCAGCCGTGGCGGTTGATTCAGGCTCTGGATGATCACATCCTGGTCTCCGTCTCGATCCAGATCGGCCAGGGCCGCAGCGTAGGAAACCCCTACCTCCTCAAAGGACCAGTCCTTGGAGGCGTCGCGTAGTCGCCACGCTCCCAAGTTGTGGAAGGCCATGTTGGCCACGTTCCGGGGAGGGTAGCGCAGGACGTTCCTGCGGGCTACATCAGGACTTTGTTTTCCCTCAGCCTTGATGGCCTCGATCGTATCGCGGTCCTGAATGTCGTGAGGCATGCCGTTGATCACAAGCAGGTCTTCCAGTCCGTCCAGGTCCACGTCCAGAAAAAGGGGTTGCCAGGACCAATCGGTAGCAGCAAGCCCTGCCAGGTTGGCCAGCTCGGCATAGGTCCCGTCTCCCAGGTTTTTAAACAGGGTATTGCGCGCCACCTCAGGGCGATTGAGGATGCGAGCCGGGTAGGGGATTTCGGGGCGCAGACCTGAAACCTGCCGCATGCGACCCTCGTGGTTGGGGGCAAGCATCTCGACAACCAGGAAGTCCAGCAGGCCGTCTCGGTCCAGATCCGCAAAGTCCACCCCCATGGAGGCGTAGCTTTGCTTGCGCATGGCCTTGTGAGCCAGGGCTCGAAACTGGCCATTGCCCTGGTTGATCCAGATGCGGTCGGGGGATTGGAAATCATTGCAGACATAAATGTCGATCGCACCGTCGTCATTGATGTCTCGCATTTGTACTGCCAGGCCAAATTCCCAAGGTTCAGCCACGGGTTGACCCGCTTCATCCAGAAAGGTTGGGCTACCCCAGGGGGCAGGCTGAAAGAAACCCCTGCCCTGGTTGATCCAGAGTTGATCGGGTTCCCCCAGTTCCTCCAGTTTGCCATCCACGATTCGCAGGCGTTTGGCAAACGGGCCAGTCACCACCCATTGCCCATTGACCCGCTTGAGTTTTGCCCCACCACCCGAATGGACAATGGGGATTTCCCCGTATTGCGCGACATAAAGATCCAGGTCTCCGTCCTGATCGACATCACCAAGGGCCATACTGGTTGAGCCGGTCTGGGTTTCCAGTCCTCGAGCGCTTGTCTCATCGGTAAAATGCCCATTCCCGTCATTGATCCAGCAGCGTACGCCCCGGCCCAGGGTGCTCACCAATAGGTCGCTAGCCCCATCTTCATTGATGTCACTGAGCAGGGCCCCGGTCGAGGGCCAGCCTGTCATGGAAACCCCTGCCTGTTGGGTGACATCCTCGAAGGTCCAGTTGCCACGATTGCGGTAAAGGGTGTTGTTTCCGCTGATGGAGCAAATGTAGAGATCGCACCAGCCATCGGCATCAAAGTCTCCCAGAGCCAGTCCGGAGCCATTCATGTAGTTCTGGTTGCTGAGGATGGCTTCCTCATTGAGCGTGAGTGGGACCTTGACCCCAGATTGGTCCGATGGCACAAGCTCGAAGCCACCGCTGATCGATCCTTCGCCGATCTGATCCATGGGGATCAGCTGGTATTGATAGCCGGAGCCCTCTCGCCATGGAGCTGTCTCTTCGGCCAAGGCTCCAAGCATGGTCCCAAGGCACCAGATCCATATCAGGCCCCAACAATGCCCTGCATGGTCTGGGTGTCTGCTCATTGCCTGAGAAACGCCCTCATTGGGATGTTGGGTCCACCGAATAGCAGGTCGGTGAGTTGGTCGCCATTCAAATCCATGGCCTCCACAAAACGAGTGTCTGCCTCCATGACAATCCCGGTGGTTCGAGAATCAGCTGGCACGAAGAGTTGGTCTTGATCACCCAGAAGGATCAAACCAATCCCACCGTCCATACGACCGTGCATGTCCTGAATGCTGTGATCATTCTGTGCGAGCACTAGATCAACCCGGCCATCTGCATTGAAATCGCCATAGCTCACGTCCAGGATAGGGGCCGCCTGCGCCAGCCTGGGTAGCGGCCTGAAAGCAAACGTAGCGTTACCCTGGTTGATCCATACCCCTGATTCGGCGGTGTTGGCCCGCACCATGAAGGATCCAGCCAGGGCCTCGCGCTCGAACATGTCGGTCAGGGAGCTGGCTGCAAATTGATGGAAATTGATGAATTGCTCTCGCAGGGAAGGCAAGCTGCGAGAGAGTGCCTCGAATCCCCTCCTTGGATATTGGGTGCCTCCCTCGCCATAAGTTTCAACCAATTCTGGTCGCCCGTCCTTATTGAGATCGCCGTAAATGAGCCAGTCAGGCTCTTCCAGCGTGGGCTGGTAGGCGGTATTCAGTCCACGGTTACCGGCAATCAGGTCGAGGTCCCCATCCGCGTCGACATCCAGAGCACTGAGATGCGTCCACCATCCGCTGCGCGCTTCCAGGCCTGTGCCGGAGGTGATCCGCTGCCATTGGTTTTGGGATTGTTTGAAGATCTCAAGCGTCCCCCACTCCAGAGCCAGAATCAGCTCGGGTGTGTCATCCCCATCCATATCTGCCCAGCATGCGTCCTGAACCAACCACGGTTTCCGCATGGATTCGGGGGTGAGGTCCTTCCACTGGCCCGACTCGAACGCAAGCAGGTAGCTGGGGGATCCCACTGGATATTGTCCAGGCAGGGAGGATCCTCCAAGGAAAAGTAGGGTTTGCGCAGGGGCTTTAGATGGCTGCATCAGGGCCATGCACTGGATGGCTGCCGGCAGCTTTGGGCTCCCCTCGGCCTGGTGAGTCATCTGCCCCTTCCCATCGTTCAACCAAACCTCCAGGGCCTTGCCTGGTGCCCGAGCTATCAAGGCGCTATACGATAGGATCAGGTCCAGATCCTGATCCCCATCCAGGTCGACCAGGGCTGCATCACTCTGGCAATAGGGGCCAGGATGGGTTGCAGGCTCAAGGAGTTGCGAGGTGTATTGTAGCGGTCCTTGACTCAGGTGCAGGGTGCCGGGTTGCCCGGGTTCCCCACCGAGGAAGCCATCCGGCAGGCCATCACCATTGAGATCTCCCCAGGCTGTGGCCAGTTGTCCCTGCGACAGGCGTCGAGGCGCTAGGGGTTGAACACTCAGGTCATCAAATGAACCCAGCTTGCGAGACAGCTTTTCTAGTGTCTTGGCCGAAAACCAAGCGGTCTCTGTTGTGGCGTTGCTTGCAGGAGGTGTAGGGTTGGATGGCTCCATGATCGTGATTACCTGATCGGCCTGGATCGCCTTGAGCTCTTGGCTTGCGCCACTTGGCCATTGGACCAGGATATGGTCAACCTCGGTGGCAGCACCGAGCCCGAAATGCAGGGTTGGATCGCTACCAGAGAGCCAACCTCGACCTGCCACAACCTGACGCGTCTGTTTGAGACCTTGGGCTTCCAGCGTGAGGGTGGCGCCAATTCCCTGCCTTGGGCTAGCCTGGCCTTGCAAACGTACCATCAGACGATGGCCTTTGGAGGCACGGTTACGAAGCATTTGGATCGGACCATCCGCGTCATTGACCACCATATCCAGATCCCCGTCGTTATCAAAATCCGCCGTCGCACTGCCAAAGCTCACCCCAAGGTGGTCCAGCCCCCACCGATGAGCGACTGCCTCAAATTGCAGGTTACCCAAATTGCGGTAGGCTTGATTCTGCTCCTTTCGGATGGGTTGGCCGGACCAGAAATCGGCCCACTCCGGGGTCCCTCCCTTGAAGGTGCGGTCGGCGTAATTGGCCAGGTCCGAATGCTGCACATCTCTGAGCATGCCATTGGTGAAAAACACATCGACCCTGCCGTCCAGATCATAATCCTCGATGCGGGGCGCCCAAGTCCAGTCGGTGGCGGCCATCCCACTGAGGAAAGCGACTTCCATGAAGCGTTCGGTCCCGGTGTTGAGGTAGACGGCGTTCCTTGAATATTGCCTGGGCTCCGCAAAGGAAAGGAACCATGCTTTTTGGCTGCCTTCTCCCAGCATAACCTGACGTCGATAGTGGGAGCTACCCATCATGTCACAGGCAATCAGATCCATCCAACCGTCATTGTTCAGGTCACCGATGTCCACTCCCATGGACGACCATGGAGTGTGGGGGATGCGTTCCTTGATCACTTCCTTGAAAGTGCCATCCCTCTGATTGAGGTAGAGCATATCCGGGCCCAGGTAGTCGTTGGCAACGTAGAGGTCAGGCCAGCGATCTTGATTGAAATCCCACCAGATGGCACCGAGGGTCAGGTAGGGGCCGTCGATGCCGGCGACCTGAGTGATCTCACGGAACTTGTCTCCCTCGTTGAGAAATAGGTGGTCATATTGACCATTTTCAGATGGATGAGCCTTTTCGCCAGGGAGGTAAATCAGCCCCCAGTATTCCTTGAGCTCCTCAGGCACCACCGGTTTGTTGCCTTCAAAGCGAACCTGAAATTTAACCCCCGGCGGGGGTGGAATAGCTGTGGTGGCCAGGTAGGCATCAAGATCTCCGTCCAGATCGATGTCAGCAAAATACATCTGCATGCTTCCCCCATTGAAAGCCAACCCCAAGTCTGAGGCCGCTTCCCGGAAGTGGGTGATTCCCGAAGGATCAGGGCCCTGATTGAGGTAAAGCCGATTGGGCATTCGATAGCCACAAACGTATAGATCCAGCAATCCATCATTATCGATATCGATAAAGTTTGAGCCCGTTGCCCAAAATCCAGCAAAATCAAGGCCTGCAGCCTGGGTCACCTCCTCGAAACGAAACCCTCCCAGATTCCGGTAGAGCTGACTGCCGCCCAGAGGGCTGCTCACGAAGAAATCGCTTAAGCCATCCTGATCGTAATCACCGGTCGTGATGCCGCCTAGGGCAGCCAACTGCAGGAGTTCGCGAAAGCGCTCCGAGACTTCCGGCAGGGTCATCCTAAAATCCACCCCTGTCTGTTGCGGTGTGAGTCGCTCAAACAAAGGACCGGCATCAGAGGATGCTTCCAGAGGAAGCAATGGCTGGGTCTGGTAATCTGCTCCACTGAGCGTGAGCCATCCCAGGCATGTGAGCCAAAGGAACGAACGCTGGACCCTGAGGATGCCTAATCCAGTGAGCCCGATGCGGTGGGTAAACCCTTTGGTGGTCGTATCCTGCATGCGCACGCTTGGTGACTATGGGCAGTGCCTCCGGGTCAAACAAGCGCAAAGGATTCTCGGAGGTCCAGCTGCTTATCTCAGGACGCCTTCTCCTGGTGGCGTTTACGATACTGCAATGGCGTGAGTCCCATGTGACGCCTAAAGTGTAGGGTGAAGGAACTTTGATCGTAAAAACCCAGGTCCAGAGCCAATTCCATGATGGCAGTACTGCTCTTGGTGAGGATTTGGCAGGCTGTTTTGAGCCGCAGCTTCATGATGAAGTCCCTGGGGCTCATTTTGAGGGTTTCCTGGAATTTTCGATCCAACTGGCGGGCGGAAAGATTGACGGTCTTGGCGACCTCCTCAATGGTGATTTTCTCTCGAAAATGATTCTGGATGAATTCAACAGCCGGTTCAATCTGCATGTAAGGGCGTATGAATTTCTTCCCATACAAATAACTCTGGGTCGTTCCCATGATACCGATGACCTCTCGGTTTTTCCCAAAAATAGGTAGTTTATTGGTGACATACCAATCCGGAAGGCCATCCACGTTCACAAACAGCTCGATGATCTGAAGCTTGGGCTGCCCTTGCTGGAGGACCCAGGCATCATCCTTTCGAAAACTCTCGGCCAAGGATCGAGGGAAAAGTTCAAAATCGGTTTTGCCGATAATCTCTTCCTCATGTTGAACCCCCACTCGTTCGATGAAGGCATGGTTGGCGAAAATCAGCTCAAAATCACTGGTCTTCGCAAAGAAAGATACGCCCGGGAGGTAATCAAACAGCAGGTAGAAGGCACCGCTGGCATCCATCTGCTCCAGAAAACGCGACTGTTGGGGTTGGTATTTCACGGAGTTTTGTCCGAAATCTCATAAATTTCGTCTGACGAGACCAAGACCTAGATTAATCATAAAAGTATGATGTCTAATCACATTGCGCAAGTTTTTGGTGACCTATTCTCTTTGCCCATGAGGGTCTCCTTCTGCCGAGGAGTTTGTTTTACCAAGAATGGCTGCACCCCAATTATCAGCAAACACATGAACATCATAACGAAGAAAACCATGTTTGGCTTTGCCGCCGCATTGGTCCTGCTCTTGGGCGGACCCAGTGCTCAGGCAGAGATCAAGCATCGCTACAGCTTCACTGATTCAGCCGCCGACAGCGTCAGCGGTGCCGACGGTGAGGTGGTCAACAACACCGGCAATGCCGCCTTCAGCGACGGCCAGCTCGTGTTGGGTAACACAGGGCAGGCATCCAATAGCGATGCCGGCGATTACGTGGACTTGCCCAATGGCATCCTGACCGACTTGGTGGATAACAGTGGCGAGGCTAACTTTACGATGGAAGTTTGGTTCACCTGGAATGGTGCTGGCGACTGGCAGCGTATTTGGGACATTGGCCGCTCTGTTGGCGGCGAGGATGTCTCCGACAGTGGTGATTTGACCGCTCAATTCTTCACCACCCCTCAAGCTGGTGGTGGCGGTGTTCGCGCTGCCTGGCGCGGAGAAGGGGGTGGCGAAGCCAGTGTGACGCGTCAGCCTTCTGCCACCAGTGGAGAAGAACATCATCTAGCCTTCGTCTGGGACGAGGCCAACACCACAGCCACCATGTATTACGATGGTGTTAACTCGGGTGAAAACACGGCGACAGCCATCACCATTGCCAACGACATTGCTGGCAATGATGTCAACAACTGGCTGGGTCGCTCCCAATGGGGCGGCGATGTCTTGTTTGTCGGTAGCTACAACGAATTCCGCATTTATGATCATGCCCTGAGTGCTGATGAGGTGGCCTCCAACTTTTTTGGGGGTGCCGATAGCACCACAGGAGGCAGCCTGGATGACTTGGGAAGCCTTGATCTGTCGATTGGCAATACCAGCCTGGTTCAAGGTGAGGTCACCGTCGCCAGTGCCATGGGGGCCTTTGGTGGCCGGTCATTGAACGTGACACCCTTTGCAGAAGTAAGCTCTTCCAACACCAGCGTGGCCACAGTGGATGCGAGTGGCAACGTGACTGCTGTTGGATCTGGCAGCACTCTGATCAAAGCCTCTTTGGGTGGCAAGAGTGCCTCAGTTGAGGTGACCGTTGCCGTACCCCCTCTACCCGAGGCCGTGCTCAAGCACCGTTACACGTTTAGCGACGCTGTCGGCTCCAATGTCCTGAAGGACTCGGTCGGTGACAAGAATGGTGAAGCCATCAACGTGAGTTTCAATGGAGACGGCACCGCTGACCTGCAGGCCGAAAACCTGGCCTTTGTTGACCTGCCCAACGGTATGATTTCCGGCCTGGGTGACAATGGCAGTGTTGAGGTCTGGGCGACTTTTGATTCCGCCGGTCAGGGTAATTGGCAGCGTGTTTTTGACTTCGGTAACACCACACTGGGTGAAGACCCTGTGCCGCCACAGGATGGTGGTGATGCCTACAACGGGGAAGCCACTTGGTTCTACGCCCCAAGGCGTGGCGCCATCACCGGCGGTGATGGAGGGCGTGCTGCCTTTGATCCTGGTGTGAGTGGTGGAGAGAATCCCACTGTGGATCCAGGAGATGGTTACGGTGTGCCTACCGACCAAGAATTCCACCTGGTCGTCAACTACAACCACACCCATCGTAATATGGAGATCTGGATTGATGGCATCAACGTGGCTACCGCTCCGGTGCTTGCTGATCGCCCGCTCTCATCTCTGGATGATGTGAACAACTGGATTGGTCGTTCGCAGTGGGGTGGTGACGCCTTCGCGACCGCTAACTACAACGAGTTCCGAATCTACGAAGGTGTGTTGGATCCCGTTCAGATTGCCGTGAACACGGTAACAGGTCCTGATGAGATCATCGAAGACCCCGGTGCCGCCACCAATCTGAGCCTCCAGATTTCCGAAAGCAACTTGGTCGAGGGTGGGTTGACAGCCAACCTCTCGTTGGTGGTCGATTTTGAAAATGTTGCCGGTGTGGATCTCTCTTCTTCCACCTTGGCCCAGTTCAGCTCCTCGGACACCTCAGTGGCCCGGATCATCACTTCGCCCTTGCGTGTGGTGCCCGTGGGCGCAGGGAGTGCTTCCCTCACCGTGGAAATGGATGGCGTTCAGAAAAGCGTCAATGTGACGGTGGCTTCGGCTGGTGCGGCCCCTACGCTGGCTCACCGCTACCAGTTTGATGGCAACGCCAACGACTCGGTGGGTGACAAGGACGGAAGCTTGATCGGAGAAGGCTCCTACGAAGCTGGTTCACTGGTCTTGGGCGGTGCTGGGTTCGTGGATTTGCCTGACTACCTGCTGAGCGAATTCTTCATGAACGGTCAAAATGCCGTGACCTTCGAAATCTATGGTCGCTGGGAAGGTGGTTCTGCCTGGCAGCGTCTGGTCGACATCGGTGACAACACCTACGGTGAAGAATTCCCCATCCCTGCTGGTGTGAGTTACAACGGCACCACCTATATGCAGATCACCCCATCAAGTGGCGGCGGTACGCTATTTGGTGAGGTAGTCAATCGCGAAGTCGTGCCTGCTCAATTCAATCCTGGCATTCATGGCCCTGGATTGACTGCTGGCCAGGACTTTTACGTGGCCTTCGTCCTGGATACGGTCAATGGTGTGGCACGACTTTACCGCAATGGTGAACTGGTCGGGGTTCAAGCCATCAACGAGGAGAATGACTTTTCCTTGATTCCGGATTACAACGTATGGCTGGGCCGTTCCAACTTCAGTGCGGATGCCAACTACAATGGTTCCTTCAGCGAAGTGCGTGTTTGGGAAGGTGCTCTGCAAGAGGCCGACATCCTGCTGCATGCGGCCTGTGGTCCTGATGAGTTGAGTTGTGAGCCACCTGTGACCATCCCTGATGGGGCAGTGATTGCTATCAATTTTGCTGCGGATGAGCCAGCAGGTGCCCGTTCCGACGTGGCTGGAGCTGCCGGTGTTCAGGGTACAGTCAACTGGAACAACGTGGATGGCGCTGCGGGCGAGGCCGGTGGCCTGACTGCTGATGTGGCGGGCTCGGGGCTGGCAACGGGTGTTTCGGTTGCCTGGTCCTCCCCGAATACCTGGTCGAGTACCGGACGGGGTGAAGAGAACAACACGGGTGAGGGTAATAATGGCAACCTGATGACAGGTTACATTGATACCAACAGCACCGATCCCAACTCAGTGACAGTCAGTGGCCTGCCAGCTGATGGCAGCTACGATGTGATTGTCTACATGAAGGGTGGGGTGATTGGTCGTGGTGGTGACTACGCCATCGGTGGCCAGGTGATCGCTCACTTGGATACCGCAGCCTTCGATGGCAATTTTGTAGCCGGTGGCGAGGGCGATTACATCGTTTTCAAGGGCGTGAGTGGCGAGAGCTTCACCCTCACTGGAACACCTACGAATGTGCGAGCCCCAATCAACGGGCTGGAAGTGATCATCGGTGGTGGTTTTGAAATCCCCGTGGTGGAGCTTCCCTGGGTTTATGTGGATGTTGCTGATCCCCTCAATTCGGGTGGGATCAACACTTACAGCGCGGTGGATGGTGCCCCCAACAGCTGGGGCATGGGTGGCGATGGTGATGCGGGTTGGCGTTTCCGTGACACCGGTCCTGGCGCCCCAGCCTACAACAACACTGCTTACACCGGTCGCGCTCCTAATGAGGACCCAGCTCTTTACACCATTGCTGGCGGACTCAAGGCCAATGCCGGATACAAGGTGCGTGTCTACGGTGTCTACCCATCGAACCCAAGTTCGCGCTTCGGTGCCGAGTTCAGTGTCAATGGTGGTAGCTCCTGGACCCTGGTGGATAACAAGGACTGGAACCTGCTGACCTGGGTGGACAACGCCTCGGAGCTAGGAACTGCCTTGGATCCTCAGCAGCCCGATGGAGACACCCGCTTCTACACTGAATTGCCCGGTGTGCTGGTGGCTGATGGCAGTGGCAATGCTCGCGTGGATCTCCGACTGCCTGCTTCCATCTCTGATGGTTCAGCTCAGGATAAATTCAACATCGATGGATATGCCTTCCAGGAAACCGATGAAGTGCCATCGGTCAGTGGTGGTATCACGGGTATTTCCATTCAGGATGGCAACGTGGTGATCGAATTCACTGGGACACTCAAGAGTGCCGCCTCAGTGACCGGTCCCTACTCATCGGTTGCTGGAGCCGCATCACCCTACACGGTGGCGCCTGCTCAGGCTGCTGAATTCTTCATTGCTGACTAGGATTAGTTGCTTTGAAGCAAAAGCTTTGGTGTTTGCTTGTTTACATTGGTAAGCATTGCTAGAGCAACCCAACCAGGCATCCCGGGGTTCGCCCCGGGATGCTTAATCTTTTGATCCAGCCGCTCTGGTGGCGGCCTAAAAACCAAGACAAAGACCTATGAAAATGTTCACTCGGCTAAGAGCTTTCACCCTCATTGAATTGCTAGTGGTCATCGCAATCATTGCCATCCTGGCCGGCATGCTTTTGCCTGCCCTTTCAAAAGCCAAGGAGAAGGCTAAACGTACGGCTTGCATGAGTAGCTTGCGCCAGGTCGGTATAGCCAGTCATATGTATGCTGGGGACTGGAGTGAGAACCTTCCTCCCATGTCCTTTGGTAACACTCGGGGTAATTGGCCTTGGGATATGCCGGCAACGGTGGTTTCCAACATGCTGGGCTATGGGTTTGAGAGGGACATCCTTTATTGTCCTTCATTTGCCAAGCAGAATTCCGACGACCTGTGGCAATTCACCACGAATTTCAAGGTGCTCGGCTTTGCCTTCGCAACCAAGGATGCTCCGCGGGTCGCGGCCACCAATGTGTTTGCTAAATTGCAGCAGAAGGTGGTCAAGAACCCAGATGGTTCGGAATACGTCATTGGGCCCACCGAGGCAGCCATTGCAGCGGATGCAACCCTCTCGGTTGGTGAAAACATGACCGATCGCACGCGAAATGATTACACCAACGTGCGCGGCGGCTGGGCCGAGGCCCATCGTTCACCGCACTTGCAAGGTCAATTGCCAGCAGGTGGTAACCTGCTGTTCATGGATTCGCACGCGAGCTGGAGAACCTTTGACCGCATGGTCGTTCGTACCACGGGGCAGCCGACTTTCTGGTGGTAGGCCCCTTGGGTTGATTGGTTTCAATATGGCCCGTTCCCCTAATCTCGGGGGGAACGGGCCTTTTTGATAAACCAAACCGATTCGAATCTGGCGCCGTTTCCTTATTCCAATCGTAGCGGCTAGTCTTTGGTTTGGGAGTCAGGTTACCGACCAAAGGAATTATCTGGATTGCATGCCATGTATGAATATGCGCACTGAGTTCAAGCTTATGGTTCAACAGCGGGCATGCTTCCCATCAACAGACTTTGGGTGATGAGGATCTGCGCCGTTTCCACCAGAGAGGACTGACATACTCACCCTCCCTCAGTCGGTAGGATCCGCACAATAAGGTATGTCCCTATCACACGAGACCGGATGATCAGCCTGTGCCTCAGCTGAACATCTCAGCAGCTGGCTGCTTTCCGCTTTTGTGATGCGCGCTGCGAATAGGCTCAATCCCGTGGGAAGTCGCGATAACAACTCAGAGCGATCAGGCGACTCTCCTTTGGATTCCCGGCAAGCGCTAGCTGACAAAAATTTTCTTGGGACATGGCCTGCATGGGGTGTGTGGTCATTGCCTTTGTTGGACTGAAGCAAACTTTCGATCAGGTTGGATATCGGTTGGATATTGATTCGATAACGGATCGTGCAGAGAATCGCCCCAACCTTGGCTCACATCACGGAGCAAGCAAATCACACAAGGGTCAGAGTGGCCATGCTTTGGCCTTGTGATCAAGGATCAGAGCCACATGGCATGGGCTTGATCCTAGTTGAGTCAAAACGTTAATAATCATCCTTATCAATCGAGATATTTGGCACCGACTCGAGGATCGATTTGTCATGAACACGGCCTCCAAAGGCCTTGCTTGACCGAAGCCTAACAA
>Ga0181576_10001246_pt1 | contig 19425 bp, 17 predicted proteins | sample 101ome_22_FD_132464 | JGI IMG/M metagenome (GOLD analysis project Ga0181576, IMG submission 132464) | Coastal salt marsh microbial communities from the Groves Creek Marsh, Skidaway Island, Georgia - 101412BT metaG (megahit assembly) | ecosystem: Environmental > Aquatic > Marine > Intertidal... | reverse complement strand
ATAGTACTTTATATCTTTTTTATGGTTTTTAATAGCTTCAAGAAGCGCTAAAGGTCCTAAAACACTTGTCTTTACGCTATATAAAGGATTTTTAAATGAGACCGCAACATGTGATTGTGCTCCTAAATTATAAACTTCATCAGGGGAGACTGAATTAATTAAATTATTTAAAGAGGATGCATCGAGTAAATCAGAGTAATGAAGATTAAATTGACCACCACTACCATATTCTGCAATCAATGAATCTATTCTTTGGGTGTTAAAATTTGAAGATCTTCTAATTGCACCGTGTACTTCGTATCCTTTTTTGAGTAAAAACTCGGACAAATAATATCCATCTTGACCTGTAACGCCGGTAATAAAAATTTTCATAATTTCACTTTAATGTCTATTTTTAGTAATTTTTAAATATTTTATCTTTATGAAATAACATACCTATTGTGAAGTAGAAAATTAAGGGAAAGTGTGAGTTTTCCATCGCAACATCAAATAATGCATTAAAAATTATTGGAAGCATATAAACATAAATAAATTTTGAATTAGTAATTAAAATATTATTTTTTAATAGTAAAAAATATAAATAAATATAAACAATTACTGTTAAAACTCCTCCTCGTGCAAGTAGAGTGATTATGTAATTATGTGTGTTCTCATTAAGCCCATCTTGACCTTTCCTTGTAGGATCTTCCATAGCGGGAATTTTTTCGTCATAACCATAGCCAAAAAGCAATTGATTCTTAAAATATAAGTCATAAATTACGTCTTGCCAGATTTGTAAACGCCAATTTAAATTATTATCGGTTGAAAATATTCTTGTTGTTTTTGAGCCTAACGTGTCCTCTGCTATATAAAACAATCTGAAAACTTCTTCATCAGGATCAGCTCTATATGTTGCTACGTATTCTACCTCGGATTCAATTTCATCAGCTTTTATAAAACCAGAACCTGAAATAAAAAATATTGATTGAAAAAAAATAAATAATGAAAATGAAAAAAGTACAATATTGCGTTTCATGGGGAATTTAATATATCCTTTAAAGTAATAAAGTTCAAATAAAGTAAAAATCAAAAAGGAAATAAACGAAGCTCTACTCTTAAACAGTATTAAAGGTGCATAAAGTGAAGAAATAATAAAAAACAATTCAAAACCTATTCGTTTTTTAATTATTAATCTATTTGCAATTAAAAATATTGACACGTAGATAACTAAAATATCTGAGCCTTTATGTGGTTCAAACTTATCAGAAATAGATAAAATAAAATTAATTATATTTTCAGGTAAACCCCAAATTGAAAAATAGTAGATATAAATTAATATAGGAATAGAAACATATATAAACTTCTCATTTAATTGATTAAAATTAAAGTAGAGGTATCCAAAAAATAAAAATCCTAAAGTCCAGATATAAGACGAAGACCTAAAGCTGTAAACTGTAATATTGTTATCAAAAATAATTACATTTGTAAAAAAAACTAAAAATATAAAAATTAGTGAGAAAAATATTTTTTTATCAGTAAAGTTTTTTTTAGAAAAATATTCAAAATTGAAAAAAGTTATAAGACCAAATATACAGAAAATCATAGATAAACCCATTGTGAGTTCACCTACTCTAAAGCCAAAAATATAGATACCCATAAATGATCTCGCAAATAAAAAGATTGCAGTAAAAAAAACAGCTGTTGAAATAGTAATAAATCTATTTGTAAAGATATTTTCTATAACTTTGTTCATAATATATTTCTAAGGTTTTATAATTTTCATTACTGGTGTACTTAAATCTAAAATATCTAAAATCATTATAATTGCCCACAAACAAAGTGTTGTACCATGAATATCCGCTCCCCCAGAGCCATTTGTTATCTGTACGCCATAATAGTGAGTTTGAGATTTTTTTAAGAAATAAGAAAAACCTTTATCATTTTTAACAAACAATTGTTCAATATCTAATAATATATTTTTCAATAATTCTTGAACTTCTTTTCTTTTATAAGTTACTTGTTTTGAGCATTTGTAAAGAACAAAAACATAATCTACAAAATCACAACCTTCGTTAACTGGTTTGTTGTTCAGACAATAGTCAATTAATTGTTCAGGATAATGTATTTGTTGATCGAGCCAATCAAGACCTGTTAGAATCTTCATTGCACCATTGATTACTTCTCTAGAAGAATTTGGTTTCCTTTTAAAATATGAACCTGTTTCTTTATCAACTATAGAATTAACAAAATCTGTAAGTTCATTTTCTATCCCTAAATTTTGAGTAGTTGAATAAACACATAACGATGAATATTGAGCTCCAGAAGCCCATGGTTTTGACCAGTCTAAGCTGTCTAAGTAATGATTAATATTTTTACCTTGTGTAAAAACGTCATAAAATTGGTACCTATTTTTAAACCCAACTTGATTAAGAGTAGCTATTGATTGTTTTGTTTCAGCGTTTATAGCTTTGTTAATCTGAGTCGATAAAGTGTCAAAATTATTTCCTGGAATTACATTAGTAACATATTTGATTATATTCTTAATTTTTTGTAACTGTGATTGGTCTTTAAGACCTTCTAAGAGAAACTTGTCTATGTAAGAATTAGGAGGATAATCACTTTTTTCAATCTGAAATGAATTAATAAAATCTCCCCATAATAATTTATTATCTTTGGATAGATTCTCCCACTCTGAAGTCATATAATAAATCTTTAAAGCAAAACAAGAAAAACCAAGTGTTAACCTATCTCCGTAAATTGTGGTATCTCTTAGAGAAGGCTGGTAAGAGAAATTTGTATTTCTTTTAAGATTTTCTAAATACTCTAAACAAAGATAAGGTGTATCTTGAAAAAAACTTTTATCCATTTTTACTTCTTGAGTATTTCACTACGTTACTAATTTGTTTGCGTATTAAAAAATATAAATTATCTCTAACTATTTTTATAAACTTTTGCTGTAACAAAAAAGAATACTTAAATACTATATTTACCTTTTCGTTTACTATCTTATTGTTTTCTAGTAATTCAGTGAACAACTCTAGGTATTCTTTGCACATTAATTCTGAATTAAACGGATAAGTATCTAACTTGTTTTTATAATCGCTGTAATTATTAATAAGCTCTTCAAGTTTTTCTTCAAAATTATCATCAAACCCAATACCAAAGCCCTCGCAATATTCTGGAATTCCACCACTATTAATAAATAATATAGGTAATCCACATTGAGCAGCTTCTATGTGGTGATTTCCTGAGGGTTCATTGATTGAGCCGGTTACGTAAATATGGTGTTCCTTAATTTTTGTTGCTAATTCATGACCAGCTAGAGGTTCAATAATTTTAGTATTCGAAAGATTGTAGTCATCAGAAGTGTTGCCTATATATGTAAAATCTAATTTATTTTCCCATTTTTTAGTATCAATAAGTTTATTAATCAACTCATAGGTATCAAAACCTTTATTTCTATTTGAACTCCAGTGGTGTGTTAATAATCTAATTTTTTCACCTTCAATAAGAGGTTGTGAATTTTGTCTATTAAATACTTGAGAGTCTGAACCTGATAAAATTACTTGGGTTTTTTCTTCAGGCATACCTAATTTCTTATAGATGCCCTCTAGCCAAGAGCTTACAAAGACAACTTTTTGAGCTACCTTACTTGCTTCTAAATAGAACTCATTGATATAATCTGTATCTTTTCTTTCATCACACTCATTTATCCTTTGTACTACTATTACATTTTTATTTACATATTTCTTATATTTATAAATATCTTCATGATTATAAGTTGAGGTTGATTCTTTTCTACTTCTAGGATCAGTCAAAAGGATTAAATCAATATCTGAATCAGCTAAATCATAAATAACTTTATGACCATTTTTTTTTAAGAAATTACTCAAATTTTTAACAAATAAATTTCCTCCACCCCAAGGTCCATCTACAACTTTCGAACCAATACTAATTTTCATAAACCTGCTCAAACATTTTTTTATATTCAATCATACCTTTTGGTATTGTAAAGCTTAAACTTTTTTCATAAGCATAACTTACATTAACCTCTGCTTTATCAAATTCATCGATATTATAAATAGAATTTTCATGTAATATTTCTGGCGCTACTCCTACATTAGTAGACAAAATTGGTGTTTTTGATATTGCGCATTCTAAAACAGCTTGAGGCCCACCCTCTAATCTAGATGTAATTAAGTAAAGATCTAAAATGTTGTACAATTCGTTCAGAGATATTTCGTTAACCATTTCAAAATATTTGTATGGTATTTTTCTTTCTTTAAAATTGTTAATAAGATAATTTCTTCTTTTTCCAGTAAGAACAACTTTTAAATTTTTATTAGTGGAATATTTTTTAGTTGCTATTTCTAGAAAAATATCAGGACCTTTTATTAATTTAGGGCTTATAAGGTCGTGGCCCTCTGTATCTCTTTGAAAACTTCCAACTAAAAAATCTTTTTCGCTAAAACCATATTTTTTTCTTAAGTTAGATTTATTTGAAATTTGGAACCATAAATTTTGATCTACCCAAAAAGGTATAGAAACTATTCTTTTTGTAGTTAGCTTTCTCACTTCTGAAATGTTTTTTTTAGAAATTACGTGATAAGTATCAACAAATTCATCTCGTTTTTTAAATTCTTTAATATCTTTATCATTAAATTTTTCAAAATCAATATGATAAATAGAACAAACAACCTTTTTTGTTTTTAAATACTTTTTAGGGACTTTTTTCCATATCCAAGGAGCAATAATCCAAATAATATCTGCTTCTTTAATAGAATCTGTTGATATTCGTTGATTGTTTTCATACCAATCTCTTCTAAACCTATCAACAACCCAAGATTCATTAATGTTGCTCAAATAAATTTTCATAATTTTGTATTAAAATATAATTCTATTACTACATATAAACTACAAATATGAAAAATATCTTAATTACAGGAATCACCGGTCAAGATGGTTTGTTTTTAACTGATATTTTATTTAAAAAGTATTCCAACATAAGCATCATTGGAATAAGTAGAAATAAAAATTTAAAGACTTTTGAAGAAAATATATCATGTTTTAATTCAAAATATTTAAAAAATATCGATTTATTTAATATTGACTTAACAAATGTAAATGAAGTTAAAAAACTGATTCAAAAGTATAAACCAACCGAAATTTACAATTTAACAGGACCAAGTTCAGTTTATGAATCTTTTACAAATGATAAAAGTAAAAAAAATATCGAAGATATATTTAGTAATTTGACCAACTCATTAGTAGAGCTGGAAATATTTCCAAATTTTTATCAAGCTTCTTCATCTGAAATGTTTGGTAAAAATAATTTTGAGTTTCAAGATGAGCTTACGAAGTTCAACCCAAACTCACCGTATGCGGAAGCAAAACTATCTAATCATCTTAAAGTTGTAGAACTAAGTGAAAAATATAATTGGAGAATTTATTCTGGAATAATGTTTAATCATGAATCTGAATTTAGAAATAAAAATTATTTATTGATGAAAATAATAAACACTGCATTAGATATAAAAAATAATAAATCTAAAATCTTAACTTTAGGTAGTTTAGACTACATTAGAGATTGGAGCCATGCTTCAGATGTTATGAATGTAGCAAGCTTAATAACAGAAAAGGGTGTTTCCCCTGATTATGTAATTGGCTCTGGAAAAGGATATAAAATATTAAATATTGTTGAAGTAGTTTTTAGTGAATTAAAGCTAAATTGGAAAAAGCATTTAGAGATTGATAAAAAACTTTTAAGAAAAGGGGATCCCCTTAGAGTTGTTTCTAATCCAACTAAGGTAATGAAAGAATTTAATTGGCAGCCAACTATTTCTTTTCATAAAATGATTGAAAAATGCTTGATGTATAAACTAAATATGCACTAACTCATTAAAAATTTATTAGGTTCAATATTTTTCCTAACACAGTCCGCAAAATATTTCTGTTCAGAACGATAGTTGCTTGAAATATTATCTACAGTATTTAAATAATAGAGAGGTTCATTCAGTATTTTCACTTTATAATTTTTGCTTAAAAAATCATACATTAATTTATAATCTTGTGAAAAAAAGAATCTTTCGTTGTAAAAATTTAAAGCTTGAAAAATCTTTTTTTTCATCATTAAAGTTCCGTGAATAAATGGGTTTTTATACTTTACAATCAACTTTTTAGGCAAATAATGAGAAGTTTTATGTAACAGTTTTTTATTTTGGATAGAAATAGCTCTTGTAAAACATGCATCTAAGTTATTAGTGAACAAATATTCGATTTGTTTACTTAACCTACTTAAATCTGAGACATCATCTGCATCTTGTCTAGCAATAATATCTCCTGTTGATTTTTTAAGCATAATATTTAAAGACTTTGTAAGACCTTCGTGTTTCTTATTATTGATCAAGATAATTCTTTTATCAAACTTTGCGAACTCTCTTAATAATTTTAAAGTATTATCTTGCGAAGAATCATCTGTTAGAAATATTTCTAAATTTTTGTAAGTCTGGTTTAAAACGCTTGATATTGATTTCTCTAAACAATTTTCAGCATTTCTAAATGACATTAAAACAGAAATTTTTGGATTTTGATTATTCAAACTTATACATAACCTTCTACAATTTTGTCAAATTCATGTAATAATTTTGAAGGATTTGACTTAATTTTTATACTGTTTAAAGCTTCCAAACCTTGGTTAAAAATAAATTCTGAATTTTGTATTTTTAATAATTTTTTTGTTAAGTCTTCATAATTAAATTGTTCAAATGATAATTGGTAATTATCAGGAAAAAATTCATCCATACCTCCAAAAGATGGATAAATAGAAGCTATACCAAGACTAGAAGCTTCACAGAGTAGTCTAGGCTGACCCTCATACATTTTAGTTGCCGAAACTACTGCTTTTGAATTTTTAATTTCTTCTAATACTTTTTCATGCGTAAGCTCTCCTAAAAATACTATATTTTTATTTGTATATTTTTTAATGAGATAATCAAGGATTTCTCCATCACCAATAATCTTAAGTTTAAAATTAGGTAAATCAGCTCTAATCCACGAATTAATTAATTCTTCAACACCTTTTTCACTATTAATTCTTCCAGCATAAACAACATTATTTGATGTAGTTGATTGTGCATTATTTAAATCATGTAATGGAATAGGATTTGAGTAAACTCTAATTTTATTAGAATTTACTCCTAAATTAACTAGACGCTTTTTGTGAAAATTTGTTAAAACTAACAAAATTAAATTTTTATTTTTCATTATTTTAAATAATCTTTTTGAAAAAAGAATTAAGAAAAATGATTTAAAAAAAGATTCTTGATAATACTTATTAAAAATTTGAAAAGATTTTTTTTGGTAAGAACATGCATTACAATTTTTATTTCCATTTAAATGGTTGTTTGATAAAAAATGTCGAGCGCAATCGTACCTAAAATTATGTAACTTAAACAATACTTTTATGTTTTTCTTTAAAAGTATATTTAAAATGTCTAGATTAGCTTTAAACCATAAATTATGAATATACACAATATCTGGCTTGTAAAAATCTAAATAATCATTTAAAACATTATTTGAATTGAAATTTTTTCCTAATATAAATCCAATAATGTCATAAAATTTAATTTTTTCAGAGTTATCAAACTCTAAATACTCAACTGAATATTTTTGTTTTAAATGAGAAATCTCATCTATGATATTTGAGTCTTCCCCACCAAAAATTCTATATTTATTATGTATAATTAAAACTTTTTTCATAAAACTTACAACTTAGTTATTTCTATGAATCGTTTTTCATTTTGTATATTTATTTCTAAATTAAAATCAACATTTTGAAATTTTTCTGAATCATGAGTTGAATTTATGATAGTTATATTTTTGTCTTTCAATATTTTAAATATCTTGTTTTTTGAAACGTCATCTAAATTAGCTGTTGCTTCATCAAGAAGTAAAATATCTGGATTTGCAACCAATGCTCTTACAAAAGCAATTTTTTGCATTTGACCACTTGATAAAGATTTATTGCTGATAATTCTATTCAAGTCATAATTTTCTTTTTCTTTAAAAGTATCTAGATATACTAAATAATCAGAAATTTCTTTTTCATCAATCTGATTATTGTTTCCATAAATTATATTCTCCTTCAAAGAAGAGTTAAAAATTAGTGGAGTAGCTCCAATATATCCATAGCTATTTGAAAAAGAATTTATCTCACCACTATCAGAATAAAAAACTCCTGCTAACAAACCTAATAATGTACTCTTTCCAGATCCATTAGGTCCAGTAATAACTGTGTGAGAATTTCTGGGTAATTGGAAACTAATATTTTCAAAAATATTCACATTACTATTTAAATATTTAAAGGTAACATTTTTAGCTCCAATAAAATCTTCTGATAATATTTTATAATTTTGTTCATTATTTAATGATTTTGTGGATTCAATTTCGTAAAACTTTTCAATATGAACATGAGAATTAATAATTTGGTTTAGTGATGTTGTAAGGTTGCTCAAAGATTGAAACAATCTTAAAGTTACCCCAATAAAATCAAGTGTTAACCTTGTTGCAAAATTACTGAAAGCTATAACAGATGAAAGCATAAATAATGTAAAAAAACTAGGTAAAAATGAATTTATAACTCCATATTTAAAATTGTTAAATAAATTAAATGCGTAATTATCAATGGTGTTTGAAAATCTCTTCATCTCATAATCATCTTTATTTAAAATTTTTATTAACAATAAATTATCAACGACTCTTTCAACTTCTTTATTTGACTCTTGCCCTTTTTCGTACGACTCGTGCATAAAAATTCTTGCTTTATCAAGAATTTTTTTAATAGGAAAAAAAAGAATTATCACTCCTAGGCCAAATGCAAAAACAGTATTTATGTCAGTAGCGATTAAATATGTTGTATATATGACAATTTGTAATAGATTGTTTAACAAAGAAGCAAAACTCGAGAAGAAATAAGAAACATGCATCGAAATTACATTTATAAAATAATATGAATCAGATACGGAGTAATTTCTTTTTTCAAAAATCTCATTTAAAATGTGGATTTTTAAATTCTTGTTTACTTCTAATTCAATTTTATAAATTATTGTTTTCTGTAGATATTGAAAAACAAATCTAAAAACAACCAAAATTATCAAATACAATTTATTGTTGACAAAATAATCTAATATTTGATTGAACAATCCAATTGAAGTAAATTGATCAGCGATTAATGCTGAGAATATAGCAATTATGAAAATATCTGTGAAAGCACTCAATTGAGAAAGAACAACTGAAAATAAAATTAAAAATTTCTTATTGTTAGTTCTTGTAATTTTTGAGACATACAAAATATCATTTATTACTTTTTTAAGCTGTTTCACTTTAGTTAATTATAAATATCAAATTTAAGTATTTATAACTTATTTATTATTCAAAATAATAAATTTTATTTAATTTGCAAAAGTATATAATTTTATATATGAATTTAGCTCCAATAATAGTATTTGGATTTAATAGACCAGAACATATGAAGAGAATGCTTAATTCACTTCAAAAAAATAAAGAATCTTTAGAATCAAAAGTTATTTTTTATATAGATGGCTACGACGGTATAAATGATAAAAAAATTAATGAAACATTAAAAGTTGTTAATTCTGAATGGAATTTCAAAGAAAAAATAGTTAAATTTAGACCCAACAATTTTGGTTGTAAAAAAAATATCATAGATGGTATTTCAGAAGTATTAAATACAGAAAATAAAGCAATAATCATTGAAGACGATCTTGAATTAAATAGTTACTTTTTAGAATTTATGAATACATCACTAGAAAAATATAACAATAATGAAACAGTATGGTCAATTAGTGGCTGGTGTCATCCCCAACTTATTAATTACAAAAAAGGCTCCTCGTTTAGTTCACTAACATCGCCTTGGGGATGGGCTACTTGGTCAAAAAATTGGAAAATATTTATAGATAATCAATATTATGAAAAAAATTTGATTCCATCCTTTGATAGAAATCAAAAAAAGAAATTTCTATTTTATGGATTTGCTAATTATTGGGAAGATGCAATAAAAAAAGATTTGGAGGGAGACAATAGTGTGTGGGATGCATATTGGTATCAAACTATTTTTATAAATAAAGGCCTTACTTTGTTTCCAAATAGGTCACATGTTCAAAATGGTGGTTTTGATGGAAGCGGACTACATTGTAAAGATAATGATCTGTTTGATACTCCAATAAATAAATCATCAACACAACTTTTTCCAACAAAAATTAAAGAAAGTTTAATGTATAAATTAAATACATTTTTATTTTTTATGAATTATAGAAAAAAACAATATTTTGAATTTCATAAAAGTAAATTTTCAAGTTTTGAAAATTTTAAAAATTTTATTTCAGAAAAGTTATATAAGTAATTGATTTCTAAACAACACAGTCCCTCTTTTGTAATTTATATCCAATAGTTGAAAGCTGTTGTTTATTAAAAAATTAAGGGTTTCTGGTAAGGTGTTTGATTTATAAATTCCTTTTTCAGGACCGCAGTCTACTGAAATATATTCAATATGTTTCAATGTGTTTGTTGATCCTTGTAGCACTTCATACTCGTGACCTTCTGCATCTATTTTTAATAATTTAATTTTTTTAAATTTATAACTATCAATAGTTGAAGTTGTTAATTCTACATAATTTTCATTTCCAAAAAACTCTAATGAAGAATCTCCACCTTCTGTACCAAGATAAAATTTTTTCTTAATAGAATCATTGGATAAAGCAGTATTGTAAATTTTTACATTTTTATCATTTTTTGTGTTGAGTTTCAAACACTCAAATACTTTAGAGTCAGGTTCAAAAGCAACGTAATTTATAGAATCAAACTTTGAATTTAGATAAATATAAATTTCACCCACATTAGCACCACAGTCTATGATTGTGTCGCCAGAGTTAATTTTGACTTTATCCAACATATAGCTTTGAAATAAATTTCGATTTTGTTCTTTAATTCCATTTAATTGTCTAACTACTCTTTTGTTTGGATAAAAAAATTTGTTATTGTCCTCAACAGCAATGTAATAAGGTCTTTCGTAATAAATTTTTGTATTTCTTTTTAATATAATATTAATTAAAAATGAAAATATTTTTTTATCTGTAAATTTGTAAACCAAGCTAACTATTATTCCCAAAATAAAATATAAGAATTTTTTTAAAAAGCTCAATTCAGAAATTTGATTTTTGTTTAATAAAAAATCAGGTGAATCAAATATTGCAACCATAACTGAGTCTAAGCTTTCATATTAGTTTGCTTTTCTCTTATGAGAATAGATAAAATAAACAAACTTATTATAGACGCTAAAAAATAGGCTATATTGACAAAAGGTATTAACAACTTATTTGAAAACAAGCTTTCATAAATATAGCCTTCTTCGACAAACTTGTTGCATTCACTTTCATTTTTTACTTTGACAATATTCTTACCATTTGTTATCTCGAATGGATAGATACTTTCTTGACTATGAAGATTTGAAGTAAGATACCTAACGTCAAGCAATAATATGTCTGTTTGGCAAATATTTTGAGAGTAATTTTTACAATCACTACTTCTGCTAAATGATGGTATAAATAGTGAGTTGAATTCACAAATAGGACTTATACTGTTTTTTGCTTTTATGTAAGTTAATGTATTTGAATATTCAGTTTTTGGAAAGCCGTATTGAAAAAATGAAACTAATAATACAAAAATGATAATTAAATATTTTGATAAACTTTTTTGTTTAAATAGTTCCACCATTACAAAAACAAAAGTTATCGCCAATAAATATGAAAAATAATGTGTTTTGAAAAGCTCTGATTTAGAGGTATCAAAATAAGGCCTTCTAGCAAAAACTAAGATCAAGAAGACAAAATAGCCAAAGAAAGGTAGCAAGTAGTAAATAAAATTATTTTTGAATTTAAACATATAAAAACCTATGTAAAAATAAAGTAAAATCGAGGCCAACAAAGCTAACAATTCTTTCACATTACCAAAATACCAAATACCCTGTAGAGGCAATTCATCAACTGTAAATAGAGTTTTTGTATTATTGGAATACCACTGGAAATAATCTCCAAAAGTATCTAACAATATTAAACCAATAAATGAATCCGCGTGATTATGCCTATAAGGTTTTTGAATAATTTCTTTTAAATTAATATTGTACAAAAATTCAAATTGAACTTGATCTTCAGTCGAAATTTCTTTTCCTCCACCGCCGGGGTTATGGTCAAGAATAAAATAACCATTTGATATATAATTTTCAAACAATATAAAAGACATAAGTATTATGAAAATTAGTACCGCTATTAATACTTTTTTATTTACAATTTTATTTTTGTAAATAAAAACTAATGTCAAATAGATTAAAACAACAGGTGCAATGATTGTTGCTTTTGATGAAATTATTAATAAATTAGGTGGAATTCCTAGGTACACGTACAAGATATTGTCTGATTTTAAATATAGTTCTATTATTAAAAGTGACCAAGGTAACATAGAAAATGCCAAAATTTCTGGTTTCATTGTTGCTACTAAGCTAAATGTGAATGGCATCAAATTGAGAATAGAAAAGCTGAAGATAATTGGTTCTCTTTTAAATTTTTTAAAAATAAGTAACTTATAAAGACCTACTAAACCAACCAAATATAGCACTAAGTTTGTTATCTGAATTGAATTACTTATAACATGAATTTCAGATATAGGTGTTATGTTGTGTTCTTGTAGTTTGACAAATAATGAAACTAAATAAAAATAAATAATCCCATTTTCTCTACCTGTGATTTCATTTTCTTGAAAGAAATAATAAAAATAATCCTTATAAAATATATAATCAGGTGATTCAGTAGACAAATAAAAAAAATTTAACAAAAAATACAATATATAAATAGAAATAGAAAAAACAATAATCTCAAATCTAAAAATTCTTTTAAGTTCAACCATAATTCGAATAACTTTATATTGTAAATTTACAATATTATCTACCTTGATTAAAAGCAACTAAACAAATAGCTATTTAAGTATTAAAATTTGATAGAAATGAAGACTGCAATTGTTGCTTTGACTAGAGGTTACCCCAACGACAGGTTTTTATACAGTGATTTAATCAAAAGAAATGACTCAATTTTTACAAAATTTAATAAATATAGAAAATCCCCTTCTGACATAATTTTATTTCATGAAGGAAATATTTCAGTAGATGATCAAGAATATATAAATTCTCAAAGCAAAAATTTAATCAAATTTATTAATGTTTCAAAATACTTTAAAAAAGATGCCTTAACTCTAAAAGATACACAATTTAATTTAGGCTATAGACAAATGTGTAGATTTAATATGTATTACATTTGGAAAGAAGTAGCTGAATACGACTATATTTTAAGAATAGATGAAGATATTGAAATCATTAATATAGACCCCCATATTTTTGAATACATGGAATTAAAAAAAATAAAATTTTTGACAGGTAGATTTTCAAAAGAAATTCACAAAATTACAAATCAGACATTGCCTGATTTTTTAATTAAAAATACAAAATTAAATGTTAAAAAAATTTATAACCATAGATTTCCATATACTAACCTTTATGCAACTTCAGTTAGTTTCTGGAATAAAAAAAATATACAAAAAATAATTAAAACTATTGCTTTACATGATGATCAAATAATAAACAGATGGGGAGACATACCTGTATTGGGAATAATTCTTAATAACTTCAATGGAGGTTTTAAACTATTTCCAAAATTGGAATACACGCATATATCTCATGATATCACTATAAAAAATACCAAAATTAGAAATATGACAGTTAATTCAAAATTTAATCCTCTTTCTGTTGACGAAAAAATATTAACGAAATTGAAAATAAGAGTTAAAGGTAAATTTAAAAAAAATAATAAATTTGGGTATGATAACAATTAAAAATTATATTTAAAGCAAGAGACTCTCTGATTACCTCTTGATTTAATTTTTTAGATTATATAAGCTTTCAACAGCTGAACTGTATTTAGAAAAACTTTCTGGATTTTTAAACAAATTTTTTTCAATATCTTTATTTACTTTTTCGAGAATTTTGTACTCAATTATCTTAAAAGGGAATTTGACTACACCCCGAATTTTTGTTCTTTGTGAAGCTGGTCTGAATTCAATTCCTTCATCAATTGTAATTCTTGATTCATAAAAATGATAGTAAGACCTATTATAATTTACAAAAGCAGCAGGTAACAAATTAAGAAATTCAAAATTGGCGTACTTAATATCATCGAAATTTTTAAATTCAGTTACTTTTACTTTTTTACCTCTACCGTCTTTAGTGTTGTATTTAATTTCTTTATATATAGTCTCATTATTTGAATACTTTCGAAAACGAAGCTTAAACTTTTCAGCATCATATGTATGTGAAGAATTGTAAATATAAAAGTCATGTGTGTCCATATACAAGCTCATAATTTTTCTATCTGGATGTAGCTTGTTTAATCTTGAACTAAATCTCTCCATAAACTTACTTAGCTCTAAGCTTGTAACTTTAAATTTATATTCTTTTCTTTTTTCATCCATTAGTAAAGTCAGATCCTTCTTGAATAAAATTATATGAGTCACCAAGACAAGTAAATTCTTGAGTATGAATTTTACTTGGTCCAAATTCGTGTTTTTTTCTGTATGCGCTTAAACATATTTTTGAATTTTTAACATTTAATTTTTTTACTTCTGCTTCTGAACTATCTTTTACAGCAATTCCTATAAATGTATTTATCAAATCTACTTTATTAGCAGAAAAAAAAGAACCTTCTCCGACTGATATGCCTTTGTCTTCACAATTTTCGACTTTAATTAGCTCTATGAAATAATCGCCCGACGACAAGTCTACGCAGTCATTTTTAGAATTTAAAATTTCAATTTTATCAATATTTAATTTTGAAAAATCTATATCCAGTGCGTCTGATGCAGAATTAATTATCTTTATACTATTAATCTGACCGGTGGTATTCATTATATTTAAAGCATCCTCACAGTGAAGATTTTCTAAAGATAATTTTAGATTTTCTGCCTCTATTTTATACAAAGTTAAACATCCTGTTAATAAGTTCTCATCATACCTATTTTGACTCTGTTCCAATTTTCGATTACCCGACACATTAATTTCCCAATTATTTAAAAAACCAGGTCCAACAAAAATTACTCTTTGATTAGCTTTTGAAATTTTTATAGTTATAGATTTTTCATCTCTATTAATTTCAAAATATGGATTGCCAATTAGTCTGACCTTTACCTCCTGATTGACGGATACATAACTGCTGTCAGAAGTTTTGGTTTCATGTAAAAAGTTTATCTTAGACTTTCCTAAAAGATAACCCTCTATATCCAAGGAGTTGACTTTTCCAGAAAACAACTCTTCATACTCTATTTTTTGCTTATGATTTTCACATACACTTAAGTTCCAATTGCAAATTTCAAAAATTTCGCTCTCGGGATTATAAAAGACAAATGAAAATTGTTCTGGATATGAAATTTTTTTATTGTTTTGAAAAAAGTCTTGGTAATTGGGTTCTTTTTCTTTTTGTTCAGATTGAATTCGTAATAAGTTTTTTTTAAATCTCTCTATATATGCATCTGATATTTCTGAACTAACACCTAGCCCCCTTTCACGTAGTTTTTCATAGAAATCTTTTTTATTAATATCTAAATTTAAATATAAACTATTTGCACCTTGATAAAGATTATTGAGTTCCTGATAATCTGTTCTCCAAGCAATACTATCAGAAATTAGAAATTCTGAATTTCCATCATAATAAATTGGATAAAACTGATCTTCAATTTTATTGTAAAAAAACTTGAGCTGATGTGTCATCATTGCATGATCTGCAAGAAGTGCGACTAGTGCTGCATCAAAATTGTAAAATAATTTTTTATTGTCACCCATATATGAATAATTAACATGTACAAAAGAATCATATGAATTAAAAATTGCTTTATTAAATTTTTCAATAGCTTCAATTGTTATTAAAGCTGAAATGTAATTGCTTCTACTCCAGTATTTGTTTAAAACTTTTGCGATTATTAAAGGAAACTCATTTTGAAAATCAACACTTTCATTTATTACAGAATCCCAAAAAAAACTTTCATTTGCCTCTAATAAGGGGCCTTCTCTAAAGTTGTAATACTCAACCATTTCTTTTGAAAATTTCTCTTGAAAAATAAACTTTTTCTCTTGAAGCTTTGAATTTGAATTTAACATTCTTACATTTACATATGCAGTTCTTGGGCTTAGAAAACCTAATTGCTCTAAAAGAGTAGTAGTAACGATTTCGTTATCACTATTTCTGGTTTCTGGAAGGAATAATTTAAATTTTGTTATCTCTGAAATATTTCCTTCAAGTAACTTAACATCCATAGAAGCCATTAAGTCGTTTTTATCCAGATGATCTTTGAAATCACCAGAAATTCTTATTTCAGCTTGAAAAGAGCATTGAACATTATTTTTATAATTTATAATAATTTGAGATTCATATTTATCCTTATACTGTTCATCAATTACACTCTCTGAACCAAAAGAAAGATTAAAAATATTTTCAAACCATGAATTTCTATCAAAAATTTCAATATCTAAAGATTTGATTTGATCAAATGTTAAATTTTTATAATCTTGAAATTTTACACCCTCACAATATGGACTGATCTCATCATCAATATTTGGGTCAAAATAATTATTTTCATTTATCTCTATAGATTCTTTTTTAGCTTGACCTGTTGCATTAGATATGAAGGAAACCAAAAAAATAACAGCTATAAATGAAAAACCTATCTGTATGACAGTTTTAAGTTGTAGGCGCATCTACAGACAAAGAAATAATATCTTTTGATGGAAATTTTTCTTCAAAAGCCATGAGATGGTCTCGATCGTTAGACCTAAACCTATAAATAGTTTCACCACCATCTTCTGTTGAAAAGTTAATCAACTCAGAAAGTTTTTCTACTGATTCATTTCTTAACTTACTAACAATAGTTAAGTAATAATAATTTTCATTACCATAATTTAAAGGTTTTATATTCAACTTGATTACAAGAAAATAGTATGTTTCAGTTGCGATGACAATAAAGGTTACAAAAATAATAAAATTTAGTGCAATATTTGGACTGACGTTCACAACTATTCCAAGTGTTATTAGGACAAAGTAAATTACCAATTCAGATGGATTCTTTACTGGTGTTCTAAACCTAACAATTGATAGCGCTCCTACCATTCCAAGTGATAAGGCAATATTGTTTGAAATTACAGATGTAATTAAGTAACCAGTGATTGGTAAAAGTGAAAAAATTAAAAACTGTGAATAGTTTTTCAGCCAAATTTGATGAGAAATAATAGATAATAATAAACGTAAATACAGTCCTAATGATGCGCACAGCAACAAAAGCTGGTGAAGAGAAGAATCAAAAGTGAAATCAAATCCAAAAATTGTATAAATCATAAGACAATTTTAAACTAAAGATTATTTTTTCTAAATTATAAAAAAAGAAGTTTATATTTCGTTCTAAAATTTAAATGTTTTTTTGATATGCCTTGAAAATGTATGTTATTCAATTCATAATACTCCTTCTTGATTAAATCAAAAACTCTATTGTTATTAAATATTTTTATATATTTATTATTTTTTTTAAATGTGTCTTTGCCACTTGGTCCTAAAGATGACTTAATATCATGGATAAAGATAGAATCATATCCATCTATAGTTTCTATTGGCTCGAAAAAGTTTTGAACATCTATAATATTTAATTTATTTAAAAAATAATATAAAGTCATATCACATATTCCACCTCGAATGTTATTTTTTTTATGGTACTCAATTTTCTTTGCGATAATTTCAAATTTTGACTTATTTATATATACATCTTCATATAGTTCAATAAATTTTCCACAAAATTCTTTATTAAGCAAAGCTGAGTGGATACTTGCATACATCTCGAATTCCGACTGAAAGAGTGGAATTAAATAACCAATTTCTTTTGTAAGTTTCAACTTATTTAAATTTTTTAAAAATATATTATCGCTATCGCTGTAAAAGATTCTTTGAATATTGTATTTATCTAAAAAATTTTTCATTAAAAATACTCGTTCAAAACAGCTCCATTCAAAATATTTATCATTTGTGCTGTAATTAATAAAATGAGTTTTATATTTCTCAATATCCGAATCTAACAGCTCTTTCCTATTAATAAATTCAATATTTTTTTTGTTTCTTAAAAAAGCGTTGCTGTCATCACCAATAAAAAATATCCTATTATTTTTTGAAGTAATCTCAAGACTATGTTTTAAATAATTTTTATAACCACTGTGAATATATAAAGTATCTACCATTAATAATTTATATTTTATTATTTTATTTAATGATAAACTAATGCAAGTTGATATTGAAATCAAAAAATTGAATTCATCTGTTTAAATGGACCAACACTCTTGATTTATTGGCTTTTACAGAAACAAAAGCAATAGTTTTTATCAGTATGTTTTTGAAGAGGTAAAAACACTAATAAATATAGGTGGCCAGAGGCAGAATCGAACTGCCGACCCCTTGTTTTTCAGACAGAGGCTAACCATTTAACTTTTCCTCATTTTACATTATTCATCATTAATATCTGCTCATTTAAAAGAGGCTCTAAAACGCAATGAGCGCTATTAAATAAGGATTAAAGATATGAGTATGGCTCCATTTTGGCTCCATTTAAATTATTCTGAAATATGTAATTCTTTAAGTATTTCGAACATAAAATTCTCTAATCCTATTTGAATCGATGTTGCCTTATTAGGTTCAACTGAATTATTCAATAATTGATAGTTTTCAATTCCAAAGTTATAGATATCTTCTTCGTAAACTATTAACTCAACTAATTCTTGAGCACCATAAGTCCAATGTTTATGAAAAGAATTACCTCTCGATTTAAAATTTAATTTTGATTCACTTAAATCAAGCCTTCTACCACCATAAAATAAATAATTTTTAGTCAATAAGATTGGAGTATTTGTTTCTGCTAAATCTTGCTTTTTGCGATCAAATCTATAAAGCATACAAGTGGCTAATACTTCCTCTTGACTATCTAAAACCTTTGAGTCAATACACTTTTTTATGTATTGTTTTATAGATTTTTCATAGTTCATTTTTACTTATTCTTTAGCTGTTTATTAACTAATTGTAAATTTTCTAAATTTAATCCATCGACATTCAAATAATTAGCGAACATACTTGCTAAAAATCTTATTGAAAATGTTTCTAGATTGTCAAGCATAAAACCATAATCTGGATGTAATTCAAAATACATAAATTTATCAAATGATTCCATAGCTACCCTGCTAGAGCTTTCTTTAACTCTATTTCCAAAAACATTAGCCTTACCAACATACAGCTGATTTTCTTTAGAGTT
>Ga0181576_10001239_pt1 | contig 19455 bp, 10 predicted proteins | sample 101ome_22_FD_132464 | JGI IMG/M metagenome (GOLD analysis project Ga0181576, IMG submission 132464) | Coastal salt marsh microbial communities from the Groves Creek Marsh, Skidaway Island, Georgia - 101412BT metaG (megahit assembly) | ecosystem: Environmental > Aquatic > Marine > Intertidal... | reverse complement strand
GGGGGGGGGGGGGCGCGGGGAGGGGGGGGGGGGGGGGGGGGGAAAAAGCGGGGGGGGGGCGGCCCAGCGGTGGGGGTGCAGGGGGGGGGGGGGTAAAGGGCGGAGGGGGCCCGTCGAGCTGGGTCAGCGCTACGACGCGTGGGCGGGGGGGAGGGGTGCGGGCAACCGCGTCGGGGCGACGGGAGCCGCCGAGAGCCCCGGGGCCTCGGGGCTCGCCGAGCGCACAGGTATCGCACCGGGCGCACGCCTCATGTCGGGCCGGGCGGCGGCGCGGCAGCCGGGCGCCGAGCCGAGCCAGAGGGCCGGCGGCCGTGGTGGGTCCCGGCTCAAGACCCAGGACGAGGTCCGGGCCGAGCGCAAGCGGAAAGAGCGGCAGCATAACCACGAGAGGAAGAGGGCGATGGAGAAGGGCGGGCGCGGCGGCGGGCGCGGCGGCGGCCGCGGCGGCGGCCGCGGCAGGGGGCGTGCCGGCGGGAAACGCGTGGGCGTTCGAGGTGATTGACAGAGGGTGATTGACAGAGAGATGCCGTCCTCGTCACGCTCTACCCGCACCTGCGTCCCGATCCACCGGTCACTGGCGGCGATGCCCAACGGGGTGAGTGGGAGGCGGCGCTAGAGCGATGGTGGCCGGCCGCGGACGGTGCGACGCGGACGTGGCGCCCCCTTCCCCCGCTCTATGCGGCCGTGAATGGGCACGCCGCGCCGCTTGCGGAGCGTCTTACCGGCGGCGATGTCAAGACCGCCTTGCCGTGTCCCGAGTCTTGCACTCGAAAAGGAAGAGGAGAGGAATGACATCACGGCCTCCCTCAATCGCCATGCCCCCGCTGACCGCAGATGTTGGACGTCGGCGAGGACTTGCATCCCGCCGACGAGGGCAGCCACGCCTCGACGACACCCCTGAGCGGCGACGAGGCCGAGTTCGAGGCGGGTCCATCGGGCAGGGACGACGCGTCTCTGAGTGACGAGGAGGGAGAGGACGACGAGGCCTTTGGCGCCGGTGCCGTCGGCGGCGCCAGAGCTGGCACATCGTCCTCGGGCCCCCTAGCCGCGCTCCTCGCCGGCCCCGACGGGAGTGCGAGGGGATCGACGGCATCGACATGGCTGTTACTTCGTGACGCTCGGGTCACCGCGGTCCGTGCGGGCGCCCGTGCTACCGTGAGCGTTGTCGGTGACCTCGTCGAGCTCTCTGGTGCCCGTCCCAGCAGCGGCGACGACGCTTCGGCGTCTGTGGGGGATATCTTTCCCGTGCGTAGGCGGGTGGCGCCCGCGTCCGGGGTTCGGCTCACGCTGCGCTACGGGCCGCCCTCGCCCAAGTTCCGGCGCGTCTCGGCTGGCCTTGTGTCATTCACCGCCATCGCCGAGTGGGGCGGGGGTGACGGCCGCTCCGGCGCCGCCGCAGCGCCGCCGTCATCTACGCTGCCAACGCCGACGGCACCAGCCCGGTCGTCGCTCCGCGGTTTTCCTGCGATGGCCTCGGTGTGGCGGGGCGAGGGTGGATCCTCGGGGCTCGCCTGGGGAGGCCTACGCCTCTCGTTTGCCGACTCTGAGTCGGAAGCACACCTGCTGCGCACCCTCGGCCGGGGCGGTGTCGAGGCGCGGCCGGTGGGTAGCGACGATGCCCGCCGGTGGCGATCCGCCCTGACGGCCGCCATCGACGAGGCAGCGCGCCCCAAGCGCGACCGTGGTGGAAGGCTGTCGGGCTGGGTCGGGCGCCTTGCGTCCACCCCAGTCGTTGGACTTGTCGCGACGGTGGCAGCCACCATGGCCGTCATCGTCTGGCGGTCAGGTGTGGGGGGGCGGGGGATAACCGGGCGGGCGAGGGCATGACTTGAACGCCTCATGTCTTCGTCCCTCCAATCTTACTACACCAGGTTGCTCACGAACGACGCCGCGCAAGTCACCTCGTCGAGCAGACTCCCCACGCGACCCCAGGCCGCCTGCAACGCGAGCCGCACAGCTTCAGCCCGTGCCCGCAGCGCCCGAGACTGGCGGACTTCGGCCCCATGTGCCTCAAGGGTCACAGCGAGGACGGCATTGGACGTATCGAACGATCCCCCCGCTGTCGGCGACGCCAGATCGGCCGCCAAAAATTCCAGAAGCAGCCCAACGCCCTCCTCCCCCGGCCCGAGCGGGGGTGGGGTCGGCGAAGAGGGGCGGTCACCATCCAAGGCATCGTTGTCAGACTTGTCGCTGTCGACAATAACCTCGAGCGCACGAACGAAGGCGTCAAGCGCCGGCACTCTAGCAGCACGGATGGCCGCTGTGGCGACGGACCAGTCACCTGTGCGGCCTCCGTGGCGGAGAGCATCGGCGAGCGGGTCCGTCCCCGGCGCCGCGAGCCCCCCCCCACCCAGCGTCACCGCATCGGCGCGGCCGATGCGCGACCGGGTGGCCGCCGGCTCATTTCCCCTCTTCTTCCCCGTGCGCTCGCGCAGCGGCCGCCCGTCGGTGGGAGCGTCCGAATCGTCGTCGTCCGTCTCGGTCGGGGCGTCGACCAGAGGTGCGCCCGCCGCAAACGTCGGCTGGCGACCCATTGTGTTTTCATCGCCCCCCGGGCGGGAAAAGAGAAAAAAGGGCGCCTGGGCGGGCTTCTTAGGGGGATCGATCGGCTTGTTCCGGGCTCTGACCGCGGCGAGGTCGACCAGTCCGAGCCACCGGGCGCGGGGCAGGCCGGAGGTCGTGACGAGCTCGGGCGCGAGGGGGGCGGGGCCGCCGCCAGGGACCGGTGGCGGGGCAGGCGTTGGGAGGGCGACGACATCATTGTCGTCCCCGGCTCCTCCTCCATCACCGTCGGAAGCCCAGTCCCCGAATCCATCTCCGTCGTCGTCCGAGACGGAGGACCCGTCGTTATCGGCCCAGTCTCCCTCGACAGCACCGCCGGGGCTCTCATCGCCGCCACTGCCCCCCGTTCCCCTCTTCCTGGCCTCAGACCGGGCGTCCCATCCCCCCTCACCCAGGGCCGGAACGGCGGGGAGCCAGCAAGGCACCGGCCTTGCCGACCCCACAGTCGCTCCCCGAATCGAAGCCGTTGCCACCATCTCGGCCGTCGCGTCGGCCCACAGGTGGACTCCGCGCCTCCCCGCGTGCGCTGTGGCCAGGAGCCCCCCCGCAGGTGCCCACGACAGTGACGTCACAACTGGGCCCAGGGCGCAGGCCTGAAGCAGAGCTCCTGCAGGCACGTCCCAGACGCGAACTGTGCCATCCAACGAGGACGAAACCAGGCGACGGCCGCACGGAGAAAATGAAAGGTCTGTGACGCGGTCCTGATGGCCCACAACGCCTCCAAAGCGCCTGGCTACGCGGAGGCTGAGGGCGTCCCATATGCGTACCTCGTAAGCAGCCGACGTGAGACCCGCGGGCGGGGACAGGGCAGCGGCGACGAGTCCGCCAGGCCTGTGTATGACGAGGGACGACAGGCGCGGGGCGGTCCCGCCGGGGCCCCGGTCGGCGGGAGGGGCCGTCCATGACGCGTCAACTTGACCCGTAGCAAGATTCCAGCCACGGAGGGCGCCATCGTCGCCGCACGTGACTGCACGCTGCGACGCCGCGCATACGACAACCCCCGTGACGCGGCCGTCATGAGCGGGACGGCGCCGATCGGTCTCATCGACCCGGTCAGGCTCAGCAACAAAGGATCGAATGCCGCTGGCAGCGGCCCGGGTGGCGGCGCTCCGTCGCTGCGCGCCATGGTCCAGCACCACAGCGGCGCCAGCGTCGTGCGCGAGCGGACGCTCAAGCGCCCCACGCCACGCTCCCGATTGCACATTGTACCGATCGACGCGTCCGTGGGCCGATCCAACAAGGGCAAAATTGCCGCATCGGCTCAGGCAGCAGGCCGTAGCCTCGCCGTCGCGCGTCGCGTCGTGGCGCGACCGAGGCGGCTGGAGCACCCACTCTCCCAGCGTGCCCTTGTCAAGCCGCCATGTGTAAGCCCGCGTGTCTCCCGCGTGGCACGTCACGCACGAGTCCCAGTCGCGCTCACGCTGCTCGCAGCTGTCAAGCGACGTCACGGGGGGCAGCTTGAGGTCAAGGTCCTCAGTACGCAGCTTCCGAGCGCGCTTGGACGACCGGGCACCGCCCTGGCTGAGCTCGAGGCTCTGCTGGTCCCGCACAGCGTTAAACATGCGGAAGGCGCGGTCCCTGCCGCACGACAAGAGGTGCAGCCCGGATGAGCCGTGGTGGCGCACGATGAGGGGTGGCGCAGCGTGTCCCGATCGATGCCGGAGGAGCCGGGGGGGGGCCTGGCCAGTGTTACCCTCGAACAACCAGCACCTGAGGGCGTTGTCAGCACCGGCGGTGACAAGAACGGGCTCCCCGGGCAAAAATGCGGCGCGAAGCACGGCGCCTGAGTGGGCCATGGGCAAGGCGCACCGGAAGCGCGGGCCACGTGGCGCCGTCTCGTCCGTGGGGTCGACGTCAGCATCACCCCCAAGATCCCAGATGGTCACGATGCCCGCGGCCCCGGCTGTGGCGAGGAGTGGCGCCGGCTCGTCCTGCCCTCCCGCACCGCCGCCGAAAAAGGCCAAGGCGGTGGCGGGCCCCTCGAGGGCTCGGGCGGCGGAGGCGACACCACCACGGTCCTGAGCGGCCGCCGCACCCGCCGCGCCGCGGAGCATTGCCACGGTGCCACCCCTGACATCAGCGTCGAGGCGCAGGTTTCGCAGGTGGACGTCCCCGGACCCTAGCGACACAGCGACCACGTCCAAAGCGGGGCTCGGCTCGAGCGCCCGCACCGACCACGGGCCGGATCCCGACGATGGCGACGACATCGTCGGCCCCCCCCGCCCCGCCGAGGTCGACCACCCCTCCGAAAGCGGGGCAAAGACGTGGACGACGCGATTCGTGTGGAAGTTCCATACCGCCACCCTGCCATCGCGCGCGCCCACGACGAGCTTATTGACCCAGGTGGGAGGATGGCAGAAGCAGAGGGCGTCGAAACCGGGCGGGGCAGGGAAGACAGCGAGGGGGCGACTCGACTCGCTGGGCCCGGGCTGGCCGCCGCTGCTGGCCCCAATCCGGGCCAGGGCGGCGTCCGAGGCGTCCCAGATGGACAGCCCACCCTCGGCGTCGAGCAGGGCGAGGTGGTCGCCGAGGAGGGACGCGGCGCGGGAGGGGCCGCGGGCGACGCCGGCCCACCGCCCGGCGGCGCCACCCGCTGCGGCCTCGTCGCGAAAGGATGATGACGACGGTCCCTCTTCGTCACCATTGATATCGGGAGTGGGTTTCGGCTTTACCAGGATACCAAGAGATTGTACGCGCCTCGACACGTGCACCGCTCCGGAGCGCAGGCACGCCAGCGTGACGTCGGCGCGGCTGCAGAGCCGAACAACACGGTCCGGGAGCTGGGGGCCGATCAGAAGGAGGCGCAGGCGACGGGTCTCGTAGACGTGCCAGCTTCTACCGACGGAGACGGTGATGAAAGACTCCTGTGAAAAGAGAGAGTAAGGAAAAGGATAACGTATAGAGAAGGGGGGAGGGGGACGGCAACGCGGCGGCGGCCGGCCCGGCCGCCGGAGCCAGCGCGGGGTCGAGGCGAGATTCGAGGTGCCGATCAGCGCTGAGGAGATCGGCGCGGAGCTCGGCGCATAGTTCGGCGAGAGCCTCCCCCCTTTCCCCTCTTATTTCCCCGCTTTCTTCCCCCCCCTCCCTCCGTGCGACCCTCGCCCGGCCGCGACGGTGCAGGCCGAAGGGGGCGTCATCCGAGACGTAGCCCAGGGCCCGAAAGGGTCGGAACAGCGGGAGGGGCGGCGCCATAGCGCCCCTCGTCGCGGGCGGGAGCGACTAGCGGGGGGAGGGGGGAGGGGGGAAAGGGGGGGGAGAGACCAGACTCGCGACAGCCCCCGGATGTCCAGCCTCGGACAACTCGATGCGTTGCTTCGCGACTAGCTGTAGCCCTCACGTCCAGACGGGAAGCAAGCCGACCGTCCCGCTGGCCCGCGTCATGGCTAGAAGAGCTGATGGCGGCCCGAGGGCCTCCTCCCCCCTACCCCCCCGCCCCCCTTGTCGCGCCTTGCCCCCCCACCACGCGAGGGCGACGGGCGGGTCGCCACCGGCGCCCGCGTCCACCCACCCGATGAAGGCCGCGTCGAGGAGGGCGCCCGGTCGCGTCGCCCACATCCCAACGTCTCCCTCGCGCGCGTGGCCGGGACCGGGGAGAACGGCCAGTCGTCGCCCGCAAGGAGACCACGCGAGGGCAGCGGGGGCCCCGTCGGCCGCCCAGGGGCCACCCGACGCTGCCGCGGCTGCGTCGTCGTCGTCGTCGGGGCCGTCGCCCGCTGCCGCTGCGGGGTCGAGGTGGGCGAGGGGCGCCGGGGCCAGCTGCGCCCGAAAGGAGGGCGGCGGAGCGAGAAAGGCGACCTGGGCCGGGTGCACCGTGCCGGCGGTGCTTGCCAGCAGGGGACCGCCGGTGGCGGCGCCTCCGGGGCCGAGGCCCCAGGCGAGGCCCGAGACACGGCCCGCAGCCGAGGGAAGTATCCATCGCCGAGACGTCCACCCCTCGGTTTCCGTCACGCAGAAGGAGTGAGTGCGCCCTGAGGCGTGCGCGAGACGCCCGCCGTCGGGCGAAAAAACCAGCAGGGGGCTGGGCCCCGGCCCCAGCTCGGGTGCACCAGCAGCGCCGAGGACGGCGGCAGCTCCGGCGCGGATGGCATGGCCCCCGACGGCGCCGGCCGCCGCGGCAAGACCGAGGGTAGCCGAAGCCAGGCCGCGCAGCGCGCCCCACGAACCCCCTTTCCCCCCACTCGAGATCGGCTCGGACGCGCCCGCGTCCCGCATCTCGGGTCCTCCCCCCGTCACCGACCGCACCACCCCCGCTGCCGCCTCGAGGACTCCCCCCTCGCCATCGGCCTCGGCGACGCGGCGGACGCGGCCGGACGCCGCCGCCCAAACGACAACGCCACCGCCCCTACCGCGGGCGTCCGGGCGGAGGTGAGCCGCGAGGAGGCGTCCGCAGGGCGACCAGGCGAGGACGCCGACCCCCCCACCAGGACCGCCGGGGGGGGGCTGGAAGGGCCGGGACGGCGACGAAATGACAGTGGTCGTGGGGCCGCCAGCTCCGGCCACAGCACCGGACACGAGCGCCACCCCCCGGGTGCCCCCCACGGCGAGGTCCCGCGCCGACCGGGGCCGCCACGCGACGCATGATGGCGCCCCGACCTCAGGCGGGATTGCGCTCGGCAGCGGCCGTGGGAGGGGCGGGGGGACGGGGGAACGCACAGAGGGGACGAGCCCGTCCCGGTCGGGCCACGGCAGCTCCCAGAGGCAGACACCCCCAGACGCCCATCCACCCCCAGACGCGTCCCCACCTCCCACACCCACCGCTCCCGGCCCCGCCCAGGCCCGCGCCGCAACGATTCCGCGGTCAGTGCCCCTCAGGGCGACGGGTCCGGGCAGTGCCCAGGCGGGAGCAGGCGGGGCTGCTCCAGCTGCCCCGAGGACGGGCGCTCCCAGCGCGCCGAGGGCGGCCGCCCCGAGGGCGAGGCCAACACGAGCCCCTCCGGCCGCGGCAGCTCCGAGGTGTCGGGCCACCGCCGACGCCGCATCGCCGGAGGTCCGACCCGAGCCATTCGAAGCGGCGCCAGCCACCCACGGCGCCCCAGGGGGGGTCGCAGCGTCCAGCGGGGGGGGGCGGAGCGAGGCGGCCGTCCACGGAGGCCCCACCGCCGACATGCCAAAAGGCGTCGCAGGGGCAGGCGCTGAGGACCCGCACTCCCCCGCCGCCGCCCCATCTGGGAGGGGGAATGAGAGGCTCGTCGCGTCAGGTGCCCAGCTCGCGGTATCCCAAGGACGCGGGGGGAGGGGAGTGTCGACATCCATCCCGTCGCCGAGAGAGATGGACGATCCATCAGCGTCAGACCCGTCGCCATCAGGGGCATCCTCGCAGGGGTTGGCGTCGCCATCCATCTTTCGGGGGGGCGCTACGCTCTCGCCGGGGGGTGGGAGCAGGTCGGGAAGGAAGGGGGCGTCCCGGTCGTCGGGCGTGTCCTGCAACCCAGGAACGAGTGGGGTGTCGATGGTGGGGTCGAGGGGGGGCGAAGACGCGTGGGGCGGCACAGGCGGCGGCGGCGGCCTGGCCGTCGTCGCCCGCACCACCGGGCCCGGGTCCACGGTCTGAGCCAGCCCGGTAGACCCGCCCGAGGCGTAGCAGGGCGGCGGCGGCGCCAGCGCCAGCCGCCCGCCGCTTTCGAACACGGCGGCGGCTTCCTGGGCGCCAGGTTCCTCCTTCATTTCGTCCTGAGGAGCCCTGAGCGGCCGCTTCCGACTCACCACATCGTCCACCTCCACCACTAGCGTCCCAAATACCTCTGCTCTAATGCGCCCCATTGATGACGACTGGAGGACACGACGGGAGCAGCCCCGGCAAGGGAGGGCGAAGCCGCTGAAGCCGCAGAAGCACGCTCCGACGGCGCGAGGCCCGGGACCGGTGGGGAACGAGCGGGAAAGCGACGCCACCCGACGGAGGACGGCGGCCCTCTCCCCGCAGTGCGGTTCTCGGGTCAGGAGGAGTTCGTGACACCAAAAGCGGACATGCGCGTGCGGTCGTGGGACGATCGCGCTTTTGCGACACCGAGACGGACGTGTCGAAGTATCGAGACCGTTCTCTTATGTCGCAATTGAGGGGTCGGGCCCTGTGTGGTTCCGCACAAAGGCGTCCAGCGCGCGCTGCAGTGGGCCGACCAATCCCGGGGCGCGGCGCGGTGCCTGCGCCCGCCTTTCTGCGATTCACACGGTCTTTTCCGAAAGTGTCGACGAAGTATTTGGTCGTTGGGGCTCTTCGTGGCGAGTTTTCGACCCGAAGCGGTCCCCTTTCGGCGCCGGGGCCCGGGGGCCCGCCCGCGCCCGCGTGTCGAGGGCTCAAGAGGCCCTGCCCGGGCTGCTGCTGCCGCCCGACGTGCGCCGCGGCAACCCGTCGCGCGCCGCCGCCGCCCGTCGTGCGCCGCTGCCTCCGACGCCGCCGCTACTCGCCGCCTCCGCAGACGATGACGACGAATCCGACGACAAGAAGGACAACGAGGCTCTGCGTGGCCCCACGTCCGATGACCCCCTGGCCATCCGCCCCAAGGCGGCCGACCTGCGCGACCCCGGCGACCTGCCGCCGGAGGTGATAAACGAGGCAGTTGCGTCGCGTCGAAATGCCAGGAGTGAGAAGGGCTCGGCCTTTGAGGACGCCAAGCGCCGCCGCGGCCGCCCTGCGTGGCGCCGCAAACAGGACGACACCCCCCTCCGCGATGGCAACCGCGACCGGCTGATGGGCCTCCTCACCGAGCGAGCCGCTCGCACCCTCCTCTTTTACTTGACCGAGACCAACCCCACGGGCCACGCCTGGCTTCGTGCCTACCTCCACCAGTACCCCATCCCGCGTGACGAGGGCACGTGGGCTGACATCTCAGGTGAGACGTTCCTCCGCCGCATGCTCAACCACTCGATGAGCGAGGCCAACTTCGGCGACCTCAACGGCATGGATTCCATGTACAGCGCCCAATTCGGAACCATCGCCGTCAGCCCGCGCGACCTCGCCCAGCGCATAATGGACGTGCGTACCAAGTTGGCCTCCGAGTTCGTCGACGACCTCATCGATGTCAAGGAAGAAAATGCAGTGCTCCTACGGGAGACTCTCGCGGCGAGCCTTGGGCTGTCGGGGCTGGGGAGCCTCGAGGAGGAGGGGGGTGAGGGGGGAGAAAAAGGTCGGAGCCAGGTGGAAGGGGGGGGGGGAAGGATACCAAGTCAGACGACGGATGAGGCGAGGCGAAGCGGGCGGGCTGGTTTTTTCTGGCTGGGCGCGGTTAAACCCGTCACCACCGCCCAACTCTCACTACCTCCCCATCTCACGCCTTGAGCGTCTGGGTGACCTTGTCGGCAAACCGGTCCGACTTGCCGTTGAGGACCGTCTCGCAGAAGGCCACCTCAGAGATGGCACCGTAGATGATTTCCGACCGCTGGTCGTACTCTGTGATGAGCTTGTCGAGCGCCGACTTGTTGTCGATGGACGACGCGCCGCCCGCCTTCTCCACAAGCAGCGCGATAGGCGCGACCTCGAATACCATGCGGAGCTTGGCAATGGACGAGGGGGATGAGATGTTGGTGAAGATCCCCTTCTCCTTCACGATGATCTGGAAGACGTCTGGGACCATGCCACCAGTGTAGCGCAGCGTGTACTTCTCCGCAATGTAGTGCTGGATGAGCTTGCCGTACTGGACGTTGTCCGTGGTGCCGCGGAGGTTGCCGGGGCTGAACATCTTCCCCTCGCCGATCTGGGACGTCTCCTTGACCAAGACCCACCGACCGTCGTCCTGGGGGCAGGTCGGGGCGGAGGGATAGGAGGGAGATGGGGGGAAGGGGAAGGTAGAGGGGGAAGGGGGGCAGAAGGAGGAGGGGGAGGAAAAGGGGGAGGAAGAGGGGCGATGGCTTGCCTGCAGGAGGAACTCATAGCAGTGGGGGGCGTCCTTGAAGGCCACGCAGAACGTGGTGCGGGGACCGTACTGGGTCATGCCGCCCATTTCGAGGTCGCGGCCCGTGATGTTCTTGAGGGCCTTACCGCGGTAGACGCCAAAGATGGTGCCGACAGAGAAGTTGGTGTCGACAATACTCGAACCGTCGAGGGGGTCAAACGCGACGCAGAGGTCAGCCGAGGGCTCCATGTCGACAGGCTCGGGGACCTCCTCCGAGCATGCGGCATAGACGACGCCGGTGAAGCGGAGGACCTCGAAGAGGATGTTGTCCGCAAGGACGTCGACGGCGAGCTGGTTGTCGCCGAAGGAGTTGACGCATCCGATAGCGTCGCACGACGCAGTGCGGACCTTGTGGGCGATGGCGCGGGAGGCCTCGGCGAGGGCGAGGGTCGTCTGGCGAACGTCGTTCTTCGTGATGTTCTCCATCAGGAACTCCTCGAGGTACTGACCAATCTTGGCCCGCACGGCGACCGACGCACGGGCCTTGGGGGCGGCACGGCAGGCGGCCGTCTGGGGGACCGAGCGGGGGGCGAGGGCGGCCTTGGCGCCAGCGAAAGTCGAGGCGACCGACCGCATGGGGGCGGCCACGCGGGCGGCGCCCGTCTGCGGGGTAAGGGGGGTGGAGTAGGAAAGAGGGGTCGGATGGGCAGTGCGGGTGCCCGGGAGGTCCGGCGCTCCGCGCGTGTTTCAGGACGTCGGAAGGCGACACGAGCGGCGCGGAGGACCGGATATATCACTATTTTCGCGTCTCTCAGGCAGAATCAAGACCGCTTGGGCCAGGCGAGGCGCGGGACGGGGGTGAGATGGACGGCTCGGGGCATCCCTGACTTTGGGGGGTGATCCCCGCCGCTATTTCGGCTCATCGGCGCCCGTTCGACGATCTTGTCAAAGTATACCACCTTGTTTCTCGCTCACGGGGCCTCGACTCGGAAAGACTGGCGCTGAGCGGAGGGGAACGGCATCCCCGGGCCAGCCCTGGGCCGGGCGTTTGGGGCTTCAGCCTCGCCTGGCGGGTCGTCGTGGCTGAGGTGGCGGCGGCGGAGATCATCGACGCCATGTTGTTTGGATGAGGGCAGGCGCGTTCCGTGTCGGCCTGGCAAAGAAAGGAAGCGGCAGGATGAACGTCGAGCACTCACTCCCCTGACTTTAGGCTTCATCGGCCGAGGTTCCACCGGCGATTGCGCGCATCGCAATGCGCGCATCGCTAGTGGTGTCAACGTCAAGGCCGACGGAGTCCCCGTTCGTCAGGACGCCGTTGGGACGCCAACGCCCTTGCTGCGTCGACGCGTCGGCGGCCGCCGGAAGTGGCTTCGGCCCGAAGAAGGGCTCCAGTGGTGGAAAGAAGGGGAACAAGACGAATGATTCGCTCTGGCGCGCCCCCACTGAGCGCGAGCTGGGCCTCCCCGCGTCCGAGCCAGCTTCTACATCGGCGAGCGAGGGTGTTGACTGCCACTGCCACTGCAACTGCCGCTACGGGAGCACGGTACCCTGCCCGGCCTCGCACCCACCTGCACTCTCCATAGATCGGCGCGCCCAGCCCCCGCCCCTCCATGCAGGCGACGGCCGCTGCCGCCCCCCCCGAGTGGCCCATCCCCGTCACCATCCTCACCGGGTTCCTTGGGTCAGGCAAGACGACGCTACTCAACCGCATCTTGGGAACCGACCACGGCCTCCGCGTGGCTGTTGTCGAGAATGAGTTCGGGGAGACGGACATCGACTCGGAGCTCCTCAGCCTCGCCGCCCGCGAGGGCCCCGCGCCCGAGCAGGTCGTCACCTTGTCCAACGGCTGCCTCTGCTGCACGGTGCGTGGGGATCTGCTGCGGGCGCTTGACGGTCTGGCCGTGCGGGGAGGGATAGACCACATTCTCGTCGAGACGACAGGCCTCGCCGCCCCCGGTCCCATCGTCCAGTCCTTCTTCCTCGACGAGACGCTCAAGGGTCGAGTGCGCCTCGACGGCGTCGTCGCTGTCGTCGATGCCGTCCACGCCGCGCAGCAGATGGACCGGGCGCGCGAAGATGGCGGCGTAGAGCTGGCCGACGGTGACGTAGACCCGGGCGTCAATGAGGCCGTCGAGCAGATCGCCTTTGCCGACCGCATTGTCCTCAACAAGACGGACGCGGCGGGAGCCGAGACGGTCGCCGAGGTCAAGCGGCGGATTCGGGCAATCAACGGAGCGGCGCTGGTGCGTGAGGCTGTACGATGCGACGTCGACGTCGGGTGGACGCTAGGCGTCGGAGGGTTTGACCTGAGTCGGGTCGAAGACCTGCTGGACGAGGCGCCTGCCCTCGCGCCGGCCCATGGGGAGCCAGGCCACGTCTGCGCGGATGCCAACTGTGGCCACGACCACGACCACGACCACGACCACGACCACGAGCACGACCAAGACCACGCGCACGCCCTGGCCCACGGCGAGCCAGGTCACGTCTGCGCCTCAGACGACTGCGGACACGATCACGACCACACGCCGGCCCACGGTGAGCCAGGCCACATCTGCGACTCGGACGACTGTGGACACGATCACGACCACAATCATGTGCACGGCCACGATCGCGACAAGGGCGCTGCCCTGACTCAGATCAAGGAGACCAGGCACGATGACCTCGTCAGCTCCGTCTCGCTGAAGATTGAAGGCCCGCTGGACTTGGCCAAAGTCAACCAATGGCTGGGCATGCTGGTTCAATACCGCGGCGAGGATCTGTACCGCTTCAAGGGCATTCTCTCGCTGAAGGACGTTCCGGAACGCTTCGTGTTTCAGGGCGTGCACATGATGTTCGACGGTAAGCCGTCACGCCCTTGGGGGATGGACGAGCCGCGGCTGAGTCGCATGGTCTTCATCGGGCGGGAGCTCGACGCCGATCTCCTTCAAGAGGGATTCGAGCACTGCGTCTGGCAAGAGTACATGGGCCCCCCGGCCAAGCTCGACTATGGCGAGGGCGAAGTTGTCGTTGAGGACGCCGACGCGCCCCCGGTGTGAGGGGACGACGGCGTGAGTCGAGGCCGAGTCACAAGAGAATCGCCCTCGAAAGTCAGCGCATTTCTTATCGATCCCGCCGCTTCGCCATGAGCGCCCTAGGGATCCACACCGCGCCGAGACCCGTGGGCGAGCTGGCTGCCGACCCTGGCTGTTGGCGTGCCTCTGGGGCTTGCCGCAAAGCCCTGCTCGGATACTCCGCTGTAGTCGCGTTCACCCGTGTTTCCTGCTCTTAACAAACCACGTTATCTTAAATTCGCTATTATCACCTTCGCAGGCGCCTCCGGCGGCCGCCGTCGCCGCGCCACCCCCGCCCCCACCCGCCCCGGAGCCTCCCCCCGCCCCGACGTCGTCAGCCTCTCCAACCTGTGCGTCGACGTCGTCGTCCCCGTTGAGCGCCTGCCTCCTGCGTCCGACGCGGCCGCGCGCCGCGACCTCCTCGCGCGCCTCGTCGCCCGACCCCCCCCGCAGACGGCATGGGAGGCGGGGGGCAATGCCAACTTTCTTATTGCCGCGTCGCGCCTAGGCCTCGCCGCCCAGGCCGTTGGACACCTGGGCGACGACCCCTTCGGGGCCTTCACCCGCGACGTGCTCAACGCCGAGGGCGTGCGGCCGACGCGGGGCCTGTGGCGCCCCGACGACCCTCTGGCGTCCGGCGCCCACCCCGGCGACCCCGACGCCGCGCCTCCCGGCACGCTCGTGTGTTTCGTTCTCGTCGACCCCAATGGAGCGCACCAGTTCTGCTCCGCCTACGATTTTGGGCCTTGGCCGCTCCTGTGCCCGGACGGCGGCAACGACGAGGCGCCGTCGACTTCACGCGCCTCCGCTGACGCCCTCGACGACAACCCACCTGCCGCCGCCCTTTGGATCAACGGGTTTGCCCTGGACGAGCTCCCCGCGACCTATCTACTGTTGACTCTACAAAAGTACCGCGCCGCCGGCGGAACCGTCTATCTGGACCCCGGGCCCCGCGCTGCGTCGGCGGCAGCCGAGGGGGGCACCCGATGGGCTGGCCTCGCAGCCCTCCTCGACGAGGCAGATGTCATCGTGGCCACGGACGACGAGGCTCGCGCCGTGATCGCGGGGGACGCCGGCGACGCCGGGATCGAGGTGCGCGCCAGCGGCGGCGGGGGCGGGTGGCAGGCGACGGTCACGGCGGCCGAGGCGGAAGACCTGGGACGGGCGCTGCTCGCGCGGCCAACGGGTCGCGCGACAGTCGCCGTAATCAAAAGGGGGGCCGCGGGCGCGACGATGGTCCGGCGCGGGCAGGGTCGAGGGGAGGCCATCGCGCAGCCGGGCTTCGAGGTCGCCGTGGCCGACACGGTGGGGTGCGGAGACTCCTTCGGCGCCGCCCTCGTCCTGGGTGCTGCGCGGAGCCTGTCGGACGCCGCAACCCTCCGCCTTGCCAATGCTGTGGGCGCCGCCACTGCCACGGGGCGCGGTGCGGGCCGACAGGTTGCGCGACGGGAGGACGTGATCCGCATCCTCACGGAGGCCTGCCGCGCCAGTTGCAGGGGGGGCGAGGGGGGCGACGCCGATCTCGCCGAGGCGCTGTCGGCGCTCATGTGAGGGGACAGGCGGACGAGTTGAGCGTCGCAAGTGCGTCCTCCGAACCCGTTCCCGGACGCTGCTTCCATCCTCTCCTTCATCGGCCACCTTTTTCTCCACCTCACGCGAGTCAGACCCCCCCGTGGGCTCACCGCCGCCGGGTGGGCGGGGGCGGGCGGTGGCGGGCGCTCTCTCCGTGGACGGTTCAGTACGTCGTTCCGGCGACATCTCCCGCGATTGATTGACGCTCGATTTCGATTGTCGCCTCGTCGAACCGAGAAGCGGTCAACGCGCGCCCGTCGAGCCGAAGGACTGGCGGCGTCGCTTCGCTCGTGATACTGCGGACTCCGCGGTCCATCCCAAGGTTCTCCCGTCGTTTACCTCGCCCTTCGGGCCCGGCGGATTTGCTCGAACTTGGTTGAGCACTTCCCCAGAGCGCCCACGACGGCTGCCAAACCTGGCCGCCGGCCCTCCAGGCGCGCTGGTCCCCTTCGTGGCCGCGTCCGGCATCCGAATATGTCCTTACTTGCGCCGTTGCCGCCTCCAGCGCGCCTCCGTCCAGCGCCACCCGCTCCACGCGCTCCCCTCTCCCCCCAGCCTGGGGCCGTCTCCCATCGCGCCCGACTTTTCCGCCCAACCTTCCCCGCCCGACCCGTCCCACTTTTCCCCCCAAATCCACCCGCGCAGTCCTTAACAGGAGTCGAGTCTCTCCCGAAGAGACGCGTTAAAACCCACACCATGCTCATTTCTAAGAAGCACCGCACGGCGGTCTACAAGTTCCTCTTCTCTGAGGGCGTCTGCTACGCGGAGAAGGACTTCAACTGCAAGCACCCCGAGATCCGCGCCTCCGCCGACGACGAGGAGACCCTTCCCAACCTCGAGGTTATCAAGCTGATGCAGAGCCTCACATCCAAGGAGCTGGTCACTGAGCGCTACTCGTGGCGTCACTTCTACTGGTTCCTGACGGACGCCGGTATCGATTTTTTGCGCGAGTACCTCAACGTGCCCGAGGACGTCGTGCCCGCCACGATGATGAAGACCACCAAGACGTTCGAGCGGGGGCCGCCGTCGCGGCCTGAGCGGGGGGACCGCGACGGCCCCCGTGGGGGAGCGGGGGGTTACCGGCGAGTCGGGATGGGGGGGAGAGCGGGGCGCAAGGGGCGGGACGCCGCTCCCAGGCACCCTGGCGCCCGCTCGTGTTACTCCCTGGCTGGACTACTCTCCGCGGGTTGCACATACCTGACCGACCGCGCGGCCTTTTTCCCGGCCCAGACGTCTAGGCCTGCCTTCACGGGCGACCGCGGCGCCCTCAGCAGAGCTCTCCGCTACCGATCAAGCGGTTGCCCTCTACAGGGCGCGGACACCCCTTTCGATCCCTCCCTCTCTCCCCGTCCCCCTTTCCTCCCAGGTCCGCCGGCACTGCGCCCGCTGGCGACAAGGCCGGCGCTCCTGCCAACTACAAGCCGGGCTTCGGCGACAAATAGAGGCTCGGTAGGAGAGGGAGGGGGGGGATCGGATGGGGTTCTCAAACGCCTTTTCTCGCTCGGGTCAAGCTGGGGTTGCGCCGAGCGCCGCCCCAGCCACGGCGTCTTCGAGTTTGTTGCGCAATTTTCTTCCCGATCGCGTTCCCTCTTCTATCCGTGCTGTCATCAACAACGACGGCACACCCTTCGGCCAGGCCTGCGGTGGTCGGGCTCAGACCGGGGCCGTCGTTTTTCGCGTCGGTCAACCACCGGTTGCGCTTGGGCGGCAGACCGTCGTGAATCGGGCGATATTTCGGTCATGATGGCTGGTCATTTGCCTTCTTGCACTGCTTTTTCTTCGGCTGCGAGGACCTCCGGTGGACGCGCCTTCCGCGCGGGCCCGAAATCGGGGCTCGCGGCAGTCGATCTCGGCGTCCTCGGCTCCTCGTCCTCCAAGCCGCTCGGTCTACGCTCGGCACTTCTGTCTCGGCGCGAGGCAACTCATGCACGTGTTGTAGCCGAGAGGGCCGGCCGGACGATCCGTCAAGTCAGAAGAGGGGCCACCGAGGGAGTCGTCGACCCTCTCCCCTCGGCCGGCGCTGGCCGGCGCCCCCGCGTCGTCGTGGCCGGCGGCGGAATCGGTGGGCTGGTCTTCGCATGTGCTGCTCTGCGACGGGTGAGTTCCGGTGCCGCGTTTCGATGTCGGCTCGACGAGCCGTCCTGGCCCATCCTCTGCCTCCGCCTCGTCGCCGTCGGGCGATGTTGCGCATGCACCGTCTCGACCGACAGACCCACACCCGAACTTTCCCATTTCCTCCCCAGGGCATCGACGTCGTGATAGTCGAGCGCGACCTCACTGCCATCCGTGGCGAGGGCAAGTACCGCGGCCCCATCCAGATTCAGAGCAATGCCCTCGCCACCCTTGAGGCCATTGACCAGACCCTCGCTGACCAGGTCATGGCCGAGGGGTGCGTCACGGGAGACCGCATCAATGGCCTCTGCGACGGCCTCACGGGCGACTGGTACACCAAGTTTGACACCTTCCACCCGGCGGTCGAGCGGGGCATTCCTGTAACGCGCGTTGTCAGCCGCGTCGTGCTTCAGCGTGTCCTCGCCGAATGCCTTGGGCGCCTCTCGGACGACCCCTCAGTCCCAGCCACCGGCGAGATCCGCACTGGCCAAACTGTCGTCGGGTACGACAACGCCGATGACGGTACCATCTGGGCCACCCTCTCTGACGGCGGCCGCGTCCAAGGCGATGTCGTTGTCGGTGCCGACGGCATCTGGTCCAAGGTCCGTGGACAAATGGTCGGCGTCGCCGATCCCGTATACTCGGGCTACACTTGCTACACGGGAATCTCGGACTTTTGCCCTCCTGACATTGACACCGTCGGCTATCGCGTCTTTCTCGGCTGCGGTCGCTACTTTGTGAGTTCCGATGTTGGCGGGGGCAAGATGCAGTGGTATGCCTTTCTCGAGGAAAAGGCGGGGGGCACGGACGTCGAGGGCACGTGCAAGGCCGTCCTGATGAGCGCCTTTGGCGACTGGTGCGACACGGTCACTGACCTCGTCCGGGCAACACCCGAGGCCGACGTGCTGCGGCGTGACATCTACGACAGAGCGCCCGTGTTTAAGTGGGTGGACGGGGCAGCCGTCCTGCTCGGCGACGCAGCGCACGCGATGCAGCCCAATCTGGGACAGGGAGGGTGTATGGCTATCGAGGACGCCTTCGTCCTCGCCGAGGAGCTGTCGACGTCGTTGCCAGGCATTGGCGCCGCTGACCGTGGCGATGCGTCGCCCGCCGACGCACTGGGCGTTCACGCCCGCCGGTCCCTCGCCCTCTACCGGTATCAGGGCCGCCGCCTCGTGCGCGCCGCTGTCGTCCACGGCATGGCCCGCATGGCCGCCCTCATGGCAAGCACCTACAAGACCCATCTCGGAGACGGTCTCAGCAGAATCGGCCTTGGGGCAGTGGAAGAGGTTCTCGTGCCCCTGCGCATCCCCCACCCGGGCCGCGTAGCCGGCTATTACGCCATGGCCGCAGCGATGCCTGCGGTGCTTGACTGGGTTTTGGGGGGATTCACCGACTCAATTATGCGTCGTCGCCACGCCCCTGCGTGCTCGCTGGAGGAGGCGCCATCGTCGCTGCCCCGCGCGGCTGACGGATTTGAACGGCTCATGCGTGATGAGAGCAGGCTGGCGGCGACGGCGCGGTGCGACTGGGTGCTGGTGCCCGGGGATCGGGCGGCGCGGGGGCAGTGCCTTGACTTCCACGGGATTGAGGGGCACACTCTGGGCGCAACAGGCGAGGGCGAGGTGCCGTCGCACGACGCGGGCGTCATCGAGGGCGGTGCGGGGCTCACGCTGTGGGGATCCGATGCAGGGGGTCTCGTCGTCGAGGCCGAAGGGGGCACAGCCGGGCCCGTCGCCGTCGTCACCCGGTCGGCCTGCGGGCTGTTCCAGGTGACAGTTGACCCCGCCTCCCCGGGGCCTCTTCTCGTCCGCTCTTATAGCCACGGCCGCGTCGCTGTCGCACCCTGCAACTCGCACGTATTCCGTACGGGTGACGAGCTGTCACTCTCGGATGACGCGGCCCCGGAGCACATGCTCGTCGTGAAGACACGTCATGTGTCGCTGCGTCCGTCGGGAGAGGCCAGTGCCGCCCCTATCGCGGCGGGCGGGGCGCGGACGAGCTTGCAGGCAGGCTTGAAACAGCAGGCCTGTTGAGGTGGAAAGGAGCGTTTTTTTGACGGACCCGGATTTCGACTGATTGAAAGAAGGACAAGGACACCCTACCCCCCCCACCACGCACGGGCCGCTGCCTCTATCCTGGCGCCTTGATCCCCCCTTCCTCCCCCCCTTCTCTCCCCCCGCCCGTTGTGAAACTCTCCCCGCATCCGCATTCACCTGATACGGGTGGGGGGGGTGTTAAGGGATGAGGCAGACGGAGATAGACAGACACAGACACAGACACAGACACAGACACAGACACAGACACAGACACAGACACAGACACAGACACAG
>Ga0181576_10001234_pt1 | contig 19510 bp, 21 predicted proteins | sample 101ome_22_FD_132464 | JGI IMG/M metagenome (GOLD analysis project Ga0181576, IMG submission 132464) | Coastal salt marsh microbial communities from the Groves Creek Marsh, Skidaway Island, Georgia - 101412BT metaG (megahit assembly) | ecosystem: Environmental > Aquatic > Marine > Intertidal... | reverse complement strand
ATGGGTCAGATGCCGGGTGGCTGGACTGCCCCGAGCATTAGTGTTCCGAATCCGGTTGATGTCGGTGACGAATTTAGCAATGCAGCCCGCGACATGCCGGGTGAAATGAAAAACCAGATGGACAACATCGATATCCAGACCTGGTAAGCAGTTTATCAGTGCATCAAAAACGGGGCTTTATGCCCCGTTTTTGTTTTTGGCGACAATCCAGCGTGACATGTATTCATGACTGGCATGAAAATGATGTTGCAACATTCTGCCGATAAAATTTTGCCGCCGATGCTGTTGCAGTTGCTCAAGTAGCTGTTCTAAACGCGATTGAAAATCTGTTTGCCATTGTCTTGAAAAATTAGCCAGCAAAGCAAAACCGGTTTGTCTGGCGGACAGCCACTGTTTTTCGTCCTGATACAAACTGACTGTCTGCTTAACCATCTGTTCGACACTATCGGCAACAGCCCCCGGCCAATGATCGGCATCAGCCAGTCCTTCGGCACCTATCGCTGTAGTCAGTGATGGCAGGCCGTATTCCATCGCTTCAAGCAATTTGCCTTTCAGGCCCGCACCCGACAATAATGGCGCCAACATCAGTCGTGCTCCGGTTAATACCCCGGATAAGTCCTCGACCCGGCCTGACACCTCAAAACCTTCGCCGGGTTTATGCATCTGTAAAACCTCGGCACTCGGGTAAGAACCGATGATTTTCAAAGACACCCCCGGAAGCTCTGCCCGGATTAATGGCCATAGCGTTTTCTTCAGGCAGCGAATCGCCTGCAAATTAGGTTTATGCATGCAGGTTCCGACAAACACCAGATTGTCACGCTGCGCGTAATCTGTTGTCGCACCCTGTCGACGACCGGCACTTAGAAAAGGCAGATAATGTAATAAATCAGCGGGTATCTGAAAAACAGTTGTCAGCAATTGCATTTCCGCCTGAGATATCACCAGTGTCAGATCACAACGGTAGATACTGGCAATTTCGCGCATTGCCAGATCTGATTGTACGAGTCCGTCTGCATCGATTTGCCCACTTCCGAAATCATGCACCGACTGTTTCTGGTCTCGCCACTCCCGCAGACAATGAAGATCTTCACTATCGAGCACTTTCAAGGCTTGTGGCGCACAACGACCGACCCGCCAGCCAAACTGCTCCTCAGTCATGAACCGATCAAAAATCACCAGTTGTGGATTGAGTTCTGCAAGCCAGCGATCAAAGGCGTCATCGTTTACCGCAATAAAAGCTGTCTGCACGCCTATGGAGCCAATATCTGTCGCATGAGCCGAGGCTCGTGCGGCAGAAGCAAAAGTGATCAGCCAGCCGGCACGTTGCAGACTATCGATAATTTCCAGCATATGCCGGCCCGCTGCTGATGATCCGGGCTCGGGCCAGACTTTACCCAGTATCAGCGCCTGACGATTCATGCATACCGTTCCAGACTGACAAATTTGTTATTTTCATCAAAGCTGATCACAAACTGACCATGAACGCCGTTATGCACCAGAAAGGGCCGAAGTTTAGCCGCGGGAAAAACAATAATCTGTCCATTATGTGCTCGCACCCGTACATTTCTGGCTATGCCCTGATAGTATTCAAGGTAGTCTTCATAACTGAGACTTAAACCAAAACTGATTCTTCGATACTGTTGGTGCATCTTCATGATTAAAACAAATCAAATAAAACCCGAATATTATTTTCAGGAAGGTTGTTACATTACAGAATATCTCAATACCGCGGATGACGAAAATGTTTCTGTAGCCCGAGCCCGGGTAGTCGCTCACAGCGCCACCCGCAGTCATCACCTGATTAATACCCGTGAACGATATGTCATTTTGCAGGGCCAGGGAATCGTTACTATTAATGGAAAAAGGATGGACGTTAAAAGCGGTGATATCATCAGTATAGACGCCGGCGTCAGCCAGAGCATTGAGAACCCGATCGCAGAAGAACTGGTTTTTCTGGTGATCTGTACGCCAAGGTTTACACCGGAATGTTATGTTGAAGAAGACTCCAGATAAACTTGCAGCACATTTTTTAAGCGCTCAAATTCCGCGCAGGTAACATCAATCGCTTTTTCAAGCCCCTGCGCCTGCTGATCCGCCGCCATCTTTTCAAGCTCAACAGCCTGTTCAGCCAAAGCGGCTGCATAGAGACTTTTAGCATTGCCTGATACCTGATGAGCCAGATCTTTAACAACCTCTAGACGGGCTTCGCTAAGCGCTATATTCATTTGTTCCAACAATTCAGACGTGCTGTCGATAAAACTCGACACGGCTTTGATCAGGATAGTGCGGTTATTGTTGAGATTTTGCAGTAATGCCCCGTAATCAAAGATCTTTACAGCACTGCTCTGTTGCGGTTCTTTGACAAGGCTGTTTGCATCTGCAGAAGCTGAGGATATTGACTTTTCATGACCAACCAGGTCAACAAACTTTCTGAAATCCAGGGGTTTGGAAAAGACATAATCAGCCCCGCATTTCTGCAGGCGTTCTAATTCAACACCGACAGTTGCAGCGGTTATAGCAACAATTGGCTTAACAAAACCCGACTTGCGGGTCTCGGTGATCAGTTCGAAGCCATCCATCTCCGGCATGAAAGCATCGGTCAGCAATACATCGGCCGGTTTGGTTTTTATCAAGTTTAAAGCAACAATACCATTATCTGCCGGCATAACCTCAGCACCCAGGTCTTCAAGCATAGCGATGGTTAATTCCCTAAGGGTGACATTATCCTCGGCAAAAATTATTCGCATGCCCTCAATGCTGTTTAACACGGACGACATTGTTTCTGCATCGGCAGAATTCGCGCTGCTTTTAGGTAAGTCCATCGTCAGAATAAATTGACTGCCCTGCTTGTATTCGCTGTTATAGACCAGATCACCCTGAAGTGACTCACGCGCAAATTTCTGGCTCAAATGTAATCCCAGACCGGTACCCTCAGCTTTTGAATCGCCGCGTTCAAAAGCCATAAAAAGCTTCGCCTGATAGTCCGGCATGATGCCTTTGCCATTATCAGTTAACAAAACCCTGATGTGCAGACGATTATCCTGATCAGTACTGCTGATATCTATATCAAAGTGCGATGCCTGACCATGCAATGCGGCATTTTTCATCAGGTTAAGCACGATCTGTCTTAACAGTTGCGCATTTATAATACATTTTTGCAGCGCGCCTGAATCAGCTTTGATACGGACTTTAAGATGCATGCTTTGTAATAAGCGATCCTGTGTCGAGATAAGATCGCGAATCACTTTTTCGACACTGGCATCCAGCAGTTTACCCTGAATGGCTTTATCAGGATTTGTCACCACAGACATATCATCAAGAACGGTCAATAGATGATCCAGGGTTTCCACGACTCTGGGATCTCGATCATCAGGGCTATCATCAATAAGCATCTTTAAGGTGGCCGCCGGTGTTCTCAATTCATGGCCAATCATGGCAAACAAATCTTTTTGCTGCTGATGATTATCTTGCAGCATTTTCTGCAATTTTTCGCGCTCGGCATCGCGCTGTTTACGTTCACTGATATCCTGAGTAAAACGGATAAGAATAGGCCGATTTTCCGGACCGGTGTGATCAACAAAACTGACGATTTCCAGCGGAAAAACAGAACCGTCAACACGCCTGTGCGTTGTTTCAAAACGATGCATCGGATTATCTTTTACGAAAGCCACGCTTTCCTGAAATTTACCTTGCGGAAACCCCGGATCAATATCCGGCACACTCATGTCCAGCATCTGCTCAACCGTATATCCAAGCATTTTTGCCGTGTGTTCATTGACATAAACAAATTTGCCGGAATGAATATCAAGCCACTCGATACCGATACCTGAAGCATTTAAGGCAACATCATTACGGGCAATCTGATTGTTGCGCTCGATTAACTGCTTAGTCACTTTTGTCAGACGTGAATAATTGATCGCAAAAGCCGTTGACAACCAGGTTATCAATAACCAGACAAAAGCATTCAGAGTTAAAATATTGATGTCGTCGACACTCAATGGCAACCCGGTGTGATTGACAAACCCATGATGTGCCCAATAAATCAGAAATCCGCTTGTCAGTGCAAAAAAAACAAAATAGGCAAAACCACTTAGCTTGATAGATTGCGACCAGATCATTCCAGCCAGATATTTATGCTGAAACTGTAAGAACATCTGATACAGTGTCGTGATTAATAATAGGCTTAATGCCACGTAACGAAACACAAATGGCAATAAATCAAAGCCGGGGTCACCGATAAAGCTAAGACTAAAACCATAAAAACCGGCAATGAGTAATCCTAGGCTGGCAATCATGGCTTCTAGCGTCGGTAGTAACAAATAAAACAGCAATGCAATCACCGGCAACATCATCGCCGGGATAAAGTGATTTTCAGCGATAGCCATCAGGTATGCAACCAGCAGACCTAGACCTATCAGGCGTCCAATGTTTTTGCTGATTGAGCTAGTTGAAATTTTCACCCAGCCGAGTATCAGGCTAAGTAACGTCAAAGCGACAATCACCGGCACTAACGAAAGATTGAGACTGCTGATAAACAAATCATAAAACAGAATACCCAGGGCCGCTGTCAGAGCACCTATGAATAACTGTTGTAACGCGCGGTTACGCAGTTCATCGTGCCAGTCCTGCGCGTCGACCAGGGTATTAAGCGGCCAGATAATGATTGCAGATGTAGCCAGCAAGCGCACCACATAAGGCTCTGCCGAGGGAGCTTCCAGCGGACTGTAATAAGCGGCCAAAGACCATCCGGCAACTAACAAATAAGGTACCAGTAAGCGAAAGCGGCCGCGATAGGCCAGCAGGCTTAACAGGATAGAAAATGGCGTGAAGGTTACCGGCATATATCCGTTGACGTAGACGATATAGGTGCCTAAAACAGTAAAGCTGAGCAAACTGTTTAATGCTAAATTGATTTGCCGAGGGTCGGTCGAAACCATTAAAAAGACCATCAACAAGACAAAAAGCATCAAAAACAGCGCTACCGGAGCTGCATGAAAGGTTTGTAAAGGTAAAAAGTCGAAAATATGAGAAACGACTACCGCGGCCAGCACCAGCGAGAAGCCTAACGACAGACCGATAACGATACGCCTGCAAAAATCGATCTGCTGATTAAAGTTATCAGGCAGTCTGAAAAATCTGTTTACTTCCATGAGCGCTTAGGCGTTCCTCAAATGAAATGACTACCCGTTTTAGCCTGATCAAGACTCACGCATGAATAGATAAAACTTTATTCATAAAAACTTAACAATTGTCCGGCCTGACAGGTAATCTGTTGTGTTAGTGCAGAAATTATCTGATGATTAGTCATAAGTGACAGAAAATTAACTTTCAAATCACTCTTTATAATAAACCTGTCAATCTTAGTTTGTATCAGGACTTTCGGAAAATTCACTCGGGGAAAACCTGATACGCAATCACGCGGAACAAAAAACAAGGTTTAGCTGAGGAGATTTTTCTGGCAATCTTTCACACTATAAACATAAATTCATATTGGAGATTACTGTGGGTAAATTCCTGAAGATATTCTTTTCACTGCTGATACTTGTCATTATCGGATTGGCAGCAATACCTTTTATCGTTGATCCAAACGACTACAAAGACAAAATCACTGCCGAAGTCGAAAAACATACCGGCAGGCAATTGCAAATTGAAGGTGACCTGAAACTGTCAGTTTTCCCCTGGATTGGTCTTGAAACCGGCAAGATCGTTCTGGGTAATGCTAAGGGTTTCGACAGCAAGCCTTTTAGCGTAATCGACTCGGCCGCAATTCGCATCAAACTTATGCCACTGTTATCCAGTGAAGTCGTAGCGGACACCATAACACTCGATGGCCTGCAACTGAATCTGGCAAAAAACAAACAAGGTATTACCAACTGGGCGGACCTGTCTTCCGGCAATGCGGAAAAAGCCAAAGCAACCGAGTCTTCGACCGACAAAACTGCTTCGAAGGGCCTGGCTGCTCTCGCTATCGGGGGTATTTCAATTAACAACGCCACTATCAATTGGGAAGATGCACAAACCGGTGAAAGCTATCAGGTCAAAGATTTCAATCTGGATACCGGCAGTATTCTGCCCGGCAGCCCGGTAGATATTGATCTGGGTATGCAGCTTAATAGCAGCCAACCAGCCATGCAGGCCAATCTGGACCTCAATGGCACCGTCAATCTGGCATTGGATATGTCGACGCTTGAGATCTCCCCGTTCAAGCTGACAATCGATGCCAATGGCGATAGTCTGCCAAACGGCAAACTCAATCTAAGCCTGTCATCACGCATCGCGGTTAACTTAAAAGAACTGGCCGCCAACATTGAAGAATTAGAGCTTAAATCAGGTGCACTTCAGCTTACAGGCTCACTCAATGCCGAGCAATTACAGAGCAGCCCTGTTATCAGCGGTGAAGTGTCGATTGCCCAAATGAATCTGCAGAAATATTTACAGGACCTCGGCATAACCTTGCCCGAGATGGCTGATGCCAATGCCCTGCAACAGTTTGCTGTTAGCGCCAAGCTCGACTCCGCTGACAACGTCCATAAACTCAGCAATCTCAAGATCAGGCTCGACAGTAGTAATATCAATGGCAGTCTGACTCAAGCTGGCGCCCACACTGATTTCAAACTGGACATAGATCAGATCAATCTGGACAACTATATGCCGCCGGCCAGCACAACGGCTGCAGATTCGGCACAACCTGAGCAAAATGCGAAGCCCGCATTAACCACTCCTGCCTCTGCCAGTCAGAAATCTGTCAGCAGCACAGCAGAAGCCCCGCTATTGCCTGTTGAACTTATCCGCAGCCTTGATTTGAAAGGTGAAGCAGCGATAGGACAACTGATTGTCAAAAAACTCAAAGCCGAACAGGTCAAGGCCGCGATCAATGCCAAAAATGGCAAACTGAACCTTAACAGCAGTATCGGTGCTTTTTATCAAGGCTCTTTCACCAATAACACAACCATCAATGTAGCGGGTAAAACACCGATCATGGCAACTGATGCCAGCCTGAAAAATATGCAGGCCGGACCTTTGTTAATGGATTTAACCGGCAAAGATCAGGTAACCGGTAATGGTAATTTTTCTGCAAATCTGACAACCACCGGCAATACCTTGTCCGCTATCAAAAAATCCCTCAACGGCAAGCTCGACCTGGCGCTGAAGGATGGTGCTGTCAAAGGTGTCAATCTGGCTCAAATGATTCGCGATACCAAAGCGCGTTTTGAAGGCAAAGCCGTCACACAGACTAACGAACCCAAACAAACTGATTTCTCGGAAATGACTGCCTCAGCCACGATTAAAAATGGCATTTTGAATAACCAGGACTTGCTCGCTAAGTCACCTTTCATTCGTGTCACCGGAGCCGGCACTGTCAACCTGCCTGCAGAAACACTGGATTATCTGGTTAATGCCTCGGTTGTTGAAACTTCCAAAGGTCAGGGCGGCAAGGAACTTGATGATCTTAAAGGCCTGAATATCCCGGTCAAATTAACTGGCTCATTAATGGCCCCGAAATATGACATCGACTGGGGTAAAGTGCTGCTAAGTAGTCCGAAAGTTGAAGAAAAGCTTAACGAAAAACTTGAAGAAAAGCTGGGACCGGGTGCCGGCAGCCTGCTCAAAGGATTATTCAAATAAATTATTGACCGGGGCGTTAAAGCGCCCCGGTTTTATTTGAGTTTGTTGCCGCCTTTGAAGAGACGTTTAAAAATCCCCGGTTTTTTTCCGGCTTCGTGTCGATCCACCTCGGCATTGATTTGCGCCGATAATAACAAAACACCTCTCACTGTTTTTACCGAGGTAATATCGTTACGCAGGTCATTTTGCAGAATCGGCGTCGACCAGGGATTATCACCTTTGTTTTTACTGATGTAGTTTTTCACTTTTTTGTGTAAATTCTGGCTGATTTCTATTACAACATCAGCTTCTACTTCTTCTTTTATCCTGCCGGACATATTATGTACCCAGTGTTTGGCACGTTTGCTTGACAGCAAGCCATGATCCACACAGTCTTTTTTGAGCAGATCCGCCAACGGTTTTCTTTCAATCTGCAGCTTTTCCTGCATCTCGGTATGTTTAGGTTTATAACCCGAGTCTTTTCGATTGACCGGCGAATCTTCAGCAGCCTGTGCGGCATCACTGTCTTCGCCTGTCTCAACGGCTTCATCGTCGGGAATGTCTGAAGCTTCAACCGGGTTGGAAGCAGTTAGATGCGATATTAACTGATCATTTTGGACTGATGCATGCTCTGTGGATTGCACGATAGGTTGTTCGGCTTCCGGCATTTTAAAGTTATTAAAGCCATGTCGAATTCTGTCGAGCTCAATCATAAGTTGTTTATGTAATTCGGCTTCGGATGCTCCCTGCCCGGCTTTTTTCTGAAGCGCGATAATAATACGCTGTTCATACTGGCGAATATTGTCAGCATCACACTTGCCCATGTCACGGCAAAGCATAAAGACATTGCCGGTAATATTCGCAAGCATCAGACTACTGAGCGTATTATCTTTCAAGTATCAATCCTCATTTCATCAACCGGGATCGTCGGGAACCTGGTGCAATGAAACCTGTTTATATGCGATGTTAGTGCGTTCAATCAGTTCATTCGTATGTCGGGTAATCGGTGTCAAGGCATGCAACGCATGTAACAACTCCTTGTAATGCGCCATTGCGTCCGCCCAAAGTTCCTGTCGAGCCAGGCCACGACCTTCCCGGCTATGAAAATCTTCCAGATAATCTATGCGTAAATCGGCCAGTTGATTGATAAATTGTTCTTTTTCGGTTTTACCGATGGCAGCAATGCGATTATTTTCATAAAGATAGCCGATTAATCCGCTGATACCATTAACATAGTTATTCAGTACCACGCGATCGGAAACCGCTTGTCGAACAGTCCTGCCCGCAGCCTCGGCAGCAGATAACTGACGCTGCGCCTGGTCGAGGTCGGCCCCGATATCCTGAATATTTTTGTGAATCTGTCGCATTGCCATATAGCGTGCCAGAATTTCCTTGCGCAGTGCAACAGAGAGTTCATGAGGAATGGCGGCACCCCTGACTTTATCCAGATTATCTTCAATCGCCCGCACTGAACGCAACATGCGACGCAAGGTAATTTCCTTCTGCATCTGATAGGCCTGATATTTCTGGGCAAAACTTATCAGCAGCAGCAACAGTAAAACCAGCCCGCCGATTGTCAGAAAAATCGTGTATTCAGAAGCATTCATGCTAGTTGAAATGACTCCTTCTCAAGGTGTCTTTTTACCAAGCCAGCCTAAAGGATCCTGCAAATCGACGCCTTCCATGAAAGGCTTTTTACGATCTACTGAAGTGACCTGATAGACCATGCCAACCCAGTTTTCAACAACCGCTCTAGCGGTATCACGCCAGGTATTATCGATCAATGGCAATAACAGCTGCTCCGGAAACTCTGGTTCCGGTTGGTTGTTTTGCAAAGCCCAATCAACACGCAAACGATATTCATTAAGAATTGCCTGCGCCATATCGGAAAAAAAATTATTCGGGAATGGGGGATAATCAGGCCTTTGAGCGCGACGAAAACGCGTCACTTCGCGCTTGTACTCTTTCAGCAGACTGATGTTGTCGTATTCCGGATGCCCCTGAAAAAACACAATACGAAAACCATCAGGGCTGACCGCAAGATGAACATCAGCTTCTTCACTGTCAACCAGGATATGCAAACCGGCCTTTTCAAACTGCTGACGATCTATCTGGTTATAACGTGAATGCGGCACATCAAAACGCGTATTAATATCATTGGTCAACGGATGTGAACGCTCTACAACCCGATGTGAAAAAACGCCCCAGCGTTTGAATCCCATCGGATATCGTTTTTGCTGATAACGTGCTTCGAGCACAGCATGGGTTGTCAGGCAGGAACAAAGGGTCGAGGTCACGTTTTCCCAGGCCCAGTCGACAACTTCTTTTAAGGGTTCCCAGAAAGGTTCGCCGGTAATATCCGTCTGCTCGACATTAGCGCCAGTGATAATCAGCGCATCGAGCCCCTCTTCGCGGATCTGAGTAAAAGTCTTGTAGTAGTTTTTGATATGTGCGGTGGCTTTATCACCACGCTTGATCGCGTCAATGGTAAAAGGATGCACGAAAAACTGCGCAACCTGACTACTTTGACCGATTAAGCGAAAAAACTGACGCTCGGTCGCTTCCAGAGCGGCATCCGGCATCATATTCAACAAGCCGACATGCAGTTCGCGAAAATCCTGATGATTGGCCCGGTCTGCCGATAAAACCGTCACGCCCATTTCCTTCAGCCGCGCAAAAGTCGGTAAATCAGAGTGTGCTATCAGAGGCATATTATTCAGCCTCTGCCAGCATATTACGAATAACCTGCATAAAGTCCTCTTCACTGCCAACATTAGCCATAGCTTCGGAACTGACGGTATATCCGTATTTACCGGCTATCGCCTCATATCGCGGAATGCGTTCATAAAAAAGCCTAGGAAAAACCCAGCGACTAAAGTCATCCGGATCCATGGTCGCAACATAATCCATACCCTTTTCCTGCAGGTAAGTGTCGAGATTATCCAGCAAAAAGTTTTCCCTGAAATAAAGTGGTTTCGGATCTCGCCGGGCGCGTTCTATGACATCCAGCTCGTTTTGCTTGGTAGCGCGGATATAGATAACCAGAGTGTGTTCAGCCAGCGTCTCGAGCACCTCATCATTATCCAGTTCACACAAGCTGCCACCGGCATCATTAATAAAATTGTTGTAACCGTAAATCTGATGAGCTTTCTGGATAAACGCTGGCACATCCAGCATGGTGGACACTTCCGCTTCATAGTGCAGCCGCTGACGTCGCAGGAATTCGTCCAGCGGCAGCCCCATTAGATCAGGGTTACCGACCTTGCCCAGAAAACTCGCTACCGGTTTGAGATGATCTACCGAGATGTTGTTACCAATGTGAATCGAATCGGACAACAAAAGGTCGCGCAAAAATGGCACCTGCATAGCCTGCATTTTGATGTTATCGATAATCGCTTCATTTAAATAACGTGTGCCGATACGATAATCACCGGAATAGTGAAACCAGCCCTGCTGCCGCATTTGCTGCGACAGCCAGGTTTTTCCGACGCCGGACATGCCCAGCAGGGTGATCGCTTTGTGTTCCCAGCGATCAAATTCAGCAACTGTGAGCTTCAAAGTAACTCCATAACTAATTATTAAATTTCAATTGATTATAATTAATTTTTAACCTTCATTGTGAGCTTTTCTGCAAATTCTGAATGCAGAAAGTCCTGCACAGCCAACAGCGTAATCTCAATGCGTTCCTGCTGCGCAGGATAAGCCTGCAAAGCCGCCTGTTTGTATTGTTCGATGGCCGTATCCAGTTTGCTTTGGTCAAACACCCAGATTTTGCCTTCCGCGGTAGACATACCGACTCCTCTTAACAGCATAATTGAACAAGGTTACTTTAAATTCTGTCAGCTGAAAAACCATAAATTTCTTAAATTTATCATAATATAATGATATTCTATTATTTATATCGAAATTGACCATGCGGAGTCCGTGATGAAACTGACAAAATTATTTAGCGCCGCGCTGTTGTTAATGATGTCTGTTAGTAGCCAGGCAGGCATTGTTGTGCAAATTCATGGCTATCTGGGAACACCGGAATCCTGGGAAAATAGTGGTATCAATCAGCATCTGGTTAATCAGGGCTGGCTTCGCGGTGGTGTCATTTTTGCCAGTCAAAATGGCATCATGTTAACCAAAACAGCAAAACAGCCGGAGAAGAACATTATCTATGCAGTCAGCCTACCCTCCAAAGCGCCGCTCATGGTTCAGGCAAACCTGCTGCATAACATGCTTGGCGACTTGCAAAAGCGTCATCCAGACGAAAAAATCACCCTGCTAAGCCATTCAGCAGGTGGTGTTGTAGCCCGTCTTATGCTGGTTCGTCACGGCGCAGGAAATATCGACAAGCTGATTACGATTGCCTCTCCACATCTGGGCACCGGCCTGGCAAGTTATGCTTTAAGTGAAACCAGCAGCTCCGGTCCATTTGGTTTTGTGAAAAGCTTCTTCGGCGGTGAAACCTATGATATTGCCAAGTCGTCCACCGGCTTGTTAGTTGACCTGGTACCCCAACGCCCCGGCACATTGTTATTCTGGCTTAACCATCAGCCTCACCCGCCCATCGAATATGTGTCCATTGTTCGCGGTCAGGATGTTCGTATGAATGGCGACCAGATTATTCCGGGATTCAGTCAGGATATGAACAATGTTGCAGCGTTAAACAGTTTGTCACAACGCTATTTTATCGCTAGCGGCCATGGGCTGAATCAGCGTGACGCCGGCCTAATCGAATTATTGATCGAAGCCGATCTTGATAAATAATTTACATTAACAAAAATTATAAATTATTAATTTTATTAAATAATTCCTCCGGAATGACCGGTTTAGGAAGATTGTTAACGGCACCTAACAATCTGGTCATTTCCAGATAAGTAGGGCCTTCCGAGGTCATGGTAAAAACAGGGGTTTTGATATTATGACTGTTAAGCATGGCGATCAGATCAAAACCATCCATTTCAGGCATGAAAATATCCGCGAGGATCAAATCAACCTGCCCGCCTTGTTCCAGAAAATTTAGAAAATCAGCACCTGACTCGAATACATGACAGCTATAGCCGGCGTTAATCAAGACCGCATTAAGCTGTGTTCTGGTCATAATGTCGTCATCAATGACGGCTATATTTTTTATGTTCATTGAGGTTCCATCCAAAATATCCGTATTTAAAATAATTATTATCCGGGAATGATGATTAGGCAATACCAATCGTCTATGCTTTAAAAAAATACTTTCAAAACGGATACAACATGGCTGAAGAGCTGTTCGACATTTTTTTCTCCGGCAAACTGATGCCCGGCACTGATAGACAACAAGCCCGCGCAGAAGTTGGCAAAATTTTCAAAGCCAGCGATGACGCATTGAATAAACTGTTTTCCGGAAAATCCGTGAAAATCAAAAACAGTGTCAACATGGATACCGCCATCAAATATCGCCTGCGTTTTCGTGATGCCGGTGCGCTGATCGATATTCGCCCTGTCAATGCCAAAGCCCCAACCCCGGTCAGTCCTCCTGCTCAGCCGGCATCTTCAAGCGCTACGCACAGCCCGCAAACGCAAACAGCAGCGGGCACGCCAATGACTGAAACACCGCTCAAGCCTGAACAGTCATCCACAACTACACACACACAAACCACAGATCCGTTACTGGAAGATCTATTGATGCCGGTTGGCGCAACGATTGACGAGACGCCGGCAGTCGCCAAACTCAAGATCAACACCGATGATCTTATTTTGCATGAGGCCAACAGCGGTTCGCTGGAAGAATTTGCTCTGCCCGTTGAGGCTGCACAATTACCCGACATCAGTGATATGACATTCAGTCCCGATGACATGCCTCTGGATTCAACGCCGCTTGCCGAGCAAGCTGAGATTGATATCAGTCATCTGGCTATCGACAGCTTTTCTCCGGTTCTTGATGATAGCGTGCCACCGGCAAAAGTTGAAATCGATACCGGCAGCCTTACTGCAGGCGAAGCTAACTCCGGCAGTCTGGAGGAATTTAACAGCCGGCCGGCTCCGCAACCTTTGCCGGATATCAGCAAGCTGGAAATTATTGAAGATTAATATTATTAATCAATAATTTGTCGCAATATTTTCAAGTTGTTTGTAATCAGTAATAACCACCTGAAACTCACCAACGGCATGTTTACTGACAAATTTCAAAGGGGTTGCTGAGCCATCGGTAGCAAACCAGGCATAAACCGGTGCATGCACATAGTTAGGTTTTTGTTGCGGACTATGAAGCAAATATTCTGATGCAGAATCATCTGTGACTAATTGAGGTTCACCATAAACAAAAGCCTCTATTTTCACTTTATCTGCCAACAGGCTGGTAGCGGAAATACTGATTTTTTCCCGTTTTAGCGGACTGACTCGATAAAGCATTAACTTGCTGCCATTCGTCACCAGATAATCCTGCGACTGTTTGCGTCCCTGCTTAACCTGCTGCTGTATGAGTGTCAGCATTGAGAGTCTGTCAAGCGGAGCTTCATTGATCTGCTCCAGCCTCTGCCCCTTGGCTTGCAAACCCAGTGACACAATTTCATCCGCCTTTATACCTTGAGTTTTCAGTGCGTTAAGTACCGATGAGCTGAGGATTGTTCGGTGTTGATCAGCTTGAAACAATTGAACATCGCCCCGTTTGGCATCGATCAGTCCGATGTAATGTTTTGGGGATTTTTTACCCGATGACTTCAAATGTTCAAAAGCGCTGGTATGCAGAGGATCGCTGGCCAGATAACTATCAAAAGCATAACGGAACGGATAGAGCCGCTCGACCGTCGCGTGATTTTCAGAACTGACCGTCAGGGTAATTTTCTGCCAGTCCTGCTGAGTCTCAGCTATTGGGCTGACCGACAGATTGACATCCGCAATAGTCCACTCGTTATACATCGAGAACACACCCTTATAAATCGCCTGATATTCGATCACTTCAGAGGCTAAAAGGGATTTTGCAGGTAGCAGCAGTATGCTGATCAACAACAAGGCGAGATTTTTATGCTTGAAAATACAGTCGGTTTTCATAGTCCTGATTTTCCCAGGGAATTTAACTCAGTTTATGAACATTTTCACAAAAAAAAGATCCCATTGAATAGAGAAAATATTGAAATTGAACTAAAATTCATTTAACGAAAGCGAAATCGCTGAGGATTTGATCATGAACACGCCTCCAATTACTTCATCGGACCTGGCTCAGGTCACCGCCAGTACCAATTCTCCGGCCACACCGCAGGCTCAGGTTGAATACAAAGAAGAACAGACGCCACCGGCTCCATCACCGGATGTCCAGCTTAACCTCAGGTCTAATGCCCAGCCTGTGGAAAGTACCGATGCCGGTAATATTGACAATGCTCAACAGGCTCAACAAGTCGCTGATAACGTTGTCAATCTGATCCAAAGCAACCCCGAACAGGCTCTGCTTGCCCAGGGCGAACGTGTAGATAATGCCAAAGCCGAAGCCGCTCTGAAAGTGGCAAGCTGATCAACGCCTATACCGAGAATGCCGCCGTTGCAAAATGGCGGCATTTTTTTGCTGAAACCATAGAATGTACACATCACTGCAAAGACTTTCCGAAACACAACTTGTATATCTCGGCAGCTTACACCATTCTCAAGACATCAATGCCAACCTGCTCAAACAATACCTGCAGCATCATGATGAACCTCAGACCCGCAAAACTCATCATTTCATGGGGCGTTTCGAGAATACCTACCTGACGATGCAACAGGTGCCTGCCCTGCAGACTATCGCTGATATGGCAAACAGCTATGCATACAGCATTACCGGCCAACCGCCATCTCAGATGCGCAGTGGCTTCTGGTTTAACGAAATGCACCCCGGTCAACGCACCTCACTGCATACCCACGAAGAAATCGACGAGCTGTTATCTGCGGTTTACTACATCAGCACACCTAAAGATTGTGGTGATCTGGTCGTTATGCTTGATGATGATGAAATGCGTATAAAACCGGTTGCAGGTAGCATCGTGCTGTTTTCGCCGGATATACCGCATAGCGTGGATGAAAATCGTAGCCAGTCTCTGCGTTTATCCGTAGCATTTAATTTTGGCCGCAAAGATTAAGCTACGTGCCAACCAACCTAATTTAACGATTTAACACAGGCTTTTGTTATGTCCTTTCACAACATGACCATCAAAACCAAAATTCTGCTGGCGCTATCCCTGACATTTACCGCCCTGCTCGTTGCTTCAGCATCTTATCTGAGCACTAATCAGCGCACCCTGGTGACTGAATTAGCCTCAGAAAAGGTTAACGATATTGCCAATAGTTATTTCGATGGCGTCAATACCATGATGCTGACAGGAACCACATCGCAGCGTGAAATTCTGCGTAATAAGATTCTGGAAGAAGACGGTGTCGAACAGGTGACTATTTTACGCGCCAAATCTATCTCCGACACATTCGGCAAAGGCCTGGATCATGAACAAGTTGTCAGCAACGAAGACAGACGCGCGATGAAAGGGGAAAAATTCCAAATCATCGAAGAAACTGCCGAAGGCCGGCTCATCACCAGCTGGATTCCTCTTAAAGCCAGCAGCGATTACCGCGGCACCAACTGCCTGACCTGCCATGTGGTACCCGAAGGTACCATTCTGGGGGTTGCCAAAGCCAGTTATTCACTGACTCATATTGACGACAAGGTCAATCAATCACTCATCACGGCAACGCTTATCAATATCGTCATGTATATCATCGGCATTCTCATCATGCTGTGGTTACTGCATAAACTGCTGGTCAAACCCATCCTGAATATGCGTGGCATCATGCAGAACATCGAAAACAATTCCGATCTTGCCACACGCCTGCCAGTTCATACTAATGATGAGCTCGGCATGCTGGCAGAAACCGTCAACAACATGCTCGAAAAATTCCAGAGCAGTATAAAATCGGTAGCTATGACTGCCCATCAGGTCACCCAGTCGTCACGTCAAATCTCTGAGGTTTCCGAAATTACCTACAACGCCGCCTTCTCCCAGCTAACCGAGACCAACAACATTGCTACGGCTGTCAATGAGCTGTCAACCAGCGCTACCGAAGTCAATGGCAATGCCTGCAAAACCGCTGAAGCTTCAGTTGAAGCCGACGGTGAAACTCGTCAGGGTGCTGCAAAAACGACAGCAGCCGTCAATGGCATTCACAAGTTAATCAGCGAGATCGAAAATGCAGCATCAGTGGTCGATAAACTCGACGAAAGAACCCAGGGTATCGGTCATGTGCTGGAAGTTATCAGTGGCATAGCCGAACAAACCAACCTGCTGGCATTAAACGCTGCGATTGAAGCCGCACGCGCCGGAGAGTCCGGCCGTGGCTTTGCGGTGGTTGCCGATGAAGTTAGAACACTGGCAACCCGCTCGCATGAAGCCACTGAAGAGATCCGGCAACTGGTGGAAAAACTGCAGGCTGACGCCAAAAATGCGGTTCGCACCATGAACGCCGCGAGTAGCAGTGCCAGCGAACAGGGACAACAGATTGAAACTGCCGGTAACTCACTGCAGAGCATTTCTACCCGGGTAACAGAAATTCGTGATCTTAATGATTTAATGGCCAATGCAGCCAATCAGCAAAGTCTGGTCACCGAGGATGTTTCCCGCAATATCACGGCGATCACTGAAATAGCGCAAAGCACATCGACGGATGCGCAACGCGTCAATGAAGCAAGTCAGGAGCTGGTGAAACTGTCCTCTCAGTTATCGGCACTGGTTGACCGCTTCAAGGTTTGATCAAGCCGCCGGCATCAGGAAGTTACTCTATCCAGTAGAAATAGACCCACAATACGACAGAAACCAGCATCAGGGTCAACACTGAGCCGGCAAGATAGTAGATGCCTACGCGCTTGCCGGTCTGTGGCTGAGGTGGCGGCTGATGGCGCGCCACCTCGGCGGTTTTTCGTTGTCGCCAGCGAATAAAAACCCAGGCCGTAATGATGACCAGAAGCGTTAGCAGTATTTTTTTTATCATTCTGAATCCACATAGGATTATTTTAAAACATTGATATTATACACAGCCCAAGTGTTGTCTGAACCTGCAGACTGGTTATACTCGGCAAATGAAATTTAATACTCTCTTATTGCTTCTGGCTTTTCTACTGACAGCCTGTAGCCAGCCTGACCAGCCAACCGTTGGCCTGTATGTGGCTATCAAACGTGGCGATCTTGATCAGATTGAGCGCCATATCTACTGGAAAACCGATATCAACCAGAATAACGTCGACGGTAACAGTCCTTTACACGAGTCAGCCCGCGCCGGCAGAACAGTGATCAGTGAAGTTTTGCTCGATCATGGCGCCATGGTCAACAAACTCAACCGCAACAATAAAACCCCGCTGCAGTTGGCTTTGGAGAACGGCCGTACTCAAATTGCAAAAATGCTGATTGACAAATACCGGGCAGATTTTGAACCTACCCTGTCGTTATTTGACAGTGTCATTGCCGGCGTTAGCGACCGCGATGTCTTTCATTTTCTGGCTAATCGAAACGCTGACTTTAACGCCATCAATGATGCCGGATTTTCTCCGCTGGCGCTGGCGATTGCAGAGCGTAACCGGGTCCAGGCCAAACACCTCATCCAGTATGGCGCCGATGTTAATCTGGCTATCAGCAACGGCAAAACACCGCTGGATCTGGCCCGTGACAACCGCGACACTGACATTGAACAACTATTGCTGGCCAATGGCGCCGGCACCAACTAATTTTTAACTGAGGAAACTATGGCTTCTACCGTTGATGAACTGACCATTACCTATAACGAAGATGGTATTGATGTTGTCGATGAACTGGACAAACAGATTCTATCCAAAGGCGCCTGGGCTACTGTGATCTTTCGTTATCGTGAGTGGAATCGCAGTAAAGAGGAGTATGGCAAAGACAAATACACTATTCGGCGTTATCAGAAACGCAATGGTGATTATCAGCAAAAATCCAAATTCAATATTTCCAGCCCCGATCAGGCTCAGCAACTGGTAGAAGCCTTGAATAAATGGCTCAAGGACAGTGAATAAAAATGGCTTGATCAATAAAAATGCCAGTTAAAAAATTAACAGCTATACTGTGACCCTACCTAAGCTCAATCTGTCAGGAAAATCTTATGTCCGATAAAAAAACCAAAGCGCTGAAAAAAGAAATCAAAGCACGTAAAGCCAAGATTAATAAGCAGCAAAAGAAACTCAAACAAGCCAAAAAAGCTTTAAAAAAGACTCAATAAAATACTTAAGCGAACATGCCAAACCGATCATCAATGAAATCCCGTTTGCTGTTAAATGCGGCCCTACTTTCTGTATGCAGCCATGCCAGCGCTTTAGATGTGATTCCCGGACAGGGTATAGCACCGCCACCTGACCTGAACCTGTTCATGGCAAGTTATGTTGATATAGATTTTGGCGAAATCTACCAGCAGAGCAATCGTCTGCCCGGCGCTGAACTCGATGTTGATTTACTGTTACTGCGTTATGCGCGTAGCTTTAGCGTCGGTGATATGCCTGCAGCGGCTTATATCCAGTCTGGCTTTGGCCAGTCACAGGGTAAAGGTAGCCTCGGCAATCAGCCAGACAGCAAAGGCATAGCAGATACGGCATTTGCCTTTGCTGTCTGGCCTTATGCAGACCATGAGAACGGTGATTATTTAGCTCTGGCCGGGTTTCTGTCAGTGCCAACCGGTAAATATGACAGCAACCAGCTTATCAATGTTGGTAAAAACCGATACAGTGCGACATTACAGGCCGGTTATCAGGCACGCATCAACGATGACTTTGATTATATGATCGCTACCGATGTGCAATGGTATGCAGATAATGATGATTCACCGCTGGATCATAAAACCCTCAAAACCGATCCCCTATACTCCGGCCAGATCAGTTTAATGTACACGCCTTCACAAAGAACCATTATTGCCGGCAGTT
>Ga0181576_10001230_pt1 | contig 19530 bp, 14 predicted proteins | sample 101ome_22_FD_132464 | JGI IMG/M metagenome (GOLD analysis project Ga0181576, IMG submission 132464) | Coastal salt marsh microbial communities from the Groves Creek Marsh, Skidaway Island, Georgia - 101412BT metaG (megahit assembly) | ecosystem: Environmental > Aquatic > Marine > Intertidal... | reverse complement strand
GTTCGATCACTTACTAAGCGAGAGGTCGTTAACATCGGGCTCGCTTAGAAGCCGGACGTGGCATTGTATCGGTACATTGATGGCATTTGTATTTGCCACCGTGTTCAGCTCCATGGCACTTTCGGGAACGACGGATACGGTTGATGTTGATCTGCGTGCTGACAGCATCGCAGGGCAACTCGAAGAACTTTCGGTTCAGGCAGACATCTCGGTTGTTTATCCATACGAGATTGCACTGTCTATCGATCGTGAACCTATCCGAGGGACCTACCAGCTGGGCAGGCTGGTTGAACTGATTCTAAGCGGCACCACACTTGTTGGCGATCTCTCTGAACGGAGCATGCTTATCGTCCGTGAGGACAAAAAGGCAGAACCTATAACAACAGAGCAAGGATCGTCTATGAACTATAAACCCAGGTCTTTACTGGCCACGATCGTGGCCGCCGCCGCGGGACTCAGTGCATCGGTAGCGGCTCAACCCAATGCTGACTCAAATGGGGCAACGCTCGAGGAAGTGATTGTTTCCGCACAAAAACGTGATCAAAACATGCAAGACGTGGGTATAGCTGTTACCAGCTTCTCACAGTCTGATCTGCGATCGCTTCGCATCATGAAGCCGGAGGATCTTTCCTCACAAACGCCCGGCCTTGATATCAAAAACTCTCTTGGCGCGGTGAACCCGATTTTCACGATCAGGGGTATCGGTCTGAACGACTACAACACGAATAACAACCCCTCGGTTGGCGTGTACGTAGATGAAATCTACATGTCCAGTGGGGCGTATCTCTCGTTTAGCCTGTTTGATATCGAGCGCGTCGAAGTTCTCAAGGGCCCACAGGGAACTCTGTACGGACGCAACACCAGCGGCGGTGCAATCAACTTCTATTCTGCGCGCCCGACCGAAGAGTTTGAGGCCTATGTTGAGGCCGACTACGGACGCTGGAATACCATGCGCGTCGAGAGTGCCATCAGCGGCCCTCTTTCGGATAACGTCAGGGGACGTTTGGCAATGCAGCTAAACAAGTCCGACGGCTATTACAAAAACAACGGTACCACTGTCACAACCGGCCTGGTTGGTCCCGATGCGCAATTGCTTGACGGACTTGGCGCTTTACTTGGCATGCCTCCGGCAGGCGAAGCTCACCCCGGCAATCCGTACCGTGCACCCGACAGCGACTTTTTTGAACAAGACAATATTTCGCTTCGCGGAACACTCGAAATCGATCTTTCCGAAAGCGTCCAGGCAGTTGCCAGCGTGCACTACTCCAAAGACGATTCGGATATGTTGGTGCGATCAATGGATGGTGACGCCCGCGATCGTAACGGTTTTACGCCGACAGACGACGATCCTTTCACCGTTGACGCAAACCTGCCTTGGGGCAGCGAAATGGACAACGAAGGTTACGGCGGCTTCCTGAAAGTCGATATCGATCTCTCATTTGCAACCCTAACCAGTTTGACCGGATATGAGTCCATTGAACGCTACATGCCGTTCGAGGAGTCCAGCCCGTGGCGTATGCTCGACACGCTGTTCGTTGATGACATGGATCAAATGAGCCAGGAATTTCGCTTAACGTCAAATGCAGACAGCGGACTTTTCTGGATTGCCGGCCTGTATTACGGCGAAGAAGACATTGCGTTTCGTAAAGATATCTATGGCCTTGATGTCGTAACACGAACAACGCTCGCGACTGAGTTTGAACAAGATGCGGAGAACTGGGCCGCGTTCCTGCACACGGAATATCAACTGTCGGATCAATTAAATTTGATCGCAGGGATTCGCTACACCGATGATGAGAAGAGCTACTCGGGTGGATCGTTTGTACCGATCCTTCCGTATGGTCCTTACGGAACCGATCTTGCTCCGATTCTGCTTGGCGCTCCACAAGAGGGCAGCGACAGCTTTGGTGAAGATGACGTGTCTGGAAAGATCGGGCTTGAGTGGAGTCTCACGGACGACATGCTGTTGTACGGCTCGATCAGCAAGGGCTACAAGAGCGGTGGCTTTGACGGCTCAACCATTACCAATGAAGCCTCTTTTACGCCGTTCTACGGTGAAGAAGTATGGGCGTACGAAGCCGGCATGAAAGCAACCTTTGCCGATGGCACGGTTCGCTGGAACAACACCGCATTCTTCTATGACTTTACGGACCTTCAAGCAGAGGCGCAGCGTGCTTTGCCAAACTTTAGCGGTGACGGCAGCACGATCTATGAAAGCATTCGAACCAATGCCGGTGACGCCGAGATCTGGGGCGTAGAGTCTGAGCTGTGGTGGGCTCCGACCCAAGCCATTGATCTGAAGTTGGGCGCCGCATACTTGGATACTGAAATAACCAAGTGGAATGCTGAAGGACTTGATTCAGACGATCCGGATGTTGTTGCTGACGCAGAGGCGGATATTCTCGCTCATGTTGGTAACGAAATACCCGACTCACCGCAACTGACCTTCAACGGTTTGGCACGTTACTCCATGCCAATCTCTGCCGGATTGGAAGGTATGCTGCAGGTCGATTTCAACTTTGTGGACGACACCTACAAAAATATCGACAACGATGAATATCTGAAGGCCAAGTCTTACTGGCTGCTCAATGCGCGCGTTGGCGTATCGTCAATCGACGAAAAATGGTCGGCGATGCTGTGGGGTAAAAACCTTGCAGATGAAACCTACTACAGAGAGCGTATCGATAACTTCGGACCACAATGGGTTTATGAAACACCCGGTGCCCCCCGATCATACGGAATCACTGTCCGCTACGCGTGGTTGTGATTTTCTAGATGACAACTGCCGACGCGACACATCGTCGCGTCGGCTTTTTTATCCTTCAATTAAAGTGCTGAACGCGTCTTGATCAGAACTTGACTCTGGGCACGGCAGCCAACAGCTTTTTTGTATAGTCTGCCTGCGGGCTACTGATTACATCAGCCGTTTTGCCACGCTCCACGATGCGACCATCTAACATCACTGCCATTTCATCACTCAGGTATTCGACCACGCCGATGTTGTGCGTTATAAAAAGTAGCGCCAAGTCACGCTCATCACGCAACTCTAGCAGCAGTTGTAGAATTTCAGCCTGCACCGACACATCGAGTGCGCTGGTCACCTCGTCACAGACAATGAAGGTTGGATCGACGGACAACGCTCGGGCAATACCAATGCGTTGACGCTGTCCGCCAGAGAACTGATGAGGATAACGCCATAGGGAGTCTGCCGTTAACTGCACCTGTTGCAGCAACTGCTCGGCTCGCGCAATGCGCTCGTCTTTGTCAGCGCCGATGCCATGTGCCTGCATCGGTTCGATCAGTGCCGTGGCGATCGTCAGGCGCGGATTCAATGACGACAGCGGATCCTGAAAAACCACTTGCATGCTGCGCCGAAACGACTGCATGTGCCGTCGCTGCATTGCGGTGATGTCCGTCCCTTCGAACATCACCTTCCCGCCAGTAGGCTCTGTGAGTCGCAAAATTGCCCGACCAAGCGTCGTTTTGCCACAGCCGCTCTCCCCTACCAAGGCGAGAATCTGTCCGGCCTTGACCGTCAAATCAACACCATCCACGGCCCGAACGTGATCCACCGTTCGCCTAAACAAGCCTTTTTTGACCGGGAAGTGAACTTCTAGATTTTGCACCTCTACCACGACCTTAGCGCTTTTGCTGCTTTTTCGGTCGGCTTTGGGCAAATTTTCGGGCAATGATGCCAGCAATTTCTGGGTATAGGGATGTTGCGGCTGGCGGATGAGTTGTGAGGCCGGACCAGATTCAACAATACGTCCATGCTGCATCACCGCGAGGCGATCGGCCATTTGCGCGACGACGCCAAAGTCATGGGTGATCAGTAGAATGCCAGCACCGGTTTTCGTCTGCAGCTCTTTCATCAAGCGAAGGATCTCAGCCTGAACGGTCACATCAAGTGCCGTTGTTGGCTCATCGGCGATCAGTAAATCCGGTTCGCACGCCATCGCCATCGCAATCATCGCACGCTGACGCTGTCCTCCCGAAAGTCGGTGGGGAAATTCATCGACTTTTAATTCCGGGCTTGGAATCTGGACCTGACGTAAGGCATCGATGGCACGTTCTCGGGCCTCACGCAGGCTGGTCTCGGGTCTGTGCAGCTGCAGCGCTTCAGTGATCTGCTCACCGATCGTAAACACCGGATTAAGCGAGGTCATCGGCTCCTGAAAAATCATCGCGATGCGTGCACCACGTATCGTTTGAAGGCTGGATTCTGACTGTTGCAGTATATCAACCGACTCAATGCGGCCATCGTCATGACGGTGGTCAAACAGAATGCGCCCCGATGGATGACTGCAAATGTCGGCGGGCAATAACTGCATGATCGAGAGCGCGGTAATCGACTTACCACTGCCCGACTCGCCGACCAAACAAAAGGTTTCACCCCGGTCGATCTCGAAACTGACGTCCTCAACGGCCTTAACCCGCTTTGCACGCGTATTCAAATGGGTGCTTAATTGCTCAACCTTCAGCAACATCTAGCCACCGTTGTGCGTGTGAGGGTCTATCGCGTCGCGTAGCGCTTCTCCCATCAGGTTGTAGGCGAACACAGTAAAAAAGATTGCTCCACCCGGGAAAAACGCCATCCACCAATAGAACGATGACGACTGCACCGCTTGATTGAGCATCTGACCCCAAGAGGGCTCATCGACAAGCCCGAGCCCCAGAAAACTCAGAACCGCCTCGGCCAGAATCGCCGACGCCACGCCAAAGCTCGCCGCAACCAGGATCGGCGCAATGCCGTTAGGCAGCATATGACGGAACAGAATGGAGCGCAGCGGTAAACCACAAGCAATCGCTGCCTGCACATACTCTTGCTGGCGCAACCGTAAAAACTCGGCGCGGATATAGCGGGCATAACCAGACCAACTGGTAATGCCAATGATAACCATCATGATGTACAGGCTGCGGCCAAAGAAAGCGACGAAAGTCAGCAGCAAAAAGAGCGTCGGCACGGCCTCGAAGATCTCCACCAGACGCATGCCAACCATGTCCACCCAGCCGGAAAAATACCCCATCAGACCACCAATGATGACGCCAATAAACATCGCAATACCGGTTGCGACGAAGCCGATGCCCAGAGCGATTCTGGAGGCATGAATCATTCGACTGAAGAGATCCGCGCCGTTAGCTTCGGTGCCCATCCAGTGCCGACGCTGCTCGGCTGCGAGTGGTTGCTCAAGCCCTGTATCTCCCTCATCACGCTGATAGTCACGCGGCGAATAGGGAATGGGCGCACGAATAACCCAATCGTAGCGCTCGATCTTCTGTGCTTCGCGGTATTGCTCGTAGATCGTCAATTTGGGCGGCGTGATAAAAAGATTAGCCGTTATAGAGATCGCTAAGACCGCTATCACATAGAGCGCAATGCGTTTGATCCAACTCAGCTTGGATACGAAAGCGAGGCCTACCCCGAGCAAAAACGCACCCAACAAGGCGACATCACCGGGGCTAAGGTGCGCGAGCAGAGGACTGGACAACTGGCCACCCTGACTGATTAACAACGGATGACTATTGGCAAGAAACGGCGCAAAGACCGCAAACAACAGTAGCAAGGTGATCCATGCAAGTCCGATGCGCGCACTGGTACGAGCGAAGGTATCGCGCAGAACGCGCCGGGCAAAACCTTGGGAGGGGTCGATCGAATCAGCCATAACTCAATCGTAACTCACACGTGGATCAACCAATGCGTAAAGAACATCAGCGAGAATGTAACTCACCAGAGTCAGCAAGCCGGAGATAAGGGTGATTGATAAGACCATTTCCCGATCCCTGCCCTGCACCGCTTCGACGGCAAGCTTACCCATGCCGTCAATGCTGAAGATAGACTCGACGATCACCGAGCCTGCCAATAACGATGGAATCAGACTCGCGCTGACGGTGATCAACGGGATTAAGCTATTGCGAAATACATGTTGCCACAGGACGTCGCTCTCTCCGACGCCTTTGGCGCGTGCAGTGCGCGCATAGTCGGCCTGCAGATTCTCCAATACCGAGGAGCGCGTCAGCTTGGCCAGAAAAGCAAAGCCTGTATAGGTTAAACAAAGCAGGGGCAGCGCGAGGTGCCAGAGACGGTCGAACAGAAAACCACGGACGAACTCGCCCTGCATCACCCCAAATGCCAGCACCGTCGCGACAACAACGCCGGTAAAGCCCATCAAAAAGGTTCGTAACCCCTGAAAGTCGGTCACACCAATTGCGCTACCAACGCCAGCCAGCGTCAGCATCATCAGTACAGTGCCGCCGATACCAAAGCCGCCGGCGACCGATACCGCCATCCAATACGCCAGCGCAGCGCCGATAATCGCCATTAACACCACGCGGGGACGACGTGCAAGACGCAGGCTAAGTTGACTGAACAACACGACACCGGCAGCCATTAGCGCAAACAATACGGCGATATCGCCCCAGTCGCTCCAATGCGGTAAAAACGGCATATCCTGAGCCGAGCGTTCGCTCAGGCCACCGGTAGGGAACCATCGCCAGTATTGTTCACTGGCAAAGAAGCCAATCAGCAGCACGCCAGCCAGCATCGTGGGAACCGACCACAACGCCATCATGGTAATACCGGTACCCGTATCAAACATCTTGCCTCGGTGGGTCGCGGCATAGACGCCGATCGTAATAGAGATCAAATAAATAATCGGGATGGAGAGTAAATTGAGCAGAACGGTGATCGGTACGCGCTCTGCCAGCAATTCCGATACACTACGTCCGTACAGAAAGCTGGTGCCGAGGTCTGAACCCTTGAATCCAAAATCGACCAGCTCATTATCCTGGTTCAACTCAAACCCGAGCGGCGAAATATTATTCAACCACAGCAGGTATTGCACCGGCGCCGGCTGATTCAGGCCGTAACGTCTGTTGTAATACTCCTCCATCGCTCTCTTTGCAGCCGGCTCAAGGTTCTGACCTTCAATCAGGGATTGAGCGCTGATTCCACCGGGCGCTGCTGCCATGACCGAGAACACGACAACCGTGATACCGAGTAGCGTCGGGATCATAAGCAACAGGCGACGTAAGATGTAGGATTGCATGCCGGCTCTGCAAGTCCCTACCGATATTTCTGCTGATCGCCGGGCACATACCATTCCACCGGCGCGCCAAGATTAAGCCCCAACGCTGTCACCTCGAGATTATGCATACGCTTGTCCACAAACAAGAGTGCCTTACGCCGCATCAGGAATGTGTACGGTTGGTCTTCGTATAAGATCGCCTCGGCCTCCTGCCACAATGGCATCCGCTTAGACTCATCGACCGTGCTTCGCGCCGCTTCAATCAGCTGATCCAAACGCGGATTTTTATATTGGACAAAGTTGTCCCCGTTGTCGGCAATCTGATCGCTGTGCAGCATTTGGTAGATGTCCGTTTCAACGCCGCTGCTCCACCCCAGGGTGATCGCATCAAAATCGCGCCGCTTGATCAGATCGATCATGATGGGCCACTCTGCGGGCTTGGGTATCAAGCGGACTCCTGCGCGGGCATACAAATCCTTTAGATACAGGACAATGCGTTTAACGTCTTCGTTGTTCTGAAAAAACGTCAACTCAAACTCAAACGGCTCCCCGTCTTCGCTCTCGAGTACGCCGTCGCCATCTCGATCCAGATAACCAGCCTCACGCAGCAATGCGGTCGCCTTCTCGAGATCATACGACCGGGGCGTAAGCGCAGGATTGTGCTGTTTACTACGCGGGCTGAACGGACTGATCGCAACCTCACCATAGCCAAGCATAATCTCGTCAATGATCGTTTCGCGATCAGTCAGATAGGTCATCGCCTGACGAACGCGTCTGTCTGCAAATCGCGTTGGCTGGTCGTTTCGAGCCTGATTCCACCCAAGATAACTGTAACCTGCAACCGGACTCATATACTCCCGGGGCTGGCTACGCATCATTAATTCCGTGTCTTTGAGCAGTTCTTTGTATTCGCGTGGCCGCGCAGCGTACAAATCGATGTCGCCATTTCGGAAGGTGGTCAAGCGCGCGCTGTCGTTTTGAATCACCTTCCAGATAATGCGATCAAAGCTTGGGGGAACCGGGCCCCAGTAACGCGGATTTCGCTCGAGCTCCACCACGCCAGCATCTGGCGTCCAGCCTTTGGGGTCGGCAAGACGGTAAGGTCCCGAGCCCAGCAACAACCCTTTGGATTGGTTAAACGCATCCGGATCGCTGAGATATGAGCCGTAAAAATGACGTGGTAGCACTTTCATAGCTCCAGCCAGACCCAAACTTTCGAAATATGGCTCTTTGAAGAGAAAGACCACGGTCAGAGGATCTCGGACAGTCACGCTCTGAATCTTGTTGAAGTAAGCGCGAAGCTGTGGCGCATCGACTCGCTCATTCATAATCAGATCAAAGCTGAATGCCACATCCTCCGCGGAGAGCGGCTCACCGTCGGAAAATGTAATGTCGCTGCGCAACTTGAAGGTGATGGTCAGGCCATCATCGCTGACCTGCCAGCTCTGCGCCAATAGTCCGACATATTCCAGCGACTCCGGGTCTCTGGTCAACAAGGATTCCAGCACCATGTCTTGAATCTCAGAGGCGTAAGCATCCTTTGAAACCAGTGGTGTGATGGTCTTGAGGTTACTGCCCAGCGCCTGCACCAGCCAATCACCTTCTTGATAATCGGGAAAGGAGGCGGCGTTGCGCGCGCGGCGAAAGGCGTCATCTGACTGTTCGGTGCGCCCTGACGTGCTCACCAAGGTGCCTGATTTAATACCCGCCTGAAGCGACCGTACCAAGCTGCTTAAACTGCGAATATCGTCGGCTTGCTCCTGCATCACCGTCTGCATCTGCGCCATTCGCAGCCACTGCCGGTCCACCATGTACATCGCAGCGATCACCAGGATGATGATCAGTCCCAGCAGACCGAAGAGAGAGACATCTTTACGAGTGAGTTTACGCTCCATGATACCTACAGTTCATTGTGTTCAGCGAGTGATCGTGCGCGCAATGATAATCAAATTACCGGCTCATTACTGCATAATACGAGCGCCAGAGGCGACCAAGCATTGGCTTATCTTAAGTTAAGCTGATATATCAGCGCGCTACGACCTGATTCCTGCCATTGCGCTTTGCTTCATACAACAGGGCGTCTGCTCTTTTAAGCATGTCGACTCGATCCTTGTCATCCAGCGTTAAGGTGACCAACCCTACAGAAAATGTGGACTTAATCGACGTCGAACCGACAATGACATGCTTATCTGCTCACGCCGCTCTGAGATGTTCAATCTTATAGACCGCCTCCGCAAGCGGTGTATCCCCAAGAATCAGTGCAAATTCTTCAACACCCTGCCGCGCAGCAATATCAGATTTGCGCGTGGCCTCCTGTAACATCTGAGCCAACGCAAGGATGACTGAATCACCAGTTGGATGACCGTGCTCATCGTTAATCGATTTGAAATGATCAATATCGATAAGCGCCAGGCACAGCGGCAGACCAGAGCGCCGGGCTGACGCGATATCTCGATCAAGAGCGGGATCAAAATAGCGACGGTTATAGAGATTGGTCATTGGATCGCGAAGCGACTGCTCTTTGAGTTCCCGGCGCAGTTTGTCGACATTATCCAGCTGCAGCTTCAGACTTTCCTCGCTTTCCTTGAGTTGGGCCGTAACCTTATGCAACCTCAAGGCTCGGTCGTATATCCCCAGTGCAACCGAATTTAAAAAATACAAGAGGGTAAGACTGACGATCACGACCACCGGCATCGATGCATGCTTAGCAAACGTAACATCGACAAAAAGAAGCGCCAGCAGTAGACCGACCACATAACCCGCAAGGCCCTGAAAAAGCCCTTTTTTGCCTCGAAAGACACAGGGGTTTATCGTGGCGCCAGTCAAACACATGAAAATAATCCACGGCGTCACGCCCGCAGCGGCGCTCCAGAATCCGAACGCAACCGCATCAAATATTGTATTTCTGCTTTCCGCGACTGCAGGATCCTCAGCCGACCTCGATAAGCTATACAGCAAATGTGGCCAGACCAGAAACTGAAGACCAATCAGGAGCATCCAGCCTGGGCTCAAAATCCCCAGATCGTACATATGAACCACAAACGCACTGCCCGCCACCAGAAAGGAGAGCGTGCGGTTACGCCGATTCATCTTGACCATCCAGTGATTTTTCAACGCTGATGCCGCCATTTATGCTGCGGAACAGACCCAAATGCCGTGTTCCAACATTGATCATAATCTGTTTTATGACAAAATCTTCTGGTCATTACATGTCATACAATTGGTCGTTCAAGAGCGATCATCGTCTACCCCTCGAGAGACGAGGTCAATAGAACGAGACTGTGCAACCGTGCCAGGCTCCAATTCGAGAGACAGTATATGCTGAGACAAATCGTTTATCGGAGCAAGTCGACAAACCCACTCGACTTCTCGCAACTCGACTCGATCGCCAGCGACTCGATTCCGTTCAACCAGCAAAACGATGATTTTGGTGCGGGCTTTGCGGGTCTGTCGCTATTGGCTCAGTTCCTTCCTGACAAAATAAAATTGGACCGAGCGATTACCAACGATATTCATGAGGATGGCCCTCGTCAGGCGATAGCCCATACGGTATTGGAGTTTGCCAACTCAATGGGCATACCACTTATTGTCGAGGGTGTAGAGACCATCGAAGAGTGGCTGTGGCTACAGAATATCGGTATACGTCAGTTTCAGGGGTATCTGTTCGCCAGACCGACGCTAAATGGTATAGGTCGAATAGAGTTTTCCGTATAGCTCTTTAACCCCAACGCCTGCAGCATTAAGCGACGCTATGCCTCAATACGCGCGTTGCCGTCAGTAACCGCTATTACCAAAGCCATCGTCGGAACCGCCAAAGCGTAGTTTCAACTCCAGATCAGTTCGCGAATCTGCATTTGCCAGCGCATCCTGCTCTGTAATTTGTCCCGACTCGACCAGCTTCAACAGCGCACCATCCATCGACATCATGCCGTCATTCTGATCCTTCTGAATCCCTTCTCTCAAACCGGCGATGTCGCCGTTTCGAATGAGCTCACTGATGTGCGGTTTGTTTAATAATACTTCGACTGCGGGAACCCGCTTCCCATCAACATTGCGCAACAGGCGCTGACATACGATACCGCGAAGATTCATCGATAACTCTTCGAACACCTGCTTGTGACGCTGCTGAGGGAAGAAGTTGATAATTCGCTCAAGCGCCTGGTAGGCGCTGTTCGCATGCAAGGTCGACAAACAAAGATGCCCCGTATCGGCATAACTGATCGCATGCTCCATTGCCGTGGCATCGAGAATCTCGCCAATCAGAATCACATCGGGCGCCTCGCGCAGCGCGTTTTTCAGGGCGTCTCCATAGCTCAGGGTATCAATGCCAACCTCGCGCTGGTCGACCACGGAGCGCTTGTGCGTATAGGTATATTCGATTGGATCTTCGATGGTTAAGATGTGCCCGGCTGAAGAGATATTTCGATGTTCAATCATCGAGGCCAATGTGGTTGACTTGCCAGAGCCGGTCGCGCCGACCACCAGCACCAAGCCACGCGGTTCAAAGATCAGCTGCTTTAAAACATTCGGCAGATTGAGCTCTTCGACGGTCGGGATATTCGTTCGTATGTAGCGGGCAACTAACGAAACTTCCCCGCGTTGGCGGTAAACATTGATACGAAACCGCCCCACGCCGCTCACCGACACCGCTGCGTTGAGCTCAAGTTTTTCTTCAAACTGCTCTATTTGATGCTGTTCAAGCAATCCATAGGCAAGCGCTTTTACTTCGCCTGGCTTAAACGCCTGATCACCCAGGTTCAGGGTTTTACCCTCTACCTTGATGCGCGCGGTCGTCCCCGTACTCAAGAAAAGATCAGAGGCACTGTGCTTGGTCATCGCCTTTAGATACGGTAGCAGATCCGATTCCATGGTCCGGGCTCGACAATTAAATGATGAAAAACCGCATGGTACGAAATACTTATCAAAGTCGCTACGGTTGATGTTTATATTCGCACCCTGCGCGCGCCTGTCGGTCTATCAGGGGATCTCGAGCGCATGCTGGCCCACATCCTGCGGCGTTCCCCTGCGTTCGATCCCGGCCTGACCAGTGAGCATCGACGACCGTCGATTCAGCGTCACGGGCAACTCATCCAACGCAAAAGCACCCCAGCGGTGTTGCGGCATTGATGGATCGGTAAAGTCGTCCGTATCGGCAACGTCAACCACGCTGACCAGCGCCTGAATCCCGCGCCCGCCTCCTGCATTCATAACCATGTCGTGCCGTTCTGTATGTGTGAGCGTGTTGTGGATATCAAGAAATACGAGCAGGTATTCACCTTCGATGGTGGCATCACCCCAGTCAACACTGAGGAAATCGAGCCCCAAGGCTCTCAAACTAAGGCCAATCTGATCCTCACTGACACGCCAGTACTCGTAGCTCAGGACCATACCGGTATCGAGCGACGCCAACTGAATCGGTGGCCCCAACACGCTCAGAATCGTGCTCAACGAGTCGCCTTCACGCAATGATGCAGCAACGGGTGACTCGCCGAACTGATAGCGATTCTGGGTGCAGCCCGACAACGTCAGCAGCAACACCCAGAGCAAAACACCTTTACTCATCCGCGTGGATCGTTGACGCATAATCTGTTAGCAGGTTGTCAGCATCGAAGAAAAATACTGCTCGATCATATCGAGTATCGATATCGAACCGGTTGTAGACGATCAGCAGAAGGCCTTCGCCCTCGCGCTTCTCGTACAGATAGTAGAGCGCTGTGCTTTCCTCAAAGTCGATGATTTGGGAGGGCGGCCCAAGCGCCTTCAGCACATCTGCGCGAGTGGACTTGCCGATCTCAAATTGATTTAAAACACTCTGCTGCCAGGTGACCTCAACCCCTCGTCGATCGCTGTACTGGGCGCATCCTGCAAGCAGCGAGAGAATCAGGAAGAGCGCACTTATTTTATACATCGAACTTCACCCCTATTGACCACAGGGTGTCATCTTGCGGCTTAACGCACATTGACGCAACGTAAACCGGCGCTCGCGACTGGTACCGTATCAGGGAGTACGATCTTCAGCTTGTTGGAATCGTCATCGTGAATGTATATTGGCCCCTCTAATAAGCACCCTGGGAGTACATATGATCCGGTTTCCCTCTTCAGTTACGGTACTGGTAACGGCCATCTTTTCACTCACTCTGAACGCCGCAGAGCTTCCTATGGCGAGCGCCGAACAGGAGGGGATGTCGAGCGAACGATTGCAGTTGGTCGACGAGATGAATCACCGCTTTACCGACAGCGGAAAAATCGCGGGCACCGTAACCGCAGTTGTGCGCAACGGCAAAATAGTGCACCAAAGCAAAGCCGGAGTTAAAGGCAGCAATGATCCCAGACCCATCGAGATGGACGACTTGTTTCGGATTTACTCGATGACAAAGCCAATCACAGCGGCAGCTGCAATGCAGCTCTATGAGCAGGGCAAATTCCAACTGACCGACCCGGTGTCCAAGTTTATTCCTGAACTCAAAGGCTTGAATGTATACAAGGATGGGGAGTTGGTTCCGGTCTCTCGTGAAATGACCATGCAGCAGCTGCTGAGTCACACCGCCGGATTTTCTTATGGCTTTGATCCTTCGAACCCCGTCGATCAAATGTATCGCGACGCCGATCTTTGGTCAGCCCGGGACCTTGATGAGTTCGTGGCCCGACTTGCCAAGCTGCCACTGATGTTCGAGCCGGGAGAGCGCTGGCATTACTCGGTCGCAGTCGATGTCACCGGTCTGGTCGTTCAGCGTTTGAGCGGTCAGCCTTTTGATGAGTATCTGGCTGAGCATATCTTTGAGCCACTGGATATGTACGACACCTCGTTTAGCGTGCCGCCCAACAAGAGCGATCGCTTTCTTCCCAACCATATACTCGATCGAGAATCTGGTAAGCCTGTCGAATTCAGAGAGGAGGAGGCGTCCGAGATTGGGCCAACAGCGCTGTTCAGAAGCTGCTCCGCTATGTGCAATTTTGAAACAGTAACGCTGTTCAGCGGCGGAGGCGGCTTGGTATCGACGCTTCGCGATTACGTGCGATTTGCCGAAGCGATGCGCACCGGCTCGCTGGGTGATGTGCGGATTCTTGGTCCCAAGACGGTTCAATACATGCGCAAGAACCACCTGCCCGCGAGCATTGCCGCAACCGGAACCAGCGGTGAGCAGATCAATCTCGGCGCAGGTGATATTGGCGGTACAGGATTTGGCCTTGGATTTGGCGTCGTCACCGACACGGCCGCACAAGGCGTTATGGGTAGCCCCGGTCAATATTTCTGGGGTGGCGCAGCCGGCACTGTCTTTTGGATCGATCCGGTTGAGGATCTGGTTGTCGTCAGCATGATGCAGTTAATGAACGGCTGGTCCAATTATCGCCCCGAGTTACGAGTGGCAACCTATCAGGCGATTACAGAACCCAAGGAGCAGGACTAAGCCTCTTACGCGCAGAGGCCGAGCTATGCGTCGGCCCCTGCGCCGCTGTATTTGATTAACCAAATACGAGCATCTGCACCGGCAGAATCAACGTCTTGATGCGCAGCATAACGGCTGCAATGATGGCAACACCGTCTGCAACTGCGTGAACAACAGGGCTATCTTCCGCGCCTGGCGCGGTAGCAGATGCCGTGTACGCATTTACCACGCACTTGGTGCCGGGCAGGATGCCGTCCATCCCGCCTTCATACAGCGGCTCCAAGGTGACCGTGACGGTCCCCGGCTGGAATCTGTCCTTGGCGTCAATCAGCGTATCCGATGGTTTTAATTGTCCAGCCGCAATCACCGGCACAATGCGCGTCACGACCATAGGTGTGATTGCAAATGGTTTGGACAAACAGCTCGCTTCGGCAATCATGCCCTCGTAGAGCACATCAGCCGCCAATTGATTAAAACCCGCAACAACTCGAGTAGTGCCTGACTCAGGGCCTTCAGATGGAATAAGAACCCCCGCCGGGCGTAGCGCCGGATTGACCATATCGCCCTTCTGCAGGAAAAACTGCGAAACCGTACCATCCACGCCCGCATAAACCACGGTTTTTCCCAACTCCACTTCGGACTGTTCAAGTGCGCGTTGCGCAGACGCGCGTTGACTCGGTAATACCTTCTCGATCTGCGCAGTTGCCGCTGCAATATTGGCTTTTGCCGCATCGACAGCTGCAGCGTTGCTCTCTACCCGGCTAGCCAAGCGCTCCATTTCGAGGTCGCTGATCAGTTTCTGATCTTTGTTAACGATTCGCTGCTTCTTATCCAATTCGCTCTGCGATTGTTCCAGCGCGCTTTGCGCTTGCTTGAGCGTTGCCTCGGCGGCCTGTCTCTGCGCTTTGGCTTGCTCTATTGCAGAGTCAATCTGAGCAATCTGACTGCGGGCGGAATTAACAGCTGCCGACTGGGTACTATCGAGCAGGCTGAACAGAGGGTCACCTGCCTGTACCTGCTGATTGTTCTCGATGAAGATTTCATCCACACGGCCACCGCCCTCCGGCATCATCGCAAGCGCTCGAAAAACGGTCCCGGCATTAGAGGTCGCCGGATGAAAATAAAATAACAAGGTCAGCAGTGCGACCGACAATACCAAACAACTCGCGATGCCCCAGCGAAGTTCATACCAGCCGGTGTATATGGAGATTGTCTTTCGTTGGATACGGGTACGATAAAAATAATCCGGGAAAAACGTAATCAGCGAGCATAATAATAGGGCAAGCATATGTCCTCGTTACTCCGCTTCAGACGCTGCAGCTTTGGGCGTCGATTGGTTCTGTTTTTTTGACATCTCGGCAAGCGTTGCAGCCGAATCAGCCAGCGAACGCAGCGGTGCGAACACGTCCGGAATGCTGACGACAGCGATAAACAATGCAACGATCCACAGCGCATTGTTGCCGGTCAGGAGCGCAAGCGAGGTCAGCAACAACACGATTTGACTCTTGGTTTTACCAAGCACATCGCCTTTGCTGGCGGGTAAATGATACAAATACAGGCTGAAGCCAATCGCCCAGATCGCGACACTGACAACCAGAACACTGGTCAAGGAAAACAAAACGTCTGAGCCATCAGGCCCTGCGACAAATAGCGGTACGTCGGGTGGCGCTAAAGGGTGCATTCTTCTATTTATCCGTGCATTTGATGGGGCGAGTATGCCATGGCTGGCATACGCTATAAACAAGGCTGGCTTTGTCGCCTAAACAAGGCCAGAATTTGACTGCAGAACGAGGCTCGCTCAAACAGATGCGAATCGCACCAAACCAATAACAACCATGGGTGACTACTTGACGGCTTCGAATAACAAACTCTCTCTCGGCATCAAGAACGCCTACGGTTTTGGATCGGCGGCCTATGGCATCAAGGACCATGGCTTTAATTACTTCCTGCTGCTGTTCTACAGTCAGGTTATGGGTATGGATGCCCGGCTGGTTGGCGTAGCCATTACCATCGCACTGGTGTTGGATGCCATCAGCGATCCGTTGATTGGTTATTGGTCCGACAACTTCCGCTCCAGGCTGGGGCGGCGCCATCCGTTCATGTACGCATCGGCGGCGCCGGTAGCGATCAGCTACTACTTTCTCTGGAACCCACCTCAGGGCATTTCCCAGACGCAACTCTTCTGGTACCTGACCATACTTTCTATTTGCATCAGAACCTTCATCACGCTGTACGAAACGCCCAGCACAGCGCTCAATCCCGAGCTGACATCTGACTACAACGAGCGCAGTAACTTAATGAGCTTCAGATACTTCTATGGATGGATGAGCGGGACATCCATGGGAATTCTGATGTTCTTTTTTGTCTTTCCAATGACCTCGACAGAGGCAACCGGCGATGGACGGTTCAACCCCGATAGCTACGGGATTTACGGTGCAATTACTGCGGGCCTGCTGCTTATTTCTATTCTGGTGTCCGCCGGTGCGACCCATTCCAGAATTCCGACGCTACGAGCGCCGCCTGCACAGCAGGCATTAAGCCTAAGGACGATTGCCTCACAAATGATGGAAACGCTTGGCAATCGGTCGTTCACAGCGTTGTTTGTCAGTGCGCTTCTGGGGTCGATTGCGACTGGTCTGGCCGGTTCTCTGTCGCTCTACTTTCTTACCTACTTTTGGGAATTTACGTCGCTGCAAACCGGCCTTTACATGGTTGGCGCGTTGGTGTCTGCGATGCTCGCCTTGATCATCACCCCGTGGGTGTCGTTACGCCTTGGCAAGAAAAAAGGCGCCATCGTAGTCGGCCTACTCGCGTGCTTTGGCACACCGTTGCCGATCGTGCTGAGGCTGGTTGACCTACTTCCCGACAACGGGAGCCTGGAGCTGGTTGTGCTTGTTCTGGGTTGGGGCGTCATGGATATTACACTCATCATTGCTTTTGGCATTTTGTTCTCCTCAATGATCGCCGACCTGGTTGAACACGCAGAGCTCAAAACAGGGCGTCGTTCAGAGGGTTTACTCTTTTCGGCAACAACGTTTATTCGCAAAAGTGTTCAAGGACTTGGAATGCTGCTGGCATCGTTCATTCTGCATTGGGCCGATATTAAAGGAGACGTCGGGGAATCAGATGTATCTGCCGAATCGCTCTGGACCTTGGGCGCCCTGTTTGTACCTTGTTCAATAGTGCTATGGCTAAGCATGATTGTTGTTATATCGGGCTACAGCATCGATCGAGGAACACACGAAGCCAATCTGCGCAAACTTGCCGCCAATGCGAAATAACGATACCGCATTGAGTTCAAATTTGGCGTTAGTTCAATTAACCTGTCGGTTGGGTCCATACACGCGACCCAGAACCATGCGCTTTTTACTTGCGGTTTTGCCTGCGCTCCAGGAGGACAACTCAGTTGAAAATGTATCTTCCATGTAAGTCAGAGTGGCGCGAGCTTAACCTCACCCTGTTCAGAACACATTCGCCTGACGTCTTTCACTTTGAATGCCCAGAATGTGGTGCAGAGCATCGTTTTGAGACGCAGCGGACACTGGCCGAACGCGAGCGCGAACCCATAAATCTGTTCGACAAAAAACACGCCTAGGCGGCCATTTTGGCGAGTCTTAGGTCAGGCGAACGATAAATACATTCAGGCGGTTTTGTAATGATGAATCTGAAAGCTCTAGCGATCGCTGCGGCGCTCACCCTGCTACCGGCTGTTGCCAACGCAAGCGGCTCAGTAGCGTTCGAACGGCTCAAAGAATACGTCAGTATTGACACGGTAAACCCGCCGGGAAACGAAAGCCGGGGCGTTAAGTTTTTTGCGGATATTTTGACCAAAGCCGGTATCCCGTTTGATTCGGCTGAATCGGCGCCCGGACGGGGCAACATCTGGGCAAAACTTGAAGGTGGCGACAAACCGGCGCTGGTTCTGTTGCATCATATCGACGTCGTGCCGGCCACCGCTGAAAAATGGCTGACAGACCCACTCAATCCCATCGTCAAAGACGGAGCACTGATTGGACGCGGCACGCTGGATACCAAAGCACTCGGCATCATGCATTTGGAGGCGTTTTTGGCGCTGGCCGCATCCGGTGTTCCGCTGGAGCGAGATGTGTTGTTCCTCGCCACCGCGGACGAGGAAGCCGGCGGCATGATGGGAGCTGGGTGGATGGTCGCCGAGCACCCCGAGCTGTTCACTAACGTGGGCTATTTGTTGAATGAGGGCGGTCTTGGCCGCAAAGGCGATGACCATGAATACTTCGGTATCGAGATCGCGCAGAAACGACCCAATTGGATTCGGTTGACGGCAACAGATACGCCTGGCCATGGTTCAATGCCGCGGCCAACCTCCGCAGCGACCCGCATCATCGAAGCGCTGCATCGCATCCATACTCAACCCTTTGAGACCCGGGTTACACCTAAAGTGAGGGAGATGTTCCGATCGCTTGCCCCGCACATGAACCCTGAAAATCGCGCCATCTTTGCGGATATTGACAGTGCGGTTCAGCGTCCGGGCTTTATTGAGCAATTTCATGCGAAGAATCCGATGATGACGGCGCTCCTTCGCAACACATGCTCTATCACCATGCTGGAAGGAAGTCAGAAGGTAAACGTGATATCGCCGACCGCGAGTGCTGAGCTGGATTGCCGGATCCTTCCGGATCAGGATCCTGACGAATTTCTGCAACAGATTCGCCAGCGCGTCGCCGACGACAGTATAGAGATCGAACGCTATCTGGCCTTCCCTCCGTCCGAATCGAGTGCAGATACCCCGCTGTTCTCGATCCTTGAGGAGGCGCTGAAGTCAGCGTATCCGGCAGCAAGCACGGTTCCGAGCGTATCTACAGGATTTACCGACAGTCATTTTTTCCGTGACCTGGGCATTGTCAGCTACGGATTCCTTCCAATTCTTGTTCCCGACAGCGACCTTAGCGGCATCCACGGCAATAACGAAAAAATCAATATCGAGACCTTTGAAAATGGCGTGGACATCATGACCCGTGTGGTTCAAAAGGTGGCCACGCAATAAGCATGAGCTAGGGCAGCGCTGCAGCGCGTAGTCGCCAATCGATGGACTTGCTTATGCGATGCGAGCACTTCATAGTGCCCGACCCTGAAAGATC
>Ga0181576_10001229_pt1 | contig 19550 bp, 14 predicted proteins | sample 101ome_22_FD_132464 | JGI IMG/M metagenome (GOLD analysis project Ga0181576, IMG submission 132464) | Coastal salt marsh microbial communities from the Groves Creek Marsh, Skidaway Island, Georgia - 101412BT metaG (megahit assembly) | ecosystem: Environmental > Aquatic > Marine > Intertidal... | reverse complement strand
CGATCTACCTGATGGTGATCCTCGGGGTGTCGGCGCTCGCCCCGCTGGTGCCGGCCTTCACCGGGCTCGAGCGCGTACCCGTGTTTGCCGACAACTGGTTGCACATCCCGCTGGCCGCGCTCATCGTGGCCGCTGCGATCGGTTCGACCTTGGTGCACCGCCGCATCGCTGCGGCGCTCATGCTCGGCGCCGTCGGCTACGGAATGGCCGGGCTCTACGTGGTGCAGGGCGCACCTGATCTCGCGCTCACCCAGTTCGCGATCGAGACGCTCGCCACGGTGCTCTTCGTGCTGGTACTCCAGGTGCTCCCGCGCGCGTTCACCGATCGCTCGGCTGCGGTCATCGCCCCGGTGCGCATCGCCATCGCCGCCCTTGTCGGCGTCTCGGTCTTCGTGTTCGCGCTCTCCGCCGCCGACTCGCGTGATGCGATCGACGATCCATCGGTCTCGGCCGAGATGCTCGATCGCTCGGTCCCCGACGGCAAGGGCGCGAACGTCGTCAACGTGATCCTGGTCGACTTCCGCGGCCTCGACACCCTGGGCGAGATCACCGTGCTGCTCGTCGCCGGACTCGGGGTTGTCGCACTCGCCCGCCTCGTCCACCGGAAGCGCCTCGAGACCTCCTCACTCGTGCCGTCCCCGGTGGTGGACGCCTCCGCGCGGGTGCTGTTCGCCTCCATCCTGACGCTCGCGATCTACTTCCTGTTCGCAGGGCACAACCAGCCCGGCGGTGGCTTCGTCGGCGGACTGACCGCTGGCGCCGCGATCAGCCTGCTGTACATCGCCGGTGGGAACCCGGCGGTCCGGCGCCTGCTGCCGATGAAGCCGTGGACCGTGCTCGGAGGGGGTCTGTTGATCGCCGTGGTCACCGCGATCGTGCCGATCCTCCTCGGTGGCGCCGTGCTCGAACACGCCCTCCTCGAGGCCGACCTCCCGCTCCTCGGGAAGATCAAGACGACCTCCGCACTGCCCTTCGACATCGGCGTGTTCCTCGTGGTGGTCGGTCTCGTCCTGATGGCCTACGAGGCCTTCGGCGACGATCCGGAGGCATCGGAGGAGGACGCCCCGACCATGGGCGACGAACGGGTGGCCGTGCCATGAGCATCGTGCTCGCCCTCGTGACCGCGTTGTTGTTCGCCTGCGGATCCTGGTTGCTCATGCAGCGACGCCTCACCCGCATCATCATCGGGATCGGGCTCCTCGGCCACGGGGCGAACCTCCTGCTCATCACCTCCGGCGGTCCGGGTGGTCGACCACCGCTCATCGGCAGCGATCCCGTCGACACCATGTCCGACCCCTTGCCCCAGGCGCTCGCTCTCACCGCGATCGTCATCACCTTCGGCGTGACCGCCTTCCTGCTCGCGCTCGGTTACCGCAGCTGGGAGATCACCCGCGACGACGCCGTCGAGAACGACATCGAGGACACCATGGTCGCGAGACGCGAGGCCGACGGCCCGGAGGGGCCGGTCGACGACGGCGAGCCGACCACCTCCGAGATCGGAGAGATGTGAGTACCGCATCGCTGGTCCCGTTGCCGATCGTGTTGCCGCTCCTCGGCGCGGCCGTGACCGTGGTGGCCGGTCGTTGGCGCGCTATCCAACGCGCGGTGAGCGTGACGGCGCTCGCCGCCCTGGTGGTCATCTCGATCCTGTTGCTCGTGGAGGCCGAGCGCGAGGGCCATGTGGCCCAGGTCGCCGGAGGGTGGAGCGCGCCCCTCGGCATCGCGCTCGTGGTCGACCGGCTGGCGGGGATCATGCTCGTGGTCTCCTCGGTCGTGCTGCTGGTCGTGATGGTCTACGCGATCGGCCAGGCCGGCGCCGAGCGTGAGCGGATCGCGTTCCACCCGCTGTATCTCGTGCTCGCCACCGGCGTGTCGGCGAGTTTCATCACCGGTGACCTCTTCAACCTGTTCGTGGCCTTCGAGATGATGCTCGCCGCGTCGTACGTGCTGATCACCCTCGGCGGCCGACCGGATCAGGTGCGGTCGGGCATGACCTATGTCGTCATCTCACTGGTGGCCTCGACGCTGTTCATCTCGGTGCTCGCCCTGCTGTACGCGGCGACCGGAACGGTGAACATGGCTGAGCTCTCCATCCGTCTCGCCGAGGTCGACCCGGGGCTCAAGGCGGCGTTCTCGATCATGCTGCTCATCGTGTTCGGCATCAAGGCCGGTCTCTTCCCGCTCTTCTTCTGGCTCCCCGACAGCTATCCGACAGCGCCCGGTCCGGTGACCGCGATCTTCGCGGGGCTCCTCACCAAGGTCGGTGTCTACGCCATCATCCGGACCCAGTTGCTCCTGTTCGACACCCCCGGGTGGATGGGCACGACCCTGTTGTGGGTGGCTGGGGCGACGATGGTGGTTGGCGTCCTCGGCGCGATCGCCCAAGACGACATGAAGCGCATCCTCGCCTTCCACATCATCAGCCAGATCGGCTACATGATCCTCGGCCTCGGGCTGCTGACGGTCGCCGGTGTCGCGGCGGCGGTGTTCTACGTGATCCACCACATCATCGTGAAGACCGCGCTCTTCCTGGTGGCCGGGCTCGTCGACCGCCGGGCCGGCACCAGCCGACTCTCGGAGATGGGGGGTCTGGTGCGCACCGCGCCACTCATCGCGGCGCTGTTCGCCGTGCCGGCGCTCAGCCTCGCCGGTCTGCCGCCTTTCTCCGGCTTCCTCGCCAAGTTCGCGCTCGTCGATGCCGGCCTCGAGGTCGACCGATGGGTGATCGTCGCCGTCAGCCTGGCGGTCGGATTGTTCACCCTGTACTCGATGACCAAGATCTGGGCCGGGGTGTTCTGGGGGGAGCGCGATACGGCGCCGTCACGGGAGCCGATGGCTGACGGTCGACTCGGTTCGCCGCTGTGGATGGTGGTCGCCACGGCCTCTTTGGTGGCGGGTTCGATCGCGTTCTCCGTCTGGGCCGGGCCCCTCCACGAGTTGTCGCTCCGGGCCGCCGGGGACCTGCTCGACCCCTCGGTGTACGTCGAGGCGGTGCTGGGGGTGGACCGATGAGGTTGCTCGGCCGGGTGAGCATCTCGGGCCTCGGGTTGTGGCTGGTGGCCATCTGGCTCCTGCTCTGGAACGACCTGAGCATCGCGAACCTGGTGTCCGGTGCGGTGGTCGCGACCGTCGTCATCTCGTTCGCCCGTCTGCCGAAGTCGTACTGCGCCGGCTCGGAGTCGGGTGACCGCGCGCGCGTGTCGTTGCCGCACCTGATCTACTTCGGCCTCTACGTGCTGGTGAAACTGGTCCAGGCGAACCTCGTGCTGGCCTGGGAGATCATCACGCCCTGGCGCGATCGCATCCACACCGGAATCGTCGCCGTGCCGCTGCGCACCTCATCTGATCTCGCCATGACCGTGGTGGCGAACGTGATCACCCTGACGCCGGGAACGGTGACCATCGAGGCCAAGGGCACACCGCCGGTGCTGTACGTGCATGTGCTCCACCTCGACGACATCGAGCGCGTCAAGGCCGAACTGCTGCACCTCGAGGAGTTGTCGGTGAGAGCGTTCGGCTCGCGCGCCGCGCGGGCGCAACTGGGAGGTGGCTCATGATCGTCGCGGCCTTTGCGCTGCTCGCCCTCGCCGGCATCTGCTTCATGGTTCGGCTCTTCATCGGGCCGTCGGTCGTCGACCGGGTGATCGCCGTCGATGGCCTGCTGATGGTGATCACCTGCGGGATCCTGGTGGAGGTGGCGAGCGACGATTCGGTCGCCGGTCTCGACACCGTGCTCGTGGTCGCCCTCGTCGCCTTTGTCGGCACCGGCGTGCTCGCCCGATACGTGGAGAGGAGGGGAGCATGATCGACACCGTCGCCGGCGTGCTGCTCGTGTTCGGTTCGGCGCTCATCCTCCTCGCCGGTGTCGGCGTGGTCCGCTTCCAGTCGGTGTTCGCGCGGATGCACTCGGCGGCCAAGGCACCGACGCTCGGCATCCTCGCCATCGCCGTCGGTGTGGCGCTGTCGGTGCGCTCGGTCGCCGCGCTGGTGACGGCGCTGCTCGTGGTGGTGTTGCAGTTGGTGACCGGCCCGGTCGGCACGCACCTGCTCGGTCGCTCCGCCTACCGCCGACTCCCGAACGACTTCGATGCCGGTGATGAACTGGCGTCTAATGAGGGCTCAGGGCTCGACCACTAGGGTCGACCCATGGTCCCCACCGCAGTCTTCGGCCGCACCGGACACCTCTCGTCGAGGGTCATCTTCGGGGGCGCTGCCCTCGGGGAGATGTCGCAGCGACGCGCCTACGACACCCTGGAGATCGCCCGAGCCGCCGGGGTCAACCACTACGACACCGCCCACTCCTACGGCCACGCTGAGGACGTCATGCAGCCCTGGCTCGCCGAGCACCGGGCGTCGATCTTCCTCGCCACCAAGACCGGTGAGCGAACCGGTGACGCGGCGCGGGCCGGTCTGGAGGACTCACTGCGACGTATGGGTGTCGACCGGGTCGAGTTGATCCAGTTGCACAACCTCGTCGAGGTCGATGAGTGGGAGACGGCCTTCCGGCCCGGCGGAGCCGTCGAGGCGCTGGCCGCAGCCCGAGACGAGGGGCTCGTCGACTGGATCGGGGTGACGGGACACGGGGTGCGCATCCCGTCGATGCATGTGCGCAGCCTCGCCGAGTTCGACTTCGACTCGGTCCTGTTCCCGTTCAATCACACGATGCTCGCCAATCCGGCATATCGCAGCGATGTCGAGGAACTGCTCGCGGTGTGCGCCGATCGGAACGTTGCGGTGCAGACCATCAAGTCGATCGCGAAGGGCCGCTGGTCGGTGGACTACGACGGCCCGAGGTTCTCCTGGTACGAGCCGTTGACCGATCACGGGGCGATCGGACGCGCGGTGCGCAACGTGTTGTCGCGCGAGCAGTTGTTCCTCAACTCGACGAGCGACGCCAACCTGTTGCCGGCCGTGCTCGAGACCGCGGCCGGTGATCTCACCGCGCCCTCGGTCGATCAACTGGATGCCGACGTCGCCGACTTCGACATGACGCCGTTGTTCGACGGCGCCGAACTCGAGTTGATGTGAGTCAGCGTCGGTAGTCGACCACGAGCGGGGCGTGATCGCTCCAGCGCTCCGCGTAACTCGGGGCCCGGTCGACCGACGACGACACGGCTCGCTCGGCCCACTCGGGGCTCGCCACCTGGTAGTCGATCCGCCAGCCGACGTCCTTGTCGAAGGCCTGCCCGCGGAACGACCACCAGGTGAACGGACCGTCGACGTCGCCGGCCAGGCTGCGGGCGACATCGACCCAGCCGAGCTCGTCGAACCACCGGTCGAACCAGGCGCGCTCGACCTCGAGGAAACCCGCCTTGTTGCGGTTCCCCTTCCAGTTCTTGATGTCGCGCTCGGTGTGTCCGACGTTGAAGTCCCCGGTCACCACGACGTGGTGGCCCTGGCGTCGCAGACGGGTCATCCGGTCGGTTACCGCGGCGAAGAAGCCGAGTTTCTCCTCCATCTTCTCGTCGCTGTCGGCGTCGCCGGTGTGGATGTAGGCCGACACGACCGTGAGCGGCGCGTCGACACCGTCGAGGTCGAAGGTGGCCTCCACCCACCGGCCCGAGCGGTTGTAGCGGGAGTGCTTGCCACCGATGTCGATTCGCTGAGCGGTGATCGGGAGATGCGACACCACCGCGACACCAGCGCGGCCCTTGGCCTCGCTCTCGGCGTGGACCCGATGCCAGTCGGCGCCGAACATGGTGTCAACGTGATCGACGAAGATGTCATCGGGCGCGCGCACCTCCTGCATGGTCACGATGTCGGCGGCCCGCTCCGCGATCCATGGCTCCATTCCGTTGCGTTTCGCCGCCCGGATGCCGTTGACGTTGACGGAGGCGATCGAGAGTTTCCGAGATGAGCCCATCCCTTGATCCTCTCAGACGCTCAACCGTGATCGGTTGCCGACGACGTGCGGGTGACCCGGACGACCGTGAGGAGCGAGAGCGCACCGATCCCGACGATCACTACTCCTTGCACCAAGTCGCCCAGGCCGCTGTCGAGCACCCAGCCGACGAGACCGATGAGCACAGTGATCGCGCCGGCGACAGCGATCTCCAGCCAGTGCTCGCTGGCGCCGAGAGCGAACGCGCCGAGACCGATGGCGACGAGCGGTAGTGCTGCGACAACCCCGTCGTGCGTGCCGAACCAGATCATCGACACGACCACAACGGTTCCAGCCGCCGCGACTCTCGCGAGCACTGCTCCAGGTTGACTGCGTCGCACCGAGGCGAGGCCAACGAGCCCCGATGCCACCACGAGGAACACAGGTGGGGTCGCGCGGTCGTCGAGATCCGCCACGGCCAGCCAGGCGGTCGTCGCGACGAGCGCGGCCGAGGAGGTGACGGCCCACCCCGCGATCTGGGTGTGAAGCCGTGAGAGCCCCCATGCCAACGCCACGGCCGCGATGATCGCGACCGACAACTCGATGGATTCGAGCAGGTGCTGATCGAGAAGGATCCCGACAGCGATCGCCAACTGGGTCACGCTCGCCACCTCGATCACCTCGATGAGGCGTTGGCGGGCCATCGAGCCACTTGTGATTCGCCTCGTCGATATTGCTGACACGTAACCGGTCACCAACAGCGCGATCGCGATCGCCGAGGGGGAGGCCTCGGCCGCAGCGAGGAGTCGGATGAGACCGACTACCACGATGAGGCCCGCGAGATATCCGACGAGCTCGGGTGTCGAGAAGGCGAGACCCGGCGCGCGCACGATCGAATCAGCATCCTCGCGGTCGAGTCGGCCCTCGTCGACGAGGCGATCGAGGATCTCCCTACGGGCTGGTCGTGGCATGTTGGCTCCCTCAGCGGCCGGCCCGGCCGCCTCGGTTGCCATTCTCGCTTCTACCCGGTGACTCGGGGGCGTCTTCCGCTTCGGTGTCGGCGGCTATCGCGTCGACCTCCGCCTCGTCGGCGGCTACTCCGCGACCGTTGCCGTTGCCTTGGCCGTTGTTGCCGCTGCTGGAACTGTTCCCGTTCCCGTTGTTGCCGGACTGGCCGGGGGCGTTGCTTGATGGGTTGTTGGTGTCGTTGGAGCTGTTGCCGTTGCCTTGGCCGTTGTTGCCGCTGCTGGAACTGTTCCCGTTCCCGTTGTTGCCGGACTGGCCGGGGGCGTTGCTTGATGGGTTGTCGGTGTTGCCTTGACCGTTGCTGTTGTTGTCGTTCGACTGTCCGGGAGCACTTCCCGACTGTCCCGGAGTGTTACCCGACTGCCCGGGCGTGGTGCCGGCCTGGCCCGGTGGTTCGGCACCCTGCGCAGGGGTGTTGCCCGACTGACCGGGAGTGTTTCCCGACTGCCCCGGGGTGGAGCCGGTCTGGCCCGGAGCCTCCTCGGAACGTCCCGGGGACTCGTCCGCGTCGAGGTCATCGTCGATCGACTCGTCGGGCACCGTGGTGGTGGGTGGAGCGATGGGTTCCTCGATCGGATCGTCAACAGGTTCGTCGATCGGCTCCTCCTCAGGATCGTCCGGCTCGACCACCGTGGTCGGTGTCGGCTCGGTCACCGGTGGCTCAGCTGGCGGCGTCTCCTCCACGGGCTCCTCGACCGGGTCGGGAACGATCTCCACCGACGACACCGGTCGCGGCACCTCGATGTTGACGACCTCCAGCACATCGGCGACCACGTTCTGGATCGGATCGGGGAGCGAACCGGTCGACACGAGGCCGACGCTCGCACCAGCGGCCGCAGCTCCTGCCCAGCCGAACACACCGATCGCGCCGACCGCGGCGCCAACCCGGCGCTTCCAGCGACCCTTGGCCAGCGTCGGATCAGCCGAGCTGGCGATCGCCAATGACCGCAGGCGGGCCACGAGATCCTGGTCGACCTCGAAGGCCGCCTCGGTGGCGCGCAGGTCGGCGAGCCGGAGGGCGAGACGGTGGTTTGGCGGCCAGATCACGATGCCACCCCCTCGCTGCTCGACTCCTCACGCAACTCCTCCGAGAGGAGATCCTTCAGCTTCGCGAACGCTCGCGACAGCGCGACGCGGGTGGCCACCTCGGACTTGCCGATCGCCTTCGCCGTCTCTCGGGTCGACAGTCCGACCACATACCGCAGCTCGAGCATGCGGTGCTGCTCCTCCGGAAGCCGTTCGAGCGCGGCGAGAAGATCTGGATCGCTGAAGGTCTCCTCGTTCGGTTCCTCGGCCTCGAGCAGATCGAGGGTGTTCTCGATCGACACCTCGCTGCGTCGGGTGTTGCGACGCAGGTCGTCGACGATCCGCGCATGAGCGATGGAGAACACGAAGGATCGAAGATCGCCCGCGCCGCCCTCGAACTCGCCGATGCGCCGAGCCACCGCTTCCAGGGTGGCGCCCATCACCTCGTCGGGATCGCGAGAACCCATTCGGTGCGCGTAGCCGACGATCTTCGGACCGACGTCACCGACGAAGCGCGACCACTCCGATGAGTCGCCGCGCTTCAGGGCGCGCACGGAGATTCGATCGCCCATCAGGCCGCGCTCCGTGAGACGGCGCACGAGCATGCGCTCCGGGTGGTCATCGCCTCCGAGTCTGTCGTGAGGTCGGCCCATCAGGCACTCGGTGATGCTCGCTGTCGTCATCACCGCTGTTATCGCCTGACATGGGGAGAGTGTTACGCCGCCCGATCGGGCGGCGTAACGGAACGGGTCGAACCGGACGGGGGTGGTGAGGCGTCAGGGGAGGTAGCCGCTCACATCCACCAGCACGTCGGCGCGCCCGTGCACGTAGACGCACACCGTTCCCGTGCTCGACAGCGGCGCGATCACCGCATTGGCGACCGTGTCGCCGGTGGAGAAGTTGAGGTTCGACGCCTCATAACGGGTGCCGCACGGGTAGACGGTGATGTAGCCACCGGCGGCTGTCGTGTTGGTGACCGTCACGTTGAGGGATGCGACGGAGGCTCCGGTCGGCACGCCGGCTCGACCGGCGACCTGGACCTCGACGATGCTGTTCGCCACCAGACCCGAGCGACCCGCCGAACGGGTGTCCGCGAGGCGGGTCGGCGCTGTCGCACCGAAACCGGACCCATCGAGGAAGGCACCGTTCACGTCGATGAGCACATCGGCCGAGCCGTAGACGTAGACACAAACGGTTCCGGTCGACGAGAGCGGGGAGATGACCGCGTTCGCGACGGTCTGACCGTTCGTGAAGTTGAGGTTCGAGGCATCCGGCCGCGCACCGCACGGGTACACGGTGGCGTAACCGGACCCGGGTACCGAGGTGTTGGTGACCGTCAGGTTCATCGACACCGCTGACACCCCCGATGCGGGGATGCCGGCCACGCCGAGCAGGCCGACCTCGAGGACCCTGGCTCCTCCGATCGTGCCGGAGTTCCGGGTGTCGGCCACGCGTGTCGGGCTGGTGGGGATGAAGCCGGAGCCCTCGAGGATCGCGCCGCTCACATCGACCAGTACGTCGGCCTGACCGTTCGCCGCGAAACACACCGAGCCGGATGCCGAGACCGGGACGATCACCGCGTTGGCGACTGTTCTGCCGGCTGTGAAGTTGAGACTCGAGACGTCGGGCTGGGCACCGCAGGGGTAGACCGTCAGGAATCCGGAGCCTCCCGTGGCGCCCGTGTTGGTGACTGTGACGTTCATGGACACCGCTGAGACCCCGGCACTCGGGACCCCTGCCCGTCCGAGAACGGGTACCTCGAGGATCCGACCGTCGCCGACGCGTGCCGGGGCGACGCCTCCCTGGCCGGTACGGGTGTCGATGAGACGGTTGGGAGCGATGGCCTGCAGCGTGGACACCGGCGAGTCGTCGGAACCGCCGCCGCCACCGGAACCACCGCCGCCACCGGAACCGCCACCGCCACCACCGCCGCCACCACCGCCGCCGCCGCCGCCACCACTACCACCGGAGCTGGGCGGGGCGGAGGGCACGGCGGTCGCGGGGGTCGAGGCCGTACCGGTCTTGCCGAGACCGGCGGAGGCCACGGAGAACGTGTAGGTCGTGCCGGCCGAGAGCCCCGTGATGGTGCAACTCGACTCGTAGTAGGCGGCGGTGCACGAACCGGACGGAGAGGCCGTGACGGTGAACGTGCCCACCGGGGGAGCGGTCGCGGCCGGCGAGGCTGAACTCGGGGTCACGGCGGTCCATGAGACGGTCACCGAGTTCACTCCCGCGGTGGCGGTCACACCTGTGACGGTGGTGGCCGGAGCGGCGGTCAGGTCGTAGATCGTCGTCGTGACGTTGAGGAAGCGGTCCGGGGAGCCAGTGCCCCGGTCGCTCACCACGCCGGTGCGACCGTCGGCCGTCAGGATCGCGGCCACATCGTGGGCGCTCGCGCTCGGATACTGGGTGCGGACCAGGGCCGCGGCTCCGGCTACGTGCGGGGCCGCCATCGAGGTGCCGCTCAGGGTGACGGTGTCCGATGTCCCCGTGATCGAGGCCGCCTCGATCGACGAACCCGGCGCGAAGATGTCGACGCACGATCCGGTGTTCGAGAAGTACGACCGTTGATCATCCGACGCCGTCGCCCCGACCGTGATGGCTGTGGCTTCCCGCGCAGGGCTGTAGGAGCAGGCGTCGTCGTCGGAGTTGCCGGCCGCGGCGACCACGACGATGCCGGCGTCGACGAGGTTCTCCACGGCGGCGTCGAGGGCATCGGAGGCGCCTCCGCCGAGGCTCATGTTGACGACACCCTTCTTGCCAGTGAGGTCGTAGTCGGCGACCCATTCCAGACCGGCGACCACGCCGGAGGTGGAACCCGATCCCCAGCAGTCGAGGACCCGCACCGGCACGATCGTGGCGGAGGTCGCGATGCCGTAGTTGGTGCCGGCGGCGGTGGAGGCAACGTGGGTGCCGTGACCGTCGCAGTCGGACGCGTCGTTGTCGCTGTCGACGATGTCGCGACCGGTCACCAAACGCGCGCCGAAGTCATCGTGGGTGCTGACTCCGGTGTCGACCACGAAGATCACCGCACCCGATCCACGGTCGGCGTCACCGTTGGTGACCGAGGAGTCACCCCGGGTGGAGAGCACCCCATTGAGGGAGTTCGTCGCCTGGTCGACGCGGTCCTGCCCCCAGGAGTTGATCCAACTGCGGTCGGATCCGGGGTGGGATGCGGCGACCGCTGATGACGCCGATGACGCCTCCGAGGTTCCCGAGGAGTTGGTCGCTGTCACGGAGAACGTGTACGACGCGTCCGGGGTGAGGCCGGTGACCGTGCACAGTGTCGGTCCCGCCGTCCAGGTGCAGGTCCGGCTGTCCGGGGAGGACGTCACCGTGTAGGCGGTGACCACGGGGTAGGCGTCGCTCGCGGCCCACCGCACCTGTACGGCGCCGTCGGCGACGGCGAGCGCCTCGACTCCGGAGGGTGCAGTGGGCGCGCCGGTGGTCGCGAACTCCCAGTTGAGGGTGACGTCCCCGCCGGTCGAGCCGTACTGGTTCACCCGGAGGTGGTACTCGGTGCCGGAGGTGACGTCGAGGGTGAGAGTGCTCTGGTAGTAGTTCCCGGTCTGACGGGAGTCGTCGTTGTAGCTCAGTCGGTTGAGCGAGGGGAGTGACGACCCGGTGTAGGCGGCGAGCACGGTGTCGAAGGACGAGCCGAAGGTGTCCACGTTGAGTCGGCCCGACGCCGACGCGGTCCAGGAGAACCACAGGGTCGCGGAACCCCAGCCGACATCGATCGGCGGTTCGCCGGTCTCCAACGTCGCCCCCGTGTTCGAGTCGGTGACCGTGCCGGACGATCCGGTCAGGGCGGTCGATGCGACGAAGTAGTCGTTGTTGGAGCCGACCGAGACGGTCACCGCGTTGGTCGCCGAGGACGGATCGGAGGCACCGGCCGAGTTGGAGGCGATGACGGTGAACGTGAAGGTGCCCGGGGTGAGGGAGGTGATGTCGCACTCGAGCGGGCCGGACGTCCAGGTGCAGGTGAAGGCGTCGTCCTCGACGGCGGTGGCGACGTACCGCGTGATCGTCGCACCGCCGTCGTCGGCTGGCGCCGACCAGGAGATCGTCGCGGTGGTTCCGTCGAGGGCAGCGGCAGCCCCCGTGGGTGCCCCAGGGGCCGTCGGGTTGGAGCCACCCCCACCGTCGAGTGGGTTGAGGTAGAGGAGGGCGTCCGGGGAGTTGGGGCCGCGATCGGTGATCAGGCCAGTGGAGAACGATGCCAGGACCGCTGACTTGACGGCGGCGGCGGTCTGGTCGAGGTCGGTCCCCCAGAGCGCGGCGGCGGCACCGGCCACGTGGGGCGAGGCCATGGAGGTGCCGCTGATGGTGTTGGTGCCACCGGTGTGCCAGGCGGAGGTGATCGACGAACCGGGAGCGAAGATGTCGACGCACGAGCCGTAGTTGGAGAACGACGAGCGGGCGTCGGTGCTCGTGGTGGATCCGACGGTGATCGAGGTCGACTCGCGAGCCGGGCTGTAGTAGCAGGCGTTGTTGTTCGAGTTCCCGGCGGCGACCGCGGTGACGATCCCATCCGAGACCAGGCCCTGCACCGCGGTGTCGAGAGCCCAGGAGGCGCCGCCACCGAGGGAGAGGTTGGCGACGGCCGGGTCACCGGAGGTGTGCTGGGTGAGCACCCAGTCGATGGCGGCCACGATCGTGCTGGTCGAGGTGCTGCCGGTGCAGCCGAACACCCGCACCGGCACGAGGGTGGTCCCGTCGGCGACCCCGTAGGTCGAGCCGCCGACGGTTCCGGCCACGTGGGTGCCGTGTCCGTTGCAGTCGGAGGCATCACTGGCGTCCTGATCCGACGTGTAGAAGTTGCGGCCTGAGGCGAGGCGAGCTCCGAACTCGCTGTGAGCGGAGATACCGGTGTCGATGATGTAGGCGGTGACGCCGGTCCCGTCACTGCGGTCGGTGTAGGAGCTGTCGAGCGGGAGGTTGACCTGGTCGATCCGATCGAGCCCCCAGGTCGCGCCGGTCTGCGTGGCGGACGGGAGTACCGAGTCGGTCCTCCCATCGAGGGTGATGACACGGTCGGGCTCGATGTCCACGACACTCGGATGGGCTTTGAGTTCCGACACCTGGGCATCGGTGAGGTCGAGTACCCAGCCGTCGAAGACCTGTTCGAGGGTCGACACGATCTCATTCGCGACGGTCGCGGCGATCGCGATCCGCTGGGCATCGCTCGTCGACTCGCTCAACCTGACGATGTAGCGGCCGGGCACCACATCGCCGGCCACGGAGGGCATGCTCCGGTCGGTCGGTCGGTCGAGGAGTCCGACACCTCGGTTCACGTCGATGGCGGCCACCCATGGGTGCGCTCCGAGATCGGTGGCCTGGTCACCGGAGAGGGTGACGAGAGCCGACCCGATCGAGTCGTGACGGGCTCCGACGAGTCCGCCGGCGTTCACGATGGCGGCCAGGGCGAGGGCGAAGTGATCGGGGTCGGCGTCGTCGATGACGAGCACATACCGGTCGACGCCCGAGTCGATCGTGGAGGCGAGCGAGGGGAGCGAGGGTGGTGGCACCTCGATCGGGGTCTCGGCCCCGTCGTTCGGGTTTCCGTCGATGTCGAGGACGTTGCCGTCGGTGTCGAGCAGACGGAAGTCGAAGTCCTCCTGCGCGTCAGCAGCCGAGGGCAGGATGACCGTCGCCGCGACGAGGCCGGTGACCAGGCTCGTCGCAACGCGACGTCGACGTGGGCGGGTCGGATGCTCGCGGTTCACGGGGCGGTGCAGGCTCCGCCACCGTGCTGTCGGTTGGTCTGAAATGTCATCGAACGGTGAACCTGCCACGTCGGTCTCCCTGCATGCCTCTGAATTTCACAGTCATCAGAGGTGATCGACTCGGTCCTCAGAAGTGTTACACGCATTTCATCCTGTTGGTCCACCGATGACCATCCAAACGCCGCGGGCGTGATCAGATGTGATGTTGTGGAGCGACCTACCGAACCGGCGGGGATCTCCGAGGTGCGCCGGTGGGCAACGGTGGCGGCCGCCTTCGTGTCGACCTTCACGGTGTTCGGCGTGGCCTACTCCTTCGGGGCGTTCTTCGATTCGATGGCCGACGAGTTCGGCACCGGTCGGGGCCTGACGGCTCTCATGTTCTCGGTGACGACCGCCCTCTATTTCGGGGGAGGTGTCGTCTCGGGTCGATTCGCTGACCGTTACGGGCCGCGACCGGTGATGGTCGTCGGCACCGTCAGCCTCGGCCTCGGGCTCCTCGCCACCTCGGCGGTCGGATCGATCTGGCTCGGCTACATCACCTATGGGCTCGGTGTCGGCACCGCGGTCGCCTGTGGCTACGTGCCGATGGTGGCCATGGTCGGGGGATGGTTCGAACGACGGCGTACCACCGCCCTCGGTATCGCGGTCGCCGGTATCGGCGCCGGCACGCTGGTGTGCGCGCCGCTCGCCGCCCACCTCATCGAGGCCCACGGGTGGCGTCGGGCGTACGTCATCTTCGCGATCGGTGGCGTCGCGTCGATGGCTCTCGCCACCCTCGGAGTGCGCCGAGCACCGTCGCGGGGTGCCGGAGGCCGCGTCGATCTGAGAGCGGTGGCCCGCCAGCGTCCCTTCGTCGTCCTGTACCTCGGCTCGCTCGCCCTCTCGCTCGCGCTCTTCGTGCCGTTCGTGTTCATCAAGTCGTACGCGACCGAGCGGGGGGTCGAGGCGGGACGGGCCGCGTTGCTCGTCGGTTTGATCGGGGCCTCCTCGATCATCGGTCGACTCGGTCTCGGCGCGCTCGGCGCGAGGCTCGGCGCCATCAGACTGCTCCAGGGGAGTTTCGTCACCATGGCCGGCAGCTATCTGATCTGGATGGCCTCGGACGGCCGATACGGGCTGCTGGTGCTCTACACCGTGGTCATGGGCATCGGCTACGGCGGGTTCATCGCGCTCTCGCCGGCCGTGGTCGCCGAACTCTTCGGCACCGACGGCATGGCGACCATCCTCGGAGCCACCTACACGGCGGCGGGGATCGGCGGGCTGGTCGGACCTCCGACGGCCGGGGCGATCATCGACCGATGGGGATTCGGCATCGGTATCGGCTTCGCCCTGGTCATGACGCTCGTCGCCGCGGTGACGCTCCTCGCCCTGCCGCGCGGCCGCTGACGATCAGCGACGACTCAGAGCCGACCGGCGGCCCGGGCGGCGTCGACGGCGGCGTTCAACTGCCCCTCGACGATGTCGAGCCCGGCCGACCAGAACCCCGGGTCGGTGAGATCGCATCCGACGATGGCGGTGAGCGCCTCGGGCGACATCGACCCTCCGGCGCGCAGCATGTCGAGGTAGGCCGGCACGAACGAGTCGCCCTGCTCCCGGTAGCGGGCGTAGACCGACAACGCCAGCAACTGCCCGTACGCGTAGGCGTACACGTAGCCGGGGGTGGCGATGAAATGCGGCACATAACTCCACCAGGTGCGATATCCCTCGGTCACCTCGACCGCCTCGCCGAGCATCGCCGTCTGGCTCTCGGCCCAGTAGTCGCCGAAGGTCTCGACGGACAGTTCTCCGACCTCACGGCGGTGCGAGTGGCAGGAGTGCTCGAACCGGTTCATCGCCACCTGTCGGAACACCGTCGCGATGGAGTCCTCCAATGTGGCGGCGAGCAGCGAGAAGCGCTCCTCGGGATCGTCGAGCGACTCGAGGAGGCGGTTGTTGGTCACCGTCTCGCCGAACACCGAGGCCGTCTCGGCGAGAGTGAGCGGTGTCGACTGGTGGAAGATGCCCTGCTCGCGGGCCAGGTAGCCGTGCACCCCGTGGCCGAGTTCGTGGGCGAGGGTGGCGACGTCGCGCGCGGTGCTCGTCCAGTTGAGGAGCACATAGGGATGGTGCTCGGGCACGCCGTAGGCGCAGAAGGCGCCGCCGCGCTTGCCCGGACGCACCGGCGCGTCGATCCAGCGCTCGTCGATGAAGCGCCCGACGATGCCGGCCAACTCATCGGAGAACGATGCGTAGGCGTCGCGCACGATGCTCGTGCCCTCCGCCCAGCCGATCTCGGCTGACCCGCCGGCGGTCACCGAGGCCATCCGATCGAAGTCGCGCAGCCGGTCGACACCGAGGATCTCGGCCTTCAGCGCGTACCAGCGCTGCGGGATGTCGTAGCGGGAGACCACGGCGTCGACGAGCGCCTGCACGCTCGCGTCACTCGCCTCATTGGCCATGTTCCGGCTGGTGATCCACGACGGGTAGTCGCGCAGGCGGTCGTCGATCGACTTGTCGAGCAGCAGCGTGTTGTAGATGAACGCCCGGGTGCGCAGACCCGGGGCGAGGGCTGTGGTCACGGCCGCCGCCGACGACTCTCGGACCTCCGGTTCGGGGTGCTGCAGTTGGGCGAGCGCGGTCATGAGGCCGGCGGTCCCACCCATCGCCTCGGGAAGGTCGACCTCGATGGCGGAGGTCTGCTCCTCGAAGAGTCGCACCCAGGCAGCCGGCCCCGAGAGCGAGGTCTCCGACAGCACCGTCTCCTCCGGCTCGCTCAACTGGTGCGGTCGGTACCGACGGAGGTTCTCGAGGTGGTGCCGGCAGAACGCCAGGCGCTCGTCGTCGAGCACCGCCGCGGCGTGGGCGTCGTCGGTGTCGGCCCACTCCAGATCGATGAAGAGCAACGAAGTACTGATCGCGGTGCTCCGCTCGTTCACGGTCTGCATTGCCGCCGCGACCGCCGGGTCGCTGGTGTCCTCGGAGAATCGCAGGGAGGTGAAGTGTCCGGCCCGACTGACGAGCGAGGACAGCTCCGCCAGTGTCGTCATCAATTCGACCAGCCCGTCGGAGTCGAGCGACGCGACCCTTCCGCGGTGGGCGCGCAGGTCAGCAGCGAGACGATCGGCCCGATCGAGGAGCTCGAGTGGCCCGTCGGCGCCATCGAGCAGCGGGTCGAGATCCCAGGCGACGTCGGAGGCGAGGAGTTCGGTGTCGGAGGAGCCCATGCCGACAGCATGTCAGCCATGGGGCCGAGCCGTCTCGGTGGGCGGGTCGCTCGTTAGGGTCGATCCGTGACCCCCTTGGCCTCGACCGATGTGGCGACCCGTCCGCATCCGGGGCGCAATGAGACCCTCGCGATGCTCTCCGCGGTGATGGCGCTCATGGCGATGGCCATCGATCTGATGCTCTCGGCCTTCGACGAGATGCGCCTCAGTTTCGGGCTCGATCCGAACTCCAACGAGGTGGCGGGCGTGGTCACCGTCTTCTTCATGGGCCTCGCTGTCGCGCAGCTGTTCTTCGGGCCGATCACGGACCGGTTCGGACGAAAGTCGGTGCTCTACGCGAGCGTCGCCGTCTACGTGCTCGGCGCGGTCGGCTCGGCGCTCGCCCCGACCCTGCCGCTGTTGCTGGTGGCCCGTTTCGTCTGGGGAGTTGGTGCGGCCGGAGCGAGGGTGGTGGCCACCGCCGTCGCCCGCGACCTCTTCGAAGGGGTCGAGATGGCCCGAGCCATGTCGCAGATCATGGCCGTGTTCGTGCTGGTGCCGGTGATCGCGCCGACGGTCGGGGCCGGGATCGTCGCGATCCTGCCCTGGCGCGCCGTGTTCTGGGCCTGCGCCATCTGGGCGGTCGCCATAGCGGCATGGACGCGTCGACTGCCGGAGAGCCTGCCGCCCGAGCGACGCCGGCGGCTCGACCGCTCCGACATCGCCTCGGCCTACGCCGAGTTCGCGCGCACCCGACCCACGTTGTGGTTCTCGATCTCCTCGGTGTTCCTGCAGAGCGTGTTCACCATGTATCTCGCCTCGGCCGAGTTGATCGTGAGCGAGATCTTCGGGCGACGCAGCGCCTTCCCGGTGGTGTTCGGGGTGATCGCCATCGGCTTCGGCATCGCGGCGCTCGTCAACGGACGTCTCGTCGGCCGCTTCGGAGTGCGACCGGTCATGAACACCATGCTCGTCAGCCTGATCATCGGCGCGGTTCTGCTGGTGGCGGTGACCCTCGCGGGTGATGGGACCCCCTCGTTCTGGGTGTTCATGCCGCTCCTGGCTGTGCTACTCGCCCAGTTCATGTTCCTGATGCCCAACATGAACGCCGAGGCGCTCGAACCGGTACCGCACATCGCCGGCACCGCCTCGTCGCTGTCCGGTGGCCTCCGGATGGCGGGCGGGGCGGTGCTCGGTGGGGTCGTCGCCGCGCGAATCGACACCTCGCTGACGCCGTTCGCGCTCGCCTTCCTGGTGTTCATCCTGTTGGCTGCCGCGTCGATGTCGGTCGCGACGCGTCGGGTCGACACACCGTCCTGACGGTCGCCTCCTCCCTCGGGTACCGACCGTGTTTCGTTATGGCACGAATTCGGTAGCCTGCGGCCCACGTGCACCGCAGGGGAGGGCAGTGCAACGGTTCCAATCGTTCTCCCGGTTCCACCCAAGGAGGAACACCGTGATCAAGACCCGTAGAAGTGGTCGTCTGATCGCCGCCGCCGCCGCGATGTCTCTCGTCATCGCAGCTTGCGGAGGCGACGACGACAGCGCATCCGATGAGCCCGCAGCGGCCGAGGCTCCGGCCGACGAGCCGGCCGAGGCCCCCGCAGAGGAGCCGGCCGACGAGCCTGCTGACGAGCCGGCCGACGAGCCCGCCGAGGAGCCGGCCGACGAGCCGAGCCCGGCTGAGGACGCCGGCACCGGCGCCGAGGGTGGCACCCTGATCTGGGCCCACGAGCAGGAGCCGCCGGATCTCCACCTCGACGACCCCGAGAACAACCTGTCGATCACCTCGTGGATCCGTTCCGCGATGATCGAGGGCTTCTACGGGATCTCCGGCGGCAACGACTACTACCCCGAGCTCCTCGACGGTGAGGCCGTGCCCACCACGAACGACGACGGGTCGGTCACCATCGCCTACGCGCTCCGTGACGGTCTGATGTGGAGCGACGGCACGCCGCTCACCGCCGCCGACGCGAAGTTCACCTTCGACGCCGTGATGGCCAAGGACGATGCCGGTGAGTACGTGTACCTGACCGGTGACCGTTCGCTCCTCGAGCAGATCTCCGCGGTCGAGCTCGTCTCGGACACCGAGATCACCATGACCTGGGACGGCTTCAACGCCGGCTGGAAGGGCGTCATGGGCGAGATCTACCCGGCCCACCTCTTCTCGGACGACCCGGCCACGGCCGCCGCCGAGCTCAACGACGCCCTGCGCGAGTGGAGCCACAATGGCGCCACCATGCCGTCGTCGGGCCCGATGCTCTACGACTCGTGGGAGCGTGGCGTCCAGTTCAACATGGTGCGCAACGACATGTACCACGGCTCGAACAGCCCCGACTCGGTCAACAAGGGCGCTGCCTACGTCGACGGTGTGCAGATCAACTTCGTGACCGACACCGACGCGCAGATCAACGCTCTGCTCGCCGGCGAGGCGCAGATCATCATGACCCAGCCGCAGCTCGCCTTCGAGCAGCTCTCCTCGAGCGATGACTTCACGGTGATGTCGTCGGCCGGTCCGGTCTTCGAGCACTGGGGTCTCAACCTCAACGCCAAGCACGTCGAGCGCCCCGAGGTCCGCGAGGCCCTCGCCTTCGCCATGGACAAGTCCGAGGTGATGGCTGGTCTCTACACCCCGCTGTTCGGCGACTCCCTCCCCGCTGAGGGTCTCGGCAACGTGTTCTGGCTCTCCAACCAGGGCCCGTACGAGAACCACGCCGGCGACGCCGGCTACGGCGCCGGAGACATCGACTCCGCCAAGGCCTCCCT
>Ga0181576_10001226_pt1 | contig 19554 bp, 19 predicted proteins | sample 101ome_22_FD_132464 | JGI IMG/M metagenome (GOLD analysis project Ga0181576, IMG submission 132464) | Coastal salt marsh microbial communities from the Groves Creek Marsh, Skidaway Island, Georgia - 101412BT metaG (megahit assembly) | ecosystem: Environmental > Aquatic > Marine > Intertidal... | reverse complement strand
TCTCCGCCAAGAGCGGCGCCGAGCCCGAAACGAAGAGCCGCATATGCGCAGTCAGTTCCTTGGTGAACCGCGCGTCGTCCAGCAAGCGCGTGTAAAAGGTCGGCACACCCATCATCGTCGTCGCGCGTGGCAGCAGGGCAATAACCTGCTCAATATCAAATTTTGGCAAGAAGATCATGCTTCCACCGGCAATAAGCGTCACATTCGTTGCAACAAAAAGCCCGTGTGTGTGGAAAATTGGCAAGGCGTGCAACAACACATCATCCGCCGTGAAGCGCCATTCGCGCTCCAAAGTCTCCGCGTTGGACAGCAGATTGCCCTGCGTCAGCATCGCGCCCTTGGAGCGCCCCGTCGTCCCCGAGGTGTAAAGGAAAGCAGCCAGATCATCGACCGTCCGATCAACAGTCGCGAAATGTGGCGGCATCAGCGCGGCCTGCTCCGACAGCGAGCCTAAGCCATCCGCGTTCAGCGTCTCCAACCGTGCATTCTGCGCTCTTACGACGGGCGCGAGGGTCTTTTCACTACTGCCATCACACACGACCAGCTTGGCACCGCTGTTTTCGATGAAATAGGTCAGCTCATCGACCGTGTAAGCCGTGTTCAACGGCAAAAATACCAACCCCGCCTGCGCACATGCGGCGTAAAGCGCCAGCGCCTCGGGTGATTTCTGGATCTGCGCCGCCACGCGGTCGCCTGCCTCCAGCCCGATCTGCGTCATCGTATGCGCATACCGCGCCGCCATTTCCAAAAACGCCTGATAGGTCAGCTCAGAACCGTCAGCCAGATGCAGGAACGGGTCCGTTTTCCCCGCATGCGCGCCAAAGAGGGTGTCATAGAGAGGGTTTGCCATCTGATTGCCTTTCCTAGACTTGGCTTGGTGCGCTGGCACCGGCGATTTTCGTCACCTCGGCCGTTGCAAGGACGGCATTAGTGGTCGCGTATTTCTCATGGTTCTGCGCGACAGCGTTCAGGTCATAAAGGTAGTTCACCATCGTGCCGCCCGACTGCGCCTGCACCGCCGCTTGCAACCCTTCCGGCGGCTTCAACTGCGGCTTCGGGGCCGCATGCGCCAGTCAATGACAGAGCATGAGGCCGTCTTCAAAGCGCTCGAAGCCGGCGATGGCGAACGCGCTTCCGCCGCGATCCGCGTTCACGTCGCGGTTCAGGGCGAGAAGTTCCATCACCTCATTGCAAACCTCAAGCCCGCAGTGAGTTAGGTTGCTGAGCTAGGTTCCAGCGGCTCAGTACGCCGTCGTTACAATCATCTCGACCTTCAGATCAGGCCGCGCGAGCTTTGCTTCGCCGCAGGCGCGGGCCGGCGCATGGCCTTCCGGCACCCATGCATCCCACACCGCGTTCATCTCTGCAAAATCCGCCATGTCCGCCAGCCAGATCACCACCTGAAGCATTTGTTCCGGCGACGATCCTGCCTTTTCCAACAACGCTTCGATACGGCCAATGCAGTCACGGGTCTGCTCTGCCACAGTAGCACCTTCACCCACCTGTCCGCAGAGATAGGCAACGCCGTTATGCTTGACGATCTTGCTCATACGCTGGCCGGTTTCGATCCGTTCGATCATTCTTTTTTCTCCTATTCCGCCGCATCACTGCACGGCGCGTCCATCGCGGCCAGTTCTCCCAGCGTCACCGGCTTCAGCGGTGGCCTGATACGGTAATATCCTGTTTCATCGGGGCTTTTGCGGTTCTCTTCTGCCAGAATGCCCGTAACCGTCAAGCCGCAATAGCGCCCCTGGCACGGCCCCATACCCGCACGGCCAAAGGCTTTGGTCTGGTTCGGGCCAAGGCATCCGATCTTCGCGTACCCCCTGATATCCCCTGCGGTGACTTCCTCACAGCGGCAAACGATTGTCGCATCGCGGGGCGAAAGCGCCTCTGCAAAGGGTGGGTATGCCGCATCGAGGAACGGGCGCACCGCCCCTGCCTGGGCCAATTTCGCCTGAAAAGGGGCCGCCGCCGCATCACAATCCGCTTGCGACAGCTTGCCAATATCTGCCGCGACCTTCAGCGCCGCGATCCGGCCCGCCACTTCCGCGACTTCAGCGCCGCCGATGCCTGCGCCATCTCCGGCGATATAAACACCCTCGACCTCCGTCGCGCCCCAGCCGTCAACGACCGGCGCAAAACACTTCTGCTGCGGGTTCCAGCGATGCGGTACATTGAGCGACCGCGCCGCCTGCTGGTTCGGGACAACACCATGATGCAGCATCACCGTGTCACAAGCGATCCTATGGCGACGCCCCTTCGCACTGAACGCAACAGCCTCCGCTTGGCCCTCTCCCTCGATCCGCAGATCTGTCACGCCACGATAGCGCGGCACGCCGGCCTTGCGTATCTCGGCCAACAATTTCGCGCCCTTCAGCAGGTATCGCCAGCCGCGCAACGCGCCAAATAAATGCGCCTGCGCCGCAATGAAATCCCGCATCGTCTGCGTCTCGATCAGGGCCAGCGGCGGCGTCCCCGCCCGCACCATTTGCGCCGCGATCAGGTACAGGAGCGGGCCAGAGCCGGCCAGCACAGCGCGGCGGGCGATAATCCCCGATTGCTTGAGCAGGATCTGCCCTGCCCCTGCCGTCATCACCCCCGGCAATGTCCATCCAGGTATCGGCATCGGCCGCTCCAACGCACCCGTTGCTAGCAAAATGCGCGCGCCTGTGATCTGCGCAGCCTTGCCGCCTTGCGTATAAGAAATGCGAAAGCCGTCCTCAATCGCCCAAGCAATAGCACCCGCAATATGCGTGATACCCGCCTGCGTAAGCCCATCCGTCAGGCGTTTGCCATGCAGGTAATCCGGCCCAAGGATCCGGGCCCTTGCAGCGCTGACCTTCTCTACGTCACGGTAGATCTGCCCGCCCGCGCGGGGCTGCTCGTCCAGCACCGCAACCGAAAGCCCGCGCTCGGCCGCCTCTTTTGCGGCGGCCATGCCCGCTGGCCCCGCGCCGATGATAATCAGATCATAGCTCTGCATCGTCACCTCCGGCAGCATGGGCAGGGCGCGCAATCTCCATCCCGTCCACAACCTCCAGCATGCAGGCCTGTCGCGTCACGCCATCAATCTCCACAAGGCAGTCAAAGCATGCGCCCATCATGCAAAACGGCGCACGCGGCGCGCCTGACACCGGCGTCTGCCGGAACACCTGTACCCCTGCCGCCAACAACGCCGCGGCAAGATTGGCCCCCTCGGTCAGCTCCAGCAGCTGCCCGTCAAAAACGATCCGGACCTTCGGCCCCCCATCAAGCTCAAGAAACGGCAAATCGGTCTTCACTGAACACCTCCAGATCAGGCGCCGCCGCCGTGCCTTCCAGCCATTCCGGCAACAGGCGCGCATGGGCCGCCGCGAGGGTAATCCCGCTATGGCAGGTTACAAGATAGGCCCCCGGCAACTCCGCGCTTTCTTGGTAAATCGGCAACCCGTCGGGCGAAAGCACCCGCAGCGCCCCCCAACTGCGCACCAGTTGCGCCTTGGCGAGCGCCGGATAGGCCGCAATCGCATCCGCCGCGAGCCCCGATAGCCCCGGTTGCGTCACACGGTCATCCGTTCCAACTTCTTCATTCGTTGCGCCAATCTGAATGCCACCTTCATCCACTTGCCGCGCGATCAGCGAGGGGCGGTTGATCAGCTTCGGCATTTTTTCGGTGATCAGCACCTGCCCGCGCTGCGGCCTGATCGGTGCCTTAAAGCCCAGCTTCGGCCCCAGCACCGCCGCGCCCAGCCCCGCCGACAGGATCACCTTCGCCGCTTGCAAAACAGTTCCGTCGCTGCATGTGACACGGAAGCTGTCCGGCTTCGTCACGTCGGTGACGGTCTTGCCGTTCAGCACCTCCCCACCCATGCGGCGCACATCATCCGCCAGCGCCGCCAGCAGACTCAGCGGGTTCGCATGCCCGTCCTGATGATGCAGAATGGCGCCTACCACCTTCGGCCCGATATGCGGCTCTTCTTCGCGCAAGGCGTTGTGACCCAAAACCTCGTAAGGGTAATCGCCGCCCAGCTGCTCTTTCAAAACTTCGTATTTCGCCACCGTTTCCTGCAAACTCTCTTCCGAGAAATGCAGATCATACCCGCCGCGCTGCTCCAACGGCACGGCTTTGCCGGTATTGCTGCCCAGCTCATTGGCAAAATCGGCCCAGATCGCTGCGGATTCCTGCGACCAGCGCGCATAGCGCGGCTGTTTCATCCCCTTGGACTGCACCCACACAAGCCCGAAATTCCCGCGGCTGGCCCGAAACGACCCGTCATCCCCGTCGATCACGATGACACGCTTGCCGCGTTTCAGCAGACCCCACGCAACGGAGAGGCCGACAACACCGCCACCGATGATCGCATAATCCGCTTCCATCGTGCTCTTTCTCCGGTTGGGGTTTCATAAAAACAGGGCGGCAAACACCGCCGCCCTGCCCTGTTCAAATGGCTTACTGGGCCAGTTGGTCAAGGATGCCCTGACCCCACTCGGCGCCCACATCCTGCAACACTTCCGGCCAGACCTCGGCACGGACCTTGCCAGCCATAGCGGCCATCTCGGCGTCAGAAAGTTCCACGATGGTCGCGCCCAGCTCGTCTGCGAGGCGCTGCTCCCACTTGCCCTGATCGGCCTCTGCCACGGTCCAGCGCTGCGCCTCGAAATCAGCCGCAGCCGCCTTCAGCGCCTCTTGATCGTCGGCATCCATCGCCGCCAGCGACTCGTTGGAGATGATCATGTACCACACCTCGAAGTGTGTATTGGCGGGGATATAGGCCTTGGTCACGTCGCGGAACGAGGCGTAGTAGCCTTCCGCACCGGAGCCGATCACACCATCAACAACGCCGGTCTGAATCGCGGTAAACGCTTCCGAGAACGGGATCGGCGCGGGGATATAGCCAAGCGCTTCGCCGGTCAGCTGGAAGGATTTGATACCCGGCACGCGCACCTTGATACCGTTGGACTGCGACGGATCACCCGGATTCACCGGATCGGTGTTCAGGGAAATACCACCAAAGTAGACGGGGTACGCCGCCAGCATGGTGATGTCCTGCTCGGAATACAGTTCTGCCATCACGTTCCGCACAGGGCCGTTCGGGCCATAGGCGGCGCGCGCCTCATCCCAGCTGTTAGCAAGGTAAGGGAAAGAGCTGATCTGCATACGACGGTCAGCCGCCGTGGCCGCAGGCTGCGTTGCCATATCAATCGCACCAACGCTGACGCGCTCTTGCACGGTCGTGTAATCGCCCAGCGCCGAGGCGGGGAAGATTTCGATATTCACGTCGCCGCCTGTGGCTTCGGCCACCGTGGCCGAGAAGGCACGCAGTTCCACGTCAATGGTGGCGTCCTGCGGGCGCACATGGCTCATCTTGAGGTCTTGTGCGCTGGCCATACCGGAAAGCGCGATCAGCGCTGCGGCAGCGGTGCCGGTCAAGAAATGTTTCATTTGGGTTTCCTCCGTTGGATTAACTTGGTTTGGATTAGTAACCGAACAGGCGCGGCAGATAGAGCGACAGGTCGGGCCAGAGAGATGTCAGAAAGACGACAGGCACATAGCCAGTCACGATCAGGACCATTGCAGGCGGGATCACTTTTGTGACCTTCACCTTGCCGATCCGCGCGCCCAGATACAGGATCGAGGCATAGGGCGGCGTAACCCCGCCCATCGCGGTATTGACGCCCATGATGGCGGCAAATTGCACAGGGCTCACCCCGATCGCATTCATCAGGGGCAGCAACAGCGGCGCAATCAGAATGATCGCCGTCACGTCGTTGACCACCATGCCCACAAGGAACAGCAGAATGTTGATTAGGATCAGCAGCAGCACCTTGTTTTCGGTGATTTCAAAGATCGAGTTGACAAGCTTTTGCGGGATGCTTTCGTAAACGAACATCTGCCCGAGGATCATCGAGAACAGGATCATGATCATGATCGCGCCCACCGCCGTCGCGGCTTCCTTTCCCGCAAACAGGAAGTTCTCCCAACGCAAACCCTTGTAGATGAAAAAGCCCACAGGGATCGCATAGATCACCGCCAGCGCGGCGGCCTCCGTCGGGGTCATCACCCCGCCATAAATGCCACCCAAAATCATTACCGGCATCAACAGCGCAGGCGTCGCGTTAAAGCCCCGCTTCGCCACTTCGCTCGACAGTTCCTTGAAGGTCGGCTTCTCGTCGAGCTTCAGGTCGAACTTGCGCGACATGAACAGGTTCACCACCGAGAAATTGAACATGATGAACAGCCCCGGCCCCAGCGTGGCAAGGAAACAGGCAAGAATCGACGTATCCGTCACCCAGCCATAAACGATCATCGTCACCGACGGTGGGATCAACAGCCCGAGGATCGACGAGTTGGCGATCAAGGCCGTCGCATATTCACGCGGATAGCCGCGCTTCTCCATTTCGGGGATCAACAGCGGCCCGATGGCGGCAATACCCGTCAGGCCAGAGCCCGAGATCGCACCGATCACCGCGCAAGACACCGCCGCAACCACGCCCAATCCACCCCTGATGTGGCCGATGAAGGCGTTCACAAACCGCAAGAGTGAGGCCGCAATCCCGCTTTCCGACATGATCGTCCCCGCCAGCACAAAGAGCGGAATCGCCAGCAAAACCGGATTCCCCATCTGCTGGAAGCCCCAGAGCATCATGCCCTTCATCGTCACGTCACCGATGAAATACATCACCATCAGCGCGGCGCCAAAGCAGTACGGCAGCGGCACGCCCAAGGTCAGCGTCAGCACCAGAATGGCAATTGCCAGTAGCGCGATCTCAATCATTGGGCATTTCCTTTCGCCAGATCACGCACATGGCCCAGCAGGTGCCACGCGGTGTAGACCATCATCAGCGTCAGCCCGATCACCAGCGCCACGTCAGAGTAAAATGTCGGGATGTAGAGCGTCGGGCTTTCCTTCCAGACCCGCCACGCATAGCGCGTGTAGTCCCACGCCCATGACAGCAGCCACAGCCCAACGATCAGGCTTATGACCTCACCGATAATTGCCAGCACCTTGTGCTGCACATCCGTCGTAAGCCAGATTTCCAGCACATTCGCGCGGATATGGGTGTTCTCGCGCGAGGCATTGATCGCGCCGAACATATAGAGCCACAGCGTCGGATAGAGCATCGTCTCTTCCAGCCCCATCACAGGGATCTGTAAGACGTAGCGCGTGATCACCTGCACGAACTGTCCCAACGCGACAATAAGGATCAGCGCGGTCAGCAAATATTTCGAGAATGTATCCATGTCCCCCCCGTGGCGGCGATCTTCCGCACGCCATGCATCAACGAAACAGTGCCTTGATCATAAAATCAATTTGATAATAACTTTTATCCCATCAATTGGATTTATACCCATGCATCTTTCCCTTCGGCAGCTCACCACCTTTCGCGAGGTCATGCGCTCTGGCTCGATCAGTCAGGCCGCGCGCAGCGTCGGGCGCACGCAGCCCGCGGTTTCGACGATGATACAAACACTTGAGGCACAACTTGGCTTCGCCCTGTTCGACCGGACCCAAGGCAAACTGACCCCAACGCCCGAGGCCCGTTTCTTTCTGGAAGAATGCGAAGACATCCTCGCCCGCGTCGAACGCACCGAACGCACCCTCCAGCGCATCAGCGCACTCGATTCCGGCAAATTGCGCATCGCTTGTCATCCGGCGGCATCGAGCGTGTTTCTTCCCCGCCTGCTGACCCACTTCCTGCGCGACAAAGAGGCGCTCGACGTCTCGCTCATCATGCGCTCCTCCGACCTGATCGAAGAACTCGTCGCCTCCCAGCAGTTCGATATCGGCTTTTCAGAAACCCCCGCGCCCCGCGCCTCGATCCGGCAAACCGATTTCGAGCTTGAATGCGTCTGTATCCTTCCCGCCGATGATCCCTTGGCACAGGCTGAATTCGTCACTCCCGCCCATCTTGATGGCCGCCCGATGGCGGTGCTGTTTGACGAGCACCAAACAGCCCTGCAAACCGAAGCTGCTTTCAAGGCAACCGGCCACCACTTCAATAAGCGGCTGGAATTACGGACCTTTCTCCCAGGACTTCAGTTCGTCAGCGCGGGCCTGTGCGTGATGATCAGCGATATGATCACCGCCTATAGCCATCTGCTTCAGGCGCCCGAACCAAAGCCCCTCGCGATCCGGCGCTTCAGCCCAAAAATCTCCAACAGCGTGTCGATTCTGACACCGGCTTTCGCCACGCAGTCGCTGGTCAGCGCGGCCTTCATTACTAAGCTCGAAGCCGAGGTTCGCAAGATGCAGAGCGATATCGCCAAAGCGCTCGATGCCTGACACGAGCGCTCACGCAGCGCTCTCCGCCTCCGGCAATTGCGCCAGCAACCATGACCGAAACCGCAGCGCCTCCGGTTTCTCCGCATTGACCGACAGGTAATACCCCTCCTGACCGGCAATCGCGCCCTCATGCGCCCGCACCAAAGCGCCAGTTTCCACCGCATGTTTCGCCAAAAGCGCACTGACCAAGGCCACGCCGTTGCCATGCGCGGCCAGTTGCAGCGCCATCCCGTAGCTATCGACAAAGATCTCAGGCCGCATCGCGCGGCCCATCTCCGCGCCCCACGCACGCCATCCGCTCGATGTCCCGACCGCCTCGATCAGCGGCAGTTCCTCAAGTGGGCCTTCCAGATCGGGCGATTTCAGCGCCACAAGCCGGTCAGGCTTGAGCCGTTCCGCATTGCCGCCAACTTGTTTTGCCGATCCAAAGCGGATTTCCACATCCGCCCGCGCATTGTGAAAATCATCCGGCCAGATCGCGCTCAAGAACCGCACCTGCACCTCTGGGTTTAACGCGGTAAACTCTGGCAGGCGGGGCGAGATAACCCATTGCGCGATACTGATCGACGCCGCGACCGTCAGCAGCCGGTCCACCGGCCCCGCATCATATACTTCCGTTGCATCCGCCAGCGTGCCCAGCGCCGCTTCCACTTGCGGCAACAGCCGCCGCCCGTGATCGGTCAGCGAAAGACCCCGCGCATGACGGGTGAACAGCGCCACACCAAGCCGCGTTTCCAGCGCCTTGACCTGCTGGCTCACCGCCGATTGCGTCATCGCAATCTCTTCCGCCGCAGCGGTAAAGCTCAAGCGTCGCCCCGCCGCCTCAAAAGCGCGGAACCATGTCAGGGGAGGAAGGGATTTCGCCATGATAGAAGTAAGCCATTAGTATTCGTAATACCTAAGCGCTGAATTACTTCGTTTGTCAAAAAAATTGCAGCACCGGATAACGGCAAGACGACGAACAGGAGAACAGAATGCTGCCCGAAATCCGTAAAATCGTGACCTATGACGAAGAGGTTTTGATCGAAGGCTTCCGCGCCGCCGACAAACCGTGGCGGATGTTCGCGGTGGCAGCGGTGGTGCGCAACCCGTGGGCTGGCCACTACGTCGAAGACCTGAAGCCCGAAATTCAGGCCTATGGCCCGATCCTCGGCGAAATCATGACCGACCGTATGATCGCCCTCGCTGGTAGCGGCGAGGCGATCGAAGCCTATGGCAAAGCCGCCGTCGTCGGGATTGACGGCGAGATCGAACATGCCTCCGGCCTGATCCATACCCTGCGTTTCGGCAATTTCTACCGCGAGGCCGTGGGCGCCAAATCCTACCTCGCCTTCACCAATACGCGCGGTGGCGCCAACACCCCGATCATGGTGCCTTTGATGGACAAGAACGACGCTGGCCGCCGCTCGCATTACCTGACCATCCAGTTCGCCATTCCAGATGCTCCGCGCAATGACGAGATCGTCGTCGTGCTTGGCGGCGCGACGGGCGGCCGCCCGCACCACCGCATCGGTGATCGCTATCAGGATTTGAAGGATCTCGGGCATGATCTGGACAACCCGGCAGCGGTCTGAGGCCGCAGGCCAACCGGCCATCATCGCGGGTAAAGGCCAGCCGGTTTTGCTGATCCACGGCGTCGGCCTGCGGGCTGAGGCGTGGAACCCGCAGATCGACGCACTGGCGGCGCGATATCACGTCACCGCCGTTGATCTGTTAGGCCACGGCGCTGCACCCCTGCCATCAACCCCGTTGGCGCTGGTCGATTACACCGACACCATCGCGGCAGGCATCACCGCGCCCGCGCTCGCCATCGGCCATTCGATGGGCGCGATTGTCGTCCTTGATCTCGCCGCGCGCTACCCGCATCTGGTGCCCGGCGTTGCTGCACTCAACGCGGTGTTCGAACGCCCGCCAGAGGCCGCCCGCGCCGTAAAGGCCCGCGCCGCGCAGCTTGACGGTGTCTCCACCGCCGATCCCGAAGGCACGCTCCAGCGTTGGTTCGGCAGCAGCACTTCGCCCGAACGCACAGCTTGCCAAGATTGGCTCACCAGCGTTAATCCCGCCGCCTACCGCGCCGCCTACCGCGTCTTTGCGCAAGAGAACGGCCCCTCCCGCAGGACACTACAGTCATTGCACTGCCCCGCCCTTTTTATGACCGGCGCGGACGAGCCGAACTCAACCCCCGCCATGTCGCAGGCCATGGCCGATCTCGCCCCACATGGGCGCGCACTGATCCTTGATGATGCCGCCCATATGATGCCGATGACCCATGCTGCGCGGGTCAGCGCTGCCCTTCTGGCCTTCGCGGAAGAGGTGTTCCAATGACGCAGCTTGACCCCCGCGCGCTGCGCTCGGCATTTGGCAGCTTCATGACCGGCGTTACCGTCATCACCAGCCGTGATCCCTCGGGCAAGCCGGTCGGCTTCACCGCCAATTCCTTTTCTTCCGTCTCGCTCGACCCGCCGCTTCTGTTGGTCTGCCCCGGCAAGTTTCTCTCCTCCTACGAGGCCTTCGCCCAATGCAGCCACTTCGCCGTAAACATTCTGGCAGAGGGTCAGGAGGAGGTGTCCAACACCTTCGCAGGTTACAAAGGCGACCGCTTCGCCAAGGTGCCGCACCGCTTTGATCTGCATGACATGCCGCTGATCGAAGGCGCTCTGGCGCAGTTCTCCTGCACCACCAATCAATCCATCCCGATGGGCGATCACGCCATCCTTATCGGCGAGGTCAAGGATTTCACCCATAACGATGGGCTCGGCCTCGGTTACGCGGGCGGCAAATATTTCAGCCTCGGCCTCGAACGCGCAGCGCTTGCCCCAGCGGCAGGCGAGGTCGTCTACGGCGCCATCATCGAACAGGATGCGCACATCCTTCTGGAAGAAACGGATACCGGCTTCCGCCCGCCGCAGATCACCAGCCAAAGCCGCGGCAACCTGCGCGATGACCTGCATAAAGCGCTACAGGCGCAAGGCGTCACCGCCGAGGTCGAAGCCGCCTATTCCGTTTTTGACGATACCAAAACCCGCACCCATTACGCCTATTTCCTCGCCACCGCCGCGTCGATCTCCGCCGAGTGCCCGCTGGTCAAAGTTCCGACCCGCAGCCTCCCCTCGCTGCGCTACACGCATCCGTCCATCGGCCAGATGATGACCCGCTACGAGATCGAATCCCGCACCCGCAGTTTTACCCTGTACCTCGGCAATACCGAGGCAGGCGACGTTCACAGTTTACAAACAAGGACCTGACCGATGGAGTTTTCGCTTTTCGCCCATATGGAGCGCATGACACCGAACCGCTCTCATGAACAGCTCAACGCCGATTTCATCAAGCTGTGCAAAATGGCCGACGATGGCGGCATGCGCGCAGTCTGGACAGGCGAACATCACGGGATGGATTTCACCATCACCCCCAACCCGCTTCTGCCGCTGATCAACATCGCCAACCATACCAAGAACCTGCGCCTTGGCACCGGCACGGTGATCGCCCCTTTCTGGCACCCGATCAAACTGGCGGGCGAAACCGCCTCCGCTGACCTGATCACTGGCGGCCGGATCGAGCTTGGCATCGCACGCGGCGCGTATTCGTATGAATATGAGCGCCTGATGCCCGGTCTTGATGCATGGGAAGCAGGCCAGCGGATGCGCGAAATGGCCCCTTTACTGCCCAAGCTCTGGGCAGGCGATTGCGCCCATGAAGGCGAGTTCTTCAGCTTCCCTGCCACCACCTCCGCACCCAAGCCACTGCAAGAGAACGGCCCACCGATCTGGATCGCGGCCCGCGATCCCAACAGCCACGAATTCGGCGTCCATAACGGCTTCAACATTCAGGTCACACCGCTCTGGCAGGGCATGGAAGAGATCGAAACCCTGATGAGCCGCTTCAATGCCGCCTGCGATAGCTATTCCGGCCCGCGCCCTAAGATCATGCTGCTACACCACACCTATGTCGGCAAGGACGACGCCGATGTCGCCCGCGCCGCGCAGGAATTGTCCCAGTGGTACTGCTATTTCGGCGCATGGTTCCAGAACAAGCGCCCCGTTTCACAAGGGCTCATTCAGGAACTCACCTCCGATGAAATGGCCGCCAATACCATGATGGCCCCCGAAAACCTCCGCCGTGACTTGACGATGGGCACCGCACAGGATGTGATCGACCAGATCAAACGCTACGAAGACTTGGGCTATGACGAGTTTTCGTTCTGGAACGACAACGGCATGAGCTTCGAGCGCAAGCGCGACAACCTCGCCCGCTTCATCGATGACGTCATGCCCGCCTTTCAATGAGGACATCAATGAGCCAGAAACCACATTACCAGCTCTTTATCGACGGCGCGTGGGTCGATGGCGCAGACGGTCAGGTCATGTCCTCGCAAAACCCCGCCACCGGCACGGATTGGGCCACCTTCGCCTGCGCCGCGCCTTCGGATGTGGAACGCGCCATCTCCGCCGCGCGGCGGGCGCTTGGTGATCCCGCATGGCGCGACATCACCCAAACCCAGCGCGGCAAGCTGCTCTATCGCCTTGCTGAATTGATTGAAAAAAACGCCCAGCATATCGGCGCAATCGAGACGACAGACAGCGGCAAGCTGCTGGCAGAAACCGCAACCCAATCCGCCTATGTCGCGGATTATTACCGTTATTATGCGGGCCTCGCTGACAAGATAGAAGGCGCTGTCCTGCCGATCGACAAGCCTGATATGCATGTCTTCACCCGCCGCGAACCGATCGGCGTGGTCGTGGCAATCGTGCCGTGGAACGCGCAGATGTTCCTCACCGCCACCAAGCTCGGCCCTGCCTTGGCCGCTGGCTGCACCGTCGTCCTGAAAGCATCAGAGATCGCGCCCGCGCCTATGCTCGAGTTCGCCAAACTGATAGAGGAGACAGGCTTCCCGCCCGGTGTCGTGTCAGTCATCACGGGCGACGCCGAAAACTGCGCAATCCCCCTCACCCGCCACCCCGATGTCGACCGCATCGCCTTCACCGGCGGCCCCGAAACCGCCCGCCATGTGGTCCGCAATTCGGCTGAGAACTTTGCCGTGACAACGCTGGAACTTGGCGGCAAATCCCCGATCATCGTGTTCGAGGACGCCGATCTCGATGGCGCCGCAAACGGGCTGATCGCTGGAAATTTCGGTGCCTCCGGCCAAAGCTGCGTCGCCGGGACGCGCGGCTTGGTGCATCGCTCCATCCTTGAAAAACTCGCCACCCTGATCGAAGAAAAGATGCAAGGCGTGGTGATCGGCGACCCCCTATCATCCGACACCCATATCGGACCGATCTGCACACAGGCCCAAATCACCAAGATCGAGAGCACCCTTGCCGCAGCCACGGCAGGCGGCGCGCGCATCCGCTTCGGCGGCACCCCGCTGGACCGCCCCGGCAATTTCATGGCGCCAACGCTCGTCGAATGCGCCGACACCAGCACCGAAACGCTGAAGATCGAGATGTTCGGCCCCGTGATGTCGCTCCTGCCCTTCGATACCGAGGAAGAAGCCATCGCCGTCGCCAACAGCACCCCGTTCGGGCTTGGCTCCGGCGTTTTCACGCAAAATGTCGCGCGGGCGCATCGGGTGTCGGCACGGCTCAAGGCCGGTATCTGCTGGGTGAACACCTACCGCGCCGTGTCCCCTATCGCGCCTTTCGGTGGCTTCGATCAATCCGGCTACGGGCGCGAGGCAGGGCAGGAAGCAATCATTGATTACACCCGCACCAAAACCACTTGGATCAACACATCCGATAAGCCGATGGCCAATCCGTTTGTCATGCGGTGATCGCTGGCGCCGTAGTGCGCCAGCCCCTCACGCCGCCGCGCGCGCCGCCTGCATCCACTGATCCAGCGCCGCAATCTCATCCGCGCTCAGCCGCAGCCCCAGCTTGTTGCGTCGCCAGACGATGTCTCCGGCGCTGCGGGCATATTCCTTGTCCATCAGCCAGCGCACTTCCGCCTCTGTCAGCGTCGCGCCAAAATCCTCGCCCAGATCAGCCACCGTGGTAGCCGCGCCCAGAATTTCTCGCGCCTCGGTGCCATAGGCGCGCACCAGCCGCCGCGCCCAACGCGCCGTCAGGAACGGGTAACTTTCCCGCACTTCCGCGATCAGCGCCTCAACCCCATCTACCGGAAAGTCCCCACCCGGCAGCGGCACACCCGCTGTCCACGGGCCTTTTGAAACGTCCATCTCGCCCGCGATCTTTTCCAACGCGCTTTCGGCTAGGCGCCGATAGGTGGTGATCTTGCCGCCAAAAATGTTCAGCACCGGCGCCCCCGCGCTGCGATCCACCTTCAGCGTATAGTCCCGCGTCGCCGCCGTCGCGGTGCTCGCCCCATCATCATAGAGCGGCCGCACACCAGAATAGGTCCAAACGACATCATCGCGCGTCAGCGTCTGGCGGAAATACTGATTGGCAAAATTCAACAGATAGTCCTGCTCCGCCTCGGTGCAGACAGGTTTCTCCGACGGGTCACTGTGCTCCGCATCCGTCGTACCGATCAGGGTAAAATCCGTCTCGTAGGGGATAGCAAAGATGATCCGCCCGTCGGTTCCTTGGAAGAAGTAGCATTTCTCGTGATCATAAAGCCGCTTCGTCACAATGTGACTGCCCCGCACCAGCCGGACTCCCTCGCGCGAATTCAGCCCGATCTTGCTCTGAATCACATCGCCCACCCACGGACCTGCGGCATTCACCACCATCCGCGCGCGGACCTGCCGCACCGCGCCCGTCTCCGTGTCGCGTGTCTCGACATGCCAAATGCCGTTCTCGCTCCGCGCCGAGGTCACTTCCGTCCGCACCAGCACTTCAGCGCCCCGCGCCTCCGCATCCCGCGCATTGAGCACAACCAACCGCGAATCCTCGATCCAGCAATCGGAATACTCGTAAGCCGTCTCGAACCGTGCTTCCAGCGGTGCGCCTTCTGGCGCGGCCTTGAGCTTCAGCGTCGCTGTGGGGGGCAAGATCTTCCGCCCGCCCAGATGATCGTAGAGGAATAAGCCAAGCCGGATCAGCCATGCGGGCCTGCGCGCTTTCATCCACGGCATGATCACGCCCAGCAGCTTGGAGGTCGGCGTATCGGATTCAAACCGCATGTCCTTGTGATACGGCAGCACAAAGCGCATCGGCCAACTGATATGCGGCATCGCGCTCAGCAAAACCTCCCGCTCGATCAGCGCCTCCCGCACCAAGCGGAACTCGAAATACTCCAGATAGCGCAACCCGCCGTGAAACAGCTTCGTTGATGCAGAGGAGGTCGCCGAGGCGAGGTCGTTCTTCTCTGCCAGCGTCACCGACAGCCCCCGCCCTGCCGCATCCCGTGCGATGCCGCAGCCATTGATCCCGCCACCAATGACAAAAAGATCACGAATACCCGTCACATCCGATGAATTCACGCGCGCCTCCAGCACCGTTTTCGCAGCGTCTTTCTCAAATTAAGAAGCAAAACGCAATCATATTATGTTCGTTTAAGTTCTCTTTGGCGCATTTCGCGCGATTTCGCAGGCCGAAAACTTTACTTCGCGCATATTCGCTGCAACAGTCGCACGGCAAACGGTCAGGAGCCCCCATGTCACAATCCTTCCGGCAACCGGAAATCCTCGAAATTGCCCGCCGCGAAGGCAAAGTCACCGTCGAAGGGCTCGCCGCGCATTTCGGTGTCACCTTGCAAACCATCCGGCGTGACCTCAGCGACCTTGCCGAAGCAGGCCGCCTTGAACGGGTCCACGGCGGCGCGGTGCTTTCTTCTGGCACCGCCAATATCGGCTACGCTGAACGCCGCGCCCTGAACAAGGACGCCAAACGCGCCATCGCCCGCGCCTGTGCGTCCGAGGTGCCCAACAACTGCTCGCTGTTCCTCAATATCGGCACCTCGACGGAGGCCGTGGCCGAGGCGCTTCTGGATCACCAGAACCTGCTCGTCGTCACCAATAACATGAACGTCGCCACGATCCTCGCTGCCAACCAAAGCTGCGATGTCATCGTCACCGGCGGCCAACTGCGCCGCGCCGATGGTGGTCTGGTCGGCAACCTCGCCGCCGAGACGATCCGCCAGTTCAAATTCGATCTCGCGGTGATCGGCTGCTCCGCCCTCGACAAAGAAGGCGATCTTCTCGATTTCGACATTCAGGAAGTCACCGTCAGCCAGACGATCCTGCGCCAATCGCGCAAGACCTTCCTCGTGGCCGATCACACCAAGTTCGCCCGCAGCGCCCCTGCGCGGATCGCCTCGCTTGCCGATCTCGACACGCTGTTCACCGATGCCCCCCTGCCCGCCCCCTTGGCACAGTCCTGCCGGTCATGGGGCACCCGCGTGGTGATTACCCCCTAGCTATTCCGCGTTGTGGCAGGCCACCCGCGCCGCACCGATCCCGCGCATTTCGGGCTGTTGCTTCTTGCAGATATCGGTCGCTATAGGGCAACGCGGGTGAACCGCACAGCCGCTCGGTGGGTTGATCGCATCGGGGAAGTCGCCTTCCGGCGGCTCCACTTCGCGGCCAAACCCGTCCATCTTGGGGGCCGCATCAAACAGCATCTGCGTATAGGGGTGGCGCGGCGTTGCAAACAGTTCGTCCCGTGGCGCCGCCTCCACCAAGCGGCCCAGATACAGCACCCCGATCACATCAGCCATGTGCTGCACAACCGTCAGGTCATGGCTGATGAACACATACGTAAGGCCGTATTCCTCGCGCAGATCGCTCATCGAGTTCAGCACCTGCGCCTGCACCGAGACATCCAGCGCCTCCCGCGTTGGAGACGCCGCCAATTATTTCGTAAATCACTCTATTGGTTTCGCTCCGCGTAGTGAGGCAAGGATCACTTTGGTTCCAAGCCCCGCTGGACGCTAAGACGGTGCGCGCCCTCTGCGTCAGCCGCCCTTCAAACGGTTCATCAGGTACACTTCTACCCCCGGCGGGATCGGGACATGCCGGCCAACATGGATCTCTCCATCCACCGCGACGGATACCCCTTGTGCGATGATCGGCTCCAGCGCCGGATGCGCCGCTACCAGCGCATCCAACATTTCTCCGATAGTTTCGGCTTCCACCTCAACGACGAGCTCATCACCCACGAAGCGGCGCATACCGGACCAAAGGTTCACCTCAACCATTCCGCTGCGCCTTCATCGCGGCAAGAACGCTCGGCGGGTTCATCGGCAAGTCACGCAACCGCGTGCCAGTGGCCGAATGGATCGCATTGGCAATCGCCGGCAGTGGCGGCGCGATGCCTGTCTCGCCAACCCCGCGTACCCCGAACGGGTGGCCCGGGTTCGGCACTTCCACGATCACCGTGTCGATCATCGGCAGGTCAGAGGCCACAGGCACGCGATAATCGAGGAACACGCTGTTTTGCAGCCGCCCGTCATCGCCATAGACATAGCCCTCGTTGAGCGCCCAGCCGATGCCCTGCGCCGCGCCGCCCTGATACTGCCCTTCCACATAGGCAGGGTGGATCGCGCGGCCCGCATCCTGCACCACCAGATAGCGCAGCACCGTCGTGCGGCCGGTTTCGGGGTCCACTTCCACATCGACCACATGGCAGCCGAAGCTCGCGCCATAGCCGCTCAGGTTGCCCTCGTGGTGGCCCGAAATCGGGCCGCCGGTATCGCCCATGTTGCCCGCAATCTCGGCGATGCTCATCGGCGGGAATTTACCTGCATTTGGCCCTGCGGGCCTTACAGCGCCGTCCACCCATTCAACGGCTTCAGGATCGATCCCCCATTCCACCGCCGCCCGGCGGCACATTTCCTTGATCGCCGCGTTGCTGGCTTCCACGGCGGCCTTGCCGGTGGCAAAGGTCGCGCGGCTGCCGTGGGTCGGCTCGTTGACGCCCAGCGCGCCGGTTTCAACGATGTTTACCCGCACGTTCTCGTAGGGGATGCCAAACGTCTCCGCCGTCATCAGCGCAATCGAGGCACGGCTGCCGCCGATATCGGGCGTCCCGGCAGAAACCGTCACGGTCCCATCCTCCGAAAGCGCCACCGTCACGGATGTCTCGCCACCGTGGTTGAACCAGAAGCCCGCCGCCACGCCGCGCCCTTGGTTCGGGCCAAGCGGTGCAGAAAGGTTCGGATGTGCCTTCGCGGCTTCGAGCGTTTCCACAAGACCGATTTTCTTGAATTTCGGCCCGTAGCTCGATTTGTCGCCTTCCCGCACGGCGTTCTTGAGGCGCATCTCCAGCGGATCAAGGCCCAGTTCACGGCACATCTCATCGATCAGGCTCTCCACCGCGAACGCTGCCATCGGCGATCCCGGCGCGCGGTAGGCCGCAGCCTTCGGGCGGTTCGCCAGCACGTCATAGCCGATATGCATGACCGCCGGCATTTTGTACGGCGCAAAAGCACAATCCAGCGCCATATCCACCGGCGCTCCCCAGAACGCGCCACCCTGCATGCGGAATTCCACATGCCCTGCGGTCAGCATCCCGTCCTTGGTCATGCCGATCTTCACATCCATCGAGGCCGAGGCAGTCGGCCCCGTCGCCCGCAGCACTTCCGAACGGCTCATCACGATCTTCACAGGGCGGCCACCCGCCTTGCGGCTCAACGCCAGCGACAACGGCTCCATAAAGATCGTCGTCTTGCCGCCAAAGCCGCCACCGATCTCCGATGGCGTCACCCGCAACTGCGACTTTTCAAGGCCCAGAACATCGGCACACATCTTGCGAATGTACCAATGCCCCTGCGTGCATACCCACATCTCGCCCTTGCCATCGGCACCAAGCTGCCCGAGGCAGGCATGCGGCTCGATATACCCCTGATGGGTGGCTTCGGTCTTGTAAGTCTTTTCCATCACCAGATCGGCAGCCGCAAATCCGGCCTCCAGATCGCCGCGCCCGTTCTCGAAATACCGCACCACGTTCGGCGGCATCCCTTCGGGTACGCTGGGCAGCGCCGCCCCTTCGCGGATCACCACCGCATCAGGCTTGATCGCTTCGTCCACGTCCACCACATGCGGCAGAACCTCGTACTCGACCTCGATCAACCGCGCGGCTTCCTCTGCCCGCAGCTTCGATGTGGCAGCAACGGCAGCAACGGCATGGCCGTCATAAAGCGCCTTCTCGCCTGCCATGGTGTTTTCTTGCAGGTCCCACTCGTCGCCGGTCAGCCCGGTGGGGAAATCGGCGCGCGTCACCACCGCTTTGACGCCGGTAAGCGCCTCGGCCTTCGAAGTATCGACCTTCACGATCCGCGCATGTGCGTGCGGCGAGCGGACAACAGCGCCCCACAGCATGCCAGGTGCAGAGATATCCGCGCCGTAACGGGCGCGGCCAGTGACCTTGTCCAGCCCGTCAGGGCGATC
>Ga0181576_10001225_pt1 | contig 19560 bp, 19 predicted proteins | sample 101ome_22_FD_132464 | JGI IMG/M metagenome (GOLD analysis project Ga0181576, IMG submission 132464) | Coastal salt marsh microbial communities from the Groves Creek Marsh, Skidaway Island, Georgia - 101412BT metaG (megahit assembly) | ecosystem: Environmental > Aquatic > Marine > Intertidal... | reverse complement strand
CTCCCATCGACCTTGATGCGCAACCAACTCGGCCTGCAGTCGATCGGAGGTGACTCGATGCAATGTCAGCGCATTCTCAAGCACGTTGTCGCGCGCCGGCAAGCGATACTGAGGCGTGGTGACCACAAGATCGATATGCGCAGGATCAACCCAGGGCCGACCGATGTGAATGATCTTGGTTTTGCCGCCGGAAGCAAGGCGAATCCAGCGGCAAATGGGCTCGTTTTTCATGCCTGCGGCGATAACCAGTTTTGGCCAGGGCGCACAAAACTGCGCACGTCCGTCCGCCTCGATACCGAACAAACCGGTTCCGCGGAAAAGATTGAACAGGCCTCCCTGCCAACGATGCTTTACCCATTTGATGGTAAAGGACATGTCCAGGGCCTCGGCCAATGCCAACAGTTGATTGTGCTCTCCGGCCCGGTAAGCCCCGATCACCCAAACATCAGGCGCATCAGTCACCACCGAGCCTTCCTGGATCTCCATCAGGAACCCTCAAAATTTACCAGCAACGCGGGGGACTATGCCGATGCAGCCCCGTATTCATGTAAGTATACTCACCTCAATGAACAGATCGCTGTGATCGATTTCGGACTATTAAGGACACCAATGAGCAGCTACGACGATTGCCTTGCGCGCGTACTCGAGATTCTTGGCCCAGCGGCCAAAGAACGCGGCCCGATTGGCGAATCGAGTGACCTGGTCGCCGATCTGGGACTGGCGTCGATCGATGTTATGGAAGTGATCGAGCAAATCGAGGACGAGTTCGATATTTCATTCCCGCTGAATAATCTGCCGGATATCAGAACGGTTCAGGACATGGCCAAGCAATTGGAGCGACTCACCTCATGACCACGCTGCTCGATAAATTCCATTCGCTACCGGCTGCGGTATTTCGCGAAGAAACCGCCCGACTTGGTATCCGTCCGTTGGGCGCTGTGACCGAACAGATTATTTCGCCGACCGAAGCAATTGTTGATGGTCACCGCGTGATTCTGGCTGGCACCAACAACTATCTTGGGCTGACGTTCGAACAAGAGGCGATCAAAGCAGCGCAGGACGCGCTGAACAATCAGGGTACCGGCACCACAGGGTCCAGAATGGCGAATGGTACCTTCGCCGAGCATGTCGCACTCGAAGAAGAAATGGCTGCGTTTTTCAGACGCAAGCACGCGATCGTCTTCTCAACCGGCTTTAGCGCAACGTGTGGGGTCAGCGCAACACTGGCAGGCCCGGAAGACGTCATCATGATGGATTCCGACAGCCACGCCAGTATCTACGATGGTGTGCGTCTCTCGGGTGCCGAGATTCTGCGTTTCCGCCATAGTGATCCGTCTGATCTCGACAAGCGCTTGCGTCGCCTCGGGGACCGCAGCAGCCGCACGCTGGTGATCGTCGAAGGCATTTACAGCATGCTCGGCGATATCTCACCGCTCAAAGAAGTGGCGGCGCTAAAAGAGAAGTACGGTTTTTGCCTGATGGTTGACGAGGCGCACTCGATGGGTGTGCTTGGCACGCACGGTCGCGGTCTGGCTGAAGCCATGGATGTAGAGGATGCGGTTGATTTCGTCGTTGGCACGTTTAGTAAGAGTCTCGGCTCCATCGGCGGCTACTGCGTAAGCAACTGCGACGAACTCGAAGCAATTCGTTTCTCGATTCGCCCGTATATTTTTACTGCGTCTTCGACACCGGCAATGATTGCCTCGACCCGTGTCGCGCTGCGCCATCTTGAGCATCGCACGGAGCTGCGTGAAGCGCTCTGGCGCAATGCAGCTCAACTTTATGATGGTTTTGAAGCACTTGGTTTTCGACTTGGACCGCGTATTGACGGGCTTGGCGATCAACGCAGCCCAGTCGTTGCGGTGGTGCTGGAAGATCGTGAGTTTGCACTCAAGAGCTGGCAAAAACTGCTTGAAAAAGGCGTTTACGTCAATATGGTTGTGCCACCTGCATCGCCCTCTACCTTCAGTCTTCTGCGATGCAGCGTGAGTGCAGCGCACTCGACAGAACAGATTCAAAAAATTATCGATACCTTCGACGACGTACTGAACGGTTGAGCAAACGCGCATGAACGACGTGTTCTGCTTTGCCCAACTGTCTGACCCCCATCTGTCTGACCTGTCGAGCGTACGCGCTCGACAGCTACTCAGCAAACGTCTCCTCGGCTACCTGTCCTGGCGCCGGCGGCGGCAGCACGAACATCGTGGCGAGGTCTTGCAGGCACTCGCTGAGGACCTGCGACAACTTGCTCCTGACCATACCGTGGTGACCGGAGACCTGACCCATATATCGCTACCGCACGAATTTGTTGAGGCCCGGGATTGGTTGGAATCGCTTGGCGAAGGTCATGACATAACTGCAGTGCCGGGCAACCATGACGCCTATGTGCGCGTGAACTGGGACAAAGGTCAGGGACTGTGGGAAGCCTTTATGCGAGGCGACAACGATAACCTCGGTGGACCGGGCCTGTTTCCGGCGGTTCGCCGACGCGGCCCGCTAACCTTTATTGGCACCAGCAGCGCCGTGCCCGTCGGACCTTTGTTTGCAAAAGGCACGCTTGGTAACCAACAACGACAGCGATTGCGCGATGTCTTGAAGTCATTGCAGGATGATCAGAGTTATCGGGGTTTGCTGATTCATCATCCGCCGGTTCCGGGTCAGGAGAAGTGGCGAAAGCGACTCACCGATGCGCCCGAGCTGTGCGAGCTGCTGCAGGAATATCCGGTTGATCTTGTTCTGCATGGACACCGCCACCGTGCCCAGCAACTGACGATCCCGGGTACGCAGATTCCGGTCTTCGGGATCCCCTCGTCCTCCTCCGCAGGGATTCTTGCACCGAATCCCGCCGAATATAACGTTTATCGATTCGAACGCTCGGCCAAGGGGTGGCGGGTTACCGTCTCGGCGCGGCGTTATGTCGGCCCTGGGAAACCGTTTATTGAGCATCAATTAGCTGAGTTCGATGCGGCTCTGATTTGAGCAAATCGCTGCTCTACAAACTCGCGATCGGAGACCGAGTCGACATCAACACCGGCATCACCAAAAGGCATACGAACGGCTGCGATCGTCACCCCCATGCGCTTTGACAGCATCGCCAGCGCACCATCCAGCGATATGATCCCGAGCTTATAACGCACAACCGCTGACCACCCGATAATTTTAATCACCCGCAGTGGCGATTTGCGCTGCTGCTCGACCTCACGCCAGCGATCGGCCATCACCCGACCACGTTCGGTCATAAATCCAAACAAATTGCAGCCGCAGAATTCGCCATCGCTGAATCGGGAGATCGTTTTTTTCATGTCTGGAAACAACGGTTGAACCAGACCGTAGGGCGCCAGCCCTACCGTGACGTCTGCGCCACTGAGCAAACTCGCCTCGCAGAAGTACTCGATCATTTCGCTGCGCAGCAGCGGATGATCCGCGGTGGTCAGGAGCACCGGGCGCTGCGCCTCGGTGTGCGCGAGCATCAACCCGGCACTGGTGCTTGGCGTAGCCTGCGGCTCAAACCAGGTTGCCACTGCGTTATCGACCAGGGACTGCAAACGTGGCTCGGTGGCCAACGCCTCCGCGCTCGGCCCGCACAGGCGAATGTTCTCGATACAGGCACTCGCACCTAAGGCCTCTATGACCCGAACGCCCATCGGGACGCCGGCTATTTCGATCAATGATTTACTGAGCTTTCCTGTCGCCTGCAGCAGCGGATCCGCTTGGCTGCGCTCACCTGCAAGCACGATGGCATCGAAAACCGGGTTAGTCACAACGCTTTCTCATAAATTCGATTGGTCTTATAAGCCTCGCCGCCGATCGACTCAATAATCGACCGCATGCCGGAGTTATCTTCGAGGATCCATGACAACTCAACCTCGCGCACACCGTTGGCGCACAGCGCCTTGCGAACCGCGTCGATCACCAGAAACGCGAGCCCCGGTCCGTGTCTGGAATGCTGGAAATGTTGACGAACGCCCATCAGCGGCACCCTGGCCGATCGGGGATGGCGTACCTTCAGTCCCCAGATAAGCTTGAGCCAGTTAAATGGCAGTAGCTTGCCACCAAAGGTCGCCGCAACTTCGTTGATGTTTGGCATCGCTACAATAAAGGCAGCCGCCTCTCCGTTTACCTCGGCAATTTGAACATAGTCCGCGGGCATGAGCAGGGTCACCATTTGACCAACAGCCGCGAATTCTTCCTCTGTAAACGGCACGAAACCGTAGTTTTTGGACCACGCATCGTTGAACACATCGCGGATTGTCTCCAGCTCTGCCTTTGCGTTCTTTTTATTGATCGGACGCACAGCGACGCTGTCGCCAAGGCTCTTTGACAAGCGGGTCATAACCTTTGGGGCATCGAAGTCCGGCGCCACACGATAGGCAATCAAATCCTTGCCCTTGCATAGTCCAGCCTGCTGGAATAGCGCATCATAGTAAGGAAGCCCGTGCGGCATCATGATACTGGGCGGCGTATCAAACCCGTCGATTAACATCCCGCACTCTTCATTGACCGATAGGTTGAACGGGCCTCGCATCGATGTTGCCCCCTGCTCTCTCAGCCAATCGCCCGCAGCTTCGAACAGCAGCTTGGCAACGTCCGGATCGTTTTCACACTCGATCAAGCCGAAATTGCCCACACCATCGCCTTGAAACTCCTGCTGCAATGGATCCCATTGCGCACTTATTCGCCCAACCGTGCGATCGCCGCGACGCGCCAACCAGGTTCTTACGGTGGCGCGTTTGAGGTACGGATTGGCGCCCCACACACGATCACTGAACTCAATATCAAGCGGAGCGACCCAAGCCGGATCGTCTCGGTAAAGACGATGAGCAAGTTGCATGAACTCTTTGCGATCGCGTTTGTCCAAAACAGGATTCAAGGATGCGGCAGCGCTGTTGGGCAGTGGGTTGGGCATAATCAAAAGCGGTTCAAGTCTGAATTGGACCGCAGTATACAGCCAGCCCGTTAACAGCGGCCACCAAGGCCCTGAATTGCATTGCGGCTGATGATTAAATTGTGTGATTTTTCCTTATAAATCTGACAATTAGCTTCCGCTATGATGTACGTAATTGCGGGAACCGCGGCCAAATAGTACCACTCATGAAAGGTTGATTTGGAAGCCCTTCCAGCCAAGAATAACAACGTGGGCTGAGGCATTATGACCCGGCCTTGTGATATCTACAAAAGAGCACCAAGCGCGTGGGCTTTGACCCCTGAAGAAGAGCGACAAGGATGCCTCAGATGCACACAGATGCGAACAACAAAGGGAACCAAGCCGTTTTGCGTACCGAACCCACACCAACGATGCATGCTCTCGGGTTTCGTCCTGCAGACTTTGCCACGCTGACCCAGGCACTCGATTACGCAGCTCTAGGGGAAACCGGGACTAATTTTTACACGGGTCGTGGCGAGCGTTATGCCTCGCTGAGCTATGCCGACTTACGTGAACAGTCATTGCAGCTCGCCCGTAAATTCATGGGCATGGGCCTTGAGAAAGGCGATCGCGTCGCAATGGTTGCGGAAACCTCTCCTGACTTCCTGCGTGTCTTTTTTGCCTGCCAGTACGCCGGTCTGGTGCCGGTTGCACTGCCCGCCACCATCAACCTGGGTGGCCACCAAAGCTACGTGCTGCAACTGCGGGGACTGATCGAGTCCAGCGCTGCACGGCTTGCGATTGCATCCGAAGGTTTTGTGTCCTTTGTCGCCGAAGCGATTGAAGGGCTGGATATCGAACAAGTTGGTGAACCGTCAGAGTTTGACGCGTTGACACCGAGCGATGCGCCATTGCCGGAAATAAGCCCGACAGATGTATCGTACATGCAGTACACATCTGGCAGCACGCGTTTCCCGCGCGGTGTGGTTATTGAACACCGCTCAGTCATGAGCAATTTGGCAGGCATTATCTCTGACGGCGTAAAAATGCGCCCAGGCGATCGCTGTTTCTCTTGGCTGCCCTTCTACCACGACATGGGCTTGGTAGGACTTGTATTGGTTCCTATCGCAGCGCAGACATCTGTTGACTACCTCGACACCCGCGATTTTGCAATGCGCCCGCGTCAGTGGCTCAGCCTGATGTCGCAAACCAAGTCAACGATATCGTTCAGCCCGTCTTTTGGCTTTGAGTTGTGCGCGCGTCGTCTACGCGACGGAGAAGCTGCCCGCTTTGACCTCAGTAACTGGCGCGTCGCTGGTATTGGCGCTGAGATGATCCGCTGGGAGACCTTGGACCGATTCGCCGAGGCGTTGGCGCCGGCTGGATTCGACAAGCGCGCCTTCCTGGCGTGCTATGGCATGGCTGAATGCTCACTGGCGGTCAGCTTTGCTCCGCTGTTTGAAGGCTACAAAACCGACACGATCGATCTTGATCATCTGGCGGACACGGGCGAAGCGGTCGTGGTCGATGACGCCAGTCAGGCGGTTCGCAGCCGCTCGTTTGTCAACTGCGGTAAAGCGTTACCCGAGTATGATCTCGAGATTCGCGACGACAACGGTGCAGTCCTGGGCGACCGCATCACCGGCACGATCTTCGTGCGTGGCCCAAGCGTGATGAGTGGCTACTTCAACTGCCCCGTCGAGACCGCAGAGTGTCTGAGTGATGATGGCTGGCTGAACACCGGCGACATCGGGTATCTGGTTGATGGCAGTCTGTTTATCACGGGCCGTCAGAAAGACTTGATCATAATCAACGGCCGTAATATCTGGCCGCAAGACCTTGAGTATCTTGCAGAACACCAGCCGGAAGCGCGCGTTGGCGACGCTCTGGCATTTTCGGTACCGGGTCCGGAAAACCGTGAGATCAGCGTATTGGTTGTGCAGTGCCGTGTCACCAGTGCAAGCAGCCGCGCCGCGCTGATTGAGCGCCTCACCGGCTTGGTCCGAACCGAAATGGGTATCGATTGTTATGTTGAGCTGGTGCCGCCGCACACCTTGCCCCGGACCTCATCGGGCAAGCTGTCACGCTCCAAAGCAAGACAGACATTCATCTCAACTCACGACCTCGCAGAGGTAGCCGCTGTTGCTGAAGGACGCCCTCTCACTCAGGCATCTGCCTGATTATCTGACGATACGTCCGCTCGCGCCAGCCACACGCAGGTCAGCCAATGCTTAACATCGCAGTTACGGGAGCAACCGGTTTCATCGGTCGCGCCCTGCTGCGCCAGTTACTATCAGCCGGACACAATGTCCGCGCCTTGGCCCGAAATCCAGCCGCCCTTGCCGAATTCGACTCCCCTCAACTGACCGTCATTAAGGGCGATTTAGCCAATCAGGCGGCTCTCGAATCCTTGATCAATAACGCGACCCACGTCGTTCATCTCGCCGGTCAGGTCAAGGGCAGATCCAAGCACGTCTTTGATAAGGTCAACGTCGATGGTACACGGGCTCTGCTCAACGCGCTTGGGACGCGAGCAATTCCGCTGATCGTTACCTCCTCACTCGCAGCGCGTGAGCCCGGCTTATCCTGGTACGCCAGCAGCAAAGCCCATGCGGAAGACCTGATCAGAGAAACAGTCAATCGCCGCCCAACCTGCATCATCCGTCCACCGGCGGTCTATGGTCCGGGTGATACCGAGATGCTCCCGGTATTCCGGTTTATGCGCATGACCGGTATCGCGCCGGTGCCGGGCTCAGCCGAATCGCGTCTGTCGCTGATATTCGTGGATGATTTGGTCGCCGCCTTGGTTCGGTTTATTAACCGAGAATCATCGATCACCGGTATATACACCCTGCATGATGGTCGCGTCGGTGGTTACAACTGGTTTGATCTTTGCGAGATTGTCGGGAGTGTATGCGGTAAACGTATCAGACCTCGAAAGGTGCCCGCAGCGCTGCTGAACACGGCCGCTCAACTGAATTTGGGGAGCGCCTGGCTAACCCGTCGCGCACCCATGCTGACACCCTCAAAGCTGCGCGAGCTAAGACATCGCGACTGGGTCTGCAACAACGATGGCATCTCGGAAGCAATCCAGTGGGCGCCCAAGATTCGCCTCGCCGAGGGCCTGTTGCGAACCTCTGGCTGGCGCGATTAACAATCAGACCAGCTATGCCCTGACGATAGGTTCAGCTTTGACCCTGCGGATTTCCGCGCCCCACTGGAACAAATTAAGTTCGATAAAGACAAACGCAATCAACCACAAAAACGCGTCCCAGAAATCCAGAAAGTCTCCAAGCCACCACCAGTATGCTGCGGCGGCCAGCAGCACCACGTACAGGCAACCCTTGCTGACTGTGCTGGTCCAGAGAATCGCTCCGCGAAGTTTGTTGTGAAGCTGCAAACGCACATCAAGTTCAAGCACGATAACAATCAATATCCATGCGCCCGCATTCAGCACATCGACCAGAGCAAGTTCCTGCACTGCGTCTATGGTCTCTGCGTCACTGACGATCTGTGATCCGCTCAAGCGGAACAAATCAGCTCCCTGTAGCGCCGAGCAGTTATCGGCTGTGAGCGGGACATACTGATCAAGGGTTTCGATCAGACTCCAGCCCTGCCCCACGAGCGCACATGACTGACTGGCGATCGCATCCACATTGAGATGATTAAGCCATTTAGCGGTGTAGCCATAAAAGGAATACACGATCATCACACTGCACAGCATACGGATGCCATGCAGACTGATGCTGATACGACGCTGTTGCAAAAGATCATCGGGCAGCACTGAGGTTTCAAGTTCAAAAAGCAGCAACAAGACAATCCAGGCGGCGGTATCCGTCGTCGCTGCAAACGCTTCGATCAGCTGCGTATGCGTCATACCGTTGGCAAACAATTCGTTTGCGGCCAACCACTCCTCTTGAAAAAACAGCACAACATTACTGCACAACAGCGCGTAGACCACATACTTGAAAAATGTGAACCACAAATGCGGGTGGAAGAGTTTATGCAGCATCGTGTAGTGTTCCCCCGATCGAAAGCAAGATTGTCCAATCGCTTCGCGGTAATTACAACTATCCGTTTAGCGGTATATCGGAAAACACGACATGGCGCATAAAACCAAAGCGGCGTCCGCCAACGACAGCGGAAACCGACAAGAATATCTGGAGCGTAAAGCGCGCTTCAATCGCTGCCTGACCATTTACGGACGCAAGCCGGTACTCGAGGCCTTGCAACAACCGGGTGTTCGGTGTGAGCGGCTTCATCTTGCGCACTCGAATAAAAGCGCCGCCATCCTTGACGATATCGTCGCGCTCGCCAACACCTCAGGTGCTGAGATTCGCTCACATACCCGCGAAGAACTGTCGCGAATTTCACGTAATGCACGAGAGGATCAAGGTGTTGCCGCCGATATCAGTTGGGACAGTTACCGCGTGCTGGACGAGGCAACGCTTGCAGGGCTGACGCAGGCAGGCGCTGTTCTGATCGCAACCGATGGCATCACCAATCCACAAAATCTCGGTATGCTGATTCGCTCTGCTGCGGCCGGACGCTGCGATGGGATATTGGTACCGCGCAGCGGCGGCTGCGATATTTCTCCGCTGGTCATCAAAGCAAGCGCCGGCGCGATCTTTCGCGCCCCGATCCTGCGCTGCGATACCTGTGAGGCTGCGCTCACGCAGCTGCAAACGAGTGGATGGAGAGTCGCTATTCTTGACGCGGGAAGCGATCAGAGTCTGTTCAGCGCGCTTGATGATTCGCCACGCGTGTTTGTAATGGGCGGCGAGACGGAGGGTATCTCCAAACGCGTGCGCGATCTGGCCGACGAAAGATTGTCCGTCCCTATGGCCAACGGTATCGAATCGCTTAACGTTGCTGTTACCGCAGCGCTGGTTGCCTATCGACAAGGCTAATCGCGGCGCCAGCGAGTCCGTTCCCGTGCCTGTTGCCGTAACTATCCCCGTTACTATCCCCGTTACTTTGCCAAATAGGCCATCGCGTCTTCCATACCCTTCAAGGTCATCGGGTACATGCGATCCTGCATCAACTGACGGGTTATATCGATCGACTGCGTGTAATCCCAATGATCCTCTGGCACGGGATTGAGCCAAATCATCTTCGGGTAGGTCTCGGCAACGCGATCGAGCCAAACCTTGCCCGGCTCCTCGTTCCAGTACTCAACGCTTCCGCCCGGCTGAAGAATCTCATAGGGAGACATCGACGCATCGCCCACAAAGATGACCTTATAGTCATGCGGATACTTGTGAAGCACGTCAATGGTTGCCGTACGCTCGTTGTGACGACGAACGTTGTTGCGCCATACCGCGTCGTAAATGAAGTTATGGAAGTAAAAATACTCCATGTGTTTGAACTCAGTGCGCGCGGCCGAGAACAGCTGCTCACAAGTACGGATATGCGGGTCCATCGAGCCGCCCACATCAAAGAACAAAAGTACCTTTACGGCATTGTGGCGCTCGGGAACCATTTTCAGATCAAGCAAACCCGCATTGCGAGCAGTCGAGCGGATAGTGTCGTCCAGATCCAGTTCATCGGCAGCGCCGGTACGCGCGAATTTACGTAAACGGCGCAGTGCAACCTTGATGTTGCGGGTCCCTAGCTCGACCTGATCGTCGAGGTTCTTGAACTCGCGCTTGTCCCAGACTTTAACCGCTTTTCGATTGCCGCCGTTCGGACCAACACGAATACCTTCGGGGTGATAGCCCTGCTGACCAAATGGTGAAGTGCCGCCGGTGCCAATCCATTTATTGCCGCCCTGATGTCGCTCCTTCTGCTCCTCCAGACGCTTCTTGAATTCCTCGATGAGTTTATCGAGTCCGCCCAGCGACTCGATTTTTGCTTTCTCCTCTTCGGTGAGAAACTTTTCGAATTCGCTGCGCAACCAGTCGTCCGGAATCAGCGCTTCGATAACATCATCAAGACTCTCGATATCTTTGAAATAGGCGCTGAAGGCCCGATCAAACTTATCGAAATACTTCTCGTCCTTGACCAGTACGGCACGGCTCAGAAAGTAAAACTGATCGATATCGGCAAACACCAGCCGTTGCTGCAGCGCTCTGAGCAAGTCCAGAAACTCTCGAATTGAGACGGGGACACCGCCATTGCGAAGACCCTGAAAAAAATTAATCAACATCGAGCAGTCACCTTAGCTTACGGCCGGTACGGATCAGCGTCGCGTTTCGCGTCGATGCATAAATGCAAGGCGCTCAAGCAGGTGCACGTCCTGTTCGTTCTTGACCAACGCGCCGTACAGAGGCGGGATCGCTTTGTTGGCGTCATGCTCTTTGAGGATCTGATCCGGAATATCGTCGGCCATCAGCAGCTTCAGCCAATCGATGAGCTCAGAGGTTGATGGCTTTTTCTTCAGACCGGGCACGCTACGAACATCAAAGAAAATGTCCATTGCATCTGCAACCATCTCTTTTTTGATGCCAGGAAAGTGCACATCAACAATTTTCATCATCGTGTCCCTGTCGGGGAAGTTGATGAAATGGAAAAAGCAGCGACGCAGGAAGGCATCGGGGAGTTCTTTTTCGTTGTTACTGGTGATGATGACCACGGGGCGCTGAACCGCACGAATCGTTTCACCGGTTTCATATACGTGAAACTCCATACGATCGAGTTCGAGCAACAAATCGTTCGGGAACTCAATATCGGCCTTGTCGATCTCGTCGATCAACAACACCGCCTGCTGCTCTGCCGTAAACGCCTCCCAGAGTTTACCGCGGCGAATGTAGTTACCGATGTCATGCACGCGATCGTCGCCCAGCTGGGAGTCGCGCAGCCGCGAGACCGCATCATATTCGTACAAGCCCTGTTGGGCTTTGGTGGTCGATTTGATATGCCACTGCAATAACGGCATGTTCAGTGCAGCCGCTACTTCCTCGGCAAGCAGGGTCTTACCCGTGCCGGGCTCCCCTTTGATCAACAATGGCCGCTGTAACGCAATTGCTGCATTTACAGCCATTTGCAGGTCTTCGGTCGCAACGTAGCGTTCAGTTCCGGTAAAGCTCATCTGTATTCCTGATCATTGCTGCAGTGGTTTTCGAAGCCGGATTCTAAACTAAAACGCGACTTCATGGACCATGAATTGGAGTACATGCTACGATCAAACCCACGCTTCGGGTCAGCGCATTTACAGAGGAAACGCACGATGAACATATTCGAGGACAACAGCTTTACCATTGGCAACACGCCACTGGTGCGCCTGCACAGGATTGCCCCGAATGCTGGTGCTAACATCATTGCAAAACTCGAGAGCCGAAATCCGGCGTTCTCGGTGAAATGCCGAATAGGTTCGAGCATGATATGGCAGGCTGAGCAGGACGGACTGCTCGGACCGGACGTCGAGTTGATCGAACCGACCAGCGGTAACACGGGAATTGCGTTGGCATTTGTGGCGGCCGCACGCGGTTACAAACTCACCCTGACCATGCCGCACACCATGAGTCTCGAACGCCGTCAGTTAATGGCCGCCTTTGGGGCCAATCTTGTGCTAACCGACGGCGCACTCGGAATGACGGGGGCCATTCAGGAAGCAACCCGACGGGTCAATGCAGATCCGGAACGAATGCTGATGCTTCAGCAATTCGAGAACCCCGCAAATCCTGCGATTCATGAAAAGACCACAGGGCCCGAGATATGGCGTGATACCGACGGTCAGATCGACGTTCTGGTCGCCGGCGTTGGCACCGGAGGCACCATCAGCGGTTGCTCCCGTTATCTGAAAAAAATGGCGGCAGAGGTAGGCCGAAGCCTGACCACCGTTGCAGTTGAACCGGCCTCAAGCTCGATGATCACAAGCGCCCTCAAGGGTGAGAAGGGATCCCACGCACCGCACAAAATCCAGGGTATCGGCGCAGGTTTTGTACCCAAAAATCTGGACCTTTCGATCGTTGACCGCTGTGAACGGGTCTCCGACGACGACGCGTTTAGCCACGCTCACCGAATGATGCAAGAAGAAGGTGTTTTGTGCGGGATCTCATGCGGAGCGGCGGTCGCTGCTGCGGCGCGCCTCGCGTACGAGCCCGAATTTGAAGGCAAAAACATCGTCGTGATCTTACCGGATTCGGGTGAACGTTATTTACGGAGCCCCCTGTTCGAGGGTCGCTTTTCCGATCAGGAACTGGTTCAGTCGATCAGCTGAGGGCACTGGCTCGCAATCAGGCCGAGCGGCGTCTCCAGAGCGTCCAAATCGCTCTGGTGACCCATGCGGCAACGATCGCGAAAAGACACACCAGCAACAGATTAACCGCGACTGTGGGCGCGGTTTCCGTTTTTTCCCGACTCATCGACTCAAACACGATCACAAAGATTGCCGGCGCAGGAAAGTCCTGCAACGGCTCTATTCGCTCGGGCATAAACAACAGGACCACCGTCACTGCTCGCAGTGGATCCTTGACCCACACCCAAAAACGTCGCGTGAGCCGAGCAACGCTCAAGACCAGCACAAACGCGCTGAGCAAATAAATGGACCACGCTAACTGATAATCATCTAGATTCAGCATAGTTGCTCGTCGTGAGGATGCAGCGGCGGCAGTTGCAGGTAATAGCCCTGTTCGCGGATAGCCGCCATCACCGCTTGCGCGTTTGATCTGGCAAGGCGACGCTCTGGTGTGAGAATGATTGTCATCGCCTTGTCGAGATTACCCAATTCCGCGCGCAAATCATCGGGAATGCGCGTAAAACCCTCTTCATGGTCGAGATAGATGTATACGTCTTGCTTTCGGCGCGAGCGATAAACGCTACAGATAATGCGATCCATCATTGCTCTCCATCGCGCTCGCTGAGCACATCTCGTCCGCACTCTTCGAAACGCCATCCCGACATCAATGGACAATCGCTCGCAGCGCCGAATCTTAATACGTCTTCAATATCGCGGCGTCTGGCAATTATTTCCGGCGCCACCTGCAAACGCTCGGCGCAGCGGGTGATGACTGCCTTGAGTCGCTTGAGTTGCTTGCCTTCCGCAGGCGACAGTGGCCTTGGTAGCGTCGGCGGATAATCGTCGGACTCTAATTCGCAGACCCCTGCAATCACCTGCAACATAGCGGCGCCATAGCGTCTGATGCTGCCCGGCGCCAGATCGTCGATCGAGCCCAATTGGACGATTGCGGTGGGTTCGCGCTGCGCCAACTGCAAAAGAGCCTTGTCCGATGCGACCCAGTTGCGCGGCAAATCACGCGAACGCGCGGTTTCATCACGCCACTCGTAGAGTGCACGCAGTACCGCCAACTGCTCGGAAGACAATCGCCAGGCTCCACTGACTGAGGTGTACTCCGCGCCCGGGTTGCGAGCGGCAAAACGCGTCAGCACAGCTGCGCATTCTTCTTGTACCCAAGCGTTGGTGCCAGACTGCTCCAAACGCGAACGCAGTTCGCGATAGAGTCCGGGAAGATATGCAACGTCCTCTGCCGCGTATCGCAATTGCGCATCGGACAGAGGTCTTTGCAACCAGTCTGTGCGCGTTTCCGATTTTTCGAGAGTCAAGCCGAGCACATCATCGAGCATGCGCTGATAACCCATGGACAGCCCCAAACCACAAAACGCACCGGCGATCTGGGTATCAAATAACGGATCTGGTAATGCACCCAAATGCCGATCACACACCTCGAGGTCTTCACTGCACGAATGCATCAGCTTGATCACTGAGGAGCATCGCAGCACGTCCGCCAGTGGCTCAAGATCGGTTACCGCGACCGGGTCGATAAGATACACGGCCTCTGCGTCACACACCTGAAACAGGGCAGCCGCCGGATAAAACGTGCGAACACGCATGAACTCGGTGTCGAGTGCAATCAATTCCTTGTCAAGCCAACCACGAGCAACCTCGGCCAGCTGCTGATTGGTGCTTACTTGATGCACCTCGAAGTGATCGACCATCATCAGTACACCGCCTTGCGCCCCTGCAGGGCATGTTGAAGCGTGCTTCCGTCGACGTATTCAAGCTCACCGCCCATCGGAACACCATGCGCAATACGGGTCACCGGGATATCCAGCGCGCGCAATTGCTCGCTGATGTAATACGCCGTCGCCTCGCCTTCAACCGTCGAATTTGTCGCCAGCACGACTTCGCGAAAGCGTTCCTGCCGTGCGCGCGACACCAACAGGTCCAGTCCAAGTTCACTCGGTCCGATGCCATCCAACGGCGACAACCGGCCCAGCAGCACGAAATAAAGTCCGTCGTAGCCCCCCGACTGCTCGATCGCAAGCACGTCAGCAGGTGTTTCGACCACACACAATAGTTCTTTGTCACGCCGCGATGAGGCGCACAAGGTGCAGAGCGTATCTTCGCTCAGGTTTCGACATTGTTGACAGCGACCAACACGCTCGAGCGCAGCGCTCAAGGCCTGTGCCAACACGGCGCCACCATCTCGATCACGCTCAAGCAGATGGAGCGTCATCCGCTGCGCCGACTTTGGTCCTACACCTGGCAGACACTGCAGGGCGTCGATTAACTGATCTGTGAGCGGGCCGAATTTCATATCAGAACGGCAGATTGAAACCGTCGGGCAGCTTGATACCCCCCGCGGCCTTGCTCATCGTTTCTTTCTGGGCATCCTCAACCTTGCGCACGGCATCATTAACCGCAGCAGCGATCAGATCCTCAAGCACCTCTCGGTCTTCGCTCATCATTGATGGCTCGATATGCACGCGTCGAACATCATGGCGGCCGGTCATCGTCACCCGGACCAGGCCACCCCCGGATTCACCGCATATCTCAAGGTTTTCCATTGACTTCTGAGCGTCTCGCATTTGCTCCTGCAACTGCTGAGCCTGCTTCATCAAATCACCCAATCCTTTCATCGTTCTCTTGTCTCCGTTTGCTCTGGAGGTGTATCTACCGGCCTGATTGTATCGCGCAGCACACGCCCCCCGAAACGCTCCAGCAGCATTCGCACGTTAGGGTCCGTATCGATGCTCGTTTCTGCGCGCTGCTGCCGCTCCAGCGCAAGCCGACTGATGCGGGCAGCAGGGGTTTCCGAATCCACATCACCGTGTGTCATCGACACCACGCACGGAGTGCCAAAATAGGCGACGAGCGCGGAAGCCAGACGTTCATCGCATTGCGCGTTATGCATAATCGCAGCGCGCGATTCGAGTGTGAACGCAATCGACTCTGACGCCGACAAAGTCGGCACTGCGTGCATGGCCACCGTTCTGGCAATCCCACCGACGTCCAATAATTCGAGCAACAGGGGCCAATTGAGCGCGTTTACTTCCTCCAAGCGGGCAGGCACCCGGACCTCGCTCTGGGCCGTCTGCTCAGGCGGCTCATCGGGCTGAATCTCTGACCGCTCAGGCTCATCAGGCTCAGGCTTAGGCTCGCGTGCTGCAGCAAGCGGCGTCGACGGAGGCACGGGGGCAGACGTGGGCTGCGTCTTAGCCAGGACGGTCGACTCGACTCTTGCCTCCGGAGCCGACTGCCGCGCTGCGGCCGGCTCCGGCTCAGGCTTTTTTGCACTAACCTCCGGCGGCGGAGCCGCGCCCGCAGGGCGAAACGCGATCATCCGCAGCAACGCCATCTCGAGACCACTGCGTGCATCGGGCGCGTACGCAAAATCGCGTCTGGAGTGCAGCCCTACCTGATAAAAGAGCTGCAGATCTGCAGCGCTGATGCGCGTGGCCCAGTCAGCGACCTGCTCGCGATCGCCATGATGATTGTCCAGCGCATCGGGGACAGCCTGCGCCATCGCAATTCGATGCAACACCCCGAGCAAATCACCCAGAACGCGCTCAAAATCAGTAGCGTGTTCGGCGAGGCTGGACACCGCCTGCAACAGCGCCGCTGCGTTCATGTCGATCAGCGCATCTACCAGCGCTTTGAGCAACTCCCGGTCGACGTAACCGAGCATCTGCGACACGCCCTCGGCCGTCACCTCGTTGCTACCATGCGCGATGGCCTGGTCGGTCAGGCTGAGCGCATCACGCATGCTGCCCTCGGCCGCGCGACCAAGATCCCACAACGCCGACTCTTCAAACCGGATTTCTTCCTGCTTGAGAATATTCGCCAGATGACCTGCAATCTGCTCGGGGCTGAGATTCTTAAGATGAAACTGCAAGCAGCGCGACAAAACGGTCGCCGGCAGCTTCTGGGGATCGGTGGTCGCGAGCAGGAACTTTACGTGCGGTGGCGGTTCTTCAAGTGTTTTGAGTAACGCATTAAACGAGTGCGTCGACAGCATATGCACTTCGTCTATCAAGTAGACCTTATATCGACCTCGGGTGGGCGCATACTGCACGTTGTCCAGCAGCTCACGGGTATCCTCGACCTTGGTACGCGACGCAGCATCGACCTCAATCAAATCAACAAAACGACCTTGAGCGATCTCGGTACACGCCGAGCACGTGCCGCATGGAGTCGCGCTTACCCCGGTCTCGCAGTTGAGGCATTTGGCAATCAGGCGCGCCAGCGTCGTTTTACCAACACCACGCGTGCCCGTCAGTAAATATGCATGGTGGAGCCGGTTCTGCGACAGCGCATTCACCATTGCGCGCAGCACGTGTTCCTGCCCGACCATTTGTTCGAAGGTCTGGGGACGCCAGCGGCGAGCCAGCACCTGATAACTCATAAGCGCACCAATTCGGCCTGTGGTTGCGAAGCTCGCGATTATACACAGTCTCGGCCCCGTAGAGCGGTGCCAGTAACGCGGATTTGAACCAAGCAGAAATACGAGGAGGGGCTGTCATCTTTGGAGATGTCCCCGACCGATCTTGCCTCGGCACACGGGTCAACAGCTACCGTTGCTCCCTTCCGGGCCTGGCGGGGTTTACCGTCTACCGTTGCGAGGGGACCGGCCGGGGCCACCACAACAATCCGCCGTTGCCAGCGGGGGCGAAAGTATGCGCGAAGATATCCGATCAAGCAAGCTTGCGCATCGATCTTAGACATAACGATTCGTTGGAACATCAAAGGGTTGACATTTGATTTTTGCCGTGCTGAGAATGCGCGCGCTCGGCTGCTTGAATACGAGGGATAATGGAACAATGAGTCAGCCCTTCCCGACCGATATGGACACAAGGGTCCTTAAGGACGACTACTGCAATTACGACCTGATCGCGCGCTGCTGGAACGACGAATACAGGGGCGTAGTCTGGAAGAACAAAGTGCGCGTTGCCAACTGCGACGGCCTCGATCTCGACGAGATCATGGATGAATTGCGCGCGATCGTGGATCAACTGCAGGCGGACAAGCGCAAGGCCCGCGGGCGCAAGAAAATCAGCGCCGAGGATCTTGCGAGCGCGATTCAGGGAATCGAACACAAACTCAGCCGCGCCCAGAAGATGATGCTTGTCGTCCACAACCGGGCCCCGGCAAACACACTCTCGGTCAAGGGCCTCAGCCGGCTAGGCGACTACTCCAATCCCGAAGATGCGTTCGCTGACTATGCGGCGATTGCCCGACGACTGAGCGATGAACTCGCCTTCTCGCCCAAACTCAAAAACAAAACAGCCTATCCGGACATCACTCTGCTGTTTGAAGAAGAGGTGTGTCAGGGTGCGGTGACGCTGGAAACAACCATGACGCTCAATCAGGATATGATTGCAGCGCTGTCTATCCTCGGTTGGTGAGCCGTCCGTAAATCTGATTCAGGCTGCGCAAATCATCGGCGAGTGCATCGCTAAGCGCGTCTGTGCCCATTTGCCAGCGCCAATTCCCATCCGGCACGCCGGGTATGTTCATTCGATCCTCGCTGCCGAGCCCCAGCAGATCCTGAACCGGCACCACTGCGAGCACGCTGACAGAGGCCAGTGCGGCCCTGATCAACGCCCATGGCATCGGCTCAGAGCTTCGATTCAGATACTCGTATACGCTAGCCTTCTGATCATCACCAAGACCGTCAAACCATCCCGCGGTGGTATCGTTGTCGTGGGTACCGGTGTAACACACATTCAGGGACGTGTGGTTGTGAGGCAGGTACAGATTGCCCGAATCGCCATCGAACGCAAACTGCAATACCAACATCCCCGGCATCTCGTGGCGTAAGCGCAACGCGGTTACGTCTTCGGTGATAATCCCCAGGTCTTCCGCGATCAGGACGCCCTCGCCCACTTCCTGTCCGATCGCATCAAGCAGTCGATCCCCGGGTCCCGGAATCCAACGGCCACCGATGGCGGTGGGCTCGATCGCCGGTATTTCCCAACAGGCGGCAAAGCCACGGAAGTGATCAATTCGAATCAGGTCAAACAAGCCTCGTTGGGAGCGCATCCGTGCGCGCCACCAGCTAAAATCATCTGCAGCCATCAAAGACCAGTTGTAGTGAGGGTTGCCCCAGCGCTGCCCGTGCTCGGCAAAATAGTCGGGTGGCACGCCAGTAACGACCGTAGGACGCCCCTCCTCATCAAGCCTGAATTGATCGCGCTGACTCCACACATCGGCGCTGTCGTGTGCAACAAAGATCGGTATATCGCCAAAAAACAGCACATTACGCGCGGCAGCATAGGCTTTGAGCTCCTGCCACTGTTTGAAAAATACAAACTGTTCGAATCTGATCCCGGCAATACGCGTCGCGCAGGTTGAGCGAGCCTCTGCGATTGCCTGCGGCTCGCGATCGCGCAACGGTTGCGGCCAATCGGTCCATGGCCGGTATCCCTCACGTTCGCGAATCGACACAAAATCTGCAAAATCATCCAGCCAAACGTGTTCGTCACAAAATTCATTCAGCGCCAAGGCCCAATCG
>Ga0181576_10001218_pt1 | contig 19610 bp, 18 predicted proteins | sample 101ome_22_FD_132464 | JGI IMG/M metagenome (GOLD analysis project Ga0181576, IMG submission 132464) | Coastal salt marsh microbial communities from the Groves Creek Marsh, Skidaway Island, Georgia - 101412BT metaG (megahit assembly) | ecosystem: Environmental > Aquatic > Marine > Intertidal... | reverse complement strand
CACCGGGCCAGGTGGTGATTGCCGGACATACGCAAGCCGTTGAGCGTGCTGCTGCGTTGTGCAAAGAGCGGGGTGCCAAGCGGGCGATGCCGTTGCCGGTGAGCGCGCCTTTCCATACGTCTTTGATGAAACCTGCCGGCGAGCGTCTGGCGGAAGACCTGGCGGCGATTCACATCAGTGCGCCGGCCGTTCCGGTTATTCATAACGTGCATGCAACGACCGAAACTGACCCCGAAAAAATTCGAGCGCTGCTGACAGAGCAGATCCACAGCCCGGTGCAATGGGTCAAATCAATGCAATTTGCAGTTAGCAATGGCGTCAGCAAAGCCGTTGAAGTGGGTCCCGGTAAAGTCTTGAGCGGTCTGTGCAAACGCATCGATAAATCCCTCGAGGGATTGTCGACTGAAGAGACCGCTGATCTCGAACACGCGTTGGCGGCGACCGGCGAGTCATAAGGAGTAATTAAACGATGCAAAAAGTGTGTCTGGTCACAGGTGCGAGCCGCGGCATTGGCGCTGCGATCGCCGATGCTTTGGTCGCAGCTGGTCATGTCGTTGTCGGTACGGCGACCACAGAGTCCGGTGCGGCCGCCATCGACGAACGTCTTGCTGGTAAAGGCGCTGGCATGATGCTCAATGTCACATCGCAGGACTCGATTGATCAGGTTCTGTCAGCCGTAACTGACCGCTTCGGTGCGACTCAGGTATTGGTTAACAATGCTGGTATCACGCAAGACAACATCCTGATGCGCATGAAAGAGGATGAGTGGGCATCGGTTATAAACACGAATTTGAGTTCGGTTTATCACCTCAGCAAGGCGGTTTTGCGTCCAATGACCAAGGCTCGCTGGGGTCGAATTATCAGTGTTAGCTCGGTCGTCGGATCGATGGGCAACGCAGGTCAATCCAATTACGCTGCCAGCAAAGCCGGTATGGAAGGCTTTAGTCGGTCACTCGCCCGCGAGATTGGATCGCGCGGAATTACCGTCAATTGCGTCGCACCCGGTTTTATTGACACCGATATGACCCGTGAGCTGCCAGAGGCTCAGCGTGACGCGTTACTGACACAGATCCCGGCCGGCAGGCTCGGGCAGGCGGCAGAAGTAGCCTCATTGGTGCGCTTTTTGGCATCGGATGAAGCCGGGTACATCACCGGAGAAACCATCCATGTCAACGGCGGCATGTACATGGGCTAAAAAAACTGCGTTGTCAATATATTAAATATTGGAGCGTTTCGGAGTAGAATCCGCTCCGGCACACGAGCAGTGAGACGTCACTCATCGTTTTACTGCAGTTTACTGACCCTTAACAGGAGCTAGAGAGCAAAATGAGCAGCATCGAAGAACGTGTAAAAAAAATCGTCGCGGAGCAGCTCGGCGTCAAAGAAGAAGACATCCAAAATTCTGCATCCTTTGTAGAAGACCTGGGTGCTGACTCGCTTGACACCGTCGAACTGGTTATGGCCCTCGAAGAAGAATTCGAGACCGAAATTCCGGACGAAGATGCTGAAAGCATCACGACAGTTCAACTCGCTATTGACTATATTGAGTCCCATCTTTGATGTAGATTCGCCCGAGAACATCCATGTTCAAGGGCGAATGCGGGCCGCTGGGCGGCCCCTCGACCAAAGCTGTTTCAACGTACCTGCAGCGACGTTAAACCGATACAGGAACGTTGAACCACTTTCGAACATCACTGATATTTCCTGACTCCTCGGAGAATCCTGACATGAAGCGACGTGTCGTTGTCACCGGCATGGGCATGGTTACGCCCCTTGGTAATACCGTATCCGAAAGCTGGGATGGGATCGTAAACGGACGCAGCGGCATTGCACCAATCGAGCACTTCGATGCGTCTGCGTACACGACGCGCTTCGGCGGTTCCATTCGAGGATTCGACGCTTCTCAGTACCTCGCTGCCAAAGAGGCCCGCAAATTCGATCCATTCATTTTGTACGGGATTGCAGCGGCAGAGCAGGCGCTGGCAGATTCCGGCATCCAGATCACGGATGAAAATGCGCATCGCGTCGGTGCCGCTATTGGTTCAGGCATTGGCGGTATTGGCGCGATCGAGAAGAACACACAAATCGTTCTCGATTCAGGACCGCGTCGTATTTCACCTTTTTTTGTACCCGGCTCTATCACCAATATGATCGCCGGATACCTGTCGATCCTTCACGGTTTCAGTGGCCCCAATTTAGCCATCACAACAGCGTGTACGACCGGTACCCACAATATTGGATTCGGCGCGCGCATGATTGCGTGGGGCGATACCGATGCGATGATAGTGGGTGGCGCGGAGATGGCGTCAACGCCGGTTGGTCTGGGCGGATTTGCAGCGGCCCGGGCGCTATCCACACGTAATGATGATCCGCAAGCAGCCAGCAGACCTTGGGATCGGGATCGCGACGGTTTTGTACTCAGCGACGGGGCTGGCGTATTGGTGCTTGAAGAGTACGAAGCGGCGCGAAAGCGCGGTGCCCACATGTATGCCGAGGTGATTGGCTTCGGTCAGAGTGGCGATGCGTACCACATGACACTTCCGCCAGAAGACGGACGCGGCGCTGCTGCATCGATGGCCAATGCGCTGCACGATGCGGGCATCAATCCGCAAGACCTTCACTACATCAATGCACACGGCACATCGACCCCGGCCGGAGACGTTGCAGAGTCCAAAGCCGTTGAAAAGGTTATGGGCTCTGCGGCGGCGAACGTTGCCATGAGTTCGACCAAATCCATGATCGGACACCTTCTTGGGGCGGCCGGTGCCGTAGAGGCAATCTTCAGCATACTGGCGATTCGCGATAACGTTGCTCCACCGACCATCAATCTGGACAACCCGGACGAGGGCTGCACGCTTAATTATGTTCCGCATACTGCGCAAGAGCGGCAGATCGATGTGTCGCTGTCAAATTCTTTCGGCTTTGGCGGCACCAACGGAAGCGTCGTATTCCGTCGAGTCTGATTGCTGCGGGCGTTTGCCATGTCTCTGACCTGGGTTAATGGCGTTCGCTGCGATGCGCTTGACGCCGCTGACCGCGGGCTTGCGTTTGGTGACGGCGTGTTTGAGACGATGCGTCTGGTATCGGGTCGTATTCCATTGCAGGAATTGCATCTTGATCGTCTGCAGCATGGCGCCTCTGTGCTCGCGATCGGTTTCGACCGTGGTGCAATCGAATCTGAATTAAGTGCGTTTCTGCAACGCATTGATGAGCCGTCTGATGGTGTTATCAAGTTGATGTTGACGCGTGGTAGCGCAGGTATGGGTTACCGTGGTGAGCAATTTTCAACGCCGACGAGAATTCTGAGACGGTTACCACCGAGATCACTCGATGAGGCGCTCTATCAGCACGGCGCGGAGCTGCGGATTTGTCGAACCCGCTTGGGATCGCAACCCATACTGGCGGGAATCAAGCACCTTAACCGGCTTGAACAGGTGCTGGCACGAAATGAGTGGAGTGATGACTCGATTTTTGAGGGCTTGATGCTCGACGAGCATGGATCGGTCATAGAGGGCGTTTCCACCAACCTCTTTATTGTTAGTGGCGGACGGCTGCTAACACCGGTTCTGGACCACTGTGGCGTCAACGGTGTTATGCGCACTCTAATACTCGAGCGTGTTGCTCCATGGCTTGGCATACCGGTATCCGAAACCCGCTTGGTTCAAGCGACAATCGCCGGCGCGCAAGAAGTCTTCATTTGCAACTCGGTAATCGGCGTGGTGCCGGTAAGCAAACTGGGATCGACGCAGTGGCGCAAAGGTGTGATCACCACGGCAGTGCAGCAGCGCGTCAACGAGGTTTTCGTTGATTAAACGCGTTGCGCTGGCGCTGACGTTACTGCTGGCGGCAGTCGCGGTAACCCTCTGGTGGGCGAACAGCGAGCTCGAGCGTTGGATGGATCAACCGCTGAATATCATTGCAGACACCGTGATCGAATTGCAGCCGGGTGAAAACCTGACTCGACTCGCACGTCGTCTGGAGGCTGAGGGCATCGTTTCGGATGCCCGATTTTTTCAATGGTATCTGCGCGTCAATGATGCCGGACACTCGGTGCACGCAGGGGAGTATTTACTCATCCCGCGGATGACACCGCGCGACCTTCTCGACGCGCTGGTGACCGGTCGAGTGATTGAATATTCGATCACTTTGCCCGAGGGGCGCACTCTTAGAGAAACCTTGCAGACACTGCATGATGATCCGCGCCTGGAGCGGGAGATTTCAGCGGAGCAACTATACGAACCGCAGCAGTGGCTGGGGCCCGAGTTTGATTTTCCTGCGGCTGAGGGAGCGTTTTTCCCGGATACCTACCGATATCATCGAGGTCAGTCGGATGCCGACATTCTGCGCCGTGCCTGGCAGGCGATGAGACGGGTTATCGACGACGAATGGGCCGAGAGGGCCGATGGGCTTCCGTTGAATTCTCCGTGGGAGGCAATCATCCTAGCGTCCATTATCGAACGAGAGTCCGGTCATGTTGATGAGCGAGCCCGAATAGCAGGCGTGTTTATCCGCAGGTTGAACAAACAGATGCGGTTGCAGACAGATCCGACGGTTATTTATGGCCTGGGCGACGAATTCGATGGCAATCTGACGCGAAAGCATCTGCGCACCCCGGGGCCGTACAACACGTATATGAATATGGGGCTGCCGCCAACGCCGATTGCGTTGCCGGGCCGCGCCTCCATCCACGCGGCGCTGCACCCATCCGATGACACGGCGCTTTACTTTGTTGCGCGTGGGGATGGAAGTCATGCATTCTCCGCTACATTGAGCGAGCATCGCGCTGCTGTGCGCCAGTATCAGCTGAAGCGGCGCAAGGATTACCACTCCAGCCCAGCCAAACAATGACTATGTCAGTCAGTGGAACTGAGGCAATGAACAGGACCGAAAGTTGAGACGCGGAAAATTCATTACCATCGAAGGCGGCGAAGGCGTCGGAAAAAGCACCAACATTGCGACCCTCAAAGAGACGCTGGAAGCCTCAGGCATTCGTCTCGTTTGCACTCGTGAGCCCGGCGGAACGCCCTTTTCAGAACAAATTCGGTCCGTTTTGCTTGAGCAGCGTGAGGAATCGGTAGAGCCCGTTGCCGAGTTGTTGCTGATGTTTGCTGCGCGCGTGCAGCATTATCGTCAGGTTATCGAGCCGGCGTTGGAGCAGGGCATCTGGGTCTTGTGTGACCGTTTTACCGATGCATCGGTCGCGTATCAGGGGTTTGGCAGGGGATTGGGGCAGGCGTTTGTACAAGCGCTCAACGAGTTGGTTCTTGACGGTGGTTGCCCGGACCTCACCTTGCTGCTCGATCTGAAGCCGGAAACAGGGCGTGAGCGGATTGGCGAGCGTGGTCAGCTCGACCGATTTGAAGTCGAACAAAGCGCATTTTTCGAGCGCATACGCGCTGGATACTTAACGCTGGCAAAGCAGGAGCCAGAGCGGTTTCGAGTAATCGATGCAAGCGCCTCACTTGAAGAAGTGGGGGCGGCAATACAACGGGTTATTCGTGATTATCTGGTCAGTGAAGGTCTGCATCATCGATGAGCGATAACGCCGACATGTTGCCGTGGCTGAGCGAGCCGATCAAAGGCGTCTATGAGCGGCTGCAGTCCGGCCGTCTTCATCATGCGCTTTTACTCGATGCGCCGGTCGGTATTGGTTTGCGAACATTTGTCGACGCGATTGCGGCCTTGTTGCTGTGCGAATCGCCATCGACTGCGGGCGCGTGTGCTGGTTGTAAAAGCTGTCAATTGGTTCGGGCCGGGACACACCCCGACATGATGTTGGTAGAGCCCGCCGATGGTAAACGCCAGATTGCGGTGGAGCGTATCCGCGAGCTTTCAGGATTTGTTGCGCGCACGGCATCGGTGGCAACGCGTAAAGTCGTCTTGTTGGATCCTGCGGATGCAATGAATCTGAGTTCGGCCAATAGTCTGTTGAAAAGTCTCGAGGAACCCTCCGCGGGCACACATTTATTGTTGGTTACGCATTCGTCAGGACGATTGTTGCCGACGATACGCTCCAGATGTGAGCAGTACCGATTGCCAATGCCGACATACCAGGTTGCGCTGAACTGGTTGCAGGGTCAGGTGCAGCCTGGCCACGAGAAGGAGCTGCTCGATGCCGCCTCGGGATGCCCGCTGGCCGCGATCGAACTGGAGCGGCAGGGCGGGTTGGAGCTCATGCAATCAGTGGCAAGTGCCTTTGAGCAGTGCAGCCGGCCGGGCAGCTTTGTGTCACCGGTGGTAGGCAGCTTTGGTTCGCACGATCTTCGCGAACTGCTGAATCTGATGGCGCTGGTACTGCTCGATTTTCAGCGCGGGGAATTGAGCGGTGATCATGAGTGCTGTCGTTTGCAATTCAATCGCGACATCTACCGAAAGATCGCCGGTATCGCTTCCCGGGATCATCTGGCCCGCACGATCGCGGCCATCCAGCATGCCACCAGGGATGCTGCATCGACCGCAAACCCCAATGGCGCGCTACTGTTGGAGGCAATCCTTATCGATTGGCAAAGTGGTTGCTCTGGAAAAAATCGTCGATAGGCTCTATTCTTCCCATGTCACGTAACCCTATTGGATCACTATGTCCACTCAAGGCACCCGCAACGGTATTTTGTCCCTGACAATCAAGGACAAAGCGGTTTTGTACGCCGCGTATATGCCTTTCGTGAAAAACGGTGGTTTGTTCATTCCAACCAACAAGCCTTATAAGCTCGGCGATGAAGTATTCATGCTGCTTAGCCTGATGGACGAAGCGGAGAAAATTCCGGTTGCCGGAAAGGTCGTTTGGGTAACGCCAAAACGCGCTCAGGGCAACCGCGCCGCGGGAATTGGTGTCCAATTCAATGGTCAGGACGATACTGCGAGCAAAAAAATCGAAACCTATCTTGCCGGTGCGCTCGAGTCCGAACGACCGACGCACACGATGTAATTCTGCTGCCATTGGCGGCCTGCAATCCCGATACTTGCCATGTTAATCGACAGCCACTGTCACCTTGACTATCTCACCAACGCCGATCGGGCTTTTGACTTCGACGAGTTGTTGGCCGAGGCAAGCGACGCCGGTGTGACGCATATGCTCACCATCAGTGTGGATCGGACCAACTTGCCGAGGGTTCTTGAGCATGCGGCAAGGGCCGATAATGTATTTGCGTCGGTCGGGATTCATCCGGGCCACTGTGACGACACCCTCGCAACAGAGCAAGAGCTTGAACAATGGTGCGCCAAGGACAGGGTGGTTGCCATCGGCGAAACCGGACTCGATTACTACTACGGCAAAGATCATGCTGACGCGCAGCGTGAGAGCTTTGCGCGTCACCTTCGGGTTGCTGCGCGTCAACAGTTACCGGTGATTGTGCATACCCGCGATGCCAGAGAAGACACGCTTTCACTGATAAAGCAGCACGCCAATTTTGAAAGCGCCGGCGTTATGCACTGCTTTACAGAAAGCCTTGAGATGGCGAAAGCAGCCATCGATATGGGGTTTTACATATCATTTTCCGGGATTATCACGTTCCGCAACGCCGATGAGCTGCGCGAGGTTGTAAAAGCGGTACCCCTCGAACGCATGCTTGTCGAAACCGATTCGCCCTATCTTGCGCCGGTGCCTCATCGAGGAAAGCCTAACCGACCGGCATGGGTCGCGCGGGTTGCTGAAGCTGTGGCGGAGCTCAAGGGCGTTGCGCTTGAGCAGGTCCACGAGCAAACATCGGCAAACTTTGCCGCTTTATTTCCGCGCTCAGGATTGGTTGTGGCATGAGCCCCGAGGTGCCCGAGTTTGGTCTGGGGCTTATCGAGGGGTTTTACGGTCGCAGGTGGACCGCTGACGATCGACTCGAGACGATTCGCAAAATAGCGGAACTCGGTTATCGCTATTTTGTTTATGCGCCCAAAGGCGATGCATGTTTAAGAAGGTCTTGGGCCGACACCTGGTCGGCGAGTGAAACTGCCCAAATAAAAAAGATGTCGATCGAGCTCGAGCGAGCAAGTATGACCTGGGGGGCTGGCCTATCGCCGCTCGGTCTGCTGGGTGAATTCCGGGGCTCCAAGCGGCAGCAATTTCGGGACAAGATTCGCTATCTCGATGACTTTGGCGCTGGCTTGCTGGTGCTGTTGTTCGACGATATGCAGCGCGAGTTCACTGATATGGCAGAGCGGCAAGCAGAGATCGTGCATGAAGCGCTGGCTGCGAGCAACGCCCGTCATTTGCTGGTGTGTCCAAGTTACTATTCGACCGACCCAGTGCTCGAAACCGTATTTGGTGCGATGCCTGAGGGGTATATCGAGACCTTCGGTGCGTTGCTGCCCGAGCAAGCCGGTGTCTTCTGGACAGGTTCGAAGGTGTGTTCCAGCGACTATGATCCGCAAGAACTGCATGAGATTTCAGCGCGTTTTGGACGCCCGTTGGCCTTGTGGGACAACTATCCGGTAAATGATGGCGCGCGTATGTCGCGTTTCATGCACATAGGGCCATTTACCGGTCGACCTGCCAGTTTGCGCGATCAGCTGTGCGCTCATTTCGTCAATCCGATGAACCAGTGCAGGGCGTCTGACATTCCGTTGGCAACCTTGGCGGCAATCTATCGTGATGGTGATCGCTACGATCCCGATTCCGCCTGGAGCGAGGCTGCCAAACGGTACCTGGGCAGGGAGGGTGCAGCGTGGTTGGCTGAGGTCAGGCCGCTGCTCCAGAGTGTCGGTCTGGATGGGCTTGATGCAGAGCAGACCAGGCGATTACGCGACGGAGCGCATCGCTTCAACTCAGCGATCGCACGCGAAATACTGGACTGGCTGGACGGCGGCTACGCGTTCGATCCTGCCTGCCTTACCGATTGAACAGTCTTCCAATGCACCGCTGCCTCAGCGTTGGCGGGCATTTCTCCGATGGCAATAGTCCGGCTACCCATGCATCTGCCGTCGCAAGCTGGCATCATAGCCAGTAATCAATGACTAGTTCTCGAAGGGCAAACGACGCGTGACGGAGCAACAACAGCAACGCCGCTGGCTATTGACGGCAAGTTACACCTCGGTTGCTGTTGCCGTGACGCTTATTGTGATCAAAACCGGCGCCTGGCTATACACGGGTTCCGCCTCTTTGCTGGGCTCGCTGCTCGACTCTCTGATGGATTCGATGGCCTCGATTGTTTCGATGCTGGCGGTTCGCTATTCGCTGCAGCCCGCTGACCTTGAGCATCGCTTTGGGCACGGTAAGGCCGAGTCGCTGGCTGCCCTCGCGCAGTCACTGTTTATTCTGGTATCGGGCGCCGTGTTGCTATACCACTGTGTGGAGCGGCTGATGAATCCGGCGGTTCATTCGGTGGCCCATGCGACCATCGGTATTGTAGTCATGGTGATTGCCATCGCGATGACGATGGGACTGGTGATGCTGCAAAGCCATGTCATCAAGCTGACCTCGAGTGCAGCGATCAGCGCTGATCAGCTTCATTACAAGGGTGATCTGTTCATGAACCTCAGCGTGATTGTCGCGCTCGGGTTGGTGCAGTTTGGATACCAGCAGGCGGATGTGCTGCTGGGGATTGGTATTTCGGTCTACATCGCGATTGGCGCCGTAAAGATTGCGCGCGAGGCGCTCAGTGTCTTGATGGACGAGCAACTCGGTCAGGAGGTCGATCGCAAAGTCTATGATCTGGCGATGGCACACAAGTGCGTGCTTGGCGTGCATGATCTCAGAACGCGTCGATCAGGCATGACGGTGTTGATCCAGCTGCATATTGAGCTTCCCGATCACCTGTCTTTGCTTGAGGCGCATCGTCATTCCGACGAAGTAGAAGCTTCGATTCGCAAAGCTTTCCCGGGCGCTGACGTGATTATCCATCCGGATCCTGCCTGCGTGGTCCCGGATGAGCAAAACCATACGCGCCAGATCTTTGAGGTACCCGAACAGCCGGGGTGAAACCGGGTGGGCGGAAAGCTGCCCGGATCGAATAATTCTCCCGATACGTGATAATGGAACGCGGGAGCAGGGCGGCATTCATACCAATTTAACCAAGTTGAAACAAACGTTGCCATGTGGCAGAATTCGTGCCCCATTAAGCGGCTCCTGGTGGCACTTTCTTTACAAAAAGGCGCCTTCTATCAGCAACTTATTGCACCTTGTTAAGGGTGCGACCTCGGTCGGCTGAGGCATTTGGGCGAAAGTGGCGGAACTGGTAGACGCGCTGGATTTAGGTTCCAGTGCCGTAAGGCGTGAGAGTTCGAGTCTCTCCTTTCGCACCACACCCTCAGCAATGATCCGGAGATACAGAGTATCGCTGGCCGCGACTGCGTGCCGGCATTGTTGGTTTTACAGACATTTTTGAGAGGTTGAAAATGCAGGTTTCCGTCGAGATTACCTCGGGGCTTGGCAGACGTTTGACGATTGGTGTGCCGGCTCAGCGTGTTGAAGCTGAAGTGGACTCACGGCTGCAGAAAGCGTCACAGTCAGTTCGCCTGAAAGGCTTCCGCCCGGGCAAAGTGCCGATGAAAGTCGTTCGCCAGCGTTTCGGTGCGGGCGTTCGTCAGGAAGTGCTGGGCGAGGTGATGAGCCAGAGCTTCTATGAAGCGGTCTCTCAGGAAGATCTGCGTCCGGCTGGCCAGCCGGAAATTGAGCCCCGTTCGATGGACGAAGGCAAAGACATCGAGTTTGTTGCAAGCTTTGAAGTCTATCCCGAGATCAGCCTGCCTGATTTCACCAAAATCTCGGTTAACAAGCCGACTGCCGACGTTAAAGACGAAGACGTTGACAAGATGATCGATGTGCTGCGCAACCAGCAGGCAACCTATGCGGTCGTTGAGCGTGATGCGCAGGATGGTGATCGCGTTAATATCGATTACAAAGGCACCAAAGGCGGAGAAGCCTTTGACGGCGGTAGCGCCGAGGGTACCGATCTGGTGCTCGGTTCTGGACGCATGATTGCGGGTTTCGAGGACGGTATCGTCGGTATGAAAGCCGGTGAGTCCAAGACTCTGGATCTGACCTTCCCGGAGGAATACCACTCAGAAGAGCTCAAGGGGCAGGCGGTTCAGTTTGAAATTACCCTGAACTCCGTTTCTGAAAAGACGCTTCCTGAGCTGAATGACGAGTTCTTCTCGATGTACGGCGTTGCCGACGGTGGACTCGACGCATTCAAGGAAGAAGTGCGCTCAAACATGGGGCGTGAGCTGCGCAACGCGCTGAAGAACAAACTCAAGAGCCGAGTGCTTGATGCGCTCGCCGATCTTGTTGAAGTTGACCTGCCCAAGGCGCTGGTCAAGCAGGAAATCGGTACGGTCCGTCAGCAGTCTATGCGTCAGTTTGGTGCCGCTGCTGCGAACTTTGACGCATCAATGCTGCCTGACGAGCTGTTCTCAGAGCAGGCTGAGAAACGCGTAAAGCTGGGTTTGATTCTGGGTGAGGTGATCAAGGCTGAGGCGTTGAAAGTTGACGCCGATAAGGTCCGGCAGATGGTTGAAGAAGTAGCCTCAACCTACGAGCAACCACAGGAAGTGATTGACTGGTACTACGGCAACCGTGAGCAAATGTCAGGTATTGAAGCCGCCGTGCTGGAAGATCAGGTAATTGAAGCTATTCTTGGTAAGGCACAAGTTGCTGATGAAGAGTGCAGCTACGAAGATGCACTGCGTCCTGATCCACAAGCGGACGTCGAAGAGTAATAGCAATACCGGCACCGCCATTCTGGCGGTGCCACTGACAATGAGGCATTGAATGAGCCGTTACGAGTTTTCTTCTGATCCTGTAACCAACCTTGGCCTCGTGCCAATGGTTATTGAGCAAACCGCCCGCGGAGAGCGCTCATTTGATATCTACTCGCGACTGCTCAAGGAGCGCGTGATCTTTTTGGTCGGTCCCGTTGAAGACCATATGGCCAACCTCGTTGTGGCTCAAATGCTGTTTCTGGAATCGGAAAATCCCGATAAAGACATCCATTTGTATATCAACTCTCCGGGTGGGTCGGTGACGGCTGGTTTGTCTATTTACGATACGATGCAGTTCATCAAACCGGACGTAAGCACCATGGTTATTGGTCAAGCGGCCAGCATGGGCGCATTTTTGCTGGCTGGCGGAACGCCGGGCAAACGCTATGCGCTGCCGAACTCGAGGGTCATGATTCACCAGCCGAGTGGCGGTGCCCGGGGTCAGGCCACCGATATCGATATTCATGCTCGCGAGATTCTTATTATCCGTGAGCGACTCAACAAACTGCTGGCGCATCATACCGGTCAAGACATCGAGACCGTTGCACGTGACACCGAGCGTGATAACTTCATGAGTGCAGAGAGCGCGAAAGCGTACGGCCTCATTGATGAAGTGTTGTCCGAGCGTGCCGGAAAGAGCGAGTAACAAAGATCGGATATCCTGCTAGACTAGGACCTGATTCCCTGTAACGAGTGATCGTTACGCACGCACCAAGCGTAGCTGGAGCGTTGACTGAGTAGAGCGGAGTGCTTGATGAGCAAGGAAAGTAGCGGCGATAAGAGCAAACTTCTGTATTGTTCTTTCTGTGGCAAGAGCCAGCATGAAGTCCGCAAGTTAATCGCCGGTCCCTCGGTTTTCATTTGCGACGAATGCGTCGATTTGTGTAACGACATTATTCGTGAGGAAGTCCAGGAAGCGGCCAGTGAAGGCGGCACGGATCGTTTGCCCAAGCCGCAAGAAATTCTCAAGATTCTTGACGAGTACGTGATTGGTCAATTCAAGGCCAAAAAGGTGCTGTCTGTTGCGGTCTACAACCACTACAAGCGTTTGCGTTCGGGTGACCAACGCAAAGACGATGTAGAACTCAGTAAGAGCAATATTCTTCTGGTCGGTCCGACCGGCAGCGGTAAAACACTGCTCGCCGATACGCTCGCACGACTGCTCGACGTACCGTTTACGGTTGCAGATGCCACAACGCTGACCGAAGCTGGGTACGTTGGGGAAGATGTCGAGAACATCATCCAGAAGTTGCTTCAGAAAGCCGATTACGATGTTGAGAAAGCCCAAATGGGTATTGTCTACATCGATGAAATCGACAAGATTTCGCGTAAATCCGAGAACCCGAGCATCACCCGCGATGTGTCTGGTGAAGGTGTCCAGCAGGCTTTGCTGAAGCTGATCGAAGGCACGGTCGCCTCTGTGCCGCCGCAGGGCGGGCGCAAACACCCGCAACAGGAGTTTCTGCAGGTTGATACCTCAAACATCTTGTTCATCTGTGGTGGTGCCTTTGCCGGTCTCGACAAGATCATTCGCGACCGCTCGGAGAAGAGTGGGATCGGATTTTCTGCCGAAGTCAAGAGCAAAGACGAGAGCAAGAACATCAGCCAGCTGTTCCGCGAGCTGGAACCGGAAGACCTCGTACGCTACGGTCTGATTCCAGAATTCGTGGGTCGTTTGCCGGTTATCGCCACCCTCGAAGAGCTCGACGAAGACGCGCTCGTCCAGATCTTGACCGAACCGAAAAACTCGCTGACAAAACAGTTCCGTAAGCTCTTCGAGATGGAAGGTGTGGAGCTGGATTTCCGTGAGGATGGTCTGCGGGCGATTGCCAACAAAGCGCTGGCGCGCAAAACCGGTGCTCGTGGGCTGCGTTCAATCCTCGAGTCGGTGCTGTTGGATACCATGTATGACATTCCCTCCGAAGAGAACGTCAGCAAAGTGGTAATCGACGAGTCGGTCATCAAAGGCGATTCTGAGCCGATGAAAGTGTATCAAACAGCTCCGCAGAAGGCCGCGCCGGCCGAATAACCATGCGCTGAGTCAGGTGAGCCCCGAGTGGGCTCGCCTCGCAATTAGCTGGCTGCTATTGCAATTCGACCGCATAAGCCCCATGTTAGAAGCGTCGCTAGTTTTTGGGCCTGGGGAGCTGCTGTATGAAATCCAATTCGGCCAATACGTTATACCTGCCATTGTTGCCGCTGCGCGACGTCGTGGTATTCCCGCACATGGTCATCCCGCTGTTTGTCGGCCGGGAAAAGTCGATTCGCGCTCTCGAAGAAGCTATGGCCTCCGACAAGCGTATTCTGCTCGTCGCCCAGCGCAGTGCTGCTGAGGATGATCCGACGATCGATGACCTCTATCGGGTCGGCACGGTTGCCAATGTACTTCAGCTGCTCAAATTACCCGATGGTACCGTCAAGGTTCTGGTCGAGGGTGATCAGCGCGCCGTGCTTTCATCGGTTGGCGCTGCCGACGGCTACATGGTGTCCAGTGTTGAACTCAAGGACGAAGATCAAATAGACGATGAGGACGCGGAGGGCATGGTCAGAACCTGCCTGAAGTTGTTCGAGCAGTACGTGAACCTTGGCAAGAAGGTTCCCTCTGAAGTGCTCAGTGCGTTGAATGGTATCGATGATCCGGGTCGTCTGGCTGACACCATATCAGCCCATATGGCGCTGGAGCTTGCGCAAAAGCAGGAGATACTGGAGATCATCGGAACTGGGCGCCGTATCGATCATTTGATGGCGCTGATGGAAGCTGAAATCGAATTGTTTCAGGTTGAGAAGCGCATCCGTGGCCGCGTCAAGAAGCAAATGGAGAAGAGTCAGCGCGAGTACTATCTGAACGAGCAGATGAAAGCGATTCAGAAAGAGTTGGGTGAAATCGAAGATGCGCCCAACGAAGTCGAAGCGTTGGAAAAGAAAATCAGTGAATCAGGAATGAGCAAGGAGGCCAAAGAGAAAGCCTCGGCCGAGCTCAATAAGCTGAAAATGATGTCGCCAATGTCGGCAGAAGCATCTGTGGTGCGCGGGTACCTTGACTGGATGATTTCGGTGCCTTGGAAAAAGCGCTCGAAGGTCCGTCATGATCTTCCCGGCGCAGAAAAAATTCTCGAGACAGACCATTATGGTTTGGACGAAGTCAAAGAACGCATTCTTGAATTCCTCGCTGTGCAGAAGCGCGTCGGCAAATCGAAGGGACCGGTGTTGTGCTTGGTTGGCCCTCCCGGGGTTGGCAAGACTTCGTTAGGCGAATCGATCGCTCGTGCGACCAATCGTAAGTTTGTGCGCATGGCGCTGGGCGGGGTTCGTGACGAGGCTGAGATTCGGGGACATCGACGCACCTACATAGGGTCAATGCCCGGCAAGATTTTGCAGAAACTCTCCAAGGTAGGTGTCAGAAATCCGCTGTTTTTGCTCGATGAGATCGACAAAATGGGTATGGATCACCGCGGTGACCCAGCCTCTGCGCTGCTTGAGGTCCTTGATCCGGAGCAGAACAACAGCTTTAACGATCATTATCTCGAGGTCGACTACGATCTCTCTGACGTGATGTTCGTATGTACCTCCAATTCGATGAATATCCCTGCGCCCTTGCTCGATCGCATGGAGGTAATCCGCATACCCGGATATACCGAAGACGAGAAGATCAATATTGCTGAACGCTATCTGATTCCAAAGCAGATCAAAAACACTGGCCTGAAAGACGATGAAGTAAGCATCAAACGTGACAGTGTTCGCGATCTGGTGCGTTACTACACGCGTGAAGCGGGCGTGCGCGGGCTTGAGCGAGAGATTTCCAAAATTTGTCGCAAGCAGGTGAAACGACTGGCGCTCGGCAAGGAAGAAACCGGCGCGGATATCACGCCCGATCAGCTTGAGGAATATTCAGGCGTTCGCAAGTTCCGCTACGGCATGGCGACCGAGAAAAACCAGATTGGACAGGTCACAGGCCTGGCGTGGACCTCGGTGGGTGGCGAGCTGCTCACCATCGAATCGGTCGCCGTGCCCGGTAAGGGGCGACAGGTAAAAACCGGTTCGCTTGGCGATGTCATGCAGGAGTCGATACAGGCGGCGATAACTGTCGTCCGCAGTCGCGCCAAAAACCTCGGTATCGGTCCGGATTTCCATGAAAAGAACGATATTCATATTCATGTACCGGAAGGCGCAACGCCCAAGGATGGCCCCAGCGCTGGCATTGGCATGTGCACCGCGCTGGTGTCAGTGCTGACGCAAATCCCGGTGCGTGCCGATGTGGCCATGACCGGTGAGATCACATTACGAGGTCAGGTGCTGGCGATTGGCGGACTGAAAGAGAAACTGCTCGCTGCCCATCGCGGGGGCATCAAAATCGTCGTCATTCCCGAAGAGAATGCGCGCGATCTCAAGGAAATCCCGGAAAATATCAAAGCAGACCTCGATATCAGGCCAGTTAAGTGGATTGATGAGGTGCTGGCGATAGCGCTTGAGAATCCGCCAAAACCGGTCACCGATGAGGAGTGGGAACGCTTGTCTCAGGCCGCGGCTGATGCGGCACGAGGCGCTGAGAGCGCCAGAGTCAATACGCATTAATTCGATATACGATATACCTTGACCTTGCGCGGGTCGGTTGGTGTAAACTTGCTCGCTCCGCCGCACAGGGCTTGCGGCACCGCTACCAACCTACATTCTGAAAAATGGTGACAACGTGAATAAATCTGATCTGATCGACGTAATTGCTGACAAAGCTGACCTGTCAAAAGCCGCTGCTGGACGCGCACTTGATGCGGTTGTAGAAGGCATTACTTCGGCTTTGAAATCAGGCGATCAGGTCTCTCTGATTGGCTTTGGTACTTTCGTGGTTAAAGAGCGTGCAGAGCGCACCGGACGTAACCCGCAAACTGGTGCAACCATGACGATTGCGGCCAGCAAGAGCCCAGGCTTCAAAGCCGGCAAGGCGCTGAAAGACGCCCTGAACTGATTGTTATGCTGACCCACTATCCGGTGGGTCACATCCGAATTCGGGCCGGGGATGAGCAGTCAGCCCCGGCCCGCTTCATTTCAAGCTGATGAACGTTTTATCCGGAACCTGATCTCTAATGCTGCAGAACATCCGAGACAACATCCAAGGCACCATCGCCAAGATTATCGTTGCGCTTATTGCCATTCCATTCGCGCTGTTTGGTGTAGAAGCTTTCTTCACCGGAGGTGAACCCGCCGTCGCTAAAGTCGATGGTGAAGAGATTACCGAACGCGAGCTTGCGCGCTCCATCGAAATGGAGCGGCGCCGTATCATCAACCAGGCAGAGGGAGTGGTTGATTCATCGATTATCGATGAGGAGACGCTGCGCGGACCGGCACTCGAAGGACTTGTTGGTCGCAAAGTGCTGCAAGTTGCGGCCCGAGACGCTGGCATCAAGATTGGTGATGAGTTCATCAATAGCGTGATTGTTGAGGATCCGACCTTCCAGGAAAACGGTGTGTTTTCCCAAGCGCGTTTTCAGGGTTTACTCGCAGCGAGCGGCTTGGGGGTTGATAACTACCGCAGCATGCTCAGAGAAGATTTACAAATACAGCAACTTCTGAGCGGTGTTGCAGACAGCGAGTTTGTGTTGCCGCAGGAGCTGGGTGATTTGTCTCGTTTGACGCAACAATCGTTGCGGCTTCGCTATATGACCATCAATGTGGTCGAGGATCTCGAGTCGATTGAGGTTAGCGATGACGAAATTCAGACGTATTTTGAAGACAATGTCGATGACTTCATGACCGAAGAAACCGTCAGCGTGGATTATCTGGAACTTCGGATTGAAATGCTGTTTGAACCCGTGGCGGAGGAAGACCTGCGCGTTGCCTACCAACAACGCCTTGACGCGATGCCGCCCGCTATTTCCCGTCGTGCAGCCCACATCATGCTGGAGTCGCTAGATGACGATGAGGCGCTAAGCCGGTTGCAGGCGCTGCGAGCCGAGCTTGATAACGGCGCTGATTTTGCCGAACTAGCGCGTCAAAACTCCGAGGACACAGGCTCCGCGGAAGAGGGCGGAGATCTGGGGTTCAGCGCCGGTGACGCGTTCCCCGAAGAGTTTGAGGCGGCCTTGGCGACACTCGCACCCGGTGAGGTGTCCGAGCCTGTTCAGACAGATTCAGGTTGGCACCTGATTAAACTGCTGGACGTTCGTGAGTTGGATCGTCCGAGTTTTGAAAGCCTGCGTGCGGAAATTGAAGAGCAGCTCCAGCGTGAAGCCGCTGAGCCGCTGTTTGTCGAACGCGCCGAAGAACTCGCCGACCTGACTTTTAATTCGGATGGGTTGTCCGATGCCGCCGACGCATTGGATCTGATTGTTCAGCAAAGCGATACCTTCAGCCGCTCCGGCGGTGAGGGCCTGTTTGCCAACCAAAGCGTGATCAAGGCGGCATTTGGTAATGACGTGCTGACCCGAGACATGAACAGCGAACTGATTGAGATCGAGCCCGAGCATGTGGTGGTGATACACAAGAATCAATATCAGGCCGCTCGTCAGAAAGACTTGGCAGAGGTGGCGGACCAGATTCGTGTTGTTCTTCGCGAGGCAAAAGCGCGAGAGCAGGTGCTGCAGCAAGCAGAGGAAATGCTCGCAGCGATTGGCGACGGAGCAACGATCGAGGAATTGGCGAACAACAATAAACTCGAGTGGCAATTGATTGATGGACATCGCCGGGGTGGCGACGGTATAGCCGAAGAGCTGAGTGAAGCTGCTTTCGCGCTGCAACGCAGTGGCAATGAGGTCGATAGCAGTCTGGTCTCCTTGGCCAATGGCGATGCGGTGGTGTTTCAGGTCAGCGAGTTTAAAGATGGTCCTGTTGAAACCCTGGACGGCCAACAGTTGAGCACAATTTCGCGACTGATTATTCAGGGGCGCGGGCGTGAGGTCGCGGCAGAGTACCAACAAGAGCTGCGCGATCGTGCAGGGGTGGAACTGCTCTGATAGGGGTTCCCGATAGCGCGTGGCCAGAGCTCCAAGCGGGCCACGTGCACGTATGGCTGTGTCGTCTTGACCGGCCCATAACCTATGCCCAGCGTGCGACGCTGCTAACAAGATTCCTGCCGGAAGACCTCCAACGCCATCGTCGTTTGCTTCGTCTTGTTGATCGAGACGCGTACCTGCTTGCCCATAGTCTGCAGAATGAAGTACTGGCAGGATACGACGGTATCCCTCCAATGAGCCGTCTTGTTCTCAAAGCCCAGCATGGCAAGCCCTATATTGCCTCCGGCTGTAATCCCCGAGACTTGCAGTTCAACCTAAGTCACAGTGGACGCTGGGGACTGCTGGCGGTATCGACAGGTGAGGTGGCGCTTGGCGTAGACGTTGAACAACATCGATCTCAGCGTAATCTTGCCGCACTTGCCAAGCGTAATCTGACGCTCGATGAGCAACGCCAGTTCAACGATCGCGGTGCCGAGCTGGAAGAGCAAGGGGTTTGCGCGTTCTTTGATTTGTGGTCACTCAAGGAATCCTTCGTCAAAGCCCACGGACAGGGCATCTCGCTGGGCCTGAGACGTTTTGGATTCGAGTTGCCCGAAACTGGCGAGGTTCCGGGTTTCAATGCCGAGCCAGTTGTAGAAGCGACGCCTGAGCGCTGGACTTTTCGCCTGCTGAGAGGGCTTGCTGGCCACAGCGGTGCGTTGGCAAGTTCGGCTCCGCTTAAGAGTCTTAAATTCTTTGTGTTCGATCCTCTGGAACGTCGCTTTGATGCTCTGGACTCGCTGGCAGATACAACGGATTACCAGCATTAGGGGTAACTTTGTTGGTTTTTGCAGGGCGACGCTCTGGTAAAATTCGCGACCTCATTTTTACCATCAATCTTTGCAGCTAGCTGCCAACACTGGAGCCCAAGCATGTTCAAGGTGCAGACCTACAACCAGATATCCGTCAAAGGACTGGATCGTTTCCCACGCGATTGTT
>Ga0181576_10001204_pt1 | contig 19766 bp, 19 predicted proteins | sample 101ome_22_FD_132464 | JGI IMG/M metagenome (GOLD analysis project Ga0181576, IMG submission 132464) | Coastal salt marsh microbial communities from the Groves Creek Marsh, Skidaway Island, Georgia - 101412BT metaG (megahit assembly) | ecosystem: Environmental > Aquatic > Marine > Intertidal... | reverse complement strand
GCCTTGGCGACTGCGGTATTCAGCAGCACCGCATCAAACCCCATTTCCATTGCCTGCGCCGCTTGTGACGGCAGGCCAAGCCCCGCATCAATAACCATCGGCACATCAGGATATTGCGCGCGCAAGCTTCGTAACCCATAGGGATTCACCAACCCCAATCCAGTGCCAATTGGCGCACCCCACGGCATCAGCACCTCGCAGCCAGCATCAAGAAGCCGGTCAGCAAGAACCAGATCTTCAGTCGTATAGGGAAACACCTTAAACCCGTCACGGCAAAGGCTGGCCGCCGCTTCGACAAGGCCAAACGGGTCGGGCTGCAAACTATCGCTATGGCCGATGACTTCAAGCTTGATCCAGTCAGTTTCAAATAATTCACGCGCCATTTTTGCCGTGGTGATCGCCTCACTTGGTGAATGACAACCAGCGGTATTGGGCAAGACATGCACACCAAGATCACGAATAAGTCGCCAGAACCCCTCGCCTGCCTGTGCGCCAGCGGCCTCGCGCCGAACCGAAACCGTCGCAACTGACGCCGCAGATTCGCGAAAAGCCGCGCCAAGAATTGCTGGCGATGGATATTGCGCCGTTCCAAGCATGAAGGCGGTTGGCAATTCAACTCCGTAAAATGCTGTCACATCACCCTCCTTGCCGCGGCGCGACAATTTCCACCTGATCGCCAGCTTCGATCGGGCATGATTCACGTTGGCCAACCGGAACAAAATCGCCATTCACCGCGGTTGCCACACGCGCATCACCATAGCCAGCCTCGTGCAACACGGCGGCTAGATTGGTGCTGGTGACGTCTTTTGCCACGCCGTTAATTGAGATTTTCATCCATCACCTCTGGGATCTGTCCTGAAAGAAGATAATCGGCTGTCATCCGCGCCATCGCTGGTGCCAGCAAAAACCCATGCCGAAACAGGCCATTGACATAAAGCCGGTCTCCACGGCGTCTAATCCGCGGTAAATTATCGGGAAAGGCAGGCCGCGCATCGACGCCAATTTCCAATATCTCGGCTTCGCCAAAAGCCGGATGAAGCGCATAGGCAGCGCTTAGCAATTCCAGAACCGAACGCACGCTTGCCGCTTGCCGGTTTCCCGATTCAATCTGCGTTGCGCCAAGCATGAAAACACCATCGCCGCGAGGCACAAGATAGATCGGAATCCGCGGATGCAGCAACCGCACCGGCCGTGATAAACGAATATCAGCTGACCGGATTACCAGCATTTCACCTTTGACCCCACGCAAATCCTGCATGGCATCCGATGCTGACAAGCCGCGACAATCAATTTTACGAACCTTAGTTGGCAGTGCCGCTTGATTATCATTATCTGGGAAATCCAGATCATCGGCGGTTTCAATCGTGATATTGCAGCTTTCCAATTCACCAACAAGACAGGCCAAAGCATCACGCGGCGATAAATGCGCTTCGGTTGGAAAGAACAGGCCGCGCCGCGCCTGACCGGCCAAGTCAGCCTCTAAGGCCGCCACACCATCAGCATCAACCCATTCATGCTGGTCAGTTCGGCGGGCAAAGCGATCCAATTCGCCGCCATCACGGCTTAGCGCCAGCACCAGCGAGCCATTGCGCTCAACATTCACATTATGCCGCTGCCACCATCCAGCAGCTTCTTGACCAAGCCTGACAACCGGCTCTTCAGCCGCCTCGCTTTCACAAAAAGGCGCCAGCATGCCACCAGCCCACCACGAACAGCCATGTTCGGCAGGGCGGCCATAGCGGTCAAAGATCCGCAAGGAAACACCGCGTTCCGCCAATTCAGCAGCAAGGCAAAGTCCGGCAACCCCGCCGCCAACAATGGTGATCTGTGGTTCGGTCACGCGCTAACTCCAGAATTGGTAGAAATGATGCACCGGCCCATGACCTTGTCCAATGCCAAGCTGGTCGGCTGCCTTAATTGCGCCATGAAGCCATTGATGCGCTGTGCCAATGGCGTCATCGAGTGCTAAATTTTTGGCAAGACCCGCGGCAATCGCCGATGACAGCGAACATCCTGTGCCATGCGTATTGCCGGTATCAATGCGCGGCGCGTCGAAACAGATAATTTGCGACTCAGTCACCAAATAATCATGGCAAACAGCGCCATCGGCATGGCCGCCTTTCATTAAAATCGCCGCTGGCCCAAGCGTCAAAAGCGCTTTGCCCTGTTCTTGTGGTGTTAAATCACCCTTGCCCGACAAAAGCCGTTCGGCTTCAGGAATATTGGGGGTTAGCAGTCTGGCAAGCGGCAACAATCTCTCAATCAGGCAAGATACGGCATCAGCTTGCAACAATGCATCACCTGATTTTGCCACCATGACCGGATCAAGGACAATCGGCCCACGAAAATCGGCAAGACCATCAGCAACAGCGTCAATTATCGCAGGTGTTGCCAACATCCCAATTTTAATAGCGTCAATCCGAATATCAGACAGCACCGCGTCAATCTGCGCCCTGATCATCGCTGGTGAAATCTCTTCGACCTTTGAGACCAATCGGGTGTTTTGCGCCGTTACGGCAGTAATGACGCTTGCGCCATAAACGCCACGCGCGGAAAAGCTTTTCAGATCAGCCTGGATCCCCGCGCCGCCGCCACTGTCCGAACCGGCAATGGTCAATGCGGTTGCAACTGGCTTTTGATTGTCTGATTTCAACATGCGACGCGCCCCAAAAACAAATGCCTTGCGTGGGAACAGGAGAGATAGCCGCTACGATCTGGTATGATCTCCGTTCCCTACGCCAGTTTTAACTGGATCAGGTTCTATGAGTTAGCTTTCGCTTCTCAGCCTTGGCATCAACCAACTGGTCAAACCAATGCACCCCAACAGATCCATTACACTAGCCAGCCACAGTGGCAATTTCAAGCGCGAAGATCACCGCTGCGAAGACGGCTCGATTGGGCATTGCCTCAAACCCCGCATTTTCAAAAAATCTTGCCTAAATTTTCAATCAATGAGCATTTATTTTCTGTATGAGTGAATTATACCTTTCCAAAAAAATAAAAAATGCTATTTCAAGCGCATTACAGCTTTTGACTGAGGTACGGTGTGGAAACGATTATCGAATGGCGCGACATTTATGGTGTCACGACGCTTGTTCTTGCAGCAAGTCTGCTTGTTGGCGGTTTGTTTGGCTGGCTCGCCGAACGAAGCGATTATTGCGCCCGCTCAGCCTATGACGAGATTTTTTCATTGACTAGCCGCACAGGACGCGGCCAGTTCAACCAGCTTTGGCAAGTTGCTATTGCTGGCATATCGGCGATTATTGCCATTTTGCTTGCTCGCCAGCTGGGTCTGATCGATATTGAATCGGCGCGGCAATTCAAAGCACCACTAAATCTGGTTGGTTTGTTTTTGGGAACATTACTTTTCGGCATTGGTATGGGGCTTAGCCGTGGTTGCGTGTCGCGGCTGATCATCTTATCGGGTCGCGGCAATATCCGTGCCTTGATCACATTGGTATTTTTATCGCTTTTCGCATGGTCGGCAATTAGCGGCGTTTTGGCTGTGCCGCGGATTACCCTTGCCAGCCTTGGGCAGATTGAATATAGCGCGGCTTTATCCCACAGCCTGCTTGCAATCTGGGTTTTGTTATTGCTTGTGGCTATTATGTTGGTCATGCGGCGCGGTGGTGCCGACCAGCCGGTAAAACGCGCCCTCATGGCAGCCTCTATTGGCCTGCTGGTGCCAGCTTGTTTCTTTGTAACTGCCGTCATCGGTGCCGATGAATTTGATCCGGTTCCGGTCGAAGGCTTGCGGTTTATCCTGCCTGTTGCTGATAGTCTTGGCTTTTTCGTCTATTCGACCGCCCTCACCCCGAAATTTGGTCTAGGGCTGGTTGGCGGTGCCTTTATCGGCACGATTCTATCGGCAAAATTATCTGGCCGTATTGTTATTGAAGGATTTAACAATGCACCCCACCCGCTCCGCTATATCCTTGGTGCATTTTTCATGTCTTTTGGCGGGGTGATTGCTGGCGGTTGCACTATTGGGTGGCTTTTGACCGGCGGCAGCGTTTTGAATGGCGGCGTATTGATCGCCTTCGCGGGTTTCGGCCTTGGCAATTTGTCATTGCGTTTGCCCTTTATTAATGGCTTTCTTGACAAGGAAACGGTAACCAGTAGCGTTTAATCCGATCTTGGCTCATTATCAGTTTGATCGGTGCAAGTGCCTGCCCACAGCAACCTGATGTTTGAGACTGATTATGATTAAAGCAGTTTTATTCGATACATTTGGCACCATTGTTGACTGGCGCTCGTCAATTGCTCGCGAGGGCGCGGCTGTTGCCGCCCAAAAGGGCGTTGCCGATTTTGATGGTGATGGGTTTGCTCGCGCGTGGCGCGCCGGATATCGGCCGGGTATGGCGCGCGTAACAGCTGGCGAGCGGCCATGGGTTTCTATTGACGTCATTCATCGTGAACGGCTGGAAGAAATCTTACCTCAATTTGGCTTGCCGATGCTCGATGAGGATGAACGCGACCATCTGAACCGCGCATGGCACCGCCTAACCCCATGGCCTGACAGTGTCCCCGGTTTAAAGCGGATCAAGTCAAAATTCCTAATCTCACCTCTATCGAACGGATCGGTCGTTCTGTTATCAACCATAGCAAAACGCGCTGGGATTCCGTGGGATTTTATTTTCTCAAGCGATATGCATCGTGCCTTCAAACGCAATCCGGCTGTTTATCAAAACGCCATCCGTCTTTTGGGCATGGCACCTGATGAAATCATGATGACGGCAGCGCATAATGATGATCTAGAAGCCGCGCGCAAAGAAGGCATGCGCACCGCCTATATCAATCGGCCAACCGAATATGGTATTGACCAAAAAGTCGATTTTGAAGCCACCAGTGACTGGGATATTATTGCTGACTCGGTTGAGGGCGTTGCTGATGGGCTGGACTGTCCCAAAATTTGACGCGTGCCAAGGATGGTTCAAATGACCGCAGATAAACCTGCCTATATTCTGGTCGATACAAAAATCACCGACCCTGTTGCCTATGAAGATTATAAAGCTGCAGCCAAACCGATTGCCGAACAATATGGTGGCGTCTATCTGACCCGCGGCGGCAAAATGGATCTTATGCAGACTGAATTATGGGATCCTACCCGCATAGTATTGGTGAAATTCCCATCAATGACGGCAGCACATGCCTTTTTAGACAGCCCCGAATATGCGCCGGTCAAATCAATCCGGCTGGCAAATTCCGAGGCAACATTGCTGGTTCTTGAGGGCGTTTAGCTTGTCGATGCCTAGCTTGTCGATACTTTTGCCAGCGTCTTTTGGGCAATCTGGCAATGGGCAAGCCTAGCGAAACGGTAATTGGCAAAACGGTTATAAACCATCGCGGCAATCGGGCAAATGATGGGCAACCCAACCAGAACTGCCAGAAACCGCCAGTAGCGAAGCTGTTGCCAAATCACCAAAAAGGCCGCGGCACCAATATGCCAATCACCTGCCGCATCGCGCACATGAAGATGGCGCAAAGCATCGGCTTGCGAGATTTGATAAGCCGCCAGCGGTGATGCATCAGTCGCAATATCCATCCATGTAAAAATGCCTGATGGCGCAATATTCTGGTAATAGGCAATCTCTTTACTGCAAAGCCCGCATTTACCGTCAAAAAAAACTTCAATCATCAAAATCACCCAATCGCTGGCCGTCCTGCCCCTTAGGGTAAATGGGCATGAACAGCGCCTTTGGCAAGCCCGACAGACGTTTTGCCGGTAAATTGCAGCCATCACATGCAGGCCATGGCGCACCTTCGATTAGAAAAATGCAATTTGCGACTATTTAGGCTTGGCGATCAATGCACAAGATGCGTAGCATTACCGTAGACGAATCCGCACAGGACAAGGTTTCGAAAATGCTGTTAAATGACGAAGAAAAGGCCATGCTGAATGGCGATTTTGGTAAGGCAAAACAGTGGGCAATTGATCATCAGATCAAGGTTGGCGCATTTTTTGATGCACCGGATATGGTAGCGGTTAGTCAGGCACATATGATGGCCGACCCTGAATCGGTTGGCGAGGCTGGCGTGAATTTCATGGAGTCAATCGCCAATGATGGGGGCTGCGTTGTGATCCCGATGATCACTGACCCGCGCGGGGTTGATCTCAATCATTATCGCCCGCTTGGCCAAACCGAAGAAATGGCCACAATCGAACGTCGTTTTATCGCCGCTTGCGAGGCGGTTGGCATTATGATGACCAATACTTGTGTCAATTATCAAACCATCATGCCGCCATTGCTTGGCGATCATGTTGCCTATGGCGATACTGGCGTTGTGATCTATTCAAACAGCGTTTGTGGCGCACGGTCTAATTTTGAAGGCGGCCCATCTGCATTGGCGGCCGGACTTACCGGACGCACTCCGCGCTATGGTTTGCATCTTGACCAGAATCGCAAAGCAACACGCCGCTTTCAGGTGACGGTTCAACCTGCCGAATTGACCGATTGGGGAGTTCTTGGCGCGGTGATTGGCCGAATGGCCGGATCATATTGGGAAGTGCCAGTGATCGAAGGCATTGAGCGCGTGCCAACATCAGATGAGATCAAGCATTTTGGCGCAGCGATGGCCAGCTATGGATCAATTCCGCTTTTTCACATGATTGGCATTACCCCCGAAGCGCCAAATCTGGCAGCGGTTGGTGGCACCAGCCTGCCCGTCACGCAAATAACCGACTCCGACCTTGCGTCTTTGCGAAGCAATTTTGCCAGCCAAGGTGAACGGCCGGATGTGGTCGTATTTGCAGCCCCACAATTATCGATTGTCGAAATGGAACAGGTTGCCGGCCTTGTTGATGGTCATAAATTGCAATTGCCGCTGATTGTATGTACGTCGCCACAAACCTATGGCGATGCTGGGCGAATGGGCTTTATCGATAAGATCGAAAAAGCGGGTGGCACCGTGCTTGAAGGCACTTGTTTCTATAATCAATATGCCCGCGAAATTGGTGAGGCAAATGGCTGGGTTCGCCTTCTCAGCAATTCGGCAAAAATTGTCAATATTTTAGGTGGTTACGGCTATAAGCCAGCGCTTGCCAGCATGCAGGATTGTGTTGCAGCGGCCATTCACGGAGACATGATCTGATGAAACGATTGAAATGTCACAAAGGCGTTGGTCCAAAGGTTACTGGCGAGGCGCTTGTTGCCGATGATAATTTTTCCGCACGCTATGATCTTGACCGGATAAAGGGGGTTTTTTCACGCCCACAGCATAAGCTTGCCGGACAATCATATGATCAGAAAATTCTTGTGTTCAACACGGCAAAAGGCGGTGTTGCAACGGCGTGGATGCTGCATGAAATGACAGCTAGAGGCATTACACCAAAGGGGATTTTGTTTAATGAGGCAAACACCATTCTGGTGCAAGGGGCGGCATTGGCCAATATGGCCATGTGTGACCGATTTGAAGATGGCGATGTGACCAGCCTTATCAAATCAGGACAGATCATTGAAATTGACCCTGCTGCAGGCGAGGTCATAATTCACGATTAAATCAGGCAGATAAAGTGATGTGACAGATCCGGCGGCTAAAGCGGGCCAAAGGCAAATTCGGCTGAGCCAACGGGCGTGTCCTGCTTACGATTATCAGCATGCCATTTTGCCTGATCGAAATCATGATGATATTTTTCATTCAGCTTGGTTGCGATTTTCATCACATCCGGTGAAACCTGTGCCGCAACCTGACTTAGCATAACTTGCAATGCCTCATCGCGGGTTAGTCCGGTATCAACCAGTACCCGAATGGTTGCCTCGATCACATCGACAATTATATCCGAATTCAATTTTGGTGCCATAATGCAGTCCTTCTTAGCCCGTTGTCATCCAAGATGAACGCAAAATTCATGCCAGAGTCAGCTTTGATCGGCGATGGTCAGTGCCTCACCAATATAACGGGCGCGTTTTTTTGGCTTTAGCTGGTGAATATCGACCAGTACCAGCCCATCAACACAGTGATTAAAGGCCGGATCAATGCTAAAGCCGCAAAACCGCACTCCACCCGGGGTGCAAACATCGGCATATTGTTTGAATAATGTTGGTATTTTCAGCCCCATAAACCCAAGTTGGCTGCGAAGCCATTTATGATCCATGTCAAAATCCAGACCAGGCATATGCTGACGCAAATCTGCCGCGCTATCCGCATCAATCACATAGGGGATGGCAGGAAGCGCAAAATGATCCGGATCGGCAAAATGGGTTTCATAGAAATGCACCAACATATCACGTGCCGGTTTTGGCATATTATTTGACAAGCTGACCGGGCCAAACAGATATTTTACTTGCGGATGCGATGCGAGATAGGCACCAATCCCCTGCCATAGATAATCAAGACTGCGACGCCCCCAATATTGCGGCTGGACAAAGCTTCGCCCAAGTTCCAAACCTTCCGCGAACAGGGGCTGAATTGACGGCTGATAGTCAAAAAGCGATTGTGAATAAAGCTTTGTTTTTGGCTGTCCCTGCCAGCGCCATATCTCGCCAAGGCGATAGGCACCAGCAATTTCCAGCCGATCATCATCCCACAATAACAGATGGCGGTAATAATGATCGAATTGATCAATATCCTTGCTTTGCCCCGTACCCTCGCCAACCGAACGAAAGGTCAATTCGCGCAACCGGCCAATTTCATCCATAACAGCGGTGTTTTCGGCATAATCAATTAACAGAATATGTTTGTTATCCGCCGTAACGCCGAGCTTTTCAGCTGATTTCAACTCGTCGCGAAGGGTTTTTCGTGACACGGGGTGAATAATGCCTTTTGGCGTTTTAAAGACCGGGGGTTTTCCGCGCCCAAGACGCCGCAAATGCCGGTTCACAAGCTGCGCCTTTTCACGCCGCCCCATTGGCAGTGACTCAAAATCACCAATGGGAATCGGCTGGCCGATGGTCAGGCTGATCTTGCCCTTAAATCCGGTCATTTCACGCGGCAGCATCAGCATGGATAATGTCGCGCTTAACCTCGCAACAAGATAGAAAAGAACCGAATTTCGCGCTCGGATATGGATTGGCAAAATGGGCGCTGATGTCTTTTCGGCAATGCGTAAAAACCCCGATAGCCATTTGCCATCACGAATGCCTTTTGGCCCTGCCCGCGACACCGCACCAGCGGGGAAAATGATAACCGCACGATCCTGATTTAACGCCGTGATGATCCGCTCTAAATCGGCTTTATGCGTTTCCCCACCAAATGTATCAACCGGTAGAAACATGCTGTTTAACGAATTGATATTACCTAATAATTCATTTACAATAATCGACACGTCACGGCGTGTTTTCCCAATAAGGCGAAGCAATGCCAACCCATCCAGCCCGCCAAGCGGATGATTGGCAACAATCAGCACCCGCCCGGTAACGGGGATATTTTTGATCTCGTCATGGCGAACCAGATAATCAAGCTGCAATTCGTCAAAAACCTGATCAATAAAATCAAATCCATTGAGATAGCCATGTTTTTGCAAAAACTGGTTGATGCGGTCTTCATTCACAAGGGTGCGAAGGCACCAGATCAAAAACCGGACAAGCACCGCCGGATAATGCTTTAGGGATGGCATACGGGCTCGTAAAACCGCGCCAACATCAATCAATTTTGTCGTTGTGTCAGGCATATCTAACATCATGGCCTCGCTGGTTTAAACGGCATAATCGCCAATTGATGTTACGGTTTCATGACAATTGATAAATCTGTCCAAAATTTGGCACCAAACTGGCAAATCCGGCTAGGGCTGTGGCGGAAAGGCGATTGATTGTCCATCAGGACTCCATTGTGGATATTTCTGCATCACCCGCTGGAAACTGGCCGAGTCAAGAAAACCGCCAAGCCATGCATGAAGATGCGGCCAAGATTGATTGTCAAACCAGTCAGGGTCGGCAATACGGAATTGGCGCACAAAAGGCAGGCTGGCAAAATCCAACAGACCAAGCTGCGCCCCCGACAGCGTGCCTGTTTGCTGTAAATCTTGGTCAATCTCGGCCAGAAAAGCGCCGCCGTTATCGCGATGAGTCGAACCGGCGTCACGATCATAACGGCTGGCATATTTATAGCGGTCAAGATCATGTTTAAACGCACCATCCAGCCGATTCAGAAAGGCCGTGGCCGAATTCGTATTGCGCCGCCAAACAGCAAGCCAATTTTCCGGATCATTCTGTCCAAGCGCCCAGAACATGATATCGCGGCTTTCGTCAATCACCTGCCCATCTTCAAGCTTTAGGACTGGCACCGTGCCTTTTGGTGATGTGGCCAGAAAATCGGCCGGTTTGTCACGAAGCAGAATTTCGCGCAATTCAACTTTTTGACCACTTGCCGCAATCGCAAGCCGCGCCCGCATGGCATAGGGGCAACGCCGAAAACTCCAGAAAATCGGGGGTTGGTCGACATGTGCCATGTTGTTAGGCTTTGCTGATATGGGCAGCAATCGCAAAATCAGAGCCGGTAACGGTAAAGGCCTTGGCAAAACCCAGCACCAAAACACCATCACGCGGCACTAGCTGGAACATATGAAAATCGCCAAAATTGCGGATCAAATCCATGGTTGGCCCATGCGCTGCGGAAAAATCATCACAAAGCCCACCGAATTTGGCATCGTCACGCCCAATTTCAATCGCATCAACGGCAAATTTCAATCGGTTACGCGCCCAAATATTCTGGCTTTTGGCCTCATCAGCACAAAGCATACAGGTTGCCGCACCTTGCGCCATCAAATCGCGAACATGCTGCGATAGATGGCTGGTAAAAATATACAATCCGTCATCACGCCGGATAAAGGGCGAAACGCCCATTTCAGGACTGTCATGCTGGCTGTTTACCGATATATAGAGAGTACGAAGCTGCATAAGCGCATCACGCGCTTGCTCAATCTTTTCGTGCGACATTCCCGACGAATCTTCAAAGGCGGCGTTTTCCTGCATCTGCACTATCCTAAATCATCAAAACCAAATGGCATTCCAGACCAAAGCGCCATATTTAACATGACCATCTCTAACATGGTTGTGAAAGCTGGGAAAATCAACTGCGCTGGCATAGCGCAACAATCATGCCTTGCCAAGCCAATCACAATGGGTTTCGATAAGATCACGCCACCAACAAGGATAAGGGCACATGACGCAATCTGTTGATGTTGAAATCTACGCCGATATCATTTGCCCTTGGTGCTATATTGGCAAAAAGCGTCTTGATGCAGCCTTTGCCGCCCGCCCCCATGTAACGCCGCGCTATATCTGGCGGTGTTTTTTGCTTAATCCCACAATGCCCTCAACTGGCATGGATCGTCAGGCCTATCTGATTGGCAAATTCGGCAATGCTGCCAAGGCCGTTTATGGCCGCATTGCCGACGCCGGTCTTGAAAGCGGAATTGCCTTTAATTTTGACGGAATCCAACGCACCCCCGATAGTCGCAAAACCCATCGCTATCTGCTTGCCGCTGCTGCCAAAGGCCATGATTTAAGCGACGCATTTTTCAAAGCCTATTTCATTGATGGCCGCGATATTGGCGATGATGATGAACTTGCCAAAATCGCCCATGAAAACGGCTTTACCATTGATCCGGCCAGCCTTGCCGATCCAGCCCTTGACCGGCAGATTGCCAATGATATCGAAATGTCGCGCCAGCTTCGGGTCGATGGCGTTCCGTTTATGATTTTTGCGGGGCAATATGCCATTGCCGGCGCGCATTTGCCCGAACATCTGATCCCCGCCATTGATGGCTGTCTTGTCAAACCGGCAGAGTAAGCCCGTTCCGGCGGTAAATGGCTGAATTTTTGGCTCGCCTGCCGCTAAAGCAGCGCGACAAGGTCTTGCAAGACGGTTTTGCAGGCCGCTGGTTGCATCTCAGGCTTTGGAATTGGCGTTGCCACCACCAGACGATGGTCGGCACGAAGCTGCACCCGCCCGCCCTGTCCGGCAATCCAGCCAATCAACGCATCCGGACGAGCAAAATGATTGTCACGGAATGCCAATGACAATCCTTTTGGCCCTGCATCAATTTTTTCGATATTTGCCAAACGGCATAATTGTTTTAATTCGATCACCGAAAACAGGTTTTTAACCGGATCGGGCAAACCGCCAAAACGGTCAACAAGTTCGGCAATCAATATATCGGTTGCCTGTGGATCAGTAAGATCGGCAATCCGGCGATAAAGTGACAGCCGCACGGTTAGATCGGGCACATAGGATTCAGGCAAACGGATTTCCAGCCCAAGATTGATTTGCGGTGTCCATGCCGGTTTTGCATCTTCTTCACTTTCACCGCCACGCCCCGATTTGGCAGCATCAACAGCTTGTCGCAACATCTCTTGATAAAGCTCGACCCCAACTTCACGAACATGGCCGGATTGTTCATCACCAAGCAGATTTCCAGCACCACGAATATCCATATCATAAGATGCAAGCGTGAATCCGGCACCAAGCGTATCAAGCGTTTGCATAACCTCAAGACGGTGGCGCGCCTGCGGGCTTAACAGCCGTTGCGGATCAGATGTTAAATAGGCATAGGCGCGCTGGCGACCCCGCCCAACACGGCCACGAAGCTGGTAAAGCTGCGACAGGCCAAACATATCGGCGCGGTGAATAATCATCGTATTGGCCGACGGGATGTCAATTCCCGATTCAACAATATTGGTCGATAGCAGAATATCGGCTTCACCATCGGCAAATCTTGTCATGACCTGATCAAGTTCATTGGCTGGCATGCGCCCATGCGCTGAAATCACCCGTGCTTCGGGTGCCAGTTTGGTAATCCGGTCATAAACCCGCTGCATATCATCAATGCGTGGACAAACCACAAACACCTGCCCGCCACGGAACATTTCCCGCTGGATCGCCTCGCGAAGAACAACACCATCCCATGGACCAACAAAGGTACGAACCGCCAACCGGTCTACCGGCGGCGTTGCAATCAATGACATTTCGCGAACACCTGACAGCGCCATTTGCAGCGTGCGCGGGATCGGCGTTGCAGACAGGGTTAACACATGGATATCACCACGAAGCTCTTTTAGCCGTTCCTTTTGGCCAACGCCAAAATGCTGTTCTTCATCAATAACCAAAAGACCAAGGTGATTAAACGTGATTGATTTTGCCAAAAGCGCATGCGTGCCAATGGCAATTTGAACTTCACCACTGGCAATATTTTCACGAATGATTTTCGCATCGGCTGTTGATGTCATGCGTGACAACACACCAATTTTGATCGGAAAACCGGCAAATCGTTCGACAAAGACCTTGCCATGCTGACGTGCCAGCAAAGTTGTCGGCGCCACCAAAGCCACCTGATAACCCGCCATCGCCGCAATAAAGGCCGCGCGCAACGCCACTTCGGTTTTTCCAAAACCAACATCACCGCAAATCAGGCGGTCACTGGCTTTGCCCGACGCCAGATCATCAACAACATCATTGATTGCATTTAACTGGTCTTCAGTTTCGGTAAAAGCGAAACGCGCGCAAAATTCACCAAAACTGCCATCTTCGGCAATCAAAGGTTCGGCACGCGCCCGATAACGCGCCGCCGCAATCTTGATAAGCTGTTCGGCCATAATTCGAACGCGGCCTTTGATGCGGGCAACACGCGCCTGCCATGCAACACCACCTAGCTTGTCAAGCTGGGCTTCGCCACCGGCGCTGCCATAGCGCGACAACAGCTCAATATTTTCCACCGGCAGATATAATTTATCGCCGCCGGAATAAACAAGATGAAGGCAATCATGATCGCCGCCAGCACTGTTAATAATGATCAGCCCTTCATAGCGGCCAATACCATGTTCGGCATGAACCACCAGATCACCGGTTTCAAGAACGCTGACCTCGCGCAGAAAATCATCACCCTTGGCACGTTTTGATTGCGGCCGTGATAGACGCTGGCCAAAGATATCCGGCTCGGAGACCACCACCAAATGATCGGTTTGAAACCCCGTTTCAAGCGGCCATTGCATCACATAAAAACCGCCAGAAGCCGCATCTTCAATCGCGGTAAGCGGTTGCAGCGCACCCGCACCAAGATGCCCATCCAACAAATCGGCTAACCGGCTTGCCGCCCCGGGGGAACTACAAGCAACAATAATCGGACGTTTGGCGGCGCTTCGCTCGGCCGTGACAAAGCCAGCCAATTCCGGAACCGCACTATTGCCTTCGACTTTGATCAGCCGGATGGCCGCCCGCCCGCCAGCATCTTGCATCTGCGGCTGATCGGGTTTGGCTAAATCTTTTGCGCCATCTTGCCCGCCATCTTGCCCACTATCTTGCCCAGCAACCTGCATCGGGGCAAAGGCAAACAGGCGACAAGCCCTGCCCTGTTCGAATAAGTGATCGGTTTCGGTTTGCGATAGATACAGCTTTTCTGGCGCCAATGGCCGGTACGGGCTTGCCGTATCATCACTTCCATGCGCCAGACGCGCCTCATGGAAATCATGAATTTGCGCATAACGTGCGGTAATGGCAGCGTCGCTTTCGTGATCCAGCACAAGTGGCCACCCCGAGCAATAATCGGTCAAACAGGCCAGATTGTCATGAAATAGCGGTAACCAATGCTCAATCCCCGGATGGCTTCGCCCTGCCGACACTGACTCATACAGCGCATCACGGCTGGCCTTTGCGCCAAATAGTGACAGATAGCTGGTGCGGAATTGCGCGATCGTCGCCTCATTCATCATAAATTCGGCGACGGGCCGCAAAATCAAATTTTCGAGCTTGCCAATGCTGCGCTGGGTAGCCGGATCAAAACTGCGGATCGTTTCAACATCATCACCAAAAAAATCAAGCCGCGCCGGTGTTGTTTGCCCGGGTGGAAACACATCCAAAATACCGCCCCGAACCGCAAATTCACCGGTTTCCCGCACCGTATCAGTTCGCAAATAAGCCTGACCAGCCAGATAATCAGCCAAGGCAGCAGGCCCAAGCGTTTGCCCATTTGTCAGATCCTTGGTTGCCTGACCCGCGGTAATCGCCAGACTGCTGTCGGTAAAATAGGTTTTTGGCGGCACGCGCTGCAAAATCGCATTAATCGTTGTCAGCAAAATGCGTGGTCGTGTTCCCGCATCACTGGCAAGCTGGGCAAGTGTTTCAATCCGGCGTCCAACCAATCCGCCTTGCGGTGACAGCCGGTCAAATGGCAAACAATCCCATGCCGGAAATTCAAGAAGGCGAAGATCGGGCGATAACCGCCGCAGACTGTCACCCATTGCCGTCATGCGAACATCATCGCGTGCCACATAAATAAATGATTTACCGCCCAAAGCGATCTGCAACAGCGCCAAGGAGGCCACCCCGTCAGGCGCGCCCCAAATATCATTTTCTAAATTTACTTCATTTATATTTTTCATGTAATTAATGTTGTTTTTTAAACTCTTTAATTAAATGAAAAACAGGCGTGTCATAAGCCTCGGGCAGCGGCGCATTGCCCATCACCCATGCATAGATCGCAGGATCACCCGCCTCAAGCAAATTCTCAAAATCGGTCAGATCGGACTCATTGAGATGCGGCAAATGCATTTTGGCAAAATGCCCAAGCAAAAGATCAGTTTCCTTCATGCCGGTATAGCTGGCTTGATAAATCAAACGGCGAACGCGGTTTGACAATTCAGGCATAACAGGCGGTGCAGCTGGCGATGACATAAACAACTTCCTTTTTCGATCCGGTTTTTGAAAATATATGGCTTAGCCTTTTTCAAAAACTGGCTTGCTGTTAAATGACAGCAACAAATGGCTGGCATGAGATAACAGATATGGGCGATAATGCCTAGACACAAGCGTGCCTGTGTCCGATCATTTCGTCGGTGACAGGCAGTGAGCGGCCGCCGCCTGATAAGGAGACAAGCATCGTGCATCCAAAGCGCCCCGCCGAGATATTTCAGCTTTTTGCGTCAACCACCAGCCTTGCCGGTGTTGGTGCCAAGCTGGCATCGGTGCTGGAAAAGCGTGTCGGACAGCATGTGATTGATGTTTTGCGGCATTTACCGATTGGCCTGATTGACCGCAGCCAGCGCCCATCGCTTGCCAATGTTGATGATGGCGCGATTGCCACTTTCGATTGTCTTGTGATTAAACACGACCGCCCGCCGCGGGGTGTTCGCCGTCCCTATCGGGTGTTTTGCGAAAATGAAACCGGCGCGCTGGAGCTGGTTTTTTTCCATGCGCATGATGATTATGTTGCCAAACAATTGCCCATTGGCGAGCGCCGGCTGATCAGCGGCCGCGTCGAGCTGTTTCAGGGCCGGGTGCAAATGGCGCATCCCGATCATATTTTACCGCCGTCACAAGCCAGTAAAATGCCAGTTTTTGAACCAATCTATCCATTAACTGCCGGCTTAACGCCAAAAATTCTACGCCGCACCATTGCCGATGCCGTAACCCGCATCCCTGATTTACCAGAATGGATTCCCGCTGCCATCATACAACAGCATGGCTGGCCCGATTTTGCCACGGCGATGCGCGCTGTTCATGCCCCACAAAATGCGGCTGACCTGCTGCCGAGCAGTCCGGTGCGGGCGCGTCTTGCCTTTGACGAATTACTGGCAAATCAGCTGGCGATGCGCATGGTGCGCCACAGTGCCGCCGAGGCGACACCGGGCCGCGCCTATTGCAGCGATGGCCATATCACCAGCAAGCTTCGCGCCAGCCTTCCCTATAAAATGACCGGTGCCCAAAAACGCGCCATTGACGAAATTACCAGCGATCAGGCCAAACCAAAACGCATGCTTCGTATGCTGCAAGGCGATGTTGGCTCAGGGAAAACGCTTGTCGCATTATGGGCGATGCTAAATGCGATGGAAGCCGGAGCACAAGCCGCACTTTTGGCACCAACCGAGGTTTTGGCGCGCCAGCATCATGCCAGCATTCAAGCCATGCTTGCCCCGCTTGATATCGAAATTGGCCTTTTGCTTGGCCAAGGGCGCGGCACGGCAAATGCAAAAACCGGAACCACAACCATGCCTGTTCTAAGCCGGAAAGACACGCTTGAAAAACTGGCCGATGGCAGCCTGTCACTCGTGGTTGGAACGCATGCGCTATTATCGGAAACTGTTGCGTTTCACGATCTTGGCTTGGCGGTTGTTGACGAACAGCACCGGTTTGGCGTGCGACAGCGGATTCTGCTTGGCGAAAAAGGGGCGCATGTCGATGTTATGGTGATGACCGCAACGCCAATTCCGCGAAGCCTTGCCATGACCGCCTATGGTGATCTTGATCATTCCCGCCTTGACGAAAAACCGCCTGGCCGGTTGCCAATCGACACGCGCGTTCTGCCAAGTGATCGTTTAGGCGATGTGATATCCAGCCTTGGGCGTGCGCTTGGCGAGGGAAAACGCGCCTATTGGATTTGCCCGCTTGTTGAAGAATCTAACAAGCTGGACATTGCCGCCGCCGAAGACCGGTTTGCCGCTTTGGCCCGCGCGCTTCCCGATATCACGGTTGCGCTTGCACATGGTAAAATGAAAGCTGGCGAGCGTGATAGCGCAATGCAGGCGTTCCGCGATGGTATGGCGCAGTTGCTGGTCGCAACGACAGTAGTCGAAGTTGGCGTTGATGTGCCTGAAGCCAGCATTATCATTATCGAACATGCTGAACGGTTTGGCCTTGCACAATTGCACCAGCTACGCGGCCGTGTTGGCCGAAGTGACCAGCAAAGCAGCTGTCTGTTGGTCTATCATGGCGCGTTAAGCGAAACCGCGGCAAAACGACTTAGCGTCATGCGCGACACAAATGACGGTTTTGTGATTGCCGAAGAAGATTTGGAATTGCGCGGGCCGGGTGAATTTCTGGGACAACGCCAATCCGGCATGCCCGAATTTGTGCTTGCTGACCTTGCGGCGCATCGCGACCTGATCAGCCTTGCCCGAAGCGAGGCTGGCCGGATATTAGAGCAGAATGACCAAAAGCACATGAATTTGCTGCTCAGCCTGTTTGAACGCGATAGCGCGGTCAAATTCCTAGCATCCGGCTAGACGTGCGCTTAACCCGCTTTTTTAGCGGCCTTTTTTGCAGCCGGTTTTTTTGCAGCGGCCTTTTTCGTAGCGGGCTTTGTCGCGGCTTTACCTGCATTGATCGCTCTATCCGGCGGCGACACGATACCGCCCGACACGACCAACTTGACCGCTTCTTCATTCGTCATATCAAGTTTAATGATATCTTTTACAGGACAAAACAGTAAAAAGCCTGATGTTGGGTTTGGCGTTGTCGGGATAAACACATTCACATTTGACCCCGGGACTAACCGGGCAACCTCGCCCTTTGTCGAGCCGGTTACAAAGCCGATAACCCACAGGCCACGGCGCGGATATTCAACAAGAACCACCTCGCGAAATGCATCGGACTGGGCGGAAATCACAGTTTCCAAAATCTGCTTTGTGGCGCCATAGATGGTGCGAACCACCGGCATGCGGTTTAGCAAAGATTCGCCAAGCCGGATAATCCAGCGCCCCAAGAAACCGGCAGCAACCGCGCCAATCAGCGTGATCATCACGCCGCCAACAACAAGCCCTGCCCCCGGAATATCGCCAATGCTCCAGGTTGAAAAAGCCGGAATAAGCTTATTCACCTGACCATCGATCAATTCAATCGCTGCCCAAGTGATATAGACGGTCAATAAAACCGGTGCTGTGACCAGAAGGCCCGTAAAGAACCACCCACGCACCCGCGCGAAAATACCGGGCTTTACAATTTCTGGTTCATTATCGCTGATATTCATTCCAATTCCCGTTATCAAACATCAAAACATGTCAAAAGGCGCATGCTTTGGCCGACCCGAAGCCGCGCCTCCATTATTTGCGCTATTTACACCGATTTAGCAAATGGTTTCAATTCCCCCTGCATGATCGGTGATTTACCCAAAGCCCAGACAATATATCATATGGATGCTGCTTTTCATTGTTCAAGACATCATCACTTTGATAGGCTGGCGCGCATGACAAATCATCTAAGTGAACTTGACCGGCTATATCAGATTATGATCCGGCTTCGTGATCCAGAAACCGGCTGTCCGTGGGATGTCGCGCAAGATTTTGCCAGCATCGCCCCCTATACGATCGAAGAAGCCTATGAGGTGGCTGATGCCATTCAAATTGGCGACCGCACCGCCATTCGTGATGAGCTTGGCGATCTTTTGCTGCAAGTTGTCTTTCACGCACGCATTGCCGAAGAGGAAGGCAGTTTTGCGCTTGAAGATGTGGCCAAAAGCATTTCCGACAAAATGGTGGCACGCCATCCGCATGTGTTTGGCGATGATGATCGGCCATCGGTTGAATCGCAAAACGGGCTTTGGGAAGATATCAAGGCGCGCGAACGCGCCCAAAAAGGCGAAACCAAACTTCTTGACGGCATTGCCCGCGGCCTGCCGCCAATGCTGCGCGCGCTGAAATTGCAAAAAAGAGCCGCACGGGTTGGGTTTGACTGGCCCGAAATTGATCAGGTTCTGGATAAAATGAAAGAAGAAGCCGAAGAATTGGCGGTTGAACTTGCCAGTAAAAATAAAGACCAAACCCGCATTCAAGATGAAGTTGGCGATCTGCTTTTTGTTGCTGTTAATCTGGCAAGAAAGGCTGGTGTTGATCCGGAAACTGCCCTTCAGAACTGCAATCTAAAGTTTGAAAACCGATTTAATTATGTTGAAGAACAAGTTGTTTCTAAACATAAAAATTTTACTGATGTATCGCTTGATGTGATGGAAGGCTATTGGCAGGATGCCAAGCCCTATGATCGCAAACAGACATCTGACTAATCGCGCCAGACCGCGTCACGCAAACGGTTCCAGCCGGCCTGACTCGATACGGCCATAAAGG
>Ga0181576_10001202_pt1 | contig 19781 bp, 19 predicted proteins | sample 101ome_22_FD_132464 | JGI IMG/M metagenome (GOLD analysis project Ga0181576, IMG submission 132464) | Coastal salt marsh microbial communities from the Groves Creek Marsh, Skidaway Island, Georgia - 101412BT metaG (megahit assembly) | ecosystem: Environmental > Aquatic > Marine > Intertidal... | reverse complement strand
GTATTTTATTTGAGGTTAGTACTGAACACTTTGATTCAGATAGCTACCGTGTTTATAGAAAATGGTTAGACGATAAAAACGTATGAAAATAGGATTATGTGGAACAATGAGTGTAGGTAAAACCACACTTGTCAATGCTTTAAAGCTTTTACCTGAATTTAAGGATTATACAACTAGAACAGAACGTTCTAAGGAACTGATGGCAATGGGTATTCCATTGAATACTGATTCTACGTTCTTAGGTCAAACAGTCTTTATGGCTGAGCGAGCAAGCGAATTATTAATTGATAATATTATTACAGACCGTACTATTATTGATGTAATGGCTTTTGCTCAAGCATCTAAATCAATGGATTGGCCTGATAAAGAAGCATTTTATGCTTACGCTATTCGTTTGATTAGAGAATACGATTATATTTTCTACGTTTCACCAGAAGGAGTAGAAATTGAGGATAATGGTATTAGAGAAACAGATGCTGATTATAGAAATGAGATTGATATTGTTATCCGTCATATTCTAAGCCAACAAAAACATCGCATTAAAAATTATGGTGTACTTGAGGGTAGTACTGAGAAACGCATTGAACAAATGCTAGAGGCGCTTTCTTTGTAATATTTATAACAAAATAACAATTATAATGAGACGTTCAGAATTAGCAGAATACATTAAAGAAACTATTGTAGAATTACTTTCTGAGGCCAGCCCAGAAGAAGTAGAGGCACAAAAAGAATTAAATAAAGAATTAGAAAAAACAGTTGAATTATCTAAAGAACTTTCTGAAGATATTGATGACGAAGATGCTGCAGCTCAACAAGCAACAGCAGATACAAAAGATTCAGTTTCTGTAATTTCACGTAAACTTCAAGATACAACTAAAGAAATGAAATCTACTGTAAATCAGTGGAAAAAAGCTGAAGGTGAGGAAAAAGAACGTTTATTAGCTCGATTAAAAGAGTTAACTAAAATTAAAAAAGAACTTGAAGGATTACTTTAAAAATATTCAAACTTTACTGATTGTAGTATTAGCAGTTTTATTGTTTTTACAACGAAGCTGCTCTTCTACACCTCCAGTAGAACCAAAGGTTATTACAGAAATAGTAACCCATTGGGATACTGTTAAAGTAGAGACAACAAAATATGTTCCTAAAATTGTAGAAAAAGTAGTAGTTGATATTGATACATTTTCTACTCCAATTGATACAGTTACGGTATTAAAAGATTATTATGCTAAATACTTCTATACTGACACTATTCAGATAGATACGTTAGGTTCTATTGTCATTAATGACACTATTACCCGTAACTTAATTTCAATGCGTGATGTACAATCCAACATTTTCATCCCAACAACTACAATTACTAATACTATTTACCTCTACAAACGCGAGTTTTATGGGGGTTTTTCGGTAGGAGCAACTAATCAAGCAGTACAAAATATTAATGGTGAATTATTATACATTAATAAAAAAAGAGATGCATACGGTTTTGGGGTAGGTTTAAACCCACAATGGCAACCTGTTTACACAGTTCGTATGTACTGGAAAATAGGTAAATAATGGCTGAACAAAATCTAAGACAGATAATCCAACAGGAATACATCAAGTGTGCTGCTGATCCAGTCCATTTTATGAAAAAGTACTGTTTTATTCAGCACCCACAACGTGGACGTATTCCATTTAATTTATTCCCATTCCAGGAAAAAGTACTAAAATTATGGAGAGACAACCCATATTCTGTAGTACTTAAATCAAGACAGTTAGGTATTTCTACTTTATCTGCAGGTTATTCTTTATGGTTAATGTTATTCCATAAAGATAAAAACGTGCTGTGTATCGCAACAAAACAAGATACAGCCAAAAACATGGTTACGAAGGTTAAATTCATGTATGAAAATTTACCTTCTTGGCTTAAGATAGATGCTCCTGAAAATAACAAATTAACATTACGATTAAGTAATGGATCCCAGATTAAAGCAACTTCAGCATCAAGTGATGCAGGTAGATCGGAAGCAGTATCCTTACTACTAATTGATGAGGCCGCATTTATTGATAATATTGGTGAAATTTGGGCTTCAGCTCAACAAACCCTAGCTACTGGTGGTGGGTGTATAGCATTATCTACCCCTTATGGTACAGGTAACTGGTTCCATCAAACATGGGTTAGAGCAGAAAATGGTGAAAATGATTTCTTACCTATTAAATTACCTTGGTACGTTCACCCTGAACGAGATGAGGCTTGGAGAAAACGTCAAGATGAATTACTAGGTGATCCTCGTATGGCAGCACAAGAATGTGACTGTGATTTTAGCACTTCTGGTGATATTGTATTCTACCCTGAATACATCGAATTCTATGAAAAAACATATATTAAAGACCCACTTGAAAAACGAGGCGCTGACCAGAACTTATGGATTTGGGAACCCGCTGATTATTCAAGATCCTACCTTGTGGTTGCTGATGTGGCTCGTGGAGACGGCAAAGATTATTCTGCGTTCCACGTTATTGACATTGAAACAAATACGCAAGTAGCAGAATACAAGGGTCAAATTGGTACTAAAGAATATGGTCACCTATTAGTAGGTATAGCTACCGAATATAATGAAGCATTACTTGTAATTGAAAATGCATCAATTGGTTGGGCTACTATCCAAACTGTAATAGATAGAGGGTATACTAACCTTCATTATTCAAGTAAAGGTGATGTTACAAGAGCAGATTCGTATTTTGATAAATACATGGATACGAGTAAAATGGTTCCTGGATTTAGTATGACTTCAAAAGTTAGACCAATGGTAATTGGTAAATTTCAAGAATACATTTCGGATCAAAGTGTAATAATTCAATCAAGTAGATTGATAGAAGAAATGAAAGTGTTTATTTGGAAAAACGGACGTGCAGAAGCTCAACAAGGTTACAATGATGATTTGGTTATGTCATTTGGGATTGGTATGTTTATGCGTGATACGTCTTATAAATTTAGACAACAAAATTTAGATTTAAGTAAAGCAGCACTAAGTAGTATTTCTACTTCTCGTACATCTTGGGTTGGAGGATATGCAGGTAATAGTACCCAAAATCCATACAAACAACAGATAAACGGTAAAGACGAAGATATTAGTTGGTTACTTTAATATATTTATAATAATAACATTGCAATGGCTGATAAAGGACTTTTTTCAAGACTAAATAGATTATTCTCTACTGATGTAGTTATCCGTAATGTAGGAGGTAACCAAATCAAGGTGATGGATACTGATAAAATCCAAACCTCCGGAGAATTTGAGACTAATGCCTTAATGAATAGATTTAGAGGGATTTACCAAAACCCAGCTTCAACTTCATTATACGGGTCTCAATTTAATCTTAACTATCAATATCTAAGAACCCAATTATACTCAGATTACGATGCTATGGATACGGATGCAATTATTGCTTCTGCTCTTGACATTATTGCTGATGAGTGTACTTTGAAAAACGATATGGGTGAGGTACTTCAAATTAAATCTTCGGATGAAGATATTCAAAAAATCCTTTACAACCTATTTTACGACGTCTTAAATATTGAATTCAACCTTTGGTCATGGACCCGCCAAATGTGTAAGTATGGTGATTTCTTCTTAAAATTAGAAATTTCTGAAAAATTTGGTGTATTTAATGTTATTCCCTATTCAGCATATCATATTGAAAGAAAGGAAAACTTTGACCCAGAACATCCAACTAAAGTAATATTCCAATATAACCCAGATGGTTTTTACTCAGGCAATTCTTCGGGTTACTATTATTCTCCAAATCAAGAAAATACAAATTCTATTGTATTTGATAACTACGAGGTAGCACACTTTAGATTATTAGCAGATGTAAATTACTTACCTTATGGACGTTCTTATATCGAACCTGGTCGTAAATTGTATAAGCAATATGCATTGATGGAAGATGCTATGTTAATTCATAGAATTGTACGTGCACCTGAAAAACGTATTTTCTACATCAATGTAGGTTCAATTCCACCACAAGAGGTAGAAAATTTTATGCAAAAGACTATTTCTACTCTTAAGCGTACTCCATACATGGATGAGCAAACCGGTGAATATAATCTTAAGTATAACATGAATAATATGCTTGAAGATTTTTACCTCCCAGTTAGAGGTAATGATTCAACAACTCGTATTGATACTACACCAGGTTTACAGTACGACGGTATTCAAGATGTTGAGTACTTAAGAGAAAAATTATTTGCTGCTCTTAAAGTTCCAAAAGCATTTATGGGTTATGATGCTGATCTACAAGGTAAAGCTACTTTAGCAGCAGAAGATATTAGATTTGGTCGTACAATTGACCGTATCCAACGTATCTTACTTTCAGAATTATACAAAATTGCTTTAGTTCACTTATATGCCCAAGGTTATACTGGTGAACAAATGGTAAACTTTGAATTAAATCTAACAACTCCTTCTATCATTTACGATCAAGAAAAGATCGCATTAATGAAAGAAAAAGTAGATCTAGCATCTCAAATCATGGAGAATAAATTATTCTCTTCAGATTGGATTTATGATAACATTTTCCATATGAGTGAAGATGAATACGAAGAAAACAGAGATTTAATCATCCAGGACCAAAAGCGTAGATTCCGTATGTCTCAAATTGAGACTGAAGGTAATGACCCTATTACTACAGGACGTTCATATGGTACCCCACATGATTTAGCTTCATTATACGGTAAAGGTAGAATGGAAGAAGACCCCGGTAATGTACCTGATGGATATGATGAAAAATCTCCTTTAGGACGACCACAAGAAAAAGCTTCAAATATCAATACACAAGACAATGCTTTTGGTAGAGATAGATTAGGTAGAAAAGATATGAAAGTGGATGATCAACCTAGTTTAAAAGAAACTGCTAAATCTGTATTAGGGAAAAATAAAACTCTTTTAGAAAGTCTAGAAAAAACATTAGTGTTTGAACATGACAAGAAAAAAGAATCATTACTAGACGAAAAAAACATTAAAGAGTAATATCTCCTTATATATTTATAACAAAACCTATTTAGGAATGAACATTAAACATTCTAAGTATAAAAATACTGGTATTTTATTTGAATTACTAGTAAGACAAGTAACTGCAGACACCCTAAATGGGGGTGATTCACCTGCATTATCCTTAATCCAAAAGTACTTTGTAAAAAGTGAATTAGGTAAAGAGTATAAATTATACGAGACTTTAGCTAAAAACACTTCTTTAACAGAAGGTAAGGCCAATCTTATTCTTTCTACACTTTTAGAAAATTCTAAAAAATTAAATCGTAGCATTTTAAAAAGAGAAAAATATAATCTAATTAATGAAATTAGAAAATATTATAATTTAGAAGATTTCTTTAGAACTAAATTACCCCATTATAAAACATTTGCAGCGTTTTATACTTTAAGTGAAATTGAAAATACTGAAGCTCTAGTTAATACTAACCAAATTGTAAACAATAAGGTTACATTACTAGAGCATTTATCATCTTCTAATATTAAAGAAGAAAGAGTAGAAGCTGAAGTATTACAAGAATTCCAATCTTACGATAAAGACACTCGTATGCTTACCTATAGAATTTTAATGGAAAAATTTAATGGTAAGTACACTGATTTATACGATTCTCAAAAAGAAGTACTTAGACATTACATCAACTCAGTAGATTCTACTCCCGTATTAAGAGAATTTTATAATACTGAAGTAGGCAAAATCAAATCACAACTAACAGAATTAAATTCTAAAGTAAGTAATAAAGCTGTTCAAATTAAAATTAATGAAGTAATTAATTTGATTGAAGAGTTAGATAAAACAGCTAAAGTAACTTCTGAAAACATTGTAAATATTCTTCAATACCTAGAATTAACAGAAGAATTAAAGTTAGCTCATGGCTAAAGTAGGAGATACTAAACAAGATGGTGGTATTGTAACTACCGTAACTAATATTGACCCTGAAACTGGTCAAATTACTTGGTCTGTTGATTATGCCCCTGATTATAAAAAATTATTTAAAGAGGTAACTGAAATGCTTGAAACTGCTAAAGAAATAGCTCAAGCAACAGACGAACCCTTCTTTAAAGACCATTATAATGATGTTCGTAAACTAAGAAATCAGTTAAGAACTTACTTACGTAATAATAAATCTGAAGAATACGAACGTCTTAAAGCCATGAACGAAATAAGTGCTACCGGTGGTAGCGCTAATTTTAGTTCAGCTACAGGAACCGGAGCTCAATATGCTACACCTAAGGCATTTGGTAAAGCTCCTATTTATTATTATAAATTAGGGTATAAACCCGTTAACCAAAAGTCTTTAAGAAAAAAAGCTAAAGGTATTGAGGTTAAAGATTTATGGAATAAATAATATGTATAAGTATAAATTAAATTTGAAAGAGCGCGATGAACAAAGAGCTTCATTTCAAGAAAAACGTTTAGAAGCGTTTAAAGAAATTGAAGCTCGTATCAACAACCTCTATCCTATGCTAGACAAAGCTAAAGATGAAACAGTAGCTTACTACCAGGATAAACCTGAATCATTTAGTGTAGTATACCCAACAGATTTAATTTTAGATTATATTAAAGACATTGAAAACCTACTAAAAGATAGATAATGAAGACTCTACAAGAACAGTACAACTTAATTAAAGAAGGTAAAGGTAACGCTGATGTGTTCTTAAAATCTGCACGCAGATTATTTCCCGAATACATTACTAATATTACACCTATGAAGGATACAGTTGAGATTTTAAAACAAAAATCAATCCTAACTGAAAACTTTGTAGGCTACGAACCTTTAGTAACTAATACAGCTCGTAAACAATCATTTGAAACAGCATTTGAAAAATTTTTAGCTGAAGAAGCTAAAGCAGTAGAGAAAAAAACTACTAAAGATGTAGAAAAAATGGAAACTGCTGGTTTCGATTATAAAGATCCTAAAAATATTGATAATTTATACGGTGAAGCATTCTTAAAAGGATACTACGCTGAAATGAAAGATCCTAAAAACGCTGATAAAGACGTAGACGAATTAAAAGAAATCGTAGCTAAAAATATGGCTAAAGATAGAAATTACTACGTTAAAAATGCTGCGTTTGGGGTTAAAGGTATTGGATATGAAGAATTACCTGAAACTAAAGAAGTTAAAGGTGAATTCGCTTCATCAGGAATGGAAAAAGCCCCTATAGTAAAAGAAGGTAGAATTTCCTTAATGGATATGATTTCAGAATCACTTATAGAAGCTTATTCTGAATTCCAACGTGATGATAAAGGCTCTAAAGATGTAGCTGCTAAAGACAAAGGCGAAGAAGACGCATTTGGTGCTGGTGTTGAAAAAGGCGAAGAAATCGAAAAGAAAAAAGTAGCTAAGAAAAAAGTTAAAAAAGAATCTGTAGATTCTAAATTAGCTGAAATCGAAAAACAAGGTAAACTTGTTACTATGGAAGCTCAAATGGATGCTTTAGATGAATTAATCGCTTCTAAAACCCAAAGAGTAGAAATGGTTAATGAAGATGACGATTTAGCTGAATTAGCTGATAAAAAGAAAATCAAAGCCATGCAAAAAGAAATCAAGGACCTAGAAAAACGTAGAGCCAAGATGGATAAAGTATATGAAAAAATGTGTGGTAAAGCTTACGTTAAACAAGAAATTGTTGACGAAGTAGAAGATTTAAATGAAGCTTGTGGAGTATGTGGTATGACTCCTTGCGAATGTTAAGATGAAAAAGGTACTAGTAGAAACTCAACTATTTAGACCTAAAGGTCTAATGCTAACGGAAGGTAAAATGTCCGATAGAGGAAACCCTATGGTTGAGGGTATCTTAGCTACTGCTGAAGTAAAAAATGGTAATGGTCGTTACTATTCTAAAGACTTATGGGATAGAGAAATCGACAAATATATGGCTTCGGTTAACGAAAACAGAGCCGTAGGTGAATTAGACCACCCAGAATCTTCAGTTATTAACCTTAAAAACGTATCCCATAACATTAAAGATATTTGGTGGGATGGAGATAGTGTAATGGGTAAAATCGAAATCTTACCTACACCTTCAGGTAATATTCTAAAAGCACTTATCGAAAGTGGTATTACAGTAGGTGTTTCTTCTCGTGGTATGGGTTCACTTGAGGAAAGAGATGGTGTATTAGAAGTACAAGACGATTTTGAATTATTATGTTGGGATTTCGTTTCAACACCCTCCAACCCAGGATCATATATGCATTTAACCGAAGGTAAAATCCAAACAGTAGATACTTATAAAGGAGTAAATGACATTGTACAAGAAATTTTATGTGCTAATACTTGTACTTGTTATTTAGACTAACACCTCTATTTTTAGAGGCGCTACCCGGAAAGACGCTCTTCGAAAGAAGGGCGTTTTTTATATCTTTTTATATATGTATTAGTATAATACGTCATCTCTTATATGGCGTCAAATGTATATTAATTCTTATTACGTCTCCTAATAGGCGTACTCCACAAAACAAATTTTGAGGTAATTATGGCAAACAGAGATCTGCTTAAAGAAGCAATCGCTGATGCAAAGGCACTTAAAGAAACTGCTATTGCAAACGCAAAAGCTGCTTTAGAAGAAGCCTTCGAACCAAAAATCAAATCTATGCTTTCGGCTAAGCTCGAAGAAATGGAAAAAGAGGACATGGACGAAGAAATCGAAGAAGTAGTAACGACCGAAGCTAAAGAAGAAGTTGAAGAAGCCAATGAAATGGAACTTGACGAAATCTTAGCTGAACTCGAAGAAGGTGAAGATAAGGAGGACATGAAAGAAGCTGAAGAAATTGACGAAGCTAAAGAAGATCTAGACGAAGCAAAAGAAGAGATCGACGAAGTTGAGGAAGTAACTGAAGCTGAGGAAGATGAAGAAGTTGAAGTTGACGCTGAAGAAGAAGATTCTGAAGAAGGTGAAGACGAAGACGAAGAAATCGACCTAGAAGATATGTCTGAAGAAGATCTAAAATCTTTTATCGAGGATGTAATCGCTGATATGGTTGAAGCTGGTGAATTAGAAGCTGGTGAAGAATTTGAAGCTGAAGACGAAATGGATTCAGAAGAAGAAATCGACATCGATGTTGAAGACGAATCAGAAGAAATCATGGAAGGTGAAAAAGAAGAAGTTGACGAAGTAGTAGTTAACGAAGAAGAAGTAGAAGAAGGTGTAATTGACAAATTAAAGGATATGTACACTGATAAAGAATTACTTTCTAAAATCGTAACTGTAGATGGTAAAAATGTATCTATCAAAGATCTATTATCATTAGCATCTTCCGGAGCCGTAGCTGGTCAAGCTAAATCAGGTTCAGGTAAATCTTCATCAATTGGTGAAGCTGAAATGGAAGATATGATGGAAGAAGTAAATGCTTTAAAAGCTGAACTTCACGAAGTTAACTTACTAAACGCTAAACTTCTTTATGCTAATAAAATCTTTAGAGCTAAAAACTTAAAAGAAGCTCAAAAGGTTAAAGTTCTTGAAGCATTTGACAAAGCGTCAAATGTGAATGAAGTTAAACTTGTATTTGAAACACTATCTAGTGAAGTTAAAGAAACTAAAACTATAGTGAAAGAAAATCTAGGTTCAGCTTCTAAACCAGCAGGTGTTGCTCCAACTAAAGCTCCTATCGTGGAAGTAGATCCACAAGTAGCTAGATGGCAGAAACTTGCAGGTTTAAGATAATTAATTTTAAATTTTAAATTTTAAGACAAATGTCACAATTAGATTCTTTATTAGAAAGCGCTGGTCAAGGTTGGAAAAACCTTCAATCAGACGCGGCTAAATTAGCCAACAAATGGGAAAAGACAGGTCTTCTTGAAGGTATCGGTAACGAAAACCACAAGAACAATATGTCTATGATCCTTGAGAACCAAGCTAAGCAATTAGTTGTTGAGGCTTCTCAAACTGGTGGTACTGCTAACTTTACTGCCAACGTAGGTACAGGTGCTCAGTGGGCTGGTATCGCTCTTCCTTTAGTAAGAAAGGTATTCGGTCAAATCGCTGCTCAAGAATTCGTTTCTGTACAGCCAATGAACTTACCTTCAGGTCTAGTATTCTACTTAGACTTCCAGTACGGTACTGATAGAAGAGTTGCTGGTGCTACTCCAACTAACTTTAATGATGGTGATTCACTTTACGGTGGTTCAGATACTCCATTCTCAACTGACGGTAACGCAGGCGAAGGTCTTTACGGTCCAGGTAGATTTGGTTACTCTATGCCAACTGCTTCTGATACTTCAGTAACTTTCGTTGAAACTGCAGCTACTTGGAAAGATGTAGGCTTTGATTCAGATCTTTCAGCTTCTGTAGCTGCAGGTAAAATCTTTGAAGTTGAAATTTCTGCTTCTCAGTTAAGTGAAGTTGATGTTGAAGCTGTAAGAGGCTTTGCATTCCTTTCAGCTTCTGTTGTTGCATCTCAAGTTAATGCTTACAACTACTACGATAGCACAAAAGAAGTACTTCACCTATTCGTTTCTGCTTCTGCTTTAACTGGTGCTGCTGACGGTACAGTTTACTACATGGTTCAACCAGAAGACAACACAAGAGGTGACTTCGAAAACAGTGCTGATATCCCAGAAATCAACATTGAAATGAGATCACTTGCTTTAGTTGCTAAAACTAGAAAACTCAAAGCAGTATGGACTCCAGAATTTGCTCAAGACCTTAACGCTTACCAAGCGTTAGACGCTGAAGCTGAAGTAACTAACATCCTATCTGAGTACATTTCTTTAGAAATCGATTCAGAAATCTTAGCGATGTTAATTGCTGATGCAGCAGCTGGTACTGAGTACTGGTCAGCTCAAAACAACCGTTTCTATGTTTCAGGTGATGACTTCACTAACGACACTAACGGTTACTTTAACACTCAAGGTCAGTGGTTCCAAACTTTAGGTACTAAAGTGAACAAATTATCAAACGAAATTCACAGATTAACCCTTAGAGGTGGTGCGAACTTCATGGTAGTTTCTCCAACTGTATCTACTATCTTAGAATCAATTCCTGGATTCGCAGCTGATAACTCAGATGCAGAAAAAATGAACTACGCGTTCGGTATCCAGAAAGCTGGTCAATTAAACGGTCGTTACAAGGTTTACAAAAACCCATACATGACTGAAAACACAATCTTATTAGGTTACAGAGGTTCACAATTCTTAGAAGCTGGTGCGGTATTCGCTCCATACATTCCATTAATTATGACTCCTCTTGTTTACGATCCAAATACGTTCGTACCTAGAAAAGGTCTCTTAACTCGCTACGCTAAGAAGATGTTAAGACCAGAATTCTACGGTAAGATCTACGTTTCAGGTCTAAACACTCTTTAATCTAATATTTTAGATACGTTTTAAGAAGCCCCGCATTAGCGGGGCTTTTTTTATATGTATAATAAACAAATAAACGTTCTTATTTTATGGCATCAAATCATCACGACGATGAGGTTTTCCGTCAAAAGAGAAAGCCTAAAAACCCAATTAAATTTAAAATAACCCTTAATGAGGAACAAAAAGAAGCCAAAGCAAAAATATTAGAAAACACAGTTACGTTATTAGCCGGTTCGGCAGGTTCAGGAAAGACATTATTAGCATGTCAAATTGCTCTCGAGAAATTATTCATGAGAGAAATCGAAAAAATTATTATTACACGACCTACGGTGAGTAAGGAGGAAATCGGATTTTTACCGGGTGATCTCCGCGAAAAAATGGACCCGTGGGTACAGCCTATTTATCAAAACATGTTTGCCTTATATGACAAAGTTAAAATCGAAAAACTTATCGAAGAAGGAAAAATTGAAATTGTACCTGTTAGCTTTATGCGTGGTAGAACTTTCTTGGATAGTGTCGTTATTGTAGATGAAGCTCAAAACGTTACACATGAACAAATGGAAATGATTGTAACACGTTTAGGTTTACGTTCTAAAATGATGATATGTGGTGATTCACACCAAACAGATTTAAAGAAAAAATCTGAATCTGGATTTAGATTCTTATATTCGGCTGCTCGTAGAATTAAAAATTTATGTGCTATTACCTTAACTACTAACCATAGAGATAATATTGTAGAGGATTTAATTAATCTATATAATGAAGCTGAAGAAAAAGGAATCAATTTAGGTACGTCGGGTTCTAGTGGAAGACGTAAATAAACCAAAATCCTTTAATATTTATAACAAAAAGCATGGCTAATATTCCTATATATGATGGTAATCCAATTTGGGATGCTAACGCAACCCCATTTGGATTTTATGACTCTGATTCAGATTTTCAAACAGATGCTGTTCGTGTAGCTAAATTTTGTGCTACTCGTTTAGGTTATCCTATTGAAAACGTAGAATTACAATCAGGTTCATTTTTTACAGCTTTCGAACAAGCAGTAACAGTATATGGGAATGAATTATATGCTTACAAACAAAGGGAAGATTATTTATCTATTGAAGGATCTTCTAATTCCTATTCTAAAGGTACTGATTTTTCTCAATCATTAGTTACTCCTAATTTAGGTCCTATTATTCGTTTATCTGAACAATATGGGACTGAAGCAGGTGTAGGTGGAAATGTTACCTGGCATAGTGGATCTATAATACTTACCTCCTCAGTTCAAGATTACGATTTAGGTCAATGGGCCGAAGATGAAGGTATTGGGTCTGGTTCTTTAGAAGTTAAAAAAGTATTCTACGAAGAAGCTCCTGCCATTAATCGTTTTTACGATCCTTATGGAGGTACAGGAACTGGTATGGTGGGTTTAATGGATGCCTTTGGTTGGGGCTCTTATTCACCAGCTATTTCATTCTTATTAATGCCCCTTAGTTTTGATATGCAACGCATACAACAGATTGAAATGAATGATATGGTTAGAAGATCTAATTTTACATTTCAATTAATTAATAATAAACTAAGAATATTTCCAATCCCTACTAATGAAGCAACTGGGTTAAAGCTTTGGTTCCAATATTTAAATAAAGAAGAAAGGATTGAAGATAGTATTAATAATGGAGCTGATAATGTAAATAATATCTCACAGTATCCATATAATAACCCTAAATACTCTACTATCAATTCAGTAGGTAGAAGTTGGATATTTGAATATACATTAGCTTTATGTAAAGAAATGTTAGGATATGTTCGTGGTAAATACCAAACAGTCCCAATCCCAGGCGCTGAAGTAACTTTAAACCAATCCGATTTATTAGCATCAGCTAATGCTGAAAAAGAAGCTTTAGTAACTAAATTAAGAGATTATTTTGACCAAACCTCTCGTCAATCATTATTAGAAAGAAGATCAGCAGAATCAACAGCCCGAAATAATGAATTAGGACAAGTACCAATGACTATATTTGTAGGATAATGGCATTATACGGAGGAGCAAGAGATATTAGTCTATTTAGACACGTTAACCGAGAATTGATGGGTAACATCATTTCTCAACAATGTGTTTATTACAAATACGATATTGCTGAAACTAAAATTAACCTATATGGTGAAGCCTCTGAAGCTAAATTTTATCATCCTCCTGTATTACTAAATTGTTTAATCGAAAGAGACGATCAAGTATATCCTGAAAGTGATATTAATATTAATTTTAATTGGAATATTACATTTAGATTTTTAAGAGATGATTTATTAGGTAAAGCAGAAGATTTTAATCAAAATTATCAATTTGCACAACGTTATGGAGCTAATTTAGTTCCTGAAGTAGGTGATATTATAGTTTACAATAAAGGGTATTATGAAGTATTTAATACTAATGCTAACCAATATTTTGTAGGTAAAAATCCTGATTACGATTATAAAGACGCTAATGGTGATAACCCATTTGGAGATGACGACCTAGAAAACTTTGGATGGAATACATCAATTATTGTTAGAACAACTAATATCCCAGCTGATAAAGCAGGTATAACACAAGAAAGATTCTAATGGCAAAAAAAGGAAGACAACCCGTACCTAAGTCTCAAAAACAGTTGAGCACAGGACTTCAAACCCCCTATGATTCTAGGATGGGTAATCCTAATGGTGCCGATGAATACTCAGTAAACCCTGATATTAACCAATCTGGGGTACCTTTTAACCGTTCAGAAAAGTTATCCCAAAAGGGTGACACACATAAACAATTTGCTGTAGGGTTAGAAGATATTGATGAATCTTTATTTTACTACTTTAATAATGTAATTAAACCATTTGTATATCAAAATGGTGAGAGAATTCAAGTACCATTAATTTATGGTAACCCTGAAAGATGGGTTCAAATCCAAAAACAAGGATTTTATAGAGACAAATCAGGTGCTATTATGATGCCTGTAATTGTAGCTAAAAGAGATAGTATTTCTCGTAATAGAAATTTACCTACTAAAATTGATGCTCAAGCTTCTCAAATTTATTCATCTTGGCAAAAACAATATAATCCACAAAATTTTTACTCTAATTTTAACGTATTAAATAATAGAGTACAAACTAAACAATTTATTACAAATGTTGTTCCTGATTATATCAATTTAGAATATAGTGTTATTATTCAAACCTATTATATGGATCAACTTAATAAAATTGTTGAAGCAATTAATTATGCCTCTGATTCATATTGGGGTGACCCCGAACGCTTTAAATTTAAAGCTACTATTGATGGGTTCCAAAATGCAGTAACTTTAACAGATGGAAATGAAAGAGCTGTTAAAAGTACATTTACTATTAATATGTATGGATATATAGTTCCGGATGTAATTCAAAAGGATTTAAATTCTGTTAAAAAATATAATGAAAAATCAAAAATTATATTTTCTATGGAAACTACATCAAATCCTGAAATATTTATGCCCAACCCACAGACTGCTCCTGATGGAAGGTCTCGTATAAATGACAATATAACTACCCGTAAAAGAATAAATACAGATGAGTAACGTAAGATTTCTAGATAACGTTTTAGTAACATCCCCAGTTGTAGCTGCTGATGCTGTAGGAGGATCTTTTCCAAGGGTAGTATTTGCTGGAGAAACAAAAACAGTACCAACTAACACTAACAGTTATGCCTTTGAATTATATAACTTAGGAACTGTAAACATACGATCAGGTCAAGCTGTTGAAGTAGGGGATGAAATTGTTTTTTCTCATGGTGTTTTAAGGATAGAAGAATTTTTTACTAACCAAGGAGTTATAAATATAGGTGGTATCCTTAAAGTAGGTAGTGCTGTTTAACAAAAAAACATAATATTTATATATAAACGTACGTACAAGTGGCTCAAATTAATCTTACAAAAACCGGCACATCAGGTATTACAACCCCAGAAAATGGGGTTATTGCAGTTTTCGCTAATGATGCCGACAGTGGAAAATTATATTATAAATACTCAGATGGTAGCATAGAAGAAGTAGCTACTGGAAGTGGTGGAGGTGGTTCTGCTGGAACCTCAGGCTCTTCAGGTACTTCAGGCTCATCAGGTACTTCAGGCTCTTCAGGTACTTCAGGTATAGGTACTTCAGGCTCATCAGGTTCATCAGGTACATCTGGTTCATCAGGTTCTTCAGGTACCTCAGGTGCAGGTTCTGCTGTAGGTATTTCAAGTGAAGGTACATCACTTACTACTGATGTTCAATCTATTAATTTTGCAGGATCAGGAGTAACAACTACTGCTGTAGGAGACGATGTAACAGTTACTATTACAGGGGGTAGTGGTTCAACAGGCACCTCAGGTACTTCGGGTTCATCAGGTTCTTCAGGTACCTCAGGCTCATCAGGTTCTTCAGGTACCTCAGGCTCATCAGGTTCTTCAGGTACTTCAGGCTCATCAGGTACTTCTGGTAGCTCAGGTATAGGTATTCCTGCTGGTGGTTCAACTAATGAAGTATTACAAAAAGCCTCTAACACAGACTACGATTATCAATGGGCAACGTTTAGTTCAGGTACTTCAGGCTCTTCAGGTACTAGCGGTAGTTCAGGTTCTTCAGGTACTTCAGGTTCTTCAGGTACTTCAGGTTCTTCAGGTACTAGCGGTAGCTCAGGCTCTTCAGGCACTAGCGGTAGTTCAGGTTCTTCAGGTACTAGCGGTAGCTCAGGCTCTTCAGGTACCTCAGGCTCATCAGGTTCTTCAGGTACTTCTGGTAGTTCAGGTATAGGTATTCCTGCTGGAGGTTCAACTAATGAAGTATTACAAAAAGCCTCTAATACTGATTATGATTACCAATGGGCTACATTCAGTTCAGGTACTAGTGGTAGTTCAGGCTCTTCAGGTACCTCAGGCTCATCAGGTAGTTCAGGTACTTCAGGAAGCGGTACTTCAGGCTCATCAGGAACATCAGGATCTTCAGGTACTTCAGGTTCGAGTGGCTCATCAGGTACTTCTGGAACTGGAACTGCACTAACCTTAACTGATGGTTCAAACACTGTTAATAATGTAGGTCAACTTACAGTTAGTGGTGGTACAGTTGGAGGTACTTCTCCTAACGCTACATTAACTATCTCTGGTGGTGGTGGAGGTAGTGGAGTAACTCAATATGCTTTCTTAGTAAGATATGCTGCTGGTGAAACCCTAAGCTCTACACAGGGTAATATATCTCAAATTACCACTTCCCCATTCTCAAATGGTAGTGTAACTATTACAATTACTTCTAAAACTAACGTAGTATTTAAATTTAATGATCAAGATAATCCATCACAAGCTATCATGTATCATTTCTTTAATGTGGGTAACTCACAGTACTCTGTAGGTAGTATGACTGGTAATAATATATATGTAGCAGGTCAAAACTTTAATAGCATTTCTACTTCAGGAGGACTTGACGTAACTACAGATTACCTTACAAACTTCTCAGGAGCAGAATATAAACTTAATTTAGATCCTGGAAACTTTGGGGGTGCAGAACAATCTTTCCCCTCTACAGTACTTACACATGCCTATTTAGTTTTTAGTTTTTAATAAAAATATTAAATATATTTTAAGAGCCCCTCATTTGAGGGGCTTTTTTTAATATTTATTATTGACTAGTCTGTTTAGGAAATAAAACAACTACTATTAACTAAAATATAATGGCCGAATACAACCCAGAAAATCCTCCTATTACGCTGTTTGGTGCAGTATCATTAGAGGCAGGTAAAGATAAATATGGAATAAGTGATGATACTGGTTTAGGACCTAATGGTTCTGACAAGTATATTTCATATGATGTAGTAATCAATAATATCCAATCTCAAGTAGTAGGTGATGCTGGTATTAGAAGTTCACAAGGTTTAGGAACAGGTGGTACTTATACTGCTCAAGACCTTAAAGTAGGTGATTGGGTAGCTACATTAAATGGTTTAAAAATAGCTAAAATCACAGAAATTACTGAAAGAACTGATAGTTATATATCATGTTCTGTAGAAGATGTAGGTATGGCTATTGCTCGTCAACGTAGTGATAGAGCAAACAATCTAGGTACAGGTCAAGGTGTTGTTTTCTTTGAAGTTAATGATAATAACACTCCATTATTTGCTAATGATCAATTAGCAGGTGTTAATGCCAATAACACTATAGATGCTATTCAATCCTATTTTTCTATATATGAACCTTTCCAAAGATTTACATTTTACCCTGATGAAACCGGTAGTGTAGAAATTGGAGATTTAGTAACAATTACTGGTTCTGTAGGAGGAACAACAGTCACCCCTTACAGATTGGTCCCAGCCGCTGAAGGTGATACTGTAATTGGTGTTGTTTCTGATATTTACGGAGGAAATAACGTTAATGTTCGTCCTTACAACAAAATTATAACTAATTTTTCTACTCCCGAATTATTAACAGATGGAATAATTGGTTCAAGTTGGTACTTAAGTGGTAGTGAGGGGGCTTATGTTACTAGTAGTGATTTTGGTGATGTTAAATTTTTTCAACTAACTGATCCTACAGGTATATCTCTTACAGGTAGTGTAGATGGTCCTACTTTTGATGAAACTTCTTATAATTTAATTATTAATGGTGTTGAAGTTATTCCTCAAGATGCTGGAGGTAGTACCCTAACCCTAAACCAAATTACGGCTTCTATTAATGAATCCTCAAGTGTTACTCATGTAACAGCAGATATTTATGAAGATGGGGGTAAAGCTATAGTAAGTACTTTAGATAGCGCAGGATCAAGTACAACCGGAGTACCTTCCCCAGAAAATGGTACTTTAAAATATTCAACTACTTCACCTTATTTCTTTGTACCTTTAGCGGGTACCACTGGAGGAGGAACAGGAAATTACCCTTCAGCCCCAGGTAAATTTGCTATTACAGCTAGTGGGGTTGATTTTGAAGTTCACCCTACTACTGCGGATATTGAAGTATTTAATTATCCTTGTGCTAGTAATACCCAAGTTGCTTTAGATATTGAATCAGCAGCTTCATCTGCAGGAGCAGATATAACAGTGACTGCTACTAGTACTAATAGCATTACCATTACAGTTAATGATGGTACTGATTTAATTATCCAAGAAATATCAGATGCCCCTTTGGCAGCTCCTGTAGTAGGAGCCTTATCAGCAACTGGTCTTCCTACAGGGGAATTTGCAGCTCCTGCTGTAGAAGAATATTTATCTTTAACTAGAACTGATGGTGGGGTAATTTTCTTCCAAGGAAATTGGTACGCTTCTCAGGGATTACAAAGTAATCAAGGTACCCCACATTATCTCTTAATGGTTGAAGCTGCAGGAAGTGGGGCTGAAACCTTTACTAACGCTACAGGAACTCCATTAGATTTCCCTAATTCAGATAATCCAACTATTCCAGCCGGTACTACATTTGATAATACAACATTTGCTGAAATGATGGATTTAATGTTATACCCAGAATTAAATCCAACATTAACTAATCCATCAAATACATTTACTATATCTCCTTCAGGATATAGAGAAATTGGAGAAGTTATTTCTACTATTACTTTAAGCGCAGCTTTCAATAGAGGATCTATTAATCCAGCTTATGGTACTGATGGGTTTAGAAGTGGTTTACCCAATACATACGTTTATACAGGAACCGGTACTTCAAATAACTCCAGTACTAGTTTAACCGATACTGAAACTGTAACTAGCTACACAGTTGTTCAAGGAGCCCAATCTTGGACTGGTGCTGTCTCGTATGATGAAGGTGATCAACCACTTACTAGTAAAGGTAATGATTATGATAGCCCATTATCCGCGGGAACTACGAGTGCTATTACACGAACTATAACAGGTGTATACCCTACGTTCGCTACGACTTCAACCATTAGTTCCGTAACGAAACAATCATTACAATCGATGACTAGTTTAATTCAAGTATCAATGGTAGCTGAATCTGGGGGTAGTAAACAAACCCTAGAAGTTCCAACTGCTTGGTCTAATATTACAGGATTACAGCAATTTAATACCTTAAATAATACTTGGACCAGTATTGATTTATCATCTTTTACTAAAACTAGTATAAGTAAAACCATTCAAGGTACTTCAATTAGTTACTATAGATATACTCACAACGGTAGTAGTGTAGGTGCAAGACAATTAAGATTTACAGTATAATAACATGGCAAGAGATAAAGGACTATTAGGATTTTCAGGGAATTTCGAACCCCAAGCTTCAGCACCATTTGATGCTAGAGCAAATGTCCCAACTAAAGCAGACTTAACAAATGCTACTACTTGGGTAGCTAACGATGGTAATACTTATGCCTATAATGGTATGACTGTTACTGTTGCTGAAGATTCAACAGCTTCTAATAACGGTATTTATGTATTAACAGATGCTACTAATATTACAAATCCCTCTAGCTGGTTATTTGTAGGATC
>Ga0181576_10001200_pt1 | contig 19782 bp, 19 predicted proteins | sample 101ome_22_FD_132464 | JGI IMG/M metagenome (GOLD analysis project Ga0181576, IMG submission 132464) | Coastal salt marsh microbial communities from the Groves Creek Marsh, Skidaway Island, Georgia - 101412BT metaG (megahit assembly) | ecosystem: Environmental > Aquatic > Marine > Intertidal... | reverse complement strand
TTTTAATGAAGTTAAGCGCTTCATTTGTTGCAATGCGATACATCCAAGTGTATAGGGTACTGTTTTCTTTGAAATTCTCAATATTTAAATGCACTTTAATAAATGTGTTTTGGACGACATCATTGGCATCATCATGATCAATGACAATTTTTCGAATATGCCAATACAAGCGCTCTTTGTATTCGATAACCAATCGGGCAAAAGCTTCCTCTTTAGAATCTGGATGTTTTAATGCCTGTACAAAAAGCGATTGCTGCTTCAACTTACTTCATTTTTTTTATAGACAATATGCAATATAAATAGTTTAATTCATTTGTTGAATTTGAACCCAGTTTTTATAGTGTTTGTTGTTTGCAATCAACTCTTTATGAGTTCCAGAGGCTGTTATTTTACCTTGGTCTAAGACTAAAATAAGATCTGCTTTTTGAATGGTGGATAGTCTGTGAGCTATAACAAGCGATGTTCTGTTTTGCATGAGTTGTTCTAGAGCCAGTTGTACTTGTTGTTCCGCTTCCGTATCCAGAGCAGATGTTGCTTCATCCAGAATGAGTAGTTGGGGGTTTTTCAGTAGAGCACGAGCAATGGTGAGCCGTTGTTTTTGTCCACCCGAGAGTTTGTTTCCTGAATCACCAATCACCGTTTGATACCCTTGAGGTAACGCTTCAATAAAATCATGTGCAAAGGCTGCTTTGGCAGCAGTGATGACTTCTTTGTTGCTTGCATTGGGAGTGCCTAAAATTAAATTGTTATAAACACTATCATTAAATAATATGGATTCTTGCGTGACCAAGCTGAGTAAGCTGTACCAGCTCTTTTTTTGAATTTTAGCAAGCGAGACACCATCTATAGTAAGTTTGCCCTCATCAATATCATAAAAACGATTGAGTAAATGTGTGATTGTAGACTTTCCGCTTCCAGAAGGACCCACCAAAGCGACCATTTGTCCTTTTTTTATTTCAAAGGAGAGGTCATGTATGACGGGAGTGTCGTTGTAGCTAAAACTTACTTTGTCAAAGACAATACTTTCTTGAAATTGCCTTAGAGGATGTGCTTCTGGAACATCTTCAAGTGTGTCTTTTGCGTTCAAAATTTCTAAAATTCGATCTGCAGCTGCGTTTCCTTTTTGTATACTGTAGCTGGCTTTACTGATTCCTTTAGCAGGAGTTAAAATATTATAGGCTAATCCAATATAGACCACAAAAGTAGTTCCCGAAAGACTACCGTCAATAAGAACCATACGCCCTCCAAACCACAACAAAACACCGATTGCAGTAATTCCCAAAAACTCACTTGTTGGGCCTGCTAAACTCGCTCTAAAGAGCAGTTTATTTGAAAAAGAATAAAAACGTCCGGTTGCCGCATAGAATTTCTTCTTAAAATAAACACCTGCACCATACGTTTTAATGATTTTTTGACCGTTTAATGTTTCGTCAATTATGGACAAAAAATCACCCTGTTCTTTTTGAATTAATGTAGATTGCTTTTTCAATCGTTTTCCAATACTAGAAATGATCCATCCAGAGAGGGGGATGAAAAGCAACACAAAAAGTGTAAGTTTGAAACTGACAAAAAACATGGCTATTAAGGAGAAGAGTATGGTTAATGGTTCTCGAACGACCAGTTCTAGAATGGAGAGGTAAGAACTTTGTATTTCTGTAACATCACTGGTCATTTTAGCCATCAGATTTCCTTTTTTTTCTTCACTGAAATAAGAGAGCGGCAGAGCAATTATTTTATTATAAAGGGCATTGCGCAAATCTTTTAAAATTCCATTTCTAAGAAAGGTGATGAAAAAAAGTGCCAAATAATTGCAGATGTTTTTTAGAAAAAACAAGAATAGCACCAAACAAATTACAAAAAGTAAAGTTCCTTCAATATTTTGTTCAAGTTGTTTTGAAATGTAGTAATTAAGACTGTCTTTTAGATAGGCTTGAAGGTTTAGGATTCCATCGTATTGTGCTGGGGTAAGTCTTTTTTCATTGGTTTTAAAAAGCACATTGAGCATTGGAATTAAGGATACAAAAGAAAGGGCACTAAAAAGTGCGTACAAAGCGTTAAATAAGATGTTTAAAAACGCATAAACCTTGTATTGGTTGCCGAATCTCAGTATTTTTTTGAAAGAAGAAAACATTTAATGTATAAGTTCTTTGATAAAAAGATCAATCTTGTGATTCAAAACTTTTTGTTGTTTTTGCCAGGGCAATTGCTCTTGAAAACCCCCTTGAACACTAAAATAAAATTTAATTTTTGGTTCAGTTCCACTAGGGCGAAGTGCAATCTCACTTCCGTCCTCTAGATGAAAGAGAAGTACGTCGGCTTTGGGTAAATCAATTTGATTAATCGAAGCATTTGATAGCTCAGTTGTTGTGCTATACAAATAATCTGAAATGCTTTTTACAGGTATCGAAGCGATCGATTTTGGTGGATGTGTTCTAAATTGACTCATCATGGCTTTGATTTCTTGAGCCCCTTCTTTTCCTTCTTTAGTCAGAGAGTGAAGTCGTTCATAGAAGATGCCGTATTTTTTATAGCATTCCATGAGATAACTGAAGATGCTCATCCCTTTACATTGTAATTCAGATGCGAGTTCACAGATCAAAAGACTTGCAGAAACAGCATCTTTATCTCTCACTTGAGTTCCAACTAAAAACCCATAACTTTCTTCACCACCGCCTACAAACTTTAACTCAGGATGATCCTGAATGAGTTTGGCGATCCATTTAAACCCTGTCAAACATTTTTTATATTGAACTTTATAAGCGGCTGCCACTTTTTGTATCATGGGGGTAGAAACAATGGTACTTGCAATAAAGTGTTGCTGAGTAAGTTTTTTCTCAGCCTGTTTTTTGGATAGGAGGTATTCGGTTAGTACCACCATGATTTGATTGCCGTTGAGGTAATACCATTCTTGATTCGAATCTTTGATCACGATTCCCAGCCGGTCGGCATCAGGATCGGTACCAATAACAATATCTGCATTTTTGCTTTGGGCAAGATTTACAGCCATTTTTAATGCATCTTCCTCTTCAGGATTAGGAGACTTGACAGTGGGAAAATTTCCATTGGGTTGTTCTTGTTCTTTTACAATGTATAGCTTTTGGTAGCCTGCTTTTTCAAGAACCTGCGGGATGGCAGTAATGGAAGTACCGTGTATAGGAGTAAAAACGATTTTGAGTTGACTGCGGTCCAATGCATGCATTGTAGCTTCTTGGAGTACGGTGTTTTGGTAGGGAATATCTGTAGTTTCCTCCAAGTATTCCAATAGATTTGAATTACCTTCAAAAAGAATTTCTTGAAAAGAAGTTTGCTCGATTTCCTTGATGATGCTCTGATCATCTGGCGGGACTAATTGCCCTCCGTCTTTACCATAAACCTTATATCCGTTGTATTTAGGGGGGTTGTGAGACGCAGTCAGCACAATACCACAATGGGCTTTGAGATGCCTAACCATAAAAGAAAGCTGAGGTGTAGGTCGAAGTTCTCTAAATAAATAGCAATAAATTCCATTTGCGGTAAAGACATCGGCTACTGTTTTTGCTAAAGATTGACTTTGATTTCGGCAATCAAAAGCTACCACTACACAAAGTTGTTCCCCTTTGTATTTATTTTTTAGGAAACGGGAAAGTCCTTGAGTGCTTTTTCCAAGAGTGTATTTATTAATTCTATTGGTTCCAACACCCATAATGCCACGCATTCCACCCGTTCCAAATTGGAGTGAAGTATAAAAGGCTTCTTCAGCTTCTTTGGGATTTTCTGACAGTAGTGCTACTGCCTTTTGGGTCTCTTTGTCAAAGGGAGGTCCAAGCCATTCGGCAATTCTTTTTTCTGTACTCATAGAGGACTCGTTCGTTCTTGGATAGCATATCTTTTACTGCTTTCTTTTGTCCTTAATATGAGATCTCCTAAAAAGCCAGCAATAAAGAATTGACCTCCTAAAAGCGTCAAGGTGAGTGCGATGTAAAATTCGGGTCGGTTGGTAATCAACCTCGCTTGTGTGTCAAAATACAGTTTATCTATTCCCAAATAGAGAGTAAAAGTGAACCCTACTAATAACATACAAGTCCCCAAAAGCCCAAAAAAATGCATGGGACGCTTTCCAAATTTAGTAAGGAACCAAAGGGTGATTAAGTCTAAAAAACCTTTGAAAAAACGATCTGCACCAAATTTTGTTTGTCCGAATTTACGCGCTTGGTGTTGTACAACTTGCTCACTAATTTTTTGAAATCCATGTTGTGCAGCTAAAACAGGGATGTATCTATGCATTTCTCCATAAACATCTATGGATTTTATTACTTCACTTCTGTAGGCTTTGATCCCGCAATTGAAATCGTGTAAAGCAATACCGGATACTCTTCTAGCTGCCCAATTAAAAAGTTTTGATGGGAGGTTTTTAAAAAGTACGGAGTCGTACCGCTTTTTTTTCCAACCGGAAATCAGATCAAGTCCCTCCTCCTGTAAACTGCGAATCATTTGAGGGATTTCTTCAGGAGAATCTTGAAGGTCAGCATCAAGAGTTACTACAAAATCCCCTGTAACTGCCTCAAAACCCGCATGTAGTGCTTGGGACTTACCAAAGTTTTTTGCAAAACGAATCCCTTTAACATTATTGTGTTTCTTTGAAATAGACTGAATAACTTGCCATGAGTAATCTGTACTTCCATCGTCAATAAAAAGCACTTCATATGTAAAGGGTTGATCCTCTAACGCTTTAATAACCCATTCATGAAGCTCAAGAATGGATTCCGCTTCATTTAGTAGGGGAACAACAAGAGAAACAGTTACAGGTTTTTGCATACCTGCAAAATTACGAAAATTGACTTATTCAGGTCGGGACTTTTTTACGATCAATCCTCCAATAAGGGAAATGATGAAACCAAAAAATAGGGCAAAGACAATCTGAATTGCGGTCAGGATCAATGGACTTGACATTTTTTCTTGAATAGAACGAGCTGTTTCTAGTGCTTCTTGAGGTATTTCAGGGTTTTCTGCTTTAAGGGTTTCCATAGAGAGTTCCATCTGTTTTTGCATCGTATCTGGATCTAAGACATTTATTAAAATTTGGGTGTAAACTATCCCTATTAAAGCAGAAACAAGCGCAATGCCTATGCCCATTTTAAGTGCCTCACCCAAAGAAAGAAAACCTTCATTGGATTTTCTATATTGTAAAAATGCATAAAGCATTATTCCAATCATGATAACGAGAGAAACGATGCCAGCGGTGGTGTCGTTTTTGTAATGCATATCTAAAAAGAAAAGCATTAGTTGAAAAACGACAGAAATACCACCTAAAAGTAAGCCATAGGTGATGATAATCGATTTTAAAGAGGGGTTTTTTGGGTTCATGATGATTACGTGTTTAAATTCTATGTTAAATTAAAAAAAAAATGTAAGAGCAACTGTTTTTAAAAAAATAAAATTAAATTTGCACTCCATTTAAAGATTATGAAAGCAGACATTCATCCAGACAACTATCGCTTAGTGGCATTTAAAGATATGTCAAATGAAGACGTGTTTATTACCAAATCTACAGTAAACGCAAAAGAAACGATTGAGGTAGATGGAGTAGAGTACCCTTTAGTGAAACTTGAAATATCCAGAACTTCACACCCTTTTTACACTGGAAAAACTAAACTTGTCGACACTGCAGGGCGTATCGATAAATTTAAAAACAAATACGCTAAATTTAAGAAGTAGTATTTGCTATAAAACATTTAAAAGTCGCTTTTCAAAGCGACTTTTTTTATTCCTTCTTTACGTTTTTTAATATTAATAAGTTGATGGGATTGATTTTCATTCCCACAACGTTTTTTTGAATAAAACGGACTACTTCATCATAATACAAAGGAATTATAGGGTATTGAGAAAGTGCTAAACTGTCCATTTTCTGATAGGTTTTAACTCGCAAAGGTTCTTCAACAGTACCCATGGCTTTATGGTATAAGGCATCGAATTCATTGTTTTTAAAATGAGTATAATTGGGTCCTTCAGGAGAAAAGTTTGGACTGTAAAATAAAGAAAGATAGTTTTCTCCGTCTGGGTAATCTGCAATCCAGCTGGCCCTAAAGAGTTCCAATTTCCCTGAAGACTTTGCTTGTCTTAAGCTGGCTGTAGGCATAACATCTATCGTAATTTTAATACCTATTTTTTGAAGTTCCCGTTGAAGGTATTCACATAAATCAAGATAGTTTGAATCAGTAGCAAGTCTTAATTCGGGTGAAATCTTTGTTTTTTCAATAAATTGATCAACCAACTTTTTTGCCAAAGAGGGATTGTATTCAAAATCTATCTTACTGTTTCCTGGTAAACCTATTGGAATGAAGCCTTTTTTAGCAGGATAACCGACATTATTCCTCAAATAGGATATCATTAATTTTCGATCAAAACCAATATTGAGCGCCTTTCGAATTTTTTCAGATTTCAAAGCAGGGTTTTTACTGTCGAGGTAGATCCCTATGTATTCTGTATTTAAATAAGGACCTTTGAGCATATTTATTTGGTCTTCATATTTAGGTCTAAGTATACCTAAAGGGGTAAGTAGTTCATCTTTATAAGAAGCATCAAGTGAATTGATGAAATCCAACTTACCTTGTAAAAACAACATAAATTCACTCTGAATATCGGGGATAAAATGAATTGAAATTGCATCGAGATAGGGGAGTTGTGTTCCTTTAGTATCTCGTTCAAAATAATTCGGATTTTTACGTAATACCAATTTGACATTTTCATCCCATCTTTTAAAATAAAAAGGTCCAGTACCTATGGGATGGGAGCGAAAATTTGTCCCATAATGTGCAGCAACTTCCTTGGGTACAACAGCACAATAGCGCATACTAAGTAGTCCTAAAAATGCAGGAAAAGGGTTTTTTAATCGCAGAGTAAGTTCGTGTTCTGCAGTTGCTTCAAAAGAAGCGATTTGTTGAAGCACCCAACTTCCAGGTGATGCAATTTGGGGATCAAGAAGGCGATTAAAACTGTATACAAAATCTTCGGCAACTACCGCTCTGGTTTGTTTCTCACCAAATAAGGGAGAAGGATGAAAATAAACATCATTTCTAAGGAAGAAGGTATAAGAGAGTCCGTCTGCGCTGATCTTCCAAGAATGAGCAATTTCGGGTTGTATCCCTAGGTTTTGATCCAGTTGAACTAAACCATTGAAAAGTTGATTGATGGGCCAGATGTTTTGTGGATTCCTTGCAAAAGCAGGATCTAAAGAGGTTACCTTTCGGTATTCATTGTAGCGAAAAACTGTTCTACTCTCTTTATTTTCTAAAGAATTACAGCTCATTATTGTGAGTAGAAGGGATGTGACTACTATGCCGTACCAAAGCCATGAAAGCCGCTCTGTCATGAATATTGTTAATATATTTGTAACGAATTTACAGTTTTAATATGGTTATGGAAAACATAAAACAACCTCAAAAGAAAAAGGCAATCCAATTACCAAAAGTTGCTTTTCACACCTTGGGTTGTAAACTAAATTTTTCAGAAACAGCAACTATAGCGAGGGATTTTAGTCCCAACCGTTTTGAAAAAGTATCTTTTGACTGTCCTGCAGATGTTTATGTGATTAACACTTGTTCTGTAACAGAAAATGCGGATAAACGACTTAAAGGATTGGTACAAAAAGCATTAAAAAACAATCCAAAAGCATTTGTTGCTGCAATCGGTTGTTATGCTCAATTACAGCCTGAGGCAATCGCCTCTTTGGAGGGAGTTGATTTGGTTCTAGGAGCTACAGAAAAATTCAAACTGATAGACTACATACATGATATCAGCAAAAAAGAACGTGGAGAAGTACACGCCTGCGAAATTGAAGATGCGAATTTTTATGAAAGTAGCTATTCGTTGAGTGATCGTACTCGGGCTTTTCTGAAGGTTCAGGACGGTTGCGATTACAAATGTACCTATTGTACCATCCCTAAGGCTAGGGGGATTTCTCGCAGTGATTCCTTACAGAATGTTTTGGAAAATGCTCAAAAGATTGCTGCTGAAGGACTTAAAGAAATTGTACTTACAGGAGTCAATGTAGGTGACTACGGAAAAGGGGAGTTTGGAAATAAAAAGCACGAACACACATTTTTAGATCTCATTACCGCGCTGGATCAGCTCAAACCAATCGAAAGAATTCGGATATCTTCCATAGAGCCTAATTTATTAAAAGATGATATCATTGCTTTTGTGGCTCAGAGTAAACGTTTTGTGCCTCATTTTCATGTTCCTTTACAAAGCGGAAGTGATAAGATTCTCAAGAGTATGAAACGACGTTATTTGAGATCCTTGTACAAGGATCGTATTGATTATATAAAAACCATCATGCCCAATGCTTGTATAGGAGCGGATGTTATTGTGGGCTATCCTGGTGAAACCGAAGAAAATTTTATAGAGACCTACCGTTTTCTTATCGAACTAAAAGTGTCTTATTTGCACGTATTTACCTATTCAGAACGTCCCAATACTGAGGCAGTGGAATTGCAAGGAGTGGTTGCAATTCCTGAAAGAAATAAAAGAAGTAAGTTGCTTCGTGCTTTATCTGTTAAAAAAAGAAGAGCATTTTATGAATCCCAGCTTGGAAAGACAGCAACAGTTTTATTTGAAGGAGAAAACAAAGAAGGGTACATCACAGGGTTTACCGAAAACTACGTGAAAGTAAGAACTCATTGGGATCCGAATAAAGTAAATTGTCTGCAAAACGTAGTGTTGGACCGAATCGACGATGATGGATTTGTTCGATTCAGTACAAAAAACTAGAGTTTAATCCCTACAGGGAGTAGTCTCCTGTACCGTCGGTTGGTACGGACAAACCTGGCAATTTTTGGAGAAGTAGGCACTACACTAAGGTTTTTATCAGAAATGAAATCCAAAACTTTAACAATAAAAGCTTCTTCTAACTCCTTATTTTCAATTTCTTCAGGGATGTGTAATTTGGTTAAAAATATTTTTCTTTCTTGTTCTGAATATTCAATTCTAGCGAGGCTGTCTTCAATTTTTATTTCAAATTGGCGAAGAAATTCGTTGTTTACAAGATTAAAATCACTCATCATCATCTGTGTTGATTATTGTTTGTTTTGTTTTATAAATTTGCTTCAACAAAAGGGTTACAAAAATACAAAAAATTAATCAAGACAGGGATGCAAACAAGAAATAATGCTGTAATTCCAATTTATTTTATGCCCGGTATGGCTGCAAGCCCAAAAATTTTTGAATATATCGAACTTCCCGATTATTTTGAAATCCATTATTTGAGTTGGATTCCACCTGGACACAAAGAAAGCTTGCCTAGCTATGCAAAAAGGATGTGTGAGCGAATAACTCACCAAAATCCAATTCTACTTGGTGTTTCTTTTGGAGGGGTGCTTGTCCAAGAGATGGCTAAATACATGGTTGTTAAAAAAATTGTAGTTGTATCTAGTGTTAAACTTGATAAAGAGCTTCCTTTGCCCATGAAGATGGCTAAAAAAACAAATGCACACAAACTTTTGCCTACAAAATGGATTAACAACTTAGATCAATTGGCGTTATTTGCTTTTGGAGAGGGAATAAAAAAACGAATAGCACTTTATCAGAAGTACCTTTCAGAGCGAGATCCGGACTATCTAAACTGGGCAATAGATACACTAGTTCATTGGGAAAAGAAGGAAATTTCAGAAAATATTTTGCACATCCACGGACAGAGTGACACTGTTTTTCCAATGAGTAATTTGAATGAACCTATTATTAAGATTCAAGGCGGACATGCCGCAATAATTACTCAAGCAAAATGGTTTAATGAAAACTTACCCAAGCTACTTTTGTAAAAATTAATTAATTTTAAAAATCGTAATTCTTTTAAAATGAAAACTCAAGCCACACTTTTTTTTCTTGTTCTAGTTCTTGTTTTCTCTTTCGGATTTAACAGTATTAATCCCGAGCTTTTTACAGCTTTTAATACAGTCGATCAAGGACAGTCTTCAAAAGTGTACGCACTAAAACTTCCAGAAGTTTTCTTTTTCTCTGATGAGGAGGTGCCCTTGGATGCACCAGATATCCGAGAGCGTTTTGATAAAGAATTGTTGGTCAACACCTATTGGCAATCCAATATGATGTTATTATTAAAAAGAGCAAACAAGTGGTTTCCTACCATTGAAGCCATTCTAAAAGAAGAGGGAGTGCCTGAAGATTTTAAATATTTAGCTGTGATAGAAAGCGGTTTGGAAAACCTGAGATCTCCAAAAGGAGCAAAAGGATTTTGGCAATTGATGCCAGGCACAGCAAAAGAGTATGGTTTAGAAGTCAATACAAATGTAGATGAACGTTATCACATTGAAAAAGCTACACGCGTAGCTTGCAAGTATTTGATCAAAGCAAAGAAGCGATTTGGAAGTTGGACTTTAGCTGCAGCTTCTTACAACCGAGGGATGTATGGAACACAGCGCTTGTTAGACCGGCAGTTGGTGGACAATTATTACGATTTGCTATTGAATACAGAAACCAGTCGTTATGTTTTTAGAATCCTAGCAGTTAAAGAAATCATGTCCCATCCAGAACGATACGGATTTATCTTTGAAGACACTGATTTGTACCAACCCATACCGGTAAAAAAAGTAGGATGGGATATTCCTATCGCCAATATAGCTGAGTTTGCTAAAGAGCAAGGAGTCAATTATAAAGTACTTAAAATACACAACCCCTGGTTGATAGAAAATCATTTAAACAACAAGTCCAGGAAGTATTACGAAATAGAACTTCCGGAAGAAGGTTTTTACTAGATTTTTTTCATCTGTTGTTGTATCATCTTCAGCTGACCGGAGAGCATACCGTGTTTATCTAATTTTTTTGCCTCTGTAAGGAGTTGTTGTGCTTCTCGCTTACGTCTTTTTTGAAGATAAATTCCAGCAAGACTCATTTTTGCCATAGCCAGATCATGATTCATTGATAATCCGAGTTTCAAAGCTGCTTTAAAATACTTTTCAGCTTGAGTTAAGTTTTTTTGAGATTCAATGATTCCCATCAGGTAGTTGTAATACCCTTGTTGTTTTTGTACTAAATTCCTTTCAATATTTGGAATACGCAGTAGCCATTTCTGAGTTCCTTCAAAGTCTTGCTTTCTTAGACGTAAAAAAGCAAGGAAAATAAGTTCATTTTTAAAATACAAAAGAACAAACATGGCCGATAGCACTAAAAACATAATACCATTACCGATGTAATCATCGACTAATTGATAAATACCATAACCAAATGTGAGGAGAGCAAGAATTAATTTTATGACTTTAGGAAACATTATTTTTTTTTCAAAGGTAAAAAAAAACTAAGGCGAAATGTTGATAATCAAGTTTGGAAGACAAAAAAGTTGTTGTATATTTGCCCGACTTTTAACGGAGCAGAACTCCAGTAAGAAAGATTATGAAAAGAACATTTCAACCCTCGAAGAGAAAGAGAAGAAACAAGCACGGTTTCAGAGAACGCATGGCTTCTGCTAATGGAAGAAAAGTCCTTGCTGCTAGAAGAGCCAAAGGAAGAAAAAAATTATCCGTATCCTCTGAACCGCGTCACAAAAAATAATGATTCAATCAACCCATTATAAAGGTGTTACTTTTTTGAGAGTAACACCTTTTTTTTATTTTTAAATTCTATATTTTAAAAGCATGCCAAAAGTAGATTCCATCAAAAGTATTTTAGTTATCGGTTCGGGACCCATCGTCATAGGTCAAGCGTGTGAATTTGATTATTCGGGTTCTCAAGCACTAAGATCTTTGCGTGAAGATGGTATTGAGACCATATTGATTAATTCCAATCCTGCAACGATCATGACTGATCCTACAATGGCAGATCATGTTTACTTAAAACCCCTAAATACAAAGTCAATTATAGAAGTTTTAAAGAAACATAAAGTAGATGCAGTACTCCCAACTATGGGAGGACAAACTGCTTTGAATTTGTGTATAGAAGCAGATGAGAAAGGAATTTGGGAAGATTTTGGAGTTGAAATCATAGGTGTAGATATCGATGCCATACAAATTACTGAGGACAGAGAGCAATTTAGAGAACTAATGAATAAGATTGGAGTAGCCATGGCACCACAGGCCACGGCTAATTCCTTTTTAAAAGGACAAGAAATTGCTCAAAAATTTGGTTTTCCATTGGTAATTCGAGCTTCCTACACTCTAGGAGGTGCGGGAGCATCTTTTGTCCATAAGGAGAAGGATTTTGATGAGTTATTGACACGTGGTTTGGAAATATCCCCAATTCACGAGGTAATGATTGACAAGGCACTCATTGGCTGGAAGGAATATGAGTTGGAATTACTTCGTGATAAAAACGACAATGTTGTGATCATCTGTACTATTGAAAATATGGACCCTATGGGAATTCATACAGGAGACTCCATTACCGTTGCCCCGGCAATGACTCTCTCTGATAAAACATTCCAGAAAATGCGCGACATGGCCATTCATATGATGCGCAGTATTGGTGACTTTGCTGGAGGGTGTAACGTACAGTTTGCCGTTAGTCCAGACGAAAATGAAGATATTATCGCCATTGAAATCAACCCTAGAGTATCTCGTTCCTCTGCATTGGCATCAAAAGCTACAGGTTATCCCATAGCTAAAATTGCTGCTAAGCTAGCAATTGGCTATGCACTAGATGAATTGGAAAATCAAATTACAAAATTAACCTCAGCACTTTTTGAACCTACTTTGGACTATGTTATTGTGAAAATTCCACGTTGGAATTTTGATAAATTCGAAGGCTCGGACCGAACACTTGGTTTACAGATGAAGTCCGTAGGTGAAGTGATGGGGATAGGGAGATCTTTTCAGGAAGCCCTTCACAAAGCGACCCAGTCTCTTGAAGTCAAAAGAAACGGTTTAGGGGCTGATGGTAAAGGCTATACGGATTACGATACAATTATAAGCAAGCTAACTTTTGCCAGTTGGGATCGGGTATTTGTAATTTATGATGCGATTCAAATTGGGATTCCACTATCTAGAATTCACGAAATCACAAAAATAGATATGTGGTTCTTAAAGCAATATGAGGAGCTCCACCTTTTGGAAAAACAGATTTCTAGAGAATCTATTAACACAATAGAGACTCCTTTACTTTTAGAGGCAAAACAAAAAGGCTTTGCTGACCGTCAGGTGGCCCATATGCTCAAGTGTTTGGAAAGTGAAGTGCGATCCAAACGAACAGAACTCGGGATTGAAAGAGTGTATAAATTAGTGGATACTTGTGCAGCAGAATTTGAAGCAAAAACACCCTACTATTATTCCACTTTCGAAGCAAAAGTAAAACTCAAAAACGGAACTGCATTCAGTGAAAATGAAAGTTTGGTCACCGATCGAAAAAAAATTGTCGTTCTGGGTTCAGGTCCAAACCGTATTGGTCAGGGTATAGAATTTGACTACTGTTGTGTTCACGGTGTTTTAGCTGCTGCAGAATGTGGTTATGAGACCATCATGATCAATTGTAATCCGGAGACCGTATCAACGGATTTTGATACAGCGGATAAATTGTATTTTGAACCTGTTTTTTGGGAACACATCTACGACATTATCCAACATGAAAAACCAGAAGGAGTTATTGTTCAATTGGGAGGTCAAACGGCTTTAAAACTCGCAGAGAAGTTGGACCGATATGGTGTAAAAATAATAGGTACTAGTTTCCAATCTTTGGATCTTGCTGAGGATAGAGGAAGTTTTTCAACACTTTTGAAAGACAATAATATACCTTATCCTGAATTTGGTGTGGCTCAAACTGCTGACCAGGCTTTAGCTTTGGCAGATCAATTGGATTTTCCAATTTTAGTTCGGCCTTCCTATGTACTAGGAGGCCAAGGAATGAAAATTGTTATCAATAAGAAGGATTTGGAAGCCCATGTGGTCGATTTATTACAAAAAATACCTAACAACAAGTTGTTGTTGGATCATTATCTCGATGGAGCTATTGAATGTGAGGCCGATGCGATTTGTGATGGAGAAAATGTTCAAATCATCGGAATCATGGAACACATCGAGCCTTGCGGTATACACTCTGGGGATTCCAACGCTACACTTCCCGTTTTCAATTTAGGGGAGTATGTGGTGCAACAAATCAAAGACCATACGTATAAAATAGCCTTAGCCCTAAATACCGTTGGTCTAATCAACATACAATACGCAGTAAAAGAAGATAAAGTATATGTTATTGAAGCCAATCCTCGTGCCTCAAGGACAGTTCCTTTTATCGCAAAAGCATACAAAGAGCCCTATGTAAATTATGCCACCAAAGTAATGTTGGGAGAAAATAAAATCACTGATTTTGAATTTAATCCGCAATTAGAAGGATACGCCATCAAACAACCCGTTTTTTCATTTAATAAATTTCCTAATGTAAATAAACAATTAGGTCCTGAAATGAAAAGTACAGGAGAGAGTATTTTGTTTATCGACAGTTTGAAAGAAGATACTTTCTACGATTTGTATGCAAGACGAAAAATGTATTTGACCAAATAGGATAAATTGTATAGTTTTACAAAAAACACAGGAATGGGATATAAAGGAAATGAAATGAAAGTTGTTTTTGGTTTGATTGTGTTGGCTTTGCTTAGTCGTTTATTGCCGCACCCTCCAAACTTTGCTCCAATCACAAGTATCGCCCTTTTTACAGGCTATCATTTTGTAAATAAACGTTTGGCACTCTTTATTCCACTGGGTTGTATGTTCTTAACAGACCTTATTCTAGGGGTTCACTCCTTAATGCCGATCATTTATTCGGCTTTTGTTCTTATATCAATACTAGGGCTAAAGTCCAGGACATTGTCTTTTGGTACTGTTTTTGGAGCTTCATTAAGCTTTTTTATTTTGAGTAACCTTGGAGTATGGTATTTTTATTATCCTTTAACCTGGGCAGGGTTAACAAGCTGTTTTGTTTTGGCAATTCCTTTCTTTATTAGTGCCTTAGCTGGAGATTTGTTTTATACTTCTGTGCTCAATTATTCTTTCAAAAAATTATTTAGACCCTCTCTTAGCCTGAATTAATATAGTACCTTTGTAAGGAAGGTTCTTTTTAGCTAAAGATAAAAGGGAATCTGGTGAAATTCCAGAACTGTACCCGCAACTGTAAGCTCAGTCTGAACAAGACACTTTGATCAACTCTTACACCACTGTCTCATTTAGGATGGGAAGGTAGATTAAAGATGCAAGTCAGGATACCTGCCTTCATGTGTAATCGTTTTAAACTTCGGGAATAAAGGGAAAAACACATAATTTACAAATGATAAAAAAAACTTTTTTGAGGACGATATTTTTCGTTCTAAGTGGAGTGGTTTTTGCACAGCAAAATAAATCCGTTCAAGACAGTATAGCATCCCTTGAAGTAGAAAATTTAGAAGAAGTCGTTCTTATTGATTCGCGTTTTCCATTTAAACGATCTCAATCAGGGAGACCCATTATTAAAGTGAGCGAAGAGGAAATTATTAATTTCCAAGGCTTGGGATTTAGTGCTTTGATAAAGCAGTATGCCGGAATCGAAATAGTAGGAGGTCAAACGTATTCAGGACAAAATAAAACAGTTTCTATTCGAGGCGGTAGAAACCGACAGGTTTTGATTTTAATTGATGGAATCAGAGTTTCAGACCCTTCTCGAATTGATAATGATTTCAATATAAATTTTTTAGATCTAAGTCAGATTGAATCCATAGAAATTCTTAAAGGAGCAGCGAGCAGTCTTTACGGGAGTGCAGCTGCAACGGGAGTGATTAACATTAAAACAAAAAAGGCCACAACTGGTTTTAGTATTAATTTACAAAGCAGTGCTGGTTCTCAAAACAGTCAGGACGAAAAGCGAGGGCTCAATTTGTTTACGAACAGTTTACATTTGGGTAAAAAAGGTGAAAAGTGGGGGGCTAAAACCTATTTGAGTCACAATCGTGCTACAGGTATGAGCGCAGTAATTGGATCTGAAAAAGACCCTTTTGATTTACTTAATTATGGTTTTTCGTTGGATTATAAACCCAGAGAATCTTTGGAATTTATTTCTGGTATAGACCGCTCAAGCATTCATTCTGATTTTGACAATAGTTTTCCCCTAGAGGATGCAGATTTTAAACTTCTTACCCAGATGAATAGAATGTATTTCAATTCAAATTATACCTATTCGAATGGAGGGCTTTCCATGCGTTTTGGTCATCAAATTGTGGATCGAGATTTTCAAAGTGCTTTCCCCTTCAAAACCCATGCGGTAAATACGCAAACAGAACTCTACAATAAAAATGTATTTAAGGATCGATACTACACCGTTTTAGGCGTATTAAGGCAGGATAATTTTGCGGATTATGAGGGTGGACAGAGTACAAATCAAACAGATATTTATGGTAATCTTGTAGCAAGGCTTACAGAAGAAATCAGAATCAATATCGGAGGGCGTTGGAATATGCACAGTACGTATGGAAGTCAATTTACTTACAGTATCAATCCTTCGCTACCGCTTTTGAGTTCTAAGCAAAGCAGTCTCAAATTTCAAACGGCATATAGTACTGCTTTTATCGCACCCAGTTTATATCAACTTTTTGATCCCTTTTCAGGAAATTCAGAGCTTCAGCCAGAGGAAAACAGTTCTTTTGAAGCCGGTTTGATCTTCACTACTCAGGATTGGGAATTAGCCACTACCTATTTCAATAGACTGGAGGCCCCTTCTATTCGTTATAACCTTCAAAGTTATCGTTATGAAAATAACCCAGGAAAAGCGCGTTTTTTTGGATTAGAGGTGCTTCTTAAAGGAGCTCTTTCTAAAAAATGGACTCTAGATCACCAAATGACTTTTACTGATAGTAAAGAGGGAGATATGCGATATCTCCCTAAGTTTTCTTCAGCAACTTTTATTTCATTTACTCCCACAAGGCTATTTAAGATATCTTTCAATACTCAGCTGATTGGAAAACGAGTAGGGCTTGATAATACAACCTTATTGGACCAATATCAACTGGTGAATTTAAGTTTGTTTTACAAAATGGAACATTTGCCTCTAAAGTTTTTCCTTCATGGAACGAACTTGTTCAATTCTAGCTATATAGAAATAGAGGGCTATGCAACTCGGGGAAGGAATTTTGTTGGAGGAATTGTTTATCGTATTCCCTGAATTGGAAATTTTTTTTCAACAATCATTTTTTGTCTACTGAGCATTAAAGGATCTGTGATCAACAAGTTTCTGGGATGTTCTGATTTAGGAACGGTAAATTTGCCTGATCCAGATATTAAATTTAAAGCCGTAGCCAATAAGGCTTCATCTTTTTCACCTAAGGTCCCCAGGTTTCTTATATTTTCTTCGACAACGGTACTGGGCTCAAGTCCATCTGCATAGTCTGCATATCCTTTACTATTTGCAATTTTTAATACTATAGGCTGCATTGCATAGGTGTGATCGGGATTTTTTGTTTGATTATTGTCAACATAATCATACAGGGTGATTGAACCTACATTTTTTCCTACTGTTCGCTCTCCAATTTGAATAACTTGGATGTAGGCAGCCAATCCATTGATGAGTAACTCACTAGCAGACGCAGATTCTGAAGTGGTGATAATGTAGACACGATTCAAATTTAATGAATTGATTAGGGATCCATCACCGAGAGCACTTACAAACCGGTCAATGAGAGATTCTTCTCCATATCGATCTTTCAAATAGGCTAAAAGTTTGTCATTCCATTGTTCTTGAGCAAAGATTTCGTTGTCGTATTGCCCTGTAATCATGCTGGCTAATTCAACACAGTTTTTGACAGAGCCCCCACCATTGTATCTCAAGTCAATGACTAGATCGGTAATGTTTTGACTTTTAAAATCACCAAACATTTCATTTAATGCACCACTTTTACTGGCTACAAACTGATTGTACATTAAGTATCCTACTTTCTCTCCATTTCCGACGTCAATCGTATTAACGACTTGAATCGGATTGGTTTCAAAATTTTCTTCTTTAGTGAGTTCTACATCAATACCGTTTGGAGTAAGGGTTCCATTTTGGAGAGAGGCCATATTTAGGGTATAGGTAAGCTCCTCACCAAAGAGTAGCATACGATAGTTACTTACAGTAAGTGTGGTACCGTTAACTCCTGTAAAAAAATCACCTCTTTTGATGTTTTTATTCGATGCATCAGAACCTTGCAGAATATATTTTACAAAGCCTACAATCTCTTCGCAATCTTGACAAGCGTAGGCCAAACCAAACTCCACTCCGTTTGTGGCATAAATACCTTGAAGGGTATTTTCTAATTCTTTATAGTCATCTTGAATCCAACTAAAGCGATCGTTAGGATGTTTTAAAGACTCAAAAAATGCTTTGGGTTCCGGATTTTCACTAATGAATTTAGCATAGGCTTTTTTATCTGTAAATTTTGAATCTGCTAGAGCACTAACTTCTTTTTGCCAGTAATAGAACTGATTTAAACCTTGCCAAATAAAATCACTAATTTGTAAATGTCCCTCAAGACTAATTGCTGTATCATCGGTATCTTGGTTTTGAGTTACAACTTCTACTACTTCTGTGGGTTCTTTTGTACAGCTGTAAGAGACTGCCGAGAGAAAAACAAATAAAAATAATTTCGTTCCGAATTTGAATAGATTCATGTCCTTTCCAGATTTTTTTTGCATTCAAATTTAATGAAATACATCTGTAAAAATAGTATTTTATGGAAACTGTAACAATTAGGTAGTACATTCGTCAATAGCTTATAAGAAATAAATAAATGCAGTTGATCGCGGAGAAACAATTTTTAGATCAAATACAACAAATACGAGATCGAATATTTCGTGTATCGAAAAGAATTTTGATTTCCAAGGAAGAAGCAGAGGATGCGACACAGGAGGTGATTTTAAAATTGTGGACCATGGACAAGGAAAAGCTCAATTCATTTAAAAGTATTGAGGCGTATTCCTTGACCATGACAAAGAATTACTGTTTGGACCGATTGAAATCCAAACAAGCTCAGGTTACGACATTAAATGAAGAGCTTTCCCACAGACCTGCGAACTCCCTACAGCAGCAGTTGGAAATCGGAGATCAATTGCGTTGGGTTACTCATTTGATAGATCAACTTCCCGAAAAAGAACGTATGATTATTCAATTGAGAGAGATCGAGCAATTTGAATACGATCAAATTGCAACTATTTTAAATATACCTGAGGGTACAGTTAGAGTTTATTTATCAAGAATTCGAAAAAAATTAAAAAAACAATTTTTAAAAATACAGTCACATGGAAGCTAAAGCTATAAAGGAATTACTTCAAAAATACGATCAGGGAGCAACCAGCCTGGAAGAAGAGGCTTTACTGAGAAATTATTTTGCAAAGGCTAAAGATATCCCTGACTCTTGGAAAGTGTACAGTGTGCTCTTCGACTATTTTAAAGAGGCTTCAACTGTGACTTATGCCAAAGCTAAACCAAATCGTTTTTCTCTTCGCCCATGGATGGCTGTTGCTGCCATGATAGCAATTGTGGCTACCTTATTTCTAACCACGTTTAGTCCCTCAAATGAAATAGCTCCTGACCAAGAAGAACTTTACCTCGCTTTTGAACAATTTCAAAATAACATTAAACAGGTTTCAATCCATTTAAATAAAGGAACAGAACAGCTTGCTTATTTAGACTACTGGAACGAAACCACAAAAAAATTAATAAAATAATACTCATGAAAAAACAACTTTTTTTACTCGCTACACTATTATTGGCTTACACGACGCAAAGCCAAACCATATTTGAACGCTATGCAAACAACGATGATGTAACCCTAGTTTCAATAAGTCCTAAAATGTTCAAAATGCTAGGGCAAAT
>Ga0181576_10001197_pt1 | contig 19801 bp, 13 predicted proteins | sample 101ome_22_FD_132464 | JGI IMG/M metagenome (GOLD analysis project Ga0181576, IMG submission 132464) | Coastal salt marsh microbial communities from the Groves Creek Marsh, Skidaway Island, Georgia - 101412BT metaG (megahit assembly) | ecosystem: Environmental > Aquatic > Marine > Intertidal... | reverse complement strand
GCGCCAGGCACTGCTGTTGTCCACGACAGTGGTTCCTGCTGCCGCGAATTTGGGAGCCCACTCCAAACTCAATTCCCCCCCGGCAGAGAACAGCGCCACATGCGGCCGAGCGGCCAACGCCTCGTCAATCGAAATCACGGTCACGTCCTTGCCGCGAAACGCGACGGTTGTGCCGACCGAGCGCGCAGAGGCGACGGGCAAGAGGTTTTCGACAGGGAAATTTCGGGCTTCAAGGACGTCGAGCATCGTGCGGCCCACCATGCCGGTGGCACCCACCACGGCGACGTTCAAAGGAGCAAGGGTTGAGTTCATGGGTTCAGGTAGTTTGTGGACGCGCTGGTTCAATTGACCGGCGGTTTGGTCGCGTCCAGGCGAAAATACGAGGTTTGCCGAGATGAAGAGAGGATGTGGAACGGGCCGATTTCGCGCGGCCTTGGAGGGGTGGAAATGCGCGGTTTTGGCAACTTGCTTGTTGGGCAAAGGGGGAGGGTATGCAGGCCAAACCGAAGCCTTCTCCTCGTGGACTCACGACGGCTTGGCTTGGTGCGGGACCGCCCAAGTATGGGAAGCCGCCACCCCAAATGACGCGGCGGACTCCCTTGGAGCTTCGTGGAAACTCGATGCCCCCAATGCAGGCACACAAATCCTGTGGGGGTGCCCTGTCGATTCCCTCTGGGAGGTTGCTGCGGTCGACGAGCTCGGAAATTCCGAAGGGTGGGCGGCCGAAGTCCGGTGGGTGCAAGAGGTGTCCGGATCGGCTTCCAACCGAAGTTCGTTGTTTTGGGCCGTTCCTCCTTCTGACGACCCCCAAGAGTCGGCCTTCCTTCTTGCTTCGTCGATGCAAGCGGGGTGGCTCGACGGAACCGGGGGGCTTGCAGCCGGCCAAACCGGTTCGGAGGATCCCCTCGAGTGCCACGCTCCCAACTTGTCAAGTTGGAGCGTGCCCCCTTCCTGCCACGCCTGGTCAGACCCCTTTGCTTTGGACGCGACCTGGTCGTGGTCGGCCAACGGGCGCTGGAAGGTCCTAGCTCGGGACGGCACCCTTCGAAGTGCAACCTGGATTGACACGGTCGCAGAACCTCCATTGACACGCCTGCCGTGCCTGGGCATTGAGGTGCATCACACGTCAAGTCAAGGCAACCGTTGGACGTTTGGATGGCGGCCGACGGACCCGGGTTCCATGACCAACCCGACCGACCCCTTTGAACCGTCGGTTCCCGCGCCCCTTACCCGTCTCGTCCTCGTCGACTCGTTGCAGGTCGAAGGCACGGCCTGGCCCCCGCCCGACACGCCCACAGCTGTCGAATTCCGGCTGACCTGCGACCCCGAAGCCTTTCCGACGGTCAGCCCACATGCCACTGAAACCACCTGCGAAAACGTCTGGCGTTGGAACCTGCCCTGCCCCGTCAGCCCGGGTTCCTCGGTCCTGGCCAAGATGGACAGCACCTCGACGGTGCTTTGGCGCGACGGAACCTCCCTTCTGGAATGGGGAGACCTCGCGTTCACCGAAATTTTGGCGGACCCCACCCCCGCGATTCACGCCCCGGAGTCGTCCTACCTCGAAGTCATGAATGTTTCCGAGTTCGCGCTGGACCCTGAGCAACTGCACCTCGAAGACAGCGGAAATCTGCATCCCCTTGTTTGGGTCAGGCGGCCTGAACAGGGGCTCATCCCGCCCGGGACCCGGTTCGTGATTGCCGACGTCAGCGCACCCTGGCTCGACTCTACGCTTGATTCAACCGACCTCTGGGTGTTGAAGGCCATGGGGTGGTCGGGACTTCGGGACGAAGGCGAGCGCGTGGCTCTGCACGGCCCAGGAGGGTTGATTGAGGACCTTCAGTTTTACGCAACGTGGTGGCAGGACATCCCACAGGACGGGGTGAGCCTTTCGTGCACCTCTCCCGCGGCGTGCGATCACCCAGAGAATTGGATGCCCGACCCCGAGGGCGCCTCCCCCGGTGCAGCATCCTCGATGGAGAACGCACCCAGCCTTCCACAACTCCCTTCCCTGCACGTGAAGCGCACTCCCCTCGGGTTGGTCGAGTGGAGCGCCAGCCCAGCATGGCATCCTGAACATCCGCCTCACATCGCCGCAACGCACGCCGCCGTCACCGACACCTTGGTTCCGTGGTTTTCGTGGGACGACGACGGGGGAGCCTCCTGGATGTCGGACTGGCCCAAGGCTTGGGAGGGTCCCGTTCGAATTTTGTTCGATCCGGAGACACTTTGCACCCCGACTCCGACTCGGGTGCACTGGGACGTGATGTGGAGCGCCTACCGTCCTCCCCTCCCGGGTGACGTGGTTTTGACTGAGGTCTTGGCCTCGACGCATTCGGTCGCCCAGGCCGAATTTGCGGAATGGACCAACGTGAGCAGCGACACCTTGGAATGGCACGGGCGGCCGTGGCCCCCGCAATCGTGCTTGGTTCAGAGTTCGATGCCACGAGAAGGCTTTCGGCCCTGGATGGGCTCCTCGTGGTGGCGAGACTCGACCAACGTAATTTGGGAGACCGTCCCCACGCTTCGATTTTCGAATGCCGCGGGAACGGCCACGCTCGAGGATGCGTGGGGAAACGACGTGGCTTCCCAAGAATACAGCGTGTGCAGCCACACTTCGAGCAGGGCAGAGAGCGAGGGCCGAAGTTTGGAAAAGCTTCCTTCGGCGGTCAAGCTCGGCCAATCCGGATTGGCACCGGGCCCTGAAATGTGGCGGTCGGCTCCGCTTCCACTCGGCATGTCTCCCGGAACGGTTTCCGGCACTACAACAGGCTGGAGCGACCATCCCTGGGCAGAAGGGGACGAAGACGAAGCCGAAGGCCCCTTTGACGGTACGCCCCACCCCCTGGCGTGGGGCGTTTGGGACGGAAAGTGGGCCGTGAAAATCCCTGCCGAAGCGGACCTTGGACGGTTTCGGATGCAGGACTGGGACCCGCAAACACGCTGGGTGCCGCGCTGGTATCGTGGGGTCTTGCTCGCCGTTGCCGATTGGGGACCGGATTCGCTCCCGCGCGGGCCTCGTCATGCATTTGACGAATCGTGGTCGTTTCCAGCAGCCTCCTGGGACCAAGGTCCTGAACATCCAGAACTTCCCGTTTGGAATGAAGTGCTGACGGAATCGTTGGAGGGGTTTGGGTCCTTTGTGGAATGGAGGGGTCCAAGCACGGGGTCTTGGACGCGTGACTGGCATTGGAGCTCCGACCCGTGGGCGACAGCCGGGGATTTCGTGCCTGTGAGCGAGGTGGCGTGGTGGTTGACGGCAACCACGGAAACGTGCTTGGCCACCTGCCCCAAGTGGGTGGAGGGCGCGAACGGAAGGTGCTTGCCCGCGGACGTTCCTTCTCTGCACGGAGACCGACTTCTGTACTTGCGCACGACTGAGGGAGAAGCGTTGCTCGACCTGTCTTCGCTGGAGCACAGTCCGTGGGTGACCGACCCAGACGGCCGGTCGATGATCAACTTAGCGGGAACCGAGGTTTGGACTTCTTCGCCGGCCCACATCCGCGCTTCACCGGGCCAACCCAACAACGCAAACGCAGGGTTAACCAACACCGCCAACGGAAACTTGACCTGTTCTCCGAGAACCCTTCAGCCTGGCGGGGCAAGGGGTTCTGACGTCGTCCAAATCACGTGGACGCCTCCCACCGTAGGCGACGTCTACGAAACAGAATACGGAATCGTCAACCCAGAGGGGAGGTCGCCCATGAACGAAAATCAAACCCTCTGGGCCGGCGAACCCTTCCAGTGGACGTGGCACGGAGACGACGAGCGAGGCGGGATTCTGCCTCCGGGAACCTACGTTGCCGTGCTTGCCTGGCGCAACCTTACCGAGGGCGGAAAGGGAGTCGATCGATGCTTGGTGGCTTTGGCGGCACATTGAGTGAGGTGGATGACCGAACTTCGGCCCATGCATGAGGGCGCCGAATTGATCCCGTGGGCATTGCCAAACATGGCGCCGTTGTGGCTGTCACTCTGCGCCTTGGCGGGAACGTGGCTTTTGCTCGCGGCCTTTCCGAGGGAGGCCAAAAGGCTTGCCTGGGCCTGGACCAAGCCTCGCAACCTCTCGACCCGGAACGCCTCAGAAACGCCCCGCACCCTCGGGGTGGTTCTGAGCCATGGGGTCGGCGCGTTGGGGTTGGCCGCAGGGTTGGCTGTGCTCAGGGAGAGTGGTGTCTCTGTGCCTTCCACTTGGGTCGTTCTGCCCTGGCTGTTGGCCGGTGCGGGAGTGAAGTGGTTGGGAGCGCGTGTGGCCTTTGGCGCGGGCGACCTCGCCAGCACCCTGGTCGAACTGCACCGCCACAACCAAGCTTGGGTGGGCATCGGCTTGGGTTGCTGGGCCACGGTGGCCGCGCTGAACCCCTACGTGAGAGTCTCAGAAGCTGCCCTTTGGGGAACCTTGGGGGTGTTCGCGGCCGCTTCGATTCTTAGTGCCCTGCGAGCCTTGCAGTTGATTCAAGGACACAACTCACAGCGGGTTGTTGGAATCTTGTATCTTTGCATTCTCGAATGGGGCTGGGCACTGTTTTGGATTCTCTGGAGCATGCGCATCGCCTTGTAAGAGGACATTGAATCGCACGACCCATGGCCCAAAAGATCAAAACCGTCCTGATCTCGCAGCCCAAGCCATCCACGGAGAAGTCGCCCTACTTCGACTTGGCGGATCGGCAGAAACTCACCATTGATTTCCGTCCTTTCATTCACGTGGAAGGCATGGACTCGCAAGAGTTTAGGCAGCAGCGCATCGATTTGGCAGAGCACACCGCCGTCATTTTGACGAGCCGCCTTGCCGTAGACCACTATTTCCGCATGGCGAAGGAAATGCGCTTCGAGGTGCCCGACTCCATGAAGTACTTCTGCATTTCCGAGAGCACGGCTTACTACCTGCAGAAATACGTGCAGTACCGCAAGCGCAAGATCTTCCACGGGACCATCAAGTTTGAGGAGGTGGTTGCCCTGATGAAAAAGCACAAGAGCGAAACGTTCCTGTTGCCCTGTTCGGATTTGCTGAAGGACAGCATTCCCAATGCCTTGGAGGCGGGTGGGTTCACGTATTCCCGAGCCGTGATGTACCGCACGGTCTGCTCTGACCTGAGTGACCTGAGCGACGTCAAATACGACGTCTTGGTGTTTTTCAGCCCGAGCGGCATCGAGTCGTTGTTCAAGAACTTCCCGGATTTTGAGCAGGGAACGACGCGCATTGCGGTGTTTGGGCCCACCACAGCCAAGGCTGCAGAAGCCGCCGGGTTGCGCATTGACATCAACGCGCCTACCGCCAAGGCTCCTTCCATGACCATGGCGCTGGAGCAATACATCGCAGGCTGAGTGCACACCCTTTCCAAGCGCGAGCGGTTGAAGTCGACCGCATTGATGAACCTTGCGTTTGAGAAGGGGCTGAAAATCAAGGCGTTTCCTGTGCTCGTTCGCGCCACCCGAGTCGAACTCCCTCACTCCGTGCCGTTTCAAGCTGCCTTTTCCGTGGGGAAAAAGCGGTTCCGCCGCGCCGTGGATCGCAACCGCATCAAGCGCCTGTTGCGGGAAGCCTGGCGGGTGGAAAAAACCGCGCTCGCCAAAAATTGGGAACCGGGCGCCCCGCAATGGGCCGTCGTGTTCATCTTTGTGGGAAACGAGATCCCAACGTTTGCGGACTGCCAGCTGCTGCTGCGACGCGTCTGCAAGCGCTTGGCTGACGAAGTGAATGCTGCGTCGGATTCCGCTCGTTCGAACCCTTCCTGAACCTCGCTTCGCATGCGTCGATTGATGATTTTGCTCGGGCTCCCTGCAGCCCTCGTGTTTCTTTTGGCTGCCACCGCCGTCAAGGACGACTACTTCGAAATGTCGAAGCAGCTCGAAATCATGCAATCGGCTTTCCGAGAACTCAATTTGTTCTACGTCGACGAGCTCGCGCCGGGAGAATTGATGGAGACCGGAATCAAGGCGATGCTCGAGCAGCTCGACCCCTACACCAGGTATTTCCCGGAGTCCAAAATGGAGGACGTTCGGTTCATGCAAACCGGGGAATACGGCGGCGTGGGCGCCAGCATTGAAACCAAAAAAGGCCAAACCGTCGTGGTCGACCTGCTCGAAGGCGAACCCGCCGACGTTGCGGGAATCCGACTCGGCGACGTCCTCAAGCGCGTCGACGGCCGAGACATATCCGGCCTCGAACAAGAACAAATCGGCGACCTCCTTCAAGGTGCCACCGGCACGGAGGTCCAAGTCGAGCTCGAACGGCCGGGAACTCGGGAACTCCTTTCCTTCACCTTGCAACGCCAAAAAGTCAAGGTTCCGGACGTCCCGTACCAGGGCATGTTGAGCGAAAAGACCGGGTATTTGGCCTTGAGCTCGTTCACCAAAACGGCAAGCAGCGAAGTGCGCAAAGCGCTCGTCAACCTCACCGACTCCCTCGGTGCAGAAAACGTCGTCATCGACCTGCGTGGCAACGGCGGCGGGTTGCTCCGCGAGGCCATCGCCATGGTCAACCTGTTTGTGGGAAAAGGGCAGGAAGTGGTCAGCACCAAAGGCAAAACCCCCGACTGGAACAAGTCCTACAAAACGCGCGCGAACGCCCTTCGTCCGGACCTGCCCATTGCGATTTTGGTGGACGGCAAATCGGCCTCTGCAAGTGAAATCGTGGCAGGAACCGTGCAGGATTTGGACCGGGGAATCGTGGTGGGGTCCGAGTCGTTTGGGAAGGGGCTGGTTCAACAGACCAAAAAACTCGCGTACGGCACCCGGATGAAGGTGACGGTGGCGAAGTACTACACGCCAAGTGGACGGTGCGTTCAACGCCTTGATTACAGCCACCGCGACGACGCCGGCGAAGTTCACGCACAAGCAGACTCCACCCTCAAGACCTTTTACACCACGAGCGGCCGGGAGGTGCTCGAAGGCCGGGGCGTCATCCCGGACGTCGAAATCCCTCTGCCGGAATCGAATTACGTGCTCCAAGGACTGCTTGAGAACGGGGTGCTGTTTGACTTCGCGGTGCGGCATCGCGAGCAACTTCGCGTGCCAGACGACGCGGCGGAATTCACCTTGTCCGAGGCCACTTGGCATGTCTTTGTGAATGACGTTGCCTCCTTGGCTGAAGTCCCCTACGCTTCCCAAACCATGAAGACCTTCGAAGCGCTCCAAATCACGGCTCAAGAAGAGTTGCTGGACGTGGAAAACGTGGCCGCGCTTGAGGCACTCAAAGCGGGCTTGCAGGCCAACGTCTCCGCGGACCTCGAGCGGCACAAGGCCGGGGTTCAACGGGCGTTGGAACAGGAGTTGGTGGCACACCTCTACAACACGTCCGGGGAGTACCGGCACGGGTTGATTCACGATCCGGTGGCGTTGCGCGCCGTGGAACTTCTCGAGACAGGGGAGTACGCGGCCATGTTGACCGGACCTGAAGCCCGACCTTGATGACGCTGCCCAGACCTGCTGAAGCCGCCCTTGGAGGATGGGCCCTCTTGATTTGGGGTGCGCCTTGGTCGCATGCCGCGATGTCCGTTGGCACGGCGTGGGTCACGGCATGCGCACTTGGATTGGCGCTGAAGACGCCTGTTTCTTGGTCCTGGGAACGGGTTCGAAAGGCGCCGTGGTTCTGGCTGGTACTGGTGCTCGGATGGCAAACAGCTTCGCTGATTTGGACTGAGGACATGGTGTGGGGGGCGCGACTTTGGGCGATCCAACTTCCAATGCTGCTTCTTGCAGGCGCTTGGTTGTGGGTGCCTCTTTCATTTGAGAAGGCCTCCGCTTGGGTTTTTCGAAGTGCAGGACTTGCGCTACTTGGGTGCCTTGTTTGGGGCACTTTTAAAGGGTTTCAAGGCGTGGAACTTGTTGGACGCGATTGGTCGCCGTGGATGTCCCACATTCGGTTGTCGACGCTGGCAAGTCTCGGGTTGGTCTGGGGCGCACGCACCCAGCCAAGGTGGCAGGTTGCGGCTTTTGCAACAAGCTGGGCGGCCTTTTCCGCTGCGACGGGGTCCCTGACCAGCGCGGTTCTCTTGCCGATGTCTGTGCTTTGGGTGGTGTGGGAGGCGTGGCCCCAGCACCGCGTCTTTTTGCGGTGGGGCGTGGTTGGCTCGGTCCTGGGGGGCGTGGCGGCGGCCGCAATTTGGCTTCAGCCTGTGCCGCTTCCCAGCCCGAGCGGGGAGCTGCCAGAATACACGGCCCTTGGGAATCGGTACACGCATGCTCCGAAGCGCGAGTTGTCGGAAGGGGGGCACCGGGTATACGTACTCGTCTGCGAACAAGAATGGCCGGAAGCCTGGTCGGACGTCAGCGAGGTTCCGCTGGATTTTCCCAACGCTCAAGGGTTCACCAACCGCGACCGCCTGTTGCGCTATTTGACCTCCAAAGGCTGGCCCAAGGACGGCGAACACATTCGCAGACTTCTGCCTGCCGAGGTAAAGGCGATCGAAAACGGGGCAACCAACGCAACCGAGGCCCGTGGGTTGGCTCTGCGCATGCGTCAATTGCGTCGCGAATGGGAAATGTGGCGTGACGGTGGAAGCCCCTCGGGCAACGCCGTCCTGCAACGGTTTGCGCATTGGCGTGCGGGGATTCAAGCGTGGAAACGCGCGCCTTTGTTGGGTCACGGCATGGGCGACACCGGCTTGGCCATGGAAGAAAGCTACCGGGAGATGGGTTCCTCACTTGCCCCGCAACACCGCCACCGCGCTCACATGCAGCATTTGACGTGGGCCGTCGCAGGAGGCCTCGTCGCAGTGCTCCTGTGGTTGGGGTTGGGTTGGTCGTGGTGGTCGGCGTTCCGATCGACCTCCAGAGCGTGCCTGTGGGGCGGGGCGGTGGTCGTTCTCACCTGCTTGTTTGAGGATGCGTGGGAAACCCAAGCGGGCGTGGTGGTGAGCTTTTTGGCGCTGCTCGGCGCTTCAGGCGACCTCGCGTCCCAAAACGTCGAAGACCGCGGACTCCACGGCTGACACCTCCAACTCCAAGCCACCTCCTGTCTCCGATTCTTCGGCCGTCAACACCGCACCGCGTCCCAAAGGACCCCAGCGCTCCGGCCAAAAGGGAGCGCTCGTCCTGAACAAACCTACCGTCGGAGTTCCCAACGCCGAAGCCACGTGCAGGGGCCCTGTGCTCGAAGCCACGACGCATCCCACAGAACCCAAGACGTCCATCAGTTCGGACAAGCTCCAACGCCCCACCGCATCCAGCCCAGCAGAGCGACCGTCGAGCGCCTTCAGTACCGGCTTCAAGCCCAACCGCTCGGATTCGGTGCCAGTCACCACCACGGGAACCCCGCGCTCGAGCAACCGCGAGGCCAGTTCCGCGAATCGCTCCACCGACCATCCGTTCGCCGATCCGTGGTTTCCAGGGTGAAGGACCACACTTCCCTGCAGGGAAGACCAACCCGCCGGCACCAACTCTGTGGCCCTGTCCGCATTGCTGCTTCCTTGCAATCCGGTAAGGTCCAGCCAATCGCCGAGATCCGGATGCCGCCAACGAGCCGGAATCGCGAGCGCGTGGAGCAACCGCAAACCCTGCATCGCCTCGTGTTCGGGCCGGTTCCTTCGGCTTCTCCAGACGCGTCGATTGGCCCACCGCAACGAAGCCCATCTCCGCCCGGTCGCCACCCGGATCGGCACCCCGGCCCGAGCTGCCGCAGACATCAGTTTGGGTTCCGGGAAAGCAAACACAACCGCATCCAGACCTTCGAACAGCGCGGCGTTTTCAGCGGCATCCTCTCCCCCGTCCCACACGCGCACGTCATCCACTTCGCGAGAGCGATCCGCCAAGGGCCGCGCGTAATCCCTGCACACCCAAACCACCTTCGCCTCAGGCAACGCGCGCTTCAAGGCTCCGGCCATCGGCAACGAAACCACGTTGTCGCCCAGGGCGTCGCTTCGAACCACCCCCACCCTTCGAATTTGCCCCAGCTCCTCCGCGGCCGACACCTGTTTCCATTTCCAATACGCCGAAAGCGCGCTCCAACGCGCGACTTCCCACCCCGCGCTCCCGTCACGCCAACCTCCTTGCAGGATGAATTGCTTGAATCCTTGAAACACCCACCGAAGTGCGGGTTTCCAGGGTCTGGATTTCCTTCCAGCCGACGCAGCATCGCGGGCGCCTAGGGTGGAGAATTTGGCCCATTGGCGGTGGTGATCGGACGTCGAGTGGTAACTGTAGTGAAGCAGGTCGCCCTCAAATTCACGCACCGTCAGGCCCGCCTCGGGCACCCACCCTTCGTGCAAGATGCTGCCCTCAACGGGCGTGCGCCACGACCCCGACCCCACGGCCCAAAGTCGAATTTTCCGGTCCGGGTACCACCCCCCGTGCCGAACCCAAGTGCCGCAGTAATTCGTCAACCGGGGCATAGACCACGCCTCCCGGTTCGGCACCTCATCGGCCGATCCCAGGCCGGCCTTCCAAGCCTGGATTTCTTCCCGCAATGCTGGACTCAGTGCCTCGTCGGCGTCCAAGCTCAGAACGTGAGGTTGGGAGGCCTGATTGGCTGCCCAGTTCTTTTGGTCTGCGTAGGTCGTGAATTCACGCTGATAGACTCTGGCCCCGAAAGACTTCGCAATTTCCACTGTGCCGTCGGTCGACCCCGAATCCACCACCACGACATCGTCCGCAACCCCTGCCACGGACGCCAAGCATCGGGACAGGTTTTGGGATTCGTTTTTCGCAATGACAACCACACTCAGCACGTCGCCCAAGGTAACGTGGAAAGTGGTCGTTTGTTGTGGAAAACCTGCCTTGCCGTACCTCGGGCACTGGCGTAGTTTTGTCTGCATGAACGTGTTGCTAATTGGCTCAGGAGGCCGTGAACATGCCCTGGCTTGGAAACTGGCCCAAAGCTCGTTTCTCACCCAGCTTTTTGTCGCGCCCGGCAACGCGGGAACGGCCGACGTCGCGACGAACTTGAAGTTGGACGCGAGCAACCAGGACGCGGTAAGCCGGGCCCTGAGAAAACACGACATCAACATGGTGATTGTGGGGCCAGAAGCCCCTTTGGTGGAGGGTTTGGTCGACTACCTTCAAGACTGTGGAAAGCACCCGGATTTGGTGGTCATTGGCCCGCGAAAAGAGGGGGCTCAGCTTGAAGGGAGCAAAGCCTTTGCGAAGGCCTTCATGCAGCGGCACAACATCCCGACCGCCGCTTACGGCGCATTTGACGGCACCCAACTGGACGAAGCGTTGGCGTTTCTCAGAAACATGGAAGCGCCCTACGTGGTCAAGGCAGACGGACTTGCTGCGGGAAAAGGCGTCGTCATCACCGAAGATTTGGCCGAAGCTGAAACGGTCCTCAAGAACATGCTGTCTGGTGCCTCATTTGGCGTGGCGGGGCAACGCGTCGTGATCGAGCAATTCATGGACGGCATCGAATGCAGCATGTTCGTCGTGACGGACGGAACGGCGTATCACTTGCTGCCTTCGGCCAAAGACTACAAGCGCATCGGTGAGGGCGATACCGGCCCCAACACCGGAGGCATGGGGGCCATCAGCCCTGTTCCTTTCATGGATGCCGAATTCCATGAAAAGGCGCTCAACCAAATCATCATCCCGACCGTCAAAGGGCTCGCTTCGGATGGGATTCCCTACAACGGGTTCCTGTTTTTTGGCCTGATGAAGGTGGGTGGAGACCCGTATGTCGTGGAATACAACTGCCGACTGGGTGATCCGGAAACGGAAGTGATTGTGCCGCGCATTCAGAGCGACCTGCTGAACTTGTTTGAGAACATGGGGGCGGGTCTCCTGAGCGAATACCACCTCCAAATCGACCCCCGGACTTGTTCCACGGTGATGCTGGTTTCAGAGGGGTACCCGGGCAACTACGAGAAAGGCAAAACCATCACCGGCCCCGACCGGTTGGAAAAAGACACCCTGCTTTTCCATGCGGGCACGTCCACATCGCGAGGAAACGTGGTGACCAACGGTGGGCGAGTTTTGGCGTGCTCTGCCGTGGCCGCAACTCCAGAAAATGCCCTGAAGAAAAGCTACGCGCTGGCGGATGCGGTCTCTTTTGAGGGAAAGACGTGCCGCAGCGACATCGGTCAAGACGTCCTGTAAAAAGGAAAACGAAACGGAAAAGAAGTGACGGAGGCGTATTTGTTCGCCCGAATCACATGATTGTGCCGTCCTGCTCGGCCTTGGCGCTGTACTTGCTCTGAAGACGCAACCAAAACGCCAAGCCGGCCAAACCAAGTGCGATGACTGCCCAATTGAACCCGTCGCTCATGGGGATGAGCACGGTGTTGAAGGTCCATTCAACAAATTTGGCGAGGGGGGTGATGACGTCTTGCGTGTTCATGTCCTTGGTGCTTGCGCGACAAAAGTACGCAACGCCTTTTGATTTGAAACCTTTTTCAAGCCGCCCTCGTAACGCGAAGTCGAACCCTTTCAGATTTTTGCCATGCGAGCAATTCTTACCCCCCTTTTCATCTTCGCGACCCTCTTTGCTTGGGGTCAGGAAACGGAACTCCCCATGATGCAAACTCCTGCCAGCGTCATTGCTGAGGCGGTTGATGCTTGGGAGCAGAGCCAACTCTTGATGGAGGCGGATGTTTCCTTATCGCCCGAACAACTTTCGGCCACCTGGGAAAACATGTTGAATCAAGCCCGCGACAACCGCGCCACGGTGATCTCGGTTCAACGAGGCATTTGGAGCGAAACCACCACGTGGGATTGCGGCTGCATTCCTGCAGCTGGGGACAACGTGTTTGTGGATCACGAAGTCTCGCTGGTCGAAAACGCAGAATTTGGATCGTTGTTGGTCCGTGCCTCCGGCTCGTTGATTGACCTGAACGACGTCACGATGACGTTTGACGGCAACATGATCGCTGCCGGTACGGCCAGTTTGGACGGCGTGACCTTGGTGGCCAACGGCATTGGCGCAGACCAAACTCTGGACGGCGAAATGACCGTCGATCGGATGCTCGCGCAGAACCGCAGCAACGTTACCGTGGCAGGCACTGTCGAAATCACTGGGCACCTTGAGGCGGACGATTCTGCCATTGCCGTTGATGCCGAAGGGACACTGATTCTTTCGGAAAACGAGGCGGGTCGTGCGACGGTCCTCCGTCCCAACGGAGGCTCGGTGGACGGCTTGGTGACACGCAAAATCACCCTGCCCGCCATCCCCAACCGAAACATGACGTTGGTGGAACAACGCATCACCGTGGGGCTCGAAGGCGTCACGGTCAACGAGTTGCTTGGCGACTTTCCCACCGTGGGTTTCGTGGGAGCCGACACCCCTGACGGCTTTCCCAACATCGCCTTTTGGAGTGCAGATGCCGCTTACAACTACCAGTCCATCTCGAGCGTGGACGACGTCCTGCCTGTTTGGGAAGGGGTTTACCTGGCGTTGGCTCCTGCAGAATTGTACACCCTGACGTTTGCCGGCACCCTTCCAGAAAGCAACGTAGAAATTTCCATCCCTGGCGATTCGTTCACGGCGTTGTTTGGCAACCCTACGAACGGGAATGTGGACTTGCAGGAACTGGACGACGTATTTGGTGAAAGCAAATTCAGCTTGGACTGCTGGAACACCTCAACCTTGCAATACGACTCCTACGTCGCAAGCATGTCCACCAACGGCATGCAAAACACGTTGCAACCCAACACCACATGTCAGTTCTTGCCCACCGAGGACATCGCGTTTGCAATGGACGCAAACCAAGCCTTGGCCAACGGGGCTTTCGCAGAACTCGACGTCGAATTGAACGGGTACATTTCCATTGCTGTGGACAACACGACGGGGTACCACGACGAATGCGTCGTGACCTTCCGCGAAGGCACGAGCACGGCGTTTGATCCGACGGAAGATGCGATCAACACGTCTTCGTTGTTCAGCGCATGTGACGTGTACTTGCGTGACAACAACGGCACCCGCAGTTCGATCGCCCAAATGAGTTTTGACAGCGAACCCGTCATGACCTTTGAAGTGGTGGTTGGTGCAAACCGTCCCTTGGACGGCAACTACACGTTGACCGTCAACGAATTGGACTGGGCCGATGGCTGCTTGCAATTTGTGCCTGCCGGAGAAACGGAAGCGAGCCCTCTCGAAACGGGTGTGCTGGCCACGGTGCAGCTGAGTTCTTCAGCCAACCACAACTACACGGTAGGCACACTGTTCTTGGTGCCCAACGCGCGAGCCGAGGTGACTTCACCCGGCTGTGAAGGCCTGGGCGAAACGGCCATCGAAGTCTTTCCAACGGGCGACGGGCCTTGGACCGTGGCGTTGAACGACACCGAAGGCAACAGCTTCGGGGGCACGCTGACCGAGAACGGCGTCACCACGTTGTTCAGCAACCTGCCCACAGGCACCTACACCTACGCCATCCTGAACGACGGGGACATGACATGCGGCGAACAGACGGGAGCGCACACGGTGATCCGTCCATTGGAAATGGACCTTTCCGCTGAAATCACCCACGACTGCGGAGAAGGCGGTGCCGTTGTGGCTGACGCCGAAGGGGGCGCAGAGCCCGTGGTCTACACCTGGGCCCACGGCGTCGAAGGTGCCGTGATTTCGGGGTTGAGCGACGGCACGTACACGTTCGTGGTGACCGACGCGTTTGCCTGCGCCGACACCATGGCGGTAGACGTTTTGAAAGCTCCTGAGTTGAGCATGCTCAGCACCGACGGCGCTTGCGACGGCAGCACCGACGCGGCCATCGAGCTGAATTCTGACGACGACACCTCGTTGTGGAATTTCGACGTTCGCAACGCCAACGGCGACCTGATCGACTTCGCGTACAACGTTTCAACGCCGGCGTTCTTCGACGTTTTGGCCGCCGGGACGTACACCGTGGAAGCCCAAATCTTGGGCGAGTACGGATGCGAACCTGAAACGCGTGAGGCAACAGTGGTTCAGCCTGTTCCCATGACGTTGACTGCCACCAGTGAAACGCAATGCGACGAAGCCACCCTGGGTTCTGCCGCGGCAGCCTTGGTGGGCGGCTTGGGCCAAACGACCTTCACTTGGTCGGACGGCACGCAGGGTGCGAACTTGACGGAAGCGTCGGCAGGCACCTACACCGTCACCGTGACGGACGAAGCGGGGTGCACCGAAAGCACCGACGTGGAAGTGACGATGTCGCCTCAACTGGACGTGACCGTGATGTCTCCCGGATGCGACGGCGAGGGCGAGACGGGCTTCCAAATGAACGGCGCCACGGACGTGACTTGGACCGTGGTTTTGGCCGACGCCGATGGAATGGAAATCCAAACGTTGACCTTGGAGAACGGCAACGCCGAGATCGGGGGATTGGCAAGCGGCGACTACACGTTGACGTACAACCACGACGCCGGAGACGGATGTCCTGCCAAGAGTGTGGAAGCGGCCCTGACGGTAGCCTCCAACTTGGTGGTGGACGTGGCGACCACGCCCATGGAGTGCGGTGAAGTCAACACGGCTTCCATCGACTTGACCGTGCACGGCGGCGTTGGCAACGTGACGGTGACCTGGGATCACGGCGCGCAAGGGCCCGAGTTGGCCAACTTGGCTGGAGGCCAGTACTACGCCGTGGTGGCCGACGAAAACGGTTGCACCAAAGACGTTCGGGTCGAAGTGGAGGAAACTCCCACGGTGGTGGCCGATTTCGTGGCACCCATGGGCGGTTTGACGGACGGCACCAACGGCATGACGTTGACCTTCACCAACACTTCTGAGGGCAACATCGAAGGCCAAACGTGGTACTTCGGCGACACGGAAACGCCGAGCTACGATTTCCACGCCGCGCACACCTTCGAAGAGGCTGGCGCGTACGACGTGTTCTTGAACGTTTGGAACGACCGATGCAGCCACACCGTCCGCAAGACGGTGGTTGTGACGGAAGGCGAAAGCACCCCCAACGACGACGAAATGGGCACCCTGGTGACCAACGTCATGGAAGGCGACTTGACGGACATCCACGCCCCCGTAACCACGGAAAGCGGCTGGATGATGAACCTGGGCGCCGCGGCCAACGGCATGAAGATCCACGTCTTTGACTTGACGGGGCGTCAGTTGTGCAACCCTGTGGCGCCTGACGCCAACGGCCAAATCTGGGTCGAAGGCGACCAATGGCCCGCGCTGGTGTTGTTGCGTTTGGTGCACGAGCCCACCAACAGCATCCGGACCTGGAAAATGGTGCGCTGATGACGTGCACAGGAAGGTGAGAATGCCGAACTTCGCACCATGAAGATTGGTGTTGTCACCTTCCCCGGCTCCAACTGCGACATGGACATGGTTCATGCGCTGAGCCACGACCTCGGCTTCAACGTGGTGCAGCTCTGGCACAAAGACAGAGACCTGCAAGGCGTTGAAGCCGTTGTGCTTCCCGGCGGTTTCAGCTACGGAGACTACCTCCGCAGCGGCGCCATTGCGCGCTTCTCGCCGATTATGGAGGAAGTCGTGTCGTTTGCCAACGGCGGAGGACGCGTTTTGGGCGTGTGCAACGGGTTCCAAATCCTGTGCGAAGCCGGGCTTCTCCCCGGGACGCTTCGTCACAACGACAGCCGCAAATTCATTTGCCGCAACGTGCACCTGAAACCCGTGTCTCGAACCGCCGCCGTGTCGGCCGGCTGCGACACAGAAACACCTTTGGTCATCCCCATTGCGCACGGCGAAGGCAACTACTTCATTGGGGACGACGGGCTGAAGGCCCTTGAAGACCGCGACCAGATCTTGTTTCAGTACTGCGACGAATCCGGAAAAGTGAATGCCATGAGCAACCCCAACGGGGCGCTCAAGAACATCGCGGGCGTGTGCAACGCAGGCAAGAACGTGTTTGGCATGATGCCCCACCCGGAACGCGCGTGCAGCGCGGATTTGGGCAACGAAGACGGAAGGCTTGTCCTGCAAGGCCTCGCCGAACAAGTCCTGGCCTAAAGGCCTTTGTGGAATCGAGGAACGGGGTGAATTCGCGTCTTTTGGCGTGGAAGGAAACCTCAAGGGGTTAGATTTGTTACTTCCCCTCAACCCCTTGAATCTCACCGCATGGACGCCTACGCCGCCGGCCCTTTCCTCTCGCAGATTGAACATCCTGCGGACCTTCGGGCCAAATTCAAGCCTGAGGAGTTGCAGCAAGTCGCCGACGAGCTGCGCCAATTCATCGTGGATGTGGTGTCCGAGAAAGGAGGGCACTTCGGTGCGAGCTTGGGTGTGGTTGAGCTGACCGTGGCGCTTCACTACGCGTTCAACACGCCTGAAGACCAAATCGTCTGGGACGTAGGCCACCAAGCCTACGGTCACAAAATCCTGACTGGACGGCGCAACCAATTCCACACCAACCGACAGCACAACGGGATCAGCGGCTTCCCGAAGCGCAGCGAGAGCGAGTACGACACGTTTGGGGTGGGCCACAGCAGCACGAGCGTGAGCGCGGCGCTGGGCATGGCCGTCGGCAGCCGTCACAACGGCCAGCGCGACGTGCAACACGTGGCGGTGATTGGCGACGGGGCGATGACGGCTGGTTTGGCGTTTGAAGGACTGAACCACGGCGGCATCGAGGACACCAACATGCTCGTCATCTTGAACGACAACTGCATGTCCATCGACCCCAACGTGGGTGCTCTGAAGGAATACCTGACCGACATCACGACCTCGCACACCTACAACAAGGTGAAAGACGAGGTGTGGGATTTGTTGGGGCGCATCAGCAAGTTTGGGCCCAACGCGCAAGCCATTGCCCAAAAGGTCGAGAACGCCATCAAAAGCGCGGTCCTCAAGCAAAGCAACCTGTTCGAGTCGTTGAATTTCAGGTACTTCGGGCCGGTCGACGGCCACGACGTGGAGTACCTGTCCAAGGTGCTCGAAGATTTGAAAGACATCCCGGGACCCAAGCTTCTTCACGTTGTGACACGCAAAGGCGCGGGGTACGCCCCCGCCGAGGCGGGAAGCGCCACCAAGTGGCACGCCCCGGGCCTGTTCAACAAAGAGACGGGCGAGATTTTGAAGGGTGGCGACAACGTGCCAAAGCCCCCCAAGTTCCAGGACGTGTTTGGGCACAGCATCATCGAACTGGCGAAAGCCGACCGCCGAATTGTCGGGGTCACTCCCGCCATGCCTTCAGGCTGCAGCTTGAAGTTCATGATGGAAGAAATGCCCGACCGCGCGTTTGACGTGGGGATCGCCGAGCAGCATGCGGTGACGTTCAGTGCAGGCATGGCCACGCGCGGTCTGGTGCCGTTCTGCAACATCTACTCCAGCTTCATGCAAAGGGCGTACGACCAAGTGATTCACGACGTGGCCCTCCAAAACCTGCACGTCGTCTTCTGCCTCGACCGAGGTGGGTTGGTCGGCGCCGACGGACCCACGCACCACGGAGTGTACGACCTCGCGTACATGCGATGCATCCCCAACCTTGTGGTAAGTGCCCCCATGGACGAGCAGGAGCTCCGAAACCTCATGTACACGGCATCTCAAAAGTTCGACGGCCCATTCGTGATCCGGTACCCTCGTGGAACGGGCTCGATGGTCAATTGGCAAACGCCGTTCGAAGAAATCGAGGTGGGTCGAGGTCGCCGACTCCGCAACGGAAACGACATTGCCCTGCTCAGCATTGGCGCCATCGGAACCGAGGTGGCGGACGCCGCAGACGCCTTGGACAAGCGCGGAGTGAAGGCCGCGCATTACGACATGCGATTCGTGAAGCCGCTCGACGAAGTGATGCTGCACGAGGTCTTCAGCCGATTCAAGGACGTGATCACCGTCGAAGACGGTTGCGTCCAAGGAGGCATGGGCAGCGCGGTCACCGAATGGGCCATGGAACACGGGTACGCGTCGAAAGTGGCACGTCTCGGAGTGCCCGACCGGTACATCGAACACGGCACGCAAGCCCAACTCTACAAAGAGTGCGGTTACGACGCCGATTCCATCGTGGCCAAGGCCGTTGCGATGTGCGAAGCCCGAGGTGCACAGAGCGCCGACTCGGGCATGCGAATTGCCTAAGCCGAGTCTTGGGCACCCCTTCCCCGTGACGTAGTTTCGGAGAATGGAAGAACCCCTGGTCAACCGCGTTCAAGAAAGCGGGCTGATTCAACTGGATTTGGCCTCGTTGTTGGCACCTCCTCCGGTGAGCGAAGTGGACTTGGCAGCGTGGCTGTCGGAAGGCGCCATCCTTCGCGAGCGAACCTTTCGAGAAGCGGTGGACGCTTGGGACGCCTCGGAATTGGTTGGGCACGTTGCCGCATTGGGATGCTCGGTGGACGCCATTTTGCCAGATTGGGCGTGGATGTTGGTCGCGGCCAAACTCTCGGCCGCAGGGGCCCACCCCCTCCAGGGAACCCGTGCCGAAGCCGAGTCGATGTCGTGGCGCATGGCCGTGGACGCCTTGGATTTGGAGGCCTACCGCGGCGAACGAGTCATCGTCAAGGGGTGCGCCACCGCAGGAGGACCGGCTGCCCTTGTCGCCTTCACGTCTCGGTTGACTCCGGTGGTTCGCAGTTTGATGTTTGGCGAAGCTTGCAGCTCCGTACCCCTTGTCAAGAACCCACGCCCATGATCACCGCAACCTCCGACAAAAAGTTGTTTCTGGTCGACGCGTACGCGTTGATTTTTCGGGCGTATTACGCGTTCATCAAAAACCCACGCATCAACACCAAGGGGATGAACACCTCTGCGGTGTTTGGCTTTACCAACGCCTTGTTGGAAGTCATCCGCACGGAACAGCCTACCCACCTCGCAGTGGTCTTTGACCCGCCGGGGCCCACCCTGAGAAGCGAACAATTCGAAGCCTACAAGGCCAACCGAGACGAAACGCCGGAGGACATCAAGCTCAGCGTTCCCTGGATTGTCAAGGTGCTTGAAGGCATGCGGGTGCCGGTCCTTCAGGCGCCAGGCTACGAAGCAGACGACCTCATC
>Ga0181576_10001193_pt1 | contig 19842 bp, 15 predicted proteins | sample 101ome_22_FD_132464 | JGI IMG/M metagenome (GOLD analysis project Ga0181576, IMG submission 132464) | Coastal salt marsh microbial communities from the Groves Creek Marsh, Skidaway Island, Georgia - 101412BT metaG (megahit assembly) | ecosystem: Environmental > Aquatic > Marine > Intertidal... | reverse complement strand
GGTGTAGGCGTCTCCGACGGCCTCGACGATGATGGTCTGGCCAGCTTCGAGCGAGATGTTCTTGCCGTCACGAAGCATGGCGGTGCGGATCTCTGGACCCTTCGTATCGAGCAGAGTCGCGGCGACGGCGCCCTTAGTGTCGCACACCTCGCGGAACCGGTCGAGTACCTTGCCCTGGCCTTCATGGTCACCATGGGAAAAGTTGAAGCGGGCGACATTCAGGCCGGCATCGAGGAGCTTGCCGATGTTCTCCTCACTCCAGCACGATGGGCCCATGGTGCACACGATCTTGGTCTTGCGGAAGACGGCGTGGTCTTGCAGAATCATGTCAAGGTCAACATATGTCTCGCGGTTGGTGATGGTGTCGGCCGACACGTTGGGTGGCATGATGGCGGGGTGCTCGTACTCGGGCGCCCATTCGGCCTTGAGCTGCTCCTTAAGCATCTGGATTGTCACGGCCTCGACACTCATGCTCTTGCGGCGCGCCTGCTCCTGCACGTGGGCGGGCGCGTCCGACTGGCCAATGTCGGTGCCCGCGGGCCACGCCGCAGCCTTGGGGATAGAGCTCCCCTCCGCGTCCATCGCGGACTCCTCTGTCCGTCTCCTGTCTTCCTTGTTACAGACGAAGACTGCGGGGGCTCGGGGCGGTGGGTCGAGGTTGGTGAGCTGGGCGGCGGGCACGGCAGCAAGACCTGAGGGGGGCAGGTCCATCCCCGTGGTCGGGGCCGCCGGGGGTTGAGCCCCGAGCCCCGCGAGTCGAGGATACTAGGGCGGCGAGAGGAGCCGTCGAGTAGTCGCGCCGTCGAGGAGGGCGGACGACTGAGCGGCAGGGACCGCAAAATAGACGGAAGGGGAGCGAGCGCGCCGGCCCTTCGGCGCGTCGACCCCTAGGCGGCGAAAGAGCGAAGTCGAAACCACGGCACCTAGTCATTCGGCTGGCATCGAGGATGTAACATGCGGAATCAGGCCGAGAATCACGCCCGGGCAGGGTGGGGAGGAGCTCGCGGCCCACGCGCTGTCGACGGCTGTCTCGGGCTCGGCTTCCATTGAGAGCAGTTGATAATGCGCCAGCCAATGACGCACTCATCTTCGACCCGGGATGCCTCGTCGCTGGGGCTCGCTCGGGCTTGAGGCGAAGCTGAAGGCGCTAGCCGACGGCTCGGACGGCACGCCCTCTCAGCGTCGCTGTAGTAGTCTCGCCTGTGGTCGATCGTCCCCCCCGTATTCGAATTGTTCTTCCGGCCTTTAAGAGGCCGTCGACATGGTTGGGAGGGTGGCAACCGCATCGTCAAGCCGGTCCATGGAAGCAGTCGGGCAGCGAGTCCTTCCCTGGTATCCTTGACCCTGCCTGACGAGCACCACCCTGCATTAGTCCTCGCAGGAGACCGCCACGACACGGACGACTCCCTCTAGACCGTTTTCGAAGATGCTTTCGCGTCCTAAGGCGCCCCTGCCGACGGTGACGTCCGCTCCCCTCTGTTCGTCCTCTCGCTGGCGAGTTCGCTGCCGTGATGGAGGGATCGGGAAACCTAGAGGCCATATCTTGCGTCCGCGTCCGACGAGGTGTCTGCAGAGTCGTCGAGCGGCCGTCGTTTTAACGGCGACGAGGCCGGGGGGCCTGACCACGAACCCTTCTTCCGCACTCTTGGTGCTCCGCAGCGCGCTCGGTGGACCCGAGGTTGGCGCATAGGACATTGTTTCTCGAAATTGTCCCCTCATTCACCGCTTCGACTTCCGCAGGCTCCGTGGAGCCCCTGCGCCGTCCCAGGCGTCCTCAACGCCCCGCCCCGCCACCCCGCTCCCGTCGCCCGGGTCGCCCGGTTCAAGCTCCCGCCGCCGGGGCTCCCCCCCCCCCTCCCGCCCCCAGCGCTCCTCTCGTCCCCGGCTAGCCGCCGTGCCCGACACGTCGGACCCCTCCGCCGTTGGCTCGACGTCGTATGTCGCAGAGACGCTCCTGCCCACGCGGAGCGGTAAGTTCCGCGTCCGCGCCTACAAGCACAAGGTTGGGGACGAGGTCTCGAGCGAGCCCACGGCCATCATCAGCGGCAAGATCGAGGGTCGGTCGGGCGTCCCTGTGCGGGTGCACGACGCGTGCTTCACGAGCGAGGTGCTGGGCTCACTCAAGTGCGACTGTGCCGAGCAGCTCCGCTACGCCCTCAACCACATGCGTGATGCCCCCGAGGGGGGCATGGTGATCTACCTCCAGCAAGAGGGCCGTGGCATCGGCCTGGCCAACAAGATCGCGGCCTACTCGCTCCAGGAGGGCGGGCTCGACACGGTCGACGCCAACCGGGCCCTTGGCTTCCCTGACGACTGCCGCGAGTACTCGGCCGTGCGCAACATCCTTGACGACCTCGGCATCACGTCGATCAAGCTCATGACCAACAATCCGCGCAAGATCAAGGTACTTGAGCAGCTGGGCGTTGTCGTGGACGAGCGCCTGCCGTGTGTCGTTGAAGCCAACGCGGTCAACGCAGGCTACCTTAGGGCCAAGGAGAACCGGATGGAGCACCTCCTCGAGTCGTCGTGGGACGAGACGGTCCACGGGCCGCTAGGTGACGGCGAAGACGTGGACGAGGAGCAGCTGAGCGACGGGGGGGAGTGGTGAGCACGGCAATATGAGACGTGATTTATGTTTCCCTGCCCTCCCCGTCCTCCTCGCCCTCGTCTGCTCACTCGTCGAAGTCGGCGATCTCGAGGGCGAAGTCGTCCCGCTCCACCAGGGCCCCGTCCTTGTCGAGGGCGTACTGCTCAAAGTGGCGACCAAACTGCTTCTGGTACAACAGGTCCTCCTCGCACGTCTCCATCTCGCAGTCGGACAGGGGAAAGGCGACGCACATGAGGGCGTATCCCGCGTCCCGGAGCTCCTTGGACACGCCGAGGGCCTGGTGCTGGAAGACCTCGCCCTTGGTGACCTTGACAGCGCAAGCGGTGCAGCACCCGGCACGGCAGGCGTAAGGGAGGACGAGGCCAGCGTCCTCCGCCTCCCAAAGGATGTAGCGGTCCTGGGGCACGTCGACCACGACGATTTCGCCATTGTACATGTTCTTTATCGTGCACGTGTGGCGGGGGGCGTCCGAGACGGACGGGCCCTCGCCAGTGCCCGTGCCCGCCGCCGCCACGCCCAGGTGCACCTCTCTACCGCCAACGAGCCTGCTGCCTGCATTGAAGTCCTCCTCCACCATGAGATCGACACGTCCGTCGGGATCCTCGTACTTGGCACGCCACTCGGCCGTGGTGAGGCGCGCGATCGAGGGAGTCTCGTCGCCCCAGTCCTTCCGCGTGCCGGTGGACCGGTTGTCGTCCCCGCCATCGGCGCCCTCGTCACCACTCTGCAGCGTCATCCCGATGGGGCCCAGTTCGACGCCACCTCCGTTTTTTTTCGTTACAGACATTCCTCCACCGCCGAGAGTCAGGCCTATGGGTCGAAGCTCGACGCCGCCGGGGCGCTCGCTGTCGGATGACTGCGCGGACGGGAGGGCAGGGGTTGGGGCTCAGGGTGCCAGGGTCACGTCCGGTGGGGCCCTCGACTAGTGGTGAGGGACTGGACGAGCAAAGCGCAAAACTTCCGTGACATTCTTCAGTCTCCCCGCCGGTCTCCCGTCCCTCGCCTCGCTCGCACAAACAAGTACGCTCCGCCAGGCCCGGCTTGAGACACGACCCCGCCAAAGGGGAGCCACGACGGCGAAAATCGGGGCGCTGCAGGACGCGACCGCCATATCGACGTCTTTCCTCCTTGTTAGGTTAGCGGCAGAGGTCGGGGTGGGGCGAACGGCGCTTTATCGCGTCCTCCCTTCCCTCTTTGGCTCGGGGCCATTCTGGCCTTCTGCGGCCCAGTCACGCCCTCACCGTACCTCTCGACTCGCTGCTCCGTAAAGATGTCCGTCTCGCTTCGCCCTGCGACCGTCGTCGTCCCTCCCGCGGTGCCTGCCGTGTCCCGTCGGCGAGCTCGCGGCTGAGGTCTGGCCGTCCTCCCCCGTCCCTTGTTCGAGCCGCGCGCTCCCGACCGCTCTGATCGCATCTCCCTTTCTTTCAGATGCGCGTGCCGCGCGACCGTCGACCGTCGCGCCGCCCTTGCGGCCTTGGCCGCTCCCCTCGCCATCGTCCTTGCCCCGGGCTCAGCCCGCGCCCTCATCCCTGATGACGACGACGAGGAGCTCCTCCAGAAGGTGCAGGCCGGCCGCCGCTCCCGCATGGCCAAGGAGGCCGTGATCGAGCGCGAGTTTGTCTCGTCCGAGGGCTTCGGCAACGCGCGCCTCAAGGGGGAGCTGCCTCCCGTCCAGGCCGCCATCAACAACATCGTCAAGGCCGGCGCCGCCATCTCGGCCGTCGACGCCGCGGCTGCCCAGACGGCCCTCGCCGCCTTCGACGTCTCGGCCCTCCAGGCCGTGTCGACCACCCCGGAGTCGACCAACGCCGCCGCCATGGTCGGTGCCGCTGTCGGTGGTGCCCAGAAGGCCATCGCGGGGGGCGACCTCGCGGGGGCCAAGTCAGCCTACGTCTCTGTCGTGGATGCGACGGTGTCGTGGGCCAAGCTCGCGGGGGTGAAGGGGTCCCTAACGTCGCTCTGAGGCGGGACAGCATGCTTTTTTCGGGGAGAAGGGGGGGGGTTGGGGTCAGACAGGACTGATGCGCTCCCCGGATTTTGGTCTCGTCTGCCCTCGCCATCCCCTGCCGTTGCCCTTCCTTTCCGTCGCCCCCCCCACCCCCGCGGCGCAGAGCCTTAGGCCGGCGGGGGTCTCGAGCGGGCGAGCGTCGAGTAAGCCCCGCCGCCACCCACTGCCTCCGACAATGATGTACGACACCTCCGACGGTGGCGATGGGGAGCAGTGGCGAGTGGCGAAGAGGGCAGGGGCGGGGCGAGGCGTTGATTTCCTTCGTTCCGCGTGGCTAAAGCACACGGGGTTCTTCTTCCTCACCCATCTCGCTGGCGGCCCGCTCCGGGTGGACCGAGAATATCGGAGCTCGGTGTTGCCGCCGCCGCCGCCGCCGCTGCCGCGAGCCGGCCGGCTCGCGCACCAGCTCGACCCCGGAAAGCCTCAACTGCGTCCACCCCCTCGCTATCGCGCAGGCTACTTCATAATGCTGCCGAGTCCGGAGATGTGGAGTCCCTCCGGCGCCTTCTCGCTCCGCCCTCGCCCACCCCCCCTCCCACAGCCGAGAAAAGCGCCGACCCCACCGACCCAATGGCGGTCGACCCCGTCGCGCCGCCCCGCCCCCCCGCCATCAGCCCGCTCCTTTACCGAATCAACGAACGCGACGACGACAATCTAACGGCCCTGCATCTCGCGGTGCTGAACGGGCACCTCGACTGCGCCGAAACGCTCCTCGCCCACGGGGCGCGACAGCTGTCGGCTGAGGGGAGCCGACCCATCCAGCAGGCGCCCCAGGTCGGCGCGCTCCCCGGGATGGCGCCCTTTGCAGTCGGGTGCCTCCGGGCCCTCCTGGCCCACGGCGCCTCGGCCTACGATCGTGACGACTTCCATCGCACGGCAGTCCACTGGGCGGCGCAGCACGGACTGGCTGACTCCGTGCGGCTCCTCCTCGACGCTGCGAGCGCCGAGGCCACCGCCCAACGCGAGGCCTCGGCCGACCAGGACAGGCGCCGGGCCGCCGCCGCCGCAGGCCGGGCGCCGGCGGCCTCAGACGACGGGGCCGCTCCCGTCACCGATCCCTCCCTCATGGAGGCCGATGTTGAGGTCCCCCCCCCTGTTCTGGGCCTCGCCGACAAGCAGGGTAACACCCCCATCCACCTGGCCGCCCGAGCTGGGTGCGCCACGGCGCTCGAGGAGCTTCTGCGCGTGCTGACAGAAGACCCATGCCGGGACGCGGCGGCCGTCGCCAAGGCAGTCGAGCGCAAGAACAAGGCCGGACAGACAGCCCTCCACCGCGCTGCCGAAGGTGGCCACGCCGACTGCGCCCGGCTTCTCGTTGCGGCCGTCTCCCCGCTTGTCGATGTGCGGTGCAAGAAGGGGCGCACTGCCGGGGAGCTCGCCCTCCGCCGGGGGCATCGGGACGTGGCGCGAGACCTCGGGTGCTCCACGATACCGTTGGACAACCAGCACGAGTCCAAGCCGCCAATATCGGCGGCCATCGTCCCGCCTGCTGCGATCGGGAAAAAAACGCTCCTTCTCTGCCCCTCTGTGTGCCTCGAGCATCGCACCTTTGGCGAGCCCTTCGTGCGCGGCGTCACCGATGCCCCGCCCGAGAATGTCCACCGGCTGATGTGCCTCGTGCGTCCTGACAAGGGCGTCCTTCGTGGGGCCGAGTTCTCGGGCCGCCTCGAGTGGGACCACGACGTGCGCCCCGCCGCCATAGCCGACGTCACGCGTGTCCACGAGTGGAACTACGTACGCCAGCTTAAGGCCTTCTGTGAGGGCATCCCTGACGACCCGGCCGTAACTGCCAACCTTGACGGCGACACGGCGCTGTCCCACAGGACCTACCGCGCCGCCCTTGCGGCCGCCGGCGCCGTCACCCATGCCGTCGACCGCGTCGTCAATGGGACTGCGCGCCACGCCTTTTGCGCCGTCCGACCCCCGGGTCATCACGCGGGACCAACGGGTGTGGTGACCTCAGCCAACGATCCCAACGGGTCCCACGGCTTTTGTCTGCTGAACAACATCGCGATCGGCGCCGCCTACGCGATGAATGTCCACCGGCACCACGGGATCCGTCGTGTTGCCCTTCTCGACTTTGACGTGCACCACGGCAACGGCACAGAGGCCTGCGTTGCGTCGGTCGTCCCGTCTACTGAAGTCCATCGGTTCTCGACCCCTTTTGGCGTAGGCGAGCACCGGTACCCTGTCTGGCGGCCCTGGCTGGACGATACGGACCGGGACAACGTCTTCTTCGCGTCCGTGCAGGGGTACGGACATAAGGCTCCGGGCATTGAGGCCTTTGTATACCCTGGTTCGGGCGCGACAAGCGACACGCGGCCGCCGCGGGCCCCCTCGGTCCTCCCGGGTGACGAGGCTGAGGCCGAAGTGGGCCCCGAGCCAGCGCTCGGCGAAGACCCTTCGGGCGAGTTCGTCTACCGCGGCGGTGAGCGCCCCTCCGTGGGCGCCGACGGTCCCCGCATCATCAACGTGGGCGTCGAGAGGTCGGGACCCGAGCCTTCCCTGTGGCGTCGGTGCTGGCGCGACAAGATCCTCCCGGCTCTCGTTGGCTTTAACCCTGACCTCATCCTTGTCAGCGCGGGTTTCGACGCCCACAAGAAGGATGAGATCAATTTTGGCTACCTCTCGGTGCTTGAGAAGGACTTTGAGTGGCTCTCAGATCAGATCGTCCAGGTCGCCAACCGATGCTGCCCGGGCCGTGTCGTCAGCGCCCTTGAGGGCGGCTACCGCATACAGGGCGGCGTCTCGTCAGCCTTTGCCCGGTCCGTCGCCGCTCACGTCCGGGCACTGTGTGACAACCATGGGGCCATCTGGGACCCGGCCGAGGCTGAGTGGGAGCGGGAACGAGAGCGCGCCCGCGCCGCCCAGGAGGAGGCCCAGCGCCTCGCGCGTGAGGAGGCGGCCGCCGATGCCACCGCTGTGGTGGGGGGCGTCCCGCCCGCCCCATCCTCCGGGGGCGCCCTGCGTGGGTCGCCAAGGGCGGGGTCACCACCAGCTAAGCGCCGCCGGAGCGGGGCAGTCGACTATGCAGCGCTCGACGCCCAGATGCGGGCCGAGGCCGAGGCCAAGGCTGCCAATGGCGGAGGCTGAGAAGAGGCCGGGTGGATGGGGCGATGCAATCTAGCAAATCTCACCTACCCTTCATCACCGCCGCGTCATGTCAGCCATGGGGAATCGAGGACGGCATATCCCGCGTTGACCCCCCCCTCGTCTGACGAAGCCAGCTTGGTGCGGAGAAGGTGCCCGGCCGGCTTGTCCAGCACGATCTTTCCGCCTACAGCAACCCGCACGCTGTACACGCCTAGCTCGCTCAGCGCTTGGGCCGACCGGGCCTGCCCTCGGCGCACGAGGACGACGTCATGCTCGGGCGGCTGGATGCGCTCCATAAGAATGAACTGGGCGAGGCTCCGTCCCCCTGCCACGAGCTTGGCCCGGAGCTCGTCACCGTACAGGTTATTGCCCCCGCCCTCGCGCTGGGGCTTGAGGACGTAGCCACCAGGTCGGGCCACGGCATCCGCGACGACGCGGGCCGTCTCGGCGTCGTCAAGGTCGTCGAGGCCCCACTGGCCGGCATAGACGTCACGGAGCCGGACCGCATCCTCTGCTGATAGGAAACGCTCGGTGACGCCGGGGCGCGACAGCTCCTGCTGGACTTTTTTGGCCCCTGCAACCTGCGAGCGAGGTAGTAGAGTGCACGGCAGGGTGGGCGGAAGGGATCGAGGTTGGCTAAGCCCGCGCGGCGATGACACCTTGACAGAATCCAAACGATCCCCTTGCCTGTAGGGCCACGGTGGGACACTTCGGTACATCCGACATCTCCATGATTCGTCTCCCCGCCCACTCGACCTCGGTCGGGTAGTCGTCGGGTGTGTAGCCCGCCCGAAAGTAGACGCACCCAACGCGGTGCCCGTTGAACGTCAGTCCCCCGTCGGCAGTCACGGACCCATGAGCGGCCACTTCCGCCAGGGTGGCCCGCACCGTGTTGGGCCCTCCCGATTCACGGAGGCACTCAGATATCCACTCTTGGTCGAAGGCGTTGAACTCGCCGGGCTGCACCACCATGAGGAGGACGGGCCGGGCGGCCCCGGCTGAGGCGTTGTCGTAGTCGGCGACGCCATCGGCCCAGCCCTTGGCGCGGCCGTAGCCACTCGAGGCCGTCCCCAGCGCCTCGACCACGCGCGACAGCGCAGCGTTTTCCGGAAGGGCGTCGCTTCGACCAGGGACGAGATAGCGTACTCCGTGGCGGCGGGCGAGCCCCCGGTGGAGGTCAGACACGAGGGTCGTCAGGGCGACAAAGGACGCCGCAATCGTGTTGGTCTCGACCTGCAGGAGGCGTCCGGTGGGCGCATCGAGCATGTAGTCGGCCCGCAGAACGGCGATCTCGGCTGCATCGCGCGCGGCGGCGCCCGAGGCCTTGGCAGCGTCGACCTCGGCCATCAGGGCCACAAGGTCAGCCGTGAAGGCGTCGTGGGCCCCGGCCGAGGCCACAGCCTCCCGAAGAAAGGGCCGGTCGGCGGCCACCGAGGTCATCAGGTGATTGAGCACGGTCGCAAGGGCGGTGGCGCGCTCGAAGACGGCCCGGGGGAAGGGAGAGGGGCGGAGGGCCAGGGGGGCATGAATGAGGGCCGAGGCGCCGTCAGCTGCTGGGGCCGCCACGACGAGGCCATGGAGTGAGGCCCACGTCACTGCGTCAGAGACCAGACTGGCGTCCATGACAGCGGCCTGGCCAAAGGAATGATTCATGGAGGGCATCGCAAACCTCCGCTTTCTCCTCCTGGCCGAGGAACGAGACGAGGAGGCGCCGGCCAACGGAAGGGTCCACGGCGGTAGGGTTGGGGCAGCCCGGACGGCGATTCTCTTGACGTTTCCCTGTCTCGACACCCCTTTAGAGGAGACAGAGAGTAGAAACATCCCGCGACCTTCTCGGATCGCGAGTCTTCCGGCCAAGGAAGGGGAAGAAACGGGACGCGGCTGCCCCCTCTAGCCCGACCGACTTGGACCTAGCAGCACTCGTTGCCCCCCTCTCCTTCGCCCGCAGAGTCCGCGGCGCATCTCCTCCAGGTCCCGTGGGAAGAGACGACGCCACGACTCTTTCCCCCCGCGCCTCGCTGGCGGCGCTTGTGTCGCCGTCGTCCTCTTCGAAGGCTGTCCCCATTCGCCTTGGTGGAGCGGTCTCCATGAAAGCGCGCGGCAGGGGAGCCTTCAGCGAGTCTGAGTCGCGGAGGCCTGACGGGACTGCGCTATTCCTCCGCGACGCGCCCGGGTTGGGACACGGCGCGAGAACACAACCGCAGCGCGGCTCTGACCTGCCCCGGAACCGACGCGTTCCGTCCACGTCGACGAGCCGCCTCCCTCATCTGCCACCCTACCCTCCCCCCAACCCACTGCAGTCGTGTTTGAAGGGGTTGATCGGTGCGGCAAGACGACACAGACGCAGCGCGCGATCGACCACCTGCGGGAGCGCAACATCCCTGCCGCCCTGTGGCGCTTTCCTGACCGTACCACTGGAATCGGCCGCGTGATCGACAGGTACCTCAAGTCGGACGCCGAGCTGGACGACGCGTGCGCCCACCTTCTCTTCAGCGCCAATCGGTGGGAAAAGCGTGCCGAGCTGGTGGCGACCCTTGCAGCGGGCACGACGGTCGTGGCCGATCGTTACGCTCTCAGTGGCGTCGCCTTCACGGCGGCGAAAAACGGTCCCGGACGTGACGTCGACTGGTGCCGGACCCCCGACGCCGGCCTGCCCGCCCCTGATGGCGTCATTTTCCTTGACGTGGACGAGGAAACAGCAGCATCGAGGGGCGGGTTCGGCAGGGAGCGTTACGAGCAACGCGACTTCCAGCGCGAGGTGGCGGCATGCTTTCGGACGCTGCGACCGCTGACCGAGGCATCGGGGGTGACTTGGGCACAGATCGACGCAGGGCGGTCGGTCGAGGCGGTGGCGGTCGACGTGTGCTCCGAGACGGACCGGATTGTAGCCCGTGTCGCGGGGGGGGATGGGGCGCTGCGGCGACTTTGGGACGGCAGGGCGTATGAGAGGGAGGAGGAGGTGGGACAAGGCGGATGAGGATTCACCGTTCACTCATTTATCATCAATCAAGGGCAGAATCGCATCGCCGTCAGCGCTGCCGCCACCCGGTCCATCCTCGACCCACGGGACCCCTTGACTACGGCCACATCCCCTGGCCCAACGAGCCCGGGGACGGCGCCCGCAAGCGCCTCGGCATCGGGCCACCACGTGCGCTCCACACGGCCCTCGTCAACCGCCGCTGCGAGGGCGTCGTACAGACTCGACATAAGGGGCCCTGCGACGTGAACGGCGTCGACCGATGCCTCAATGACGTCAGTTGCCAGGGCGGCATGGAGAGGGCGCTCGTCGGAGGCACCCAGCTCGAGCATGTCCCCGAGGAAGACGATGCGGCGCCCCCCCGGTCCAAGGGGCGGCGTGGCGGCGAGGGAGGCGAGGGCGGCGCGGACCGAGGCGGGGCATGCGTTATGGCTCTCGTCCACCAAGACGAAAGGAGGGGCGGAGCTGGGGGGGGACAGGTGCAACCGCCGCCGGTTGCCACGGCCGTTGGGCGGGGTCCAGGCAACGAGGGCATCGAGGCCGCGCGCGGCGTCGGGGGGATCGGCAGGGGGGTCGATTTTGTCGAGGGCGGCGAGGGCGGCGAGGGCGGCGGCAACGCAACGGGCGAGGTGGGCTCCCGGGGCCCCGACAACGACTTCCACCGTGGCATCACCGATGCGGATGGCTGCCTCGGTCCGGGCGTCGCAACTGTCGTCACTGCCGACGATCTGGACGCTCTCAAGGACGACGTCGGCGTCCGAGCTCTCGCCGTGCGACACAACGCGCGTCTCCCGGGCTCGGGCGGCGCGCCGCAGCTGGTCCCAGTGGGGCCCATCGCAGGGCAGGGCCGCCGCCCCGCTGCGGCCGAGGCCGGCCAGGATCGCCGCCTTCTCGTCAGCGATGGCCTCCACCGTCGAAAACGCGGCGAGGTGCGCAGCTTCAACCGCCGTTACGAGGGCCACATGCGGCTCAATCTGCCGCGAGAGGGGAGCCAGCTCTCCAGGCGCCCCTGTACCGGCCTCAACCAAGGCGACGTCGGTGTCGACGGGCAGCCGCGCAAGCGTAAGGGGCACCCCCAGCGCGTTGTTCTGGCTCCCCTCAGACGAGTGCACGGCATGGCCCCTCGCGGTGAGCACGGCACCCAAAATGTCCTTGGTGGAGGTCTTGCCGACGCTGCCCGTGATGGCGATGACGCGCGCGGTCGATCGGGCTCGGCCAGCGCGTCCGAGACTGACGAGCGCGGTCCGTGCGTCGTCCACTGTCAACAGTGGAGCGTCCCGGGGTAGGTCAGGGTCGTCTGGCCTAGAGGTCACGACGGCGCCGGCAGCCCCCAGTCGCAGGGCACAAGACACAAAGGCGGCTCCGTCGCGGACGGGGCCGGGAAGCGCGACAAAGAGGTCGCCAGGCAGGAGCGTCCGAGTGTCGATTGAAACGCCCAAGATTGGAACGATCCAGCTGCCGCGGAGCGCGCCGCCGGTGGCCTCTCGAACCTCCTCCGGCGTCCACAGGGGGCGGGAGGAAGAGGTGGGCGCCGCCCCCTGCGTGGATGAATGTTTAGTGAGTCGTGACGTTGCCGTAGTCGTCGGGTCGTACGGGGAGAGTCCAGACGGTCCAGTTCTCGCCCGTGGCTCGCAGCACACCACGGCGAGCGGGCGCGAGACGTGGCGACGATGGGCCCCGCCGAAGGCATGGACTTGGTACTGTCGCGGCCTCAGGGACAAGGCCGCCGCGACTTCCCCACACATAGTTGTGAGCTTCGATTCGGATACATCAACGTAGTTTCTAGTTCTTTCCACGCGCGTTTCACGGTATTTAACCGCCGCACCGCGCACACTCCGTCCAGGAGGGGGAGGACAGCGTCGGCAGCCTTCCGCCGCCCTCCACACCGGCAGCGCGACCGCGCCCCCCCCCATCATGGCCGGCACCGCTGCGCGAATACGACTCAAGGATGAACGGGAGGGCGGGATGCCAAGAGAAACGCTATTTAAGATCAAAACGCCAGTTCACCAAACTCGCGGGGGCTCGCGCTTGACCCTCGCGACGCTCCGTCCGGCGACAATGACACCCCCTCCAGGGGCCCCGTGCCTCCCTCCGGCGCCGTCGCGGCGCCTTCCAGGCGTGGGGACAACACCGGGGCGGGCGGCGGCAGCGATGGCGGCGGCGGCGGTTGCAGGGGGAGGTAGGCCGGGACGACAGCAGCGTGTTCGGCAACGACCCGCGCTTGCGCCTGGGCCTCGGCACCCCTCTCGATGGCACGCGTGAGGGCGGCCAGCTGCGACTTAAGGGCCGTGCGTGTCGAATTCCCCGCGGATCGGCGGGGAGAGCGTCCCGGAGACGACCGGGTGGGCGGCGCATGCGCACGAGGGGCAATCACAGCGGCAGCAGCCCCGTCGAGGTCGCCGCGCCCCACCTGCCCGAGCCGGCGCGCGGCCGCCTGCACCCGGTCACGCTCGATGGCGAGAGCCGCCGCGGCCGCCGCGGTGGCCTCCCGTGCGCGTCTAGCCTCGCGCAGCCGTCCCTGAGCCGCAGCCTCAGCGCGCGTGGCCGCCCCGGACCGGGCGGCGGCGGCCGCCTCAGCCTCGGCTGCCCTCTCCCGGGCCGCCTGAGCATCCCGGGCCGTCTGCAGGGCCCGCCGCGCTAGATCCGCGACCTCGGCGCCGCGCTCCTCGGCTCGGCGAAGCGCCGCCGCGGCGGCGGCGGCCTCGGTAGCGGCAGCGGCGCGGCCCGCCTCAGTGCCAGCGCGGGCCGCCGCGTTGCGCCGCGCCAGCTCCGCCGCCTCCCCCTCGAGGCGCTCGACCTCGGCAGCCGCCCGGCGACGCGCCTCGTGCAAGTCGTCCAGCTCGGCTCGCGCCGCCTCGGACTCGCGCCGAGCCTCGGCGGCCTCGACGCGAGCTCGGACCAACTCTGTCTGGGCAGCGACCCGACCGCGTGCCAGCTCGCGCGCAGCGGCAGCGCCCGCGGCGTGGGCCTCGGCCTTGGCGCTGGCAGCCTGCTCCGCTGCCTCAGCGCTGCGACGAGCCGCGGCCTCCGACAGAGCAGCAGCCTCGCGGAGCCGATCCTCGGCTTCGGCTCGGCCCGCGTTGCGGTCGCGCTCGCCGCGTGCCACGGCCTCGGCCTCCCGCTCTCTCTGCTCAGCAGCAGCCTCGCGGTCGCGCGCCGCCACCTCGGCACGGGCCGCCTCCCGCTCGCGCCGGGCCAGGTCTGTCCGGGCGGCTGAGAGACCGCTGCGCTCCGCGTCCCAGGTCGATCGCTCCTCGGCAAACTCGGAGGCGGCGCGTCGCCGCGCGGTCTCGGCTTCGCGGCGTTCCCGGGCGAGCGCCTCGGTCGCCTCGGACCGCTCCGTCGCCCTCGCCTCGCGCTCGCGGGCAAGGGCCGCCTCAGCCGCCTCGGCCCGTGCCGTCGCGTCGGCAGCCCGCCGATCCGCCGCGACCGCAGAGGACTCGGCGACCGCGGCGCGGGACTCGGCCGCCGCCACGCGGGATTCTGCGGCCTCGGCTGCCGCGCGAGCTTGGGAGGATTCGTTTACAATTTTCAGGTCAGGCGCCTGGACTGGCGGCCCGGCGACAGCAGTGGCGATGGCGGATCCGAGGTTCAGCGCGGGCAGGGCCGGCACAGCCGGCTGCTGGTCGTTCGACGTCGTCACGGGAGCGGGAGCAGCCGCCGAAGAGGAGGGCGGGTCGGCGATGGACGCAGCGTAGTCGATGCGGCGACGGTTTGCGGTAGGCGGGTCCCGAGCCGCCGGGGCGGGAACCCTAGTCGGGGCGGGAGCCAAAGGCAGGGCGGGAGCGGGGCCCGTCCCTGGGAGGTCGAGCTCGAGGTCGAGCGCGTCGCGCACGGGGTGCGCAGGGCGGGGCACAGGGTCGTTGCCGCCGTCGCCAGACTCGCCACTGCTCGGTTCTGGCGACAGACCAAAGTCCGATGCTGCTAAGCCCACCCCCATTCGTATTCCTCCCGGTTTCGAGCCCGTCATCAGGCCGGCGGCGGCGGGACCACCGACCGAGAGGGATGCGACGGCGCCCGACAACCCGCCGGACGGCGCGCCTGGGGCAAGTGATGGCCCCACGTCGTCATCGCCTGACTCATCGTCCGACGAGTCGGGGAGGCCTAGCGAGGCGAAAGTGCGCGCCTGGACGGCGCGAGGACGCCCCGCGGGACTGCGCGGAGAGAAGAATGGATCACATGAGGACGGAATGCGGAGCGAGGGGTGGGGCGGACAGCCTCGCCCGTCCGGGGGCGGTGGCATGGCGGCGCCGCACGACGACGCCAATGCGCGCGCCACTGCGGCCTCGACGTCGCGCGGCCTCTCCGCCGCCTTTTCCCTCCCCGAGTCGGGAGCGCTCTCCACCGTCGGCGCATCGGGAGTTGTCTCAATCGTCAACGCTCGCCTGGGACGGTCGACGTCGAGCGCGTCTAGGTCGAGGCCCGTTCCACTTGGACCACGAGGACGCCCGGCCGTAAGCCCCGCACCGTCCCCTCGTCCCCCGCCCAAGGCGGGGGCCGCGCCCAGCCAACTCATTTTACTGCTTTCTGCTGAACTATTCTGTCCGGCGCATTGGGAGGTCGTTTTTCTCGCCACGAAACGACTCGACGTCCAGTGTTGCCGCGCCGATGACCTGGTCAGCCAGTTGACAGTCTCGTCGGCACCCGGGCGCGTTTTGTTGATTCCGGCACGTTGTTGTGCCTTGTCGTCAACCGCTCCGTGGTGGCAGCGCGGAGCCTGGGGTGCGGCGGACAGGCCGGCGGCGGCCTCGTCGGCCGCTGCCGCGCCGTTCGGGCCGCGGCGAAGGGTGGCGCCACCGACGGGGGCCGCCAAACTCTCTCGGCAGAGGTTGCGAGTGGGAGAGATCGTGCGACTGGAGGAAGACAGATGGCCTGCCCGCAGTCCCACCCCTGACCCAGACCAAAAACCCGGACCCCCCCCCGTTTTCTCAGTCGGGCGTGCATGAGGTCAATGGGTCGATCTTCCGAGGCCGCGCGTTTCCCGTGGCGTCCGTGGCCGAGGCCAAGGATTTTGTCTCCAGGGCCAAGGATGCGTCGGCGGGCCACAACGTCTACGCTTGGATTATCAATGGCATGGCGAGATGTGTCGACGACGGCGAGCCATCGGGCACCGCTGGTCGGCCGATCCTCGCCCTACTCGAGGCCCGGCGGCTTGACGGGATCCTCGTGCACGTGACTCGGCATCGACAGGGCCCGCGCCTAGGTCGTGGCGGTCTCTACCGGGGGTACGGCGCTGGGGCCGCAGCGGCGCTTGCAGGGGCCACTTTTGTTCCGTTCCGAACAAAGGACCCCTCCGTCCGTCTCCGTGCAATAATCCCGGCCTTCGCCGTTGGTGAGGCGATCGGGCCTCTGTTCGCCGCTCTGGCTGCTGCGGGCCACGTCGGTGACGCTGTGTCGCAGACGATGACTGACGACATGGGGCTGGTGGTCACGGTTGACGGCGTGGAGGCTGAGAGTGCCGACGAGCTCGTCAGGAGCCTAAGAGCCGCGACGCGGGGCCGCCTCTTGGAGATCGGTCGCATCGACGAGGCGGCAGATGAGGCGGCAGATAACAACGACGAAGGCAGCAATGGCGAGACGGCACGCGAGCTATTTGCCGCCGAATCGGCGTCCGAGGTGGACGATTTGTTGGCGGAGCTGATGGACGGGAAGCAGGGGTAATAGATATGGGTGACATGGAGGTATTTGAAAAAAGCTAAGATAGAATGCAATCTTCGTAGTGATTTCTACACCTATAAGCTGTCGTTGTCCGAGGACGGCGTCGAGGTCCTTGGTGTGACGGACGACCGAGCTGTCGCTGTCGCCTACTTCTTCTGGAGACCGATTCTGCTGGCGTCGGCCACGGCAGCGCCGGCGAAACGGTTGAACTCGTGGGCCTGGAAGGGGAAGCCGCCGGAGAAGGGGCCTGACGGGGCGACGCGCTCATAGGCGACAGGTGCGGGGGCGTCGTTGTGCTCTTGCTGCTGGCCTTGGTTGACGGGGGGGCGTCTACGCTCTGGAGCCATTCTCTTTACGGCAGAGGGGGACTGGCGGGGTCGGTCGAAGGTTGAGGGGACGGGCGGGGTCGACTCAGCCTGTCATATGGAGGGTTCTAGGGACGGGAGATCGATCTTTCCTATCGTTTCCTCACCCGCCTTCGGCCTGGTGTCAGCGGCCCCGTGCCTCGGCCGCTCCCCCCCCCACCAGCAGCTCAACAAGCCTCCTGGATGCAGCCATCCCTCGCGCGAACGGTGAGGCGTCCGACTCGTCTTCCGGGGTCGAGACCGTCGCCGCCGTTGCCGTCGGACGCGTCTTTGTCCCGAGGAGGGTCAGGGCGGGCGATGGCTCGAGGGGGGGCGGCCTCGGAGGCAGCTGTGGCAGACCGGCCACAGACGCAGCGACAGCCGCCTTCGCCGCCGCCGCCCGTTCGCGCCACCCGCCAAATGACGTGGGCCCAGCAGCGCGCTCTCGGCGGCGCTGGAGCCCAGCCGTCCATCGCTCGCGCAATGCGGCAAACGCGAGGACGTCGGCCTCGGCCTCAGTCTCGGCCTTTCCCTGGGCACGGGCCTCAGCCGCCCCTGCCACGCACAGCGCGAGGGCAAGGGCGCTGCGCAGACCCACGACCTCAGCCTCGAGCCGCGCCGCAGCCAGGTCGGCGGCACCGACGCGATCCGCCATGGCTCCCGCCTGCACCGCTGCCCCAGCCGCGATGGCCGCCAGCCGCTCCCTCTCGGCGGCCGTTGCCCAGGGGGAGGGCGGCCTGGGGTCGGAGGACGACCTGTTGCGGTCAGAGGACGACCCAGGGTGGTGATCGTCCTCGTCGGGTCCAACGGCAGCCGCAACGACAGCCGCCGGGGCCAGCGTCTCCGTGGCAGCTGCGGCGACAGCCGGCGGGGCGTCTGTCTCCGTGCCAGCCGTCATGACGGTCGGTGGGGCATCCGAGGTCCCCACCGCGGCGTCCGAGGTGGACAGCCCCTGTGGCTCCAGCACAGGATCCTCCGTCCAACCGTCATCGCAGCCAGCGCCTCCTGCCACATCACCTGCAGCCTCATCCACCTCTTCCGCCGCCTCGATCACATGCACACTCAACGGACGGGCCCCGAAGCGGCGCCGCCCCGGCGCAGGTGCGGGCCCCGCCACTGCCGCCGCAGTCACCGCCATCCGGGTGGGCCGCGGTAGCCGCAGCAGGGGGAGCGAGGACCGGGCGCCTGTGTCATCCCGGACGTCAACATGGTCGACAGTGTCGGTGCCCTCCTCAACTCCGCCCCCCTTGAGGCTGCGGAGCCGCTCAGCGGCCTGCCGCATCAGGGCCTCCATCCGCTCGCGGTCGCGGTCCCACCGCACTCGCTCGCGACAGAGCTCTCGCCGCGCGGCATCGGCGGCCTCGGCGGCGCGCGCCTCAAAGTCCTCGCGGTCAGCTGCCTCGCGACGCAGGGCCGCTCGCGCATTGGCCAGCCGGCGCTCCAGGGCCGACAGTGACAACTTCGGCGATGACGGCGACCTCGACGCAGCGGCCGCCTCGGCTTCAAGCTCGCGTGCTCGCGCCTCGGCCGCGTCAGCCTCAGCGCACCGGGCCCGCCATTTGGCCGTTCGCTTGTTGGCCCTGTCCCGCCGCTCCTCCGCTCGCCGTGCCCGCATTATCGCGTGGTCAGTCCGCGCCTTGGCTGCCTTGACCTCGGCCGCGGCCGCCTCGGCGTCCTCGGCCCGGGCACACTTGAGCGCCGCAAGGGCTGCCAGCCGCGCCCTGCCCTGCGCCCGCAGGGCATCCAGCAGGCGCCGGTCCTCGGCCGCCGACTGGGAGAGCGCTCGGAGCGCCTCGCGGGCCTCGGCCCCCTCTCGGGCCAGTCTGCCCACCTCGTCCAGCAGTAGGGCCCGCTCTCCTAGCCGCGCCTCTCGCTCGGCGTCGCGCTCGGCGGCGAGGCGCCGGGTCGCGTCGCCGGCATCATCACCGTCGTTGTCAGGTGGTGGGGGAGGGGCAGGGGAGGGGCCATCGCCGTCGTCGTGGTCTTCGTCGGAGGCCGAGCGGTCCGTATCATCGTCACAGCTATCGTCGTCGCGGGGAAGCGCGGGGGGTGAGTCGGGCGGGGAGCAAGAGGGGCCCGCGTCGTCGTCTTCGCCGATTTCATCGGCGGTGGGCCACGCCCGGCGAACGAGGACGGACTTTACGCAACCGATGTGGCCCCGGCCGGAACGCGGAGACGCGTTACACGATAGCGGAGCAAGCGAGCCGCCACCTCCACCATAACCTCCACGTTCTCTCTTCGGAGAGCCCAGCGCGGGCACGTCGTCCTGCGTCAAGTGGCGAGAGAGAAAACGTGGCGTCGGTCACTGCTCGGCATAGGCCATTCCCCCGACGCTCGGGGGAGGGCTGGGACGATGGCTCACGACCACTCGCATCACTGTTCTCGCTGTCTTTGTACATTAATCCACACTAACGTCCGCAAGACGCCCAGGGGGTACGTAGGAAGCAGACGCGTTCGAGGTCAGTACACGACCGAGGCGTGACGACGAGACTGAAATATATTCTTTCCACCCTACGTCCCTCAGCTTGTCTAGCGCGTGATGTATCTGCCCTCCGCCAACGAGGGCTTCGGCCCCGCGGAGGTGGGCTTCCCCGGCTTCGGCGGGACTGAGGCTCAGCCGGTGGCGTCGGCCTCCGGCTTCGACCCCTTCGCCAGCGGTCCTCGTCCGCTCGGAGATGCCAGCAACCGCGGAGGAGCTCATCCTCCCAGCGGAGACCCCTCAAGGAAGGCGAGACCGGCGATGAATGACGAAGGACGCCGCGAAAGAGAGCGCAGCGAAAACGTCGCCTGGCTGCTCTCCGAACGCCAACTCGGAATTTTTCCCCGGAGGAATCTGACACAATAATCTTCGACATACCATGACGAAGATTATTGTGTCAGATTCTCTTGCGATGCTGATTTACAGGGTGTAAGCCCGTAAAGCGCTCGCCCGGTCCGTCGACGGCCTTGTCGCGCCCGGGCGACGCCGACGTATGCGGTGGTTCCAATTCTTGTCTGACAACCCTCGACAGTCTTGCCTACGTCCTCTCTCTCTCTCTCTCTCTCTCTCTCTCTCTCTCTCTCTCTCTCTCTCTCTCTCTCTCCTCCCTCCCCCCCCCCTCTCCTCCACTCGCCCATCTATATCCCCCGGCCGCCCGCCCCCCCCCCCCCCCCC